>Ga0302320_10016324_pt1 | contig 15187 bp, 11 predicted proteins | sample Bog_T0_3_FD_202130 | JGI IMG/M metagenome (GOLD analysis project Ga0302320, IMG submission 202130) | Peat permafrost microbial communities from Stordalen Mire near Abisko, Sweden - Bog_T0_3 | ecosystem: Environmental > Terrestrial > Soil > Wetlands > Peat | place: Sweden: Abisko, Stordalen Mire... | reverse complement strand
GCAGGTTTTAAACACCTTTCGCAGCCGTTTGTCATCAGCAATATCGTAACACACCAAGTACGTCGTTCTCATGGGTCACCTCGTCAATAATGGTATGTATTCGGCAATTTCGCCAGTCAACGTTTTTGCCAGCAGTCGCGCCTGCAATTCAAGCGCCCGACGATAGCTGACTTTGTAGTCGAACAATGGATGGGTGATCAACGAACTCATGCGCTGCTCATACATCTGGAAAAAGCGTTTGCGCCCAGGTGCGGTGAGATTCACCGCCTGGCCGGCCCGCACAAAATCCTTCTCCGTGACGACGCGATTATTGATGCAACTCAACACTGTGGACTCCGCCACCAATGGCCTCATTTCTTCCATCAAATCCAACCCCAATGCTGGCCGCCCAAAACGTGGCTGGTGGTAAAACCCAATGTAAGGGTCAAAACCGACTGCCAGGGCGGCGAGCGTGCAATCTTTGGCCAACATGCTGTATGCCAGGGAAAGCATCGCGTTGACGGGATCGGTCGGCGGACGGCGGTTGCGATTGGTAAAGTTGAAGTTGAATGCCAGTTGTTTGGCGTCTTTGCCTGGCATTTCGAGGCCGGGCAGGTCGTCTTCAACCTTGACCATGCCGTTGAACTGCTGGAAATACTGGCTGGCCGCCGCACCCTCGATTCCAAGAAGTTCCTCCAGTGAAGCGGCTTCCAACGCATCCTCAGACGCCCGCTTGAGTTTCAGGATAATTGGTTCCGGCGGCTCCAGGTGGTTTCGCATGAGCAGGGTGCGATGATTGCGGATTTTCCCATGCACAAATTGTCGGGCCAGGGAAAGGCACGTTGTCTGATCTCGTGCCAACCGAAATTGCTCCATCCGCAAGAACACATTCTTCAAGGAGTGACCGCGCGTAATGCCGTAGAACCAGCCGCCCATCGAAAAATAAGTGACCGGGATTTCCAGTTCGCAAAGTGACTGAATCGCCTGAGTCGTGATTTGAATATTTCCGAACAGCGCAACGTGTGAAAGATCGCGCATCCGCACTTCCTCGATGACCCTGTCTTTTTCTTTGACCGTCAACACCTCGTCCTTGCATCCCACACGATAACCCTGGGTGTTCAGATACAGCGGACGGGTATCGTCTCGCGCGGCAATCAATCTGCGGGGCGGCTCACCCGTCGTGCGCTTCGAGTCTTCCCACAATTCTGTTGATGGCGTGTCTGTTGTCTTTCGCACACTCAAATCAACCGCCGCATGAGTCTGCGCCAGCAGACGTGTTTCGTCCGGCAGACAAACCGGCGCGAGTGAACAACGCACACACTTCGGCGAATGGATTAGCGGTGCCGGAATCGGCCCCGTGACGACCCGTCTGGCCTCGGCAATGTTTTGCAGAATCCAGCTTTCCAGATCGGGAGTGACTGGAAGGCGAACGCGCTGCTTTGTGGCACGATAATAAATGACGCCCTCGTTGCAGGTGTAACCATTATCGCGCAGAATCAACGCCTGCAATCCAAGCTGCATCTTGTCGGTGTCCCATAGTTCGTTTGCTTCCTCTCCCTCTTTGGGCGCACCCGCCTTGTAATCAACCGGGCAGACCTCCAACGCGGTAAACAAATCGTCCTTCTCTGCTTTCGTCTCAACCAAGTCCATTTTTGCGACCACGCCCAACCTCTCTGAGCCCATTTGGACGGAACGCGAATGAATGGTTTCAGGTTCGGCGTTCTTTGTTTCAGACTCTTTGCTTACGGCTTCAGCCGCTGCAGTTGTTCCCTCTTCGGCCTTTGGCTTGTCGGCATCCGATTTCCGCTTGGCTTTGGGCAAAGCCCCACTGCCCGAATCAACGCGTTTATGAATCGCCTCGCCGCGCAATGTATCCACGCTCTCGACAAAGACACCCTCGACGAATTCGTAATAGAAAAGCCGCTGGCAATACACGAACTCGTTCAACATCCGCGCGGGAATTTGGTGCGGCTCATTCTCCTGGCGAGAAGGCGATGGCGGGGGCTGCGGCAATGCGGGTGCTGGAGTTTCGACCGCAGGTTGTGCAACGCTGGCCAGTCGTGACTCAACGGCCTCTATCCGCAATACAATCTTCACCGGTTTCGGCTCGCCGGTTTTCTGAGGCGCATCCCGTTCGCCGCCCAATCTGACCCCGCCTGCACCAGCCGAAAGTCCCCTCGGCTTCAGTGAAGATTCCGTTTCACTCAAACGATTTTCGGACGAAGCCGATGGGTTCTGGTCGTTCATAATTTTGATCGGTTACGAATAGGCTCGTCGGAGTCTCCGTCATCGGAGTTGCGTGGCTCTCAAATTCATAATCGGCTGAAACAGCCCGAGACCAAAGTATTCAAGTTGTGCGATGGAAGTCATTTTTCATGAAAGCTAATCATTCATACTGCGCAGGTGGAGCAAAAGTTGATTTTGTGTAGAGGTGGATTGCCGACTTGAATTCGCCGCGCATAGAAAACCGTTTCAACGCCACGCGCACGAAGTTCAGCGCGAAGCTCCTTGCGGTCGGATTCATAGTCTGGCACCGCAAAGGCACGGTGAGTGAGGATGGAGCGGACGGAACTGGCGCTCAGTGGTTTTTCCCAGACAGGCCAGCGGAAGGCGGCCAATTCTTTGCCGCGCGTCCAGCAGGCGGTAGCTGACCCGCGCGAAGCAGGCGCACAGGGGAAATAGGCCAGTGCGACGTAGGCGAGCAAGTTTGCCATCCACACGGTTGTGCTCTTATTGTCGGAAGCGGTTGGATCGCGGTCCATGAGGGCGTAACGGCGGTCATCAAGCGGATCCCAGCGCATGGTCAGCTTCTCGTCGGTGTAAGCCCACGGTTCGAAAAGAGCCTCGTTTAGCTTCGATTCCGTCGTGACAACCATAAGTTCGCGTGCGGTGTCGAGGAACCATTGATGCCCGCTGCCAGTAATGAAGCAGAACGGCGTCGGGACGATTCGCTCGCCGGAGTCGCCGCTCACTTCTGCACCAAATGATGCCAGCAAATCCACGGTGGCCCGTCTGCTCAGTTGCGATTCGCCGCATAACGAGTGCGCGTGCTGCCTGAATTCTTCGATACTGCAATCGGGCCGCTGGCCGAGGGCGAGTTCGGGGGAAGGGACAGCGTCCTTCAAAGCGGTGAGAAGATTATCACGCGCGTTTTTGCGCGCCAGTTCGTGAGGCACAATGTCACGTGCTCGCGCAGCATCGCGTTCCTTGCCACGCAGACCGCGTTTCTTGAATTGATCCACGGCGTTCTTGAGTTGCTTCTTGGCCGCGTCGAACCGCTTTTGCGCTGCGTCACGCAGTTTTTCCTTTTCAGCATCCACTGGTTTTCCGCGAAGCCGGGTTGCGAGACGCTGCAAGACTTCAGCTTTTTCGAGTGGATTGGGCGAGCTAAGAAAGGGCGTCCAGCGCGCTCCTACGTGCCAGCCGAGTTTGATGTGCGGATCGGTTTCCGAGAGCGCCGCAAGCGTGCCAAGAGCTGCGAGAAACCCAAGCGGGTTGGCACCGTCCAAGGCGGTCAAGTTGAACGGAGGTATGGTTTCGCTCATGGCTGTGGAGGCTTTTGGGATATCGAATCGGGATGCTCGCTCGCATACCAGTCGGCGAGGCGGAGAATGGCTTCATGGTAAGCGAGGCCCCACCAACCGTAGCGGCGGATGAGCGCCCAGAACCGGTCGGTCACGCCGGAGTCGAGACGGTGAGGTGGAATGAGCGAGCGGCGCCGCTCGGTGGAAAGGTTGAAGGTCTTGTCGGCCAGTTGCGCGTTCACGGCGGGCGATGTGTTGTCTTCGCACACGGGCGCGAAAGGGCGGGCGTGGCCATGGTGGCTAGCGATAAGGTGCAGTAACAACTCAGATTCTTCGGGTGAAAATGGTTTATCGCAAAACCGCTCGGCCAATTGAGCGGACAGCATTTCGTGCCGGAAGTCATCGGGTAGTCCGGCAGCTTCGCGAATGGCTTTGGCCTGTTCGCGCGAGCGCGGCTTGCGGGGCGATTTGGCGAAAGGTCCGCTGCCATCGTCCGCTGGTGCTCCGCCGCGAAGCATATCCTGAAAGCGCGGGTCGAGTTTGCCGGTGTCGTGCCAATCTCCGGCTGCCTTTGCGACCAGTGCGGTATGTTCGCCGAGACAGGTGCGGGCCAGCTTTTCTGCAATGGCAGCCACTTGGGCGCAGTGTCCCGCCAAGAGAATTTCTTCCGGTGCTTCGCTTGGCGCGTCGTCCTCGTCAGCGAAATAGTCCGTTTCATCCGCAGCCGGATTCTGCCGTTTTGCGCAGAGAAGGATGCCCCCGCCGGGGTGCTGGGCGATGTCCCTAACGCGGAAGCCGGCTGTTTCGTCAAAGAGTTTGAGCAGCCATTCGGGTAGCGGAGTTGTGGATTCGTCGTCCGGATTCCATTTGCAGATGGCGGCGAGTGCCTCGCGCAGTTCGTCGGCCATCCACTCACCGCTTTCAACCAGTTCGAGCAAGGTTCGCAGCGGCGGGCAGCCATTCATACCGAGCCACGGCGCGAGACATTGGCGGTGGATGCGGAGCATGGGAGTTTTTCCGACGCTTTGCATGGCGAGTTCCCACACATCCAACTGCTGAGGCCCGAAGCCTCGTTCGCACAATGCCTGTCCGAGTTTCCTCACGGCGGCGATGCCTTCCTTATCGCACGGTGCGGGGAGGATGATGACGCTGTTGGAGTGGATGTCGGCGAGGTTACTGGACACTTCGGATTTTTCGCGCCCACGGCAAAGGAGAAACTTTGGCTGGTGTCTCCGCTTGGAATGGCTGGCTTCCGAATCCTCGCTCTCGCCTTCCACGTCGCCGGTCGTGTCGGGGCTGTCATCGTCTTGCAGCCACTCGCGGAAACGGTGGATCGGGACGGAGAACATCTCGCTCGCGACCGGGCGGCAAAGGCTCACGATTTCAGCCCAGTCTTGCGGGCGTTCCGGGTCGAGGTCGCAACGGAAGGCGACGCGCACTTCGGCGGCGTTGCGACCTTTGCCGTGGAGGAAAATGCCGATGTCTGGGTTGGGATGCGGAAGCGGCGAAGTTTGGCAGAGCAAATCAAGATGCGCCGGGAGCAGAATCGGCGCGTCCGGCGAAGGAGCGAGCAGCGGGCGCAACTCCTCCGGCGGCGGGATGAGCGCGCGCAGGGCTTCAAAACCGAAATCGACGGTCCGCATCTCCTTGCCTTTGTCGGCGGGTTGGGCGATGGCCTTGTTCCAAAGGAACTCCCAAGTCGCCCGCAGTGCATCGCCGTAGATGGGGTCGCTTTCCTTGAGCGCAGACTCCGCGACTGAGATGAACGCATGGGAAATCTTCGGCTTGCCGAGTCGGGCGAGGCGACCGAACCGCTGCCGTAGCGCATCGAGGCTGGCACATTCGGTGACGAGCGCATCGAAGCTAAAATCAGCGCCGACTTCGAGACATTGCGTGCTCACGAGAATGAGCGGGTGGTCAAGCTTCTCAGGCTCGGAAGCCCGCAGATGGCGGTGCAAGGGCGCCTCTTTGCCAACAAGCAAATCGCGCTCGACGGAGCGGATGCGGCCCGTGAGCAGTTTCACATCGAAGGCGGGCGGCTCCCCGTCAGGAATTTTCTCGCGGGCTTTGCCGCGGAGTGTTTCTGCGATCTGTGCGGCGCGGGCGACGCGGTTCACGATGACACCGACGCGCAGCGTTCCATTGCGGGCGAGGTTCTCTGCGGCCTCGGTAAGCTTGATTGTCAGCTTTTCCTCATCCTTCGCCTTTTCCAAGACAGCCCGCTTGGATGCGGTCAGGCGAGCTTGCAGCACCTCATGGTTCAACGCCTCCGCCCGCTCCTCATCGGTAGCGGGAAAAACGTCCGCCTTTTCCTTGCCGTCTTCTCCGGGCGGAGTCGCGGAGAGGATGGTGACATGAAACGGCGTATGATTGGCGACTTCCGACCACTTCGGCGCGCGGAACATCTGCACCGCACGCAACGTTTGTAGGAATGGCACCGCGCAGTGTGCTTCATCAAGAAAGATGAGGCTGTCGTTTCCGGCCAGTCCCGCGAAAATCGGCGCGGCAAGCGCACTGCGGCCATAGCCGCGAAAGAGCAGGCGCGAGCCAAGCTGGTCCACCGTGCTGGTGATAATGGCGGCCTGCGAAGGAATGCGCGCCCAGCGGTCATCGCGCAGCACGCCGCCACGCAACCGACCGACAGCAAGCGGGCGTTTTTTTGAATCCAGCCCCCGCAAACCAAGCAGCCGCTTGGCTACGGCGCAGATGGCAGGTAAGGTGGAGTTTTCGAGGGCCGCCGCGATTTTCTCCGCCCGCTCGAATGCCTCATCCACAACAATGCGCCGATCCACGACGAACCATACGCGTCGCGCGTTGCTGCGATTCGGGTCGCTGGCTTGCGCGGCGAGCGCATACACAGCGATGTCAAGACACGCCGTCTTTCCGCTCGCTGTGGGCAAGTCAATCGCATCGGGCCAGATCTCAGCGCCAATGCGTTCGGCGAGCATCGTCTGCCACGGGAATGGGTCTTTATCCCACAGCGCACAAAAGAAATCTGCGAATGAAGGAAACGCGCTCATGATTCCAGATCCATCGGGCGGCACAGCCCGTAGCCACGATACCGCCCCGCGCCGATGGTAACTGGACCGCGCACAGCTTCATCGAAAAGAAGGATGGCGTGCGTGTGGCGACGTTCGCTGCCGTCCTTGCGCCGGAGCCGGGGAAAGGCGTGCGACGGCGGTGCGCCGAGGTGGGCCGAGACGGGCGTCACGATGACTTCGCGCGGGCCTGGCAACCCGATGCGCTTGCAGCCGGCGATAATCATCGCTGCGACATCGGCGAGGTATTCGCCTTTTTCTTTGTCCTTTGGATGATGGTCGTAAGCGATGGGTGTGACCGTGCTCCAATGCGTCGCTCCGTTAGGATGAGCTGTCCAGGTCGCAGCGCGTAGCGTTTCGAGCGGTCGTGCCGTAGTCGAGGGATTAAGCTTCCACGCGCCGAGGCGTCCGAGCTTCAGCCCTTCGCCAGCCACACGCGCCGCAGCACGGAACACTTCGGAACGTAGTTCACCTGACACCCTTTCCGGCAAAGCGAGAGCTACACCCGAAAGAAGACCATTCGCGTGCGGATGGCCGACAAATCCCAGCGGCAAAAATGCGGCGTGCGAGGTTTGCAACGGTGCGCCGCCATGTGAGTGCCCGGTGAGCACGCTTTGCGCTTCCGCGCTGAGGTCGTTTGCATGGCTGGCCAACGCCTCACGCCAGCGGTCAGTCAGAGCTAGAGTGCAGGTGAGGTCCAGTTGGCGATACGGCCCATCCTCACGTTCGAGCGTGAAGATAGCCAGGTGCGGGCTGAACGCGCTGCCTGCTGCCATGGACGTCTCGGAAATCTCATCGGCCTTCGCATAGCCGGCATACGTTGAAATTTGCGGGCGGTGACGCGGCGGTTCACCCGCAGGGAAGGCGATGGTGAGATCCTTCTTTGCGGTCGTTGCAGCCTTTTTCGTTGGCGCATCTTCGATGGCAAGCAGCAGACTTTCGTATCGAGCCACGGCCTCGCCGTTGAAGGCGCGATCCAGTTCCGCAAGGGTTCCAGCTTTCGGAACGCGGAGAAGGTGCGTGCTGCGTTTCTCATCCACGACCCATCGCTGAAGCTCAACGGGAACCGCATCCGGGAGCCACATTTGCACGAGTGAAGTCGAGTGCCCGACACGCGTCACCTTTCCGCACAATGCCGCCAACGCCTCTCGCGCTTCGGGCGTCGGCTCGGCATTCGGCCAGTGAAGAGCAACGGTGTCGCTCGCCAGCGATGCGCGGGCGAACGTGCGCGGCTGCCGATCTCGCGTGATCGGCAAAGAGTGCATCAGCGCTTTCGACGGGCCAGCCTTGTCGTTGACCGGGACAAACTGCGTGACCACCCTGCACGGCTCAGCATCGGGCGCATGAATTTCCGGCTCGGGCAATTCCTCCAGCCAACGTAGCGCCGCACGTTCCGCAGCATCCGCACCAGTCTGGTAATGCGCCGCCACCATCGCCATGAATATGCGGGCCGGATGCGGTGGCCACTCGACGCGCCAGTGCTCGCCATGCGAGCCGACGGCGACGCCTTGGAGATAGCGAATGGCGAGGGCGAGCATACTAGCTTGCATCTCCGCTTTCTGCCTCAGTTGCTTTCTGCTGACTGAGCCGGACGAGTTCGACAAGCTTTAGCTGGGGGACGAGTTTGATGGGTGCTTCCTCCCACTCAAGTCCGGCGGTTTTTGCAGCATCAACAGCTTGCTGGAGCAGTATAGTCGCCTGTTCGCCAGTCAGCGAAAACGGGATTGGATCGGAGCCTGGCTTGTCGAGAAGTTCCCATTCCATTGCGCCATCCGGCCAGAGCAAACACCGCGAACGAAGCCCCATTCCGGACTCGAAGGCGAGCGTCGCCGCACAAAGTCCCAGCGCGGCAAGAACTACACGTCCGGATTGTTCGGCGTTGCTTGCTCGTATGGAGAAAGCGTCGTCTTTCTCGTCTTTCTTTTTGCACACGGGCAGTCGAAGCCGCCGCAGAACAATAAGCGAGAGCGTGGTCAATTGTTCAGCATATTCGATGGAAGCTCCACCTGCAGCCATCTGCCCTTTGCGTGCTTCAAGTTGTTTCAGAGCATCAGGACTATCGAGCAGTAAATTGAAACGTGAATCTGTCAGTTGTTGCACCTTCAGCGGGTCAGGACCACTCGCATTGTCACCATATTCCGTGAACGAAGGGGTAACATTTCCCAAGTTAGCGTTCGAGACTTTTCCTTTCTTTTGCCCTTTACCAAGAAGGATTAGCTGGCCCGATTTCGGATCTTTCTTCGCTGCATTCCGGTCGAGCGTCCAAGTTCCATCGTTTCCCTCAAACACTTCGATGCCCTCGGTTTTGGTAATCAATGGGTCAATCCGGCTCGCAGTTTTGATCCCGAAAGATGCTCCAACTCCAACTACTTCCGAAACCACCGCCCGCTCGAACTTTGCCCCGAGTCCGCCTTTCGGCCCGGTCGAATCCCACATGCCGAAAATCAGCGCCGTTGGGCACAGTTGGTAGAGTGCCGTGGCGTTCTGCTGGCTGACCGTATTCAGCGCATTGCCTTTTCTGCTTTTGCGAAAGGCCACCTTCGGAATTTTTCCATCCGAGCCTTTCTCGCCTTCTTCGATTTCGCTGTCACGGAGGATAGCATCCGCAAGGCGGTGCGGCACTTGCAAGCTAGTGATAGTACCGACAGCATCAATTAATCTTCCCGCCGTCTTGTCCGCATCCAAGTCTCCCGTCGGCGACCACTGCGAGAAGTCCACTTTCACAACCGGAATCGTCAGCCGTTTTGCATCTAGCGCTTCCTGCAACGCCTGCTCCATGCGGTTCGCTTGCGACTGCACTGTATCAAGCACAACACACGTCACGGGCTGGGCAAGCACCTTGCCATCGCTATCAAATACCCGTCTCTGCTCCACGGCATAGACAGCGCCTGCGAAGGTCGGCGGGAACACCTTGTCGCCCTCGCCTCCTGCAGGCTGGAGTCGCCGACGGCAGCGGAAGGCTGCTGCATTCTCGGTGACGGCCTTTTTGAGGCTATCGAGATCTAACAGCTTAGTTTCATTTGATGTTTTCATATTTTATTGCTATGTTGCTTTACTTTGAACAATGACACCAATGATTTTTATTGCATAGTTTCGATAATGGGGTATTGAATAGACCGATGTCAAATGCTATTTGGAAATTGAAACGCGTTTCTGGCCCGGATGAAGACCATCGGGCAGGAGCACGGTCCAACGACGCTCGCTTTGGTCCACCTGCAAGACGATGGTGGCCTCCCCAGGCGGATGTTCCCTGGGAGATTCGACGATGAGAAAATCGGGCCCCATGTGGGTGATGCTGATGGATTCGCCGTTGATAATCAACTGCATCTCCACCTGAGCCGAATGGGCTCCTAAACTCTGATTCGCAATCATGAACGAAATACTGATGCCAAAAGCTCGCCTGTTTGCCGCCCGGCGTCAACTCGATCTGACCGAGTCGCTGGGCTCCGGAAAGGACGGTATCGTTCTGGTGGCAAAACACAAGAACAAACCGGCGGACGTTGCCATTAAAATCCTCCGGCTCGAGGAACCCTACGGTCGGGAAAAGCGGGCGTATCAGCGCCTTGGAATGGCGGCCGTAACCACGGTGCTGGGATTCAATGTGCCTGAACTGATTAATTTCGACGACGGGTTGCTGGCACTCGAAATGACCATTGTGAGGCGACCCTTCGTTTTGGATTTCGCCTCGGCCTATCTTGACAGGCGGCCCGAGTTTCCTGAAGACGCCTGGACAATGTGGGAGGAAGAAAAGAGGGAGCAATTCGAGGGACGTTGGCCAGCGGTGCAAGAGATTCTGGCGGCATTTGAAAGGATTGGTATATATTTGCTGGACGTTTCTCCTGGCAACATTGGCTTCCTCGATCAGGCCGGCTAACAAACGAACTGAGTCGAGGCTCCGTTGAAGTGTGTCATTGTTCAAAGTCGCGATTCGACGACTGAACCAAATTCCGCGCCCGCGTGGGCGCGGCCCCGTTGAAGGCTTGTTTGCTTCCGCGCTTGCGGTTATTGTTTTGGAGTGACGCTGACATTTGATGTTCCCGACAGTGTTTTGCAGGAAATCCACCTGCCTCCGGCGGCGGCGCAAGCGGAGGTGACGAAGGAGGTGGCGCTGGCTTTGTATGCACGCGGCCTGCTGTCTCTCGGCAAAGCGTCCGAATTCTCCGGCATTACGCGCCCAGAATTCGAGTCCCTTCTGGCTCAACGGCGCGTCGAACGTCCCTACGATGTGGCCGAACTTGAGCGCGATTTGGCGTGGGCCAAAGGGGCGAAGTAATTCGCCGCCTTCCATTATATTATCCTCAAGATGTCCGATCCTGAATTGCATGAGATCACCTTATATCGCGCCAAAGAGGAACCCGTCCCTTCGTCGTTTCTCGGCGTGGTTTTATTGTTCTATCAGAACAACTTGCGGACTGCGAGCACGAAAATCAGGGTTTGCAGCATTATTCAAGTGATGCTGATTTGCTGCCTAATTCATGGATCGTTTGAGCGATTCAGTTTGGGGTGTTGGCTGGCAGGGAACTGATCAGAGCCATCGTTGAACTTAATCAGCGCAATCCGCGCTTTGGCTGTCCCGGATTTTCCAGCCCGTACGGGTCCATCCTTCCAGAGGCGGCGCTTGCCGTCTTTGACCATAAGTTCCAGAATCAGTGCGCGGTGCAAAACGCATCCACATCACTGCCGGAGAGCCTCTCGGGGCTGATTGAGCGCGTCACGTTTTTCGACGAGGACGGCGGATTCGGCGTACTCAAGGTCAAAGCGCAGGGCCACCGCGACTTGGTGACCGTGGTTGGTTCCTTGCCGTCCGTGAGTGCCGGAGAATGGCTCACGGCCCAGGGCCGTTGGGTTCAGGACCGGGAATACGGGCAGCAGTTCCGGGCCGAGATGCTGACCAGCACACCGCCGACCAGCAAGGAAGGCATTGAGAAATATCTGGGCAGCGGCATGGTTAAGGGCATCGGCCCTGTTTACGCCAAGAAGCTGGTGGACAAATTTGGCGAGGGAGTTTTTGACATTATCGAGAAGGCGTCTGCCCGCCTGGAGGATGTGGACGGCATCGGCCCAAAGCGCCGGAAACGTATCAAGGAGGCGTGGGACGAGCAGAAGGTCATCCGAAACATTATGCTTTTCCTCCACTCCAACGGCGTCAGCACCAGCCGGGCCGTGCGCATTTACAAGACTTATGGCGAGGGCGCCATTGAGAAGGTCCGCAACGACCCGTACCGACTGGCCAAGGACATTCACGGCATTGGTTTCAAGACCGCCGACCAGATTGCCCAGAAGATCGGCATCCCGGTGGATTCGCTGATCCGCGCCTGCGCTGGATTAAACCACGTTTTGCTGGAGGCCACCGGTGACGGCCACTGCGCCCTGCCGGTGGAATTGCTCAAAGACGAGGCCGGAAAGCTACTGTTGGTGGAGGAGAAAATTGTGACCGATGCTTTGGAGCGCACGGTGGCTAGCAACGATTTGGTCAAGGAAACGATCAACGGGCAGGAGTTGGTTTTCCTGCCGCACCTGAAGCGGGCGGAGGAAATCATCGCGGGCCGGATCAGGAGCCTTGCCGGCTCCCCGTCAGCGTTCCCAACAATTGACTTCGAGAAGGCGGTCGTTTGGTGTCAGCAGAAGACAGGCAAGGAGCTTGCGCCCAGCCAGCGCGAGGCACTCAAGCTGGCCCTGTCGAGCCGGGCCCTGGTCATCACGGGCGGCCCCGGCGTGGGAAAAACGACGCTCGTCAGCGCCATCCTGCTGATCCTGAAGGCAAAGAAAGTGCGGTGTCTGCTCTGTGCGCCGACGGGCAGAGCGGCCAAACGTCTTTCCGAGGCGACCGGCGTCGAAGCCAAGACGATTCACCGCCTGCTCGAAGCTCAGTCGGGCACGAGCTGCTTTGGGCGAAATGAGGCCAACCCTCTTGACTGCGGATTGTTGGCAGTGGACGAAATGTCGATGGTGGATGTGGCACTCATGGCAAACCTGCTGCGCGCCCTGCCGCCGAAGGCCAGCCTGCTGATGGTGGGCGACATCGACCAGTTGCCTTCGGTGGGGCCTGGCATGGTGTTGCGGCATGTGATCGAAAGCAAAATCGTGCCGGTCGTGCGACTGACGGAGGTCTTCCGTCAGGCGGCAAATAGCCGGATCATTACCAACGCCCACCGAATTAATGGAGGACGGATGCCGGAGGTTCCCGGCAAGGACACCGATTCTGATTTCTATTTCATCGACCGAGCGGAGCCGGGGCAGATTGCGGACACGCTGGTCGAGATGGTCAAGACGCGCATCCCGGCCAAATTCCGGCTTGACGCTATTCGGGACATCCAGGTTCTCTGCCCGATGAACCGGGGATCACTGGGCGTCCGCGAACTGAACGTCCGTCTCCAGCATGAATTGAACCCGGCCCGCGCCGATGAGCCGGTCGTGGAGAAATTCGGCTGGCAGTTCCGTTCCCGGGACAAGGTGATCCAAACCGAGAACGATTATGACAAAGACGTGTTCAACGGCGACATTGGGCAGGTCGTGAAGATCGACCCAGTTGAACGGGAGGTCACAATCCGGTTCGACCAGCGGGAGGTGGTTTACGATTTCGGGGAACTTGATGAAGTCTCGCTGGCGTATGCGATTACAATCCACAAGTCGCAAGGATCGGAGTTCCCGGCCGTGGTCATCCCGTTGGCAACGCAGCAGTACCTTCTTTTGCAGCGCAACCTCGTTTACACGGGTATTACCCGCGGCAAAAAGCTGGTCGTGCTCATCGGTCAGCGGAAGGCGCTGGGGATGGCGGTGAAAAACAACCGGACGGAGAATCGGTTCTCTGGACTGCTGGCGCGCCTACTCACACCGGGCTAATGCCCGCCAGTGACAGTGTAACCGGCCCGGCGCAAATCCTCTGCCAAATCTTTTTCCATCTGGGTGGCAGCCTCATACGGCATCGGGTTCAGGTGCTCATACAATTCCGGCATAAGGCGGAGGCCGTAACGTTTGACCACTGCGGCTGCTTTGGTTCCCGCCTTATGGTTGGCGAAACGTTCCTCCGGGGTCAGCCCTGTCATCCCAACGTAGATGCAGGGTTTCTTGGGATTGCGCTTCGGGTTTTCGGCACGAACGTTTCGGATTTTGCCGACCGCTGGCTCAAGCAGCACGACGTAAACATTATGATGGTGCTCCGGCAGTTGGTCGGGGCGGAGTCGCTTGAGCGTTCGACGCTTCATTCGGCATGCATCGTGATATTTGATTCGTCGTCGCCCAACCTCACCAGCACCGAGTTGAACACCAGTCAGCATTCACAGAGCCATTGGTCCTCGGTGAAACTCCCAAGTCGGATGTCGTCTGGGTCCGTGCTGCATCCATCGCATGGAGCCAGTTTCACCATTTCGCAGCCTGCGACAACGAAGATGTCTCCCACACCCTCATGCCGGAACCGCCGTTCTGGCGTCCTGTCTAAAGTGTACCGTCTTTCGTGTTCGGCGCGAAGCATCGGCGTTACATCTGCCTACATTCCAAACCTTACAGTCTGGTTTTCCCGGCCGCTCTGACTTTGGCCCATCTGGCGCGGGCCGCCGCTGCGAGTTTGGCCCTCACCGCCGGACTGCTGCGGCGATCCTTCTTTTTGGCAACCTTGGGTGTTGCCGTCGTGCCTTTCACCCTGGCCCACCTGGCCTTCGTGGCAGCAATAAGTCCGCCCTTCCAGCCGCACTCAATCGCCTCTTGCCCTTCTTGGCCGGCTTGGAATCCGCCTTCCCTTTAAGCTTGGCCCAGCGGGCTTTCTGAGCCGCCGCCATTCTTGCCCGGACGACAGCGGATCGGCGACGCTTCCTTGGGTTATCCCCGGGGAAAGGGGATGGAACTTCACCGCCGTCACCAGCGATCGATTCGATCTCGCCTTGGAGCGTCTCGATTTGTTCTTTAATCGCAATAATGCGGTTAAGTTGACTTATCGTTAAATCATGGAGATTTGTCATCGGAGAGTGGGAACGCAAGTGTGGCTGTAGAATCAACCACGGAGAACTACAGTTCGATCACCATCCCCGGATCAAAGCCCTTGCACGGTTCGTTGGGGTAACCACGTTGATTTGTCACGACACGGGTTAAACCGATTCGATGGTCGACGTTGTAGTGAGTGTGGCCGTGGATCCACAGGGGGATTCCACTCTCCCCAATAAGCGCGTTGAGATCGGATGCGAACGCCGGACTCAACGGACTCGTCGAATGATACGGCGCCTCAGATTGAGGACTTGGCGCATGGTGGGTGACCACAACTGTTCGAGCGGGATCATGCCGCGCCAGTTCGTCTTTCAGCCACGCGACGGACTCTTGATGAATTCTTACGGTGTCACGCGCGCGAAGAACGCGATTTTCTGGGCCGAATCGAATGATTCGATAATCATTCATTACGTCTTCCGCCGTCTGCATGGAGGATTCCGGCTTGCATCTCAGCGCAAAATCTGTCCAGAGGGTGCAGCCAAGAAACGTGAAGCCTCCAAACTCAATGGCCTTATTTTCGAGCAGTTGGATGTGACTGCCCCTGGTTTCATCTTCCAACCGCTCCGTCAATTCCGGAAGTGCGTGCCGGTAAAATTCGTGATTTCCAAGCACATAAATCATGGGCTTGTCACCAAAATGGCTTTTGGCCCATTCCAATCCCTTGCTCCC
>Ga0302320_10016321_pt1 | contig 15190 bp, 5 predicted proteins | sample Bog_T0_3_FD_202130 | JGI IMG/M metagenome (GOLD analysis project Ga0302320, IMG submission 202130) | Peat permafrost microbial communities from Stordalen Mire near Abisko, Sweden - Bog_T0_3 | ecosystem: Environmental > Terrestrial > Soil > Wetlands > Peat | place: Sweden: Abisko, Stordalen Mire... | reverse complement strand
TCACGGTTGGAACTGCGCTGTTCCTTCTGATGTTTGCTGGCGCTGGTCGCGCCTTGACCGCTGCCAGCACTGCAACGACGCTTGCGGTGACGAGCCAGGGCAGCGCGGTGACCTCGGTCGAGTCGGGAACGGTGGTGACGCTGACCGCAACGGTCACCGCTGGCAGCGTGGCGGTGACGGTGGGGCAGGTGAACTTCTGCGACGCCTCGGCGATGTACTGCACGGACATCCATCTGCTGGGCACGGCGCAATTGACGAGCGCCGGTACAGCCACCTTCCGCTTTGTACCCGGGATCGCAAGCCACAGCTATAAGGCCGTTTTCGCGGGGACGAGCGCCATTGGATCGAGCACCTCCAACACGGCGACGCTGGCGGTGACGGGAATGCAGGCGAGCCAGATTGTGTTGGAGGTACCCCAGCCAAGCAATGGTGGTGAAATGACCGCACAGCTTTTGGGCATAGGACCCGTAAGCGAATCCATGACTGGGAGTGTGCAGTTCATCGATACAACGGTCTCGAACAGGGTTCTGGCCACGGTGCCGATCGTGGACTGGGCGTCGCCCTCCCCGCCATCGGCTTACCTGGGAACCACGCCGTTCGTCAGTGGGCCGCAGAGTCCTGCCACCGGAACCAACCCTTTCTCAATAGCAGCGGGCGACTTCAACAATGACGGTATTCCCGACCTGGCAGTGGCGAATTCGGGCGGCAGTACCGTATCGGTGTTGCTGGGCAAGGGCGACGGCGCATTTCAGACGCAGCAGGCCTACACCACCGGGAGCGGCACGTTCGCAGTTGCGGCAGGTGATTTCAATAGCGACGGCAACCTGGACCTGGTTGTGGCGAACCTATCCGCTAACACGATCTCGATTTTACTTGGCAATGGAGACGGCACGTTCCAGACGCAGCAGACCTATGCCACCGGGAGCGCACCCGATTCCGTCGTGGTGGGGGACTTCAACGGAGACGGCTTACTGGATGTGGCCGTAGCCAACCAGGGTGACGCAACCTTGTCTGTGCTGCTGGGCAACGGCGATGGCACCTTCCAGGCGCAGAAGACCTATGCAACGGGGAACGGCCCTGCATGGGTAGCAACGGGAGATTTCAACGGGGACGGCATCCCGGATCTAGTGGTGGCAAATAACGGCGACAATACGGTATCAGTGCTGTTGGGAAACCGAGACGGCACCTTCCAGGCACAAGTAACGTATGCTACCGGCAAGAATCCAATCTCGCTCGCCGTGGGCGATCTGAACGGAGACGGCAGCCTCGACTTGGCGGTGGCAAATCTCTCCGACAACACCATCACGGTGTTGTTGAACAGCGGCAACGGCACCTTTCAAAACGGGGTAACTTACCCAACCGGCAATGGCCCGGATGCCGTGATGGCGGGCAATTTTTACGGACTAGGTAATCTCGACCTGGCGGTGGCGAATTCAGGCGACAATACCGTCGGGTTACTGCTGAACAACGGCAACGGCACATTCCTTCAGCCGAGTGGAACCTACTCCACGGGCGGGGGACCCATATCGGCAGTGGTAGCCGATCTGAACGGCGATGGCGAGCCAGACATGGCCGTGCTCAACAATTCTGGAAGTACCGTGTCAGTACTGCTGGAGCAGACGGGAGTAAGGGCGGGCACTGCTTGCTGCGAAAACTTCTACCTCCCCGGCAACCATCTAATTGCCGCTGTCTATAGCGGGGACTCGAACTTCAGCCCAAGCACTTCGTCCCCCCAGGCTCTGACTTGGCCCTCTGTGGCGACGCAAACAACTCTCAAGTCAAGTGCGAATCCGTCCAACTACGGGAACGCAGTCACGCTGACAGCGACCGTCAGCCCGGTTACTTCGGGCGATGTAAGCACCAATGGCGACTCCGTTAGCTTTTTGGACGGGAGCACGGTGATCGGCACAGGCACGCTTTCATCCGGAGTGGCAACGCTGGCGATCACTTCCTTGCCGGTAGGCACGAATCAACTGACAGCAGCGTTTGGAGGCGACAATTATTTCAATGCTTCCACCAGTGCTAAGACAAGCGTTACCGTGAGGCCCGCGATCCTGACAGTGATCGCCGCCAATGCCAGCCGCCCCTATGCAGCACCAAACCCCGCGCTTAGCGGGACTGTGAGCGGAGCGGTGAATGGAGACACGTTCACCGTGACCGGAAGCACCACGGCAACTCAGAACAGCGCGGTAGGAGTGTATCCGATCGTGCCGGCGGCAACCGGATCACACCTGGCAGATTATGCCGTGACCAAGGTGAACGGCACGCTCACGGTAAGTCCTGCAACTCAGACCGTCACCTTCCCGGCACCCCCGGCGACAACGTTATTGACGGGGTCGTTCACTTTGACCGCTACGGCTTCCTCCGGCTTGCCGGTGACATATACTTCCGCAACGCCGACGACCTGCACGGTTTCGGGAAGCACGGTAGACCTGCTAGCCACGGGCAACTGCGGCATCGTGGCCTCACAGGCCGGCAATAGCGACTTCGCGGCAGCCACGGCAGTGGGGCGTAACTTCGCTGTGACGCTTGCCACGCAGACGATTACCTTCCCGGCAATCCCGACAACTCCAGTAGCGGGTGGTCCTCCGAGCGTGTGGGAAGGTGGCGTCACCCGCACAGAGCGTTACCCGTCTGATAACACCACGCCTTACGATGCGATGATTCAGGCAAACATTTCAACGCTGCAAGGGGATGGATTGAATGCCTATTATGTATGCGGCCTTGCGGGAGATTACGCGAGCTTCCCGGCCAGCGCCATTCAGCCGCTCGGTTGTAGCGATGTGACCAGTTTCTATCTCGACAACACCTTTATTCCGATTTCTACCACGGCATACGATGGAGTATCCGTGTTGACGGTGGTTTCAACGGCGGCGATCCCAGCCGCGGTGCATGTTGGCGACTATCACATCATCTCGTACACGGTGAATCAGCCAACCATCTCGAATACGCACTTCTGGAGCGTGGACAGCATTTCCGGCAGCACTATGACGTTGAGTAACCCCGGTTTCAGCGCCTCTGCGTGGACGGCGACCGCTGAACCGGCTGACGCGCAAACGTCGAAGCAAATGTACAACGATAGCCACCCCAACGGTAATGACCCAACCAAGGGAATAACGGGCGGTTATTGGCAGATGTTCCTGGCCTATAACCACTTGATGAAACTCCCCGGCGGTGGTTCCGGTGGAGCACTTCCCTCTGGCCTCGATGCGTTTGGGGATTCAACGAGTAAGGGGGCTTATGGCGACAACAATCTGGATGACGGAACAGGTTTCAATTCTTACCTAGGACAATTGACGCCGGGGATCACAAACATCTTAGCGTGGGACGGTTCGATGATGGCTGACGTAGCACAGCTACAAGTATTTCCCCTTGGGGCGTTCCCCTATGGTTCCGCGCCTCGGTTCACGCTACAGGACGGGTTGAACGATGGGGACAATTACACCCACGTTTCTTTTCAGAAAGCGATATTCAACAAAGCTCACCTTGCCGTCCTGACGCGCCTCCTGATTCCCGCGAACACCACCATCATCGCCAGCAGCGGAAGTATTGCACAGAATGGCGGGTGGACGCTGAACACGACGCGCATCGGCACACTAGCTCCGACGCTTGAATCGAGCACCAACGGCAATACGCTCACTATTCCGATCACGACTACGGGCGGCCCTATCGTTGTCTGGTATGAGCAGCTGGATGGGAACAGCGGCGAAGCCACTCTGACAATCGATGGCAACACCGTTGACACACTTAACAGCGGCAATCCGGGGACAGCCGGAAACTGCATATGCACTCATAACGTCATCCACGGCATCGGCACGACGCAAACGCCTCTTGCGGCGCGATATACGGGCTACGCTGCTGGAACGCATTACTTGCTTTTCACCGTCACGGGAGCCACTGGGACAGGGATGGGATTCAGCTTCATCGGAGTGGGTACGACCGGGACGGGAATCCCGACCGTAGCCCTTTTGACGGGAACTGTTGCCATGACTGCGACAGCCACTTCCGGCTTGCCGGTGAGCTATACTTCCGCGACGCCGAAGGTCTGCACGGTCTCAGGAAGCACCGTAAGCCTGCTGGCTCTGGGCAACTGCGGCATCATGGCACACCAGGCTGGCAACTTCGAATACTACGCAGCCCCGGCGGTGGGGCGTAACTTCCATGTCACGCTTGCCACGCAGACCATCTCCTTCCCAGCGATCGCAACGCAGACGTACGGAACAACGGCTGAGTTGTCTGCCACGGCAAGCTCGGGACTAGCAGTAAGCTTTGCCGCTACGACTACCCCGGTCTGCACCGTCTCGGGTAATACGGTCACTCTGGTGGCTACCGGAACCTGCACCATCAAGGCTATGCAGCCGGGCAATGTCGACTACTCCGCCGCCATGCCGGTTTCGCAGAGCTTTACTGTCAGCCGTGCAACGTTGCCGGTCATCACGGTGACGGCCAATAACACGGCGCGGCCGTATGGAGCGTCGAACCCGGCGTTCACCTACACGATCACCGGGCTTGTGAATGGGGACACGAGCGCAGTGGTTTCAGGCACGGCGTCGCTGACCACGACGGCGACGCCAACCTCCGCAGTGGGGACGTATCCGATCACCTTCTCGACCGAAGGACTGAATGCATCCAACTACACCTTCACGTATTTCAACGGGATCCTGACGGTGTACAGCGGCACGTCGCCGATGGTCCTGGGGCTGTCTTCGAGCAGCGCGACGGTGGGCAGCACCGGTTTCACGCTGACAGTGAATGGCGCGAACTTCCCGTCCAAGTCGGTGGTGCTGTGGAATGGCGCGGTGCGGGCGACGACCTACGTCAGCAGCACGCAGTTGACAGCGGCGATCAGCGCGGCGGATGTAGCGAAAGAAAGGACAAACTTGGTGACGGTGGCGAATCCTGCGCCGAATCCGGGAACGTCATCGGCACTGCCGTTCGTGGTGATGAGCGCAACGCCGGTGGCGAAGATCTCCGGCGGCTCGATCGCCGTGGCGGCCAGCGGCAGCGGTAGTCACCTGTTGACATTAACAGGCACCGATTTTGTTACGGGCTCGACGGTCGATTGGAATGGCGCGAGTTTGAAGAAAACATACGTCAGTCCGTGGCAGATTTCCGCGGTGATCACGGCATCGGACTATAGGTCGCTGCCGGCGGTGGTGACCGTAAAGAATCCGGCGGGCAACTCGCCCGGCTTTGAGTTGCGATGACTCACGCGTGATAGAAGAGGCCACATCTTCGGGCGTGGCCTCTTCTTGGATCGAGCCGCCCGCCAAACTGCCACGCGGACCGGAGCCAGCCGCCCGGAAACATGAGTTGAGATTCTGGGTGGGTAGTCTGCCACTCACAAACTGGCATTCGGTCTCTGAACCTCGCCCTGTAACAGCGTTCAGGGATGCGTTCCGAAATCCCTGATCGCCGCCGACTCCTAAGTTGTTGCATCATCAGGCGCGGACTGCGTGCTTCTGGGCGTTCCGAAAAGAACTGTTTTCGGAACGCTTGAGACTGCTACTTCCCTACAGCACTTCATCTTTAGCAGCTCCTGTCTACTCCACCCTGCAAATTTACTGCTTGGTCTTGTTCGAGAATTCCGGTTCAAATGCTAGATTGAATCGCACGGCTCTTTTCGCAGCCCACTCTAACAGCGCCTGATCGTCAGCATCTCTCAAAATCTGCGCCTTTGTATATGACGCTACCCTACAGGCTCGCCTGTTATCGATTCGATCCCACTGTAATGGCTCGCCAACAACGTTCTCGATCTCTGTTTTATGCATGAGCAATTCGTCGAAGCGTTGTTTGTTCGCATCTTTGTCTCCACCATCAAGATACAACTCAATACGCAACTTCTTGCGCCGTGTGAATGAGGCGTAAAGTATTGCCAAATCGGGTCGTAACTTATCCAACGAGGCAAGAACCATCCAGCTCTGCCCCTGCGGTGATACCTTTCGTAAAGGAAAACTAAGCACCTTTGAGAGGCGCGTATTCAGCTTCGCAAAAAAACCGATGTACGCCTTTTCTCGGTCGTCCGTACGAACAAAAGTTAGGCGCTGTTCTGTCATGCTAATAGATGTCGTCCGCCAACCCTCATCAAGCCAAGCAGCGGATTGGGGTTTGGTCGGATCGTTCGACCACCAAGCCCTATATTCATAGGCAGAGCGCGGTAGTTCTTTCTGGAGAATATGTTGGATTTCCTCAAAGGAGAGCGTGACGGAGGCCGTTTTCTCTGGCTGGCCTTGCAGGTGCGTGGCGAGGGGGGCATAACTCTCGTACGGCCTAGATTCGTCCTCTTCTTCGCGGTTACCCTCAAGGATCTGACTCTTGCCGCGTCCTCACAGCGCATCGAGCGCCACAACTTGAAACACCTCCTGCCGCACTTTGGGAAGTGCCTCGTGACCGATATTGAGGCGAAGGACGTAAATCGCTACCAGCATTCCCGCCTAGACGCGGGAGCATCGCCTAAAACCGTTAACCTGGAAGTCGGCACGCTGCGCGCTATACTCCGGCGCCATCGCGTCTGGGCAGAGATCCAGCAGGACATTCGGATGCTCCCAGTCCGGGACGATGTGGGGCACTCCCTGACCTCTGAAGAGGAAGCAGCGCTTCTCTCCGCGTGTCTCAGAAGCCGCTCCCGCTGCCTCCATCCAGCCGTAATGATCGCGCTCAATACAGGAATGCGTTACAGCGAGATCCGGCTGCTGCAGTGGAAGCAGGTGGACTTCGTGGCAAACTTCTTAACGGTCGGCAAGTCAAAAACACCGAACGGCACAGGGCGCGTAATCCCACTCAACGCCCGAATCCTCAGTGTCCTGGAGATATGGGCTGCACATTTTCCCAATCGCAGGCCTGGCCACTATGTATTTCCGTTCGAGAAGTACGGGGCCAGAGGCGAGGAGGACAGTTTTGGATTCACTGCTGGGATAGTGACTTACGATAAGGATCCGACAAAACCCATCGGAGATTGGAAAGAGGCGTGGGAAAAAGCAAGGGAACGTGCGGGCGCCATCCTTCGAGGAGAACGCGAGGAACCCAAACCGGCCAAGCCCGCATACAGCCGAAAAAAGAAGATGGCGAAAGGAAAGCCTCTGAAACCCGTTAGCGAGAAGGAGAGCATAGAGTCGAAGTCCCTAAAGTGCCGATTCCACGATCTGCGTCATACCGCGGTAACACGTTTGCTTGAAGCCGGCATTCCCTATCCCGTGGTCGCGAGCATCATGGGCTGGTCGGCCGCAACGGCCATCCGAATGGCCAAGCGGTATGGCCATATCGGGCAAAAATCATTGCGGGATGCTATGGATGTGCTCGGAGACAGAGAAATTCCGGCGGGGTCCCTCAAAAAGTCACCAAAGTCGGAGGAGGTACAGATTGTTGCCGTGCAGTAAGTGCTTGAAAATAAATGGCTCCTCAGGTAGGACTCGAACCTACAACCCTTCGGTTAACAGCCGAATGCTCTGCCATTGAGCTACTGAGGAACGTGGCGGCGCTGGCGCGCTTGCTAGTGGATTACACAGAGATTGTAACCAGCCATCGAGGCCAACGTCAAACACTGGCGGCGGGAAAGTTGTGGAATTCCGCCGGTTGCGGCTCAGTATTACAAACGGGACTGAAGACGCGGACGCAAGCTTAGCGGCTCACTTCCAGCTCCGTCGCCGCTCCGCTTCAATCGGGGCGAACCAGGTGACGAGCGGCAGCAGAGTCCAAAATCCAGGTCAGCGTTCCATTGCTGGGTGCGATGAGTTGAGCGGGCGTGGCTTCCGGATCGAGCGCGCCCTCGACCGCCTTACGCACCACCAGGGCTTTGTCCTCTCCGGCGACAAGGAAGGTGAGTCGGGCCGCGTTGTTGAGCATTCGCGCGGTAAGCGTGACTCGCCAGGAGTTGATTTCCTCCACGTGGTCAGCCACCACCAGGCGCTGGCTCTCGTGCAGGGTTGGTCGGTTGGGAAACAGCGATGCAGTGTGTCCATTGGCGCCGAGACCGAGCAGCACGTAGTCAAGGCGAGGCAGGCCATTGGCCGCGCGAACATTTTCGCGCAAGGTTCGCTGGTACAGATCGGCGGCCTCGATGGCGGTGCCGTCGCCGGTAGGAATGCGGTGGATGTTCGCGGGCGGAACGGGAACGCGCGAAAGCAGCAAGTGGCGAGCCATGCCATAGTTGCTCTCCGGGTCGCCGGGCGGAACATTGCGCTCGTCTGCCCAGAAGAACTGGATGGACGGCCATGGAATGATAGCGGCAAAGGGCTCGGCGGCGAGCATTTGAAAGAGACCACGCGGCGTGCTGCCGCCGGAAAGTGCTGCATGCATCGCGGCGCCCTGGGCGGCGATCTTGCGCGCCAGTGCGGCAAACTGTCCGGCAGCGATGCGCAACGCCTCGTCGGCATCGGCGCCTACAAGGATTTCCGTCTTCCCCAGATGGAAGCGCTCAGTCGGCATCGGAGGACTCGTGTTTCAGCATCGACATCCAGCGATGGCCGGCGTTCTTCAGCAGCTCAAATGCCTGCTCCGGCCCCTGGGAGCCGGCGGCATAGTTGGGAAACGCCGGAGGCGGAAGCGCAGCCCAGGCCTGCTCGATGGGCGTAATGATCTTCCACTCCGACTCCACCTCGTCACGCCGCGTAAACAGCGTGGCGTCGCCGCGCATGGCGTCGAGAATCAGGGTCTCATAGGCGACCGGCGTGTTGCCGCCGAAGGCATCGGAGTAGGAGAACCGGGCCATTACGGGGATCGTACTCATATGAGTTCCGGGGAGCTTGGCGCCGAAGGTAAACGAGATGCCTTCATCGGGCTGGATGCGCAAGCTGACGACGTTGGGGCCGAAGCTGCCACGGTCCGTACCGGCAAACAGCGCCTGCGGCGTGCGCTTGAAGTGCACCTTGATCTCGGTAACATTGTTGGCCAGCCGCTTGCCGGTGCGAAGATAGAACGGAACTCCGGCCCAGCGCCAGTTGTCCACCTGGAGACGGACGGCGGCAAAGGTCTCGGTGTTTGAGTCCGGCTTGACGCCAGGTTCCTGGCGATAGCCGGCAACGTCGGCGTCGGCGATGCGTCCCGGCCCATATTGGCCGCGCACGGTGCTGGCCGCCACCTCTTCCGGGGTCATGGGACGGATGCTGCGAAAGACTTGCACCTTCTGCTCGCGCACCGAATCCGCGTCAAAGGCGACGGGCGGCTCCATGGCGGTGAGCGCCACGAGTTGAAGCAGGTGGTTGGCCACCATGTCGCGCAGCGCGCCGGTCTCTTCGTAGAAAGCGGCGCGGCGCTCCACGCCAAGCGTTTCGGCGGCGGTGATTTCGACGTACTCAACGTAGTTGCGATTCCACACCGGCTCAAAGATGGAGTTGGCAAAGCGGAACACCAGTATGTTCTGCACCGTCTCCTTGCCGAGGTAGTGATCGATGCGATAGACCTTCTCCTCGTCGAAGACCTTGAGAACCGTCTCGTTGAGGACGCGGGCGGATTCCAGGTCGCGTCCGAATGGTTTTTCAAGGATGATGCGCGACCAGCCGTTTTCGCGCTGATCGAGCCCGGCGGAATGCAGCCCCGTGACAATTTCTCCGGCGAACGAAGCGGGCGTGGAGATGTAGAAGAGCACATTCGCACTCGAGCCGTTGCTCTGCATCTGCTCCAGGAATGAGCGTAGTTCGCCGTAAAAATCCGTAGAGGATGGATCGCCGGTGATGTAGCGCAGACGCTTGGCAAAGCGCGCCCACTTCTCTTCGCTGAAGTCGCGAACGTCTTTCGAGGTCCTGGTGGCTTCATGCGTGGATTCGCGGAATTGCTCATCGGTCATGTGGGTTCGGCCGGTGCCAACGACTTCAAAACAGGTGTTCATGCAGCCCACACCGCACAGATTGTAGAGAGCGGGAATCAACTTGCGTCGCGTAAGGTCTCCGCTGGCGCCGAAGATCACCAGGGTGCAGGGGTCGGCTGTGGGCAGCGCGGGACGCTGAAGTTTCTGCTCGACTTGGGCCGCAATCACGGTCGTCATCGGCCGCTCCGTGCAATCAACGCGCTCCAGTCCGAGTGAACGAAGCCGGCCTCGGGGCGGTCGGCGCGCTGATAGGTGTGGGCGCCAAAGAAATCACGTTGCGCCTGCGTGAGATTCTGCGGAAGTTCGGCGGCGGTGTAGGCGTCGAAGTAGGCAAGCGAACCAGCGAAGGCAGGCGCGGGAATTCCGAGCGCGGCAGCCACGCCGGCGACCTTGCGCCAGGCTGGAATCGCAGAGGCGATGCGCGACTGGAAATCGCAGTCGAGCAGCAGGTTGGGCAGCGCGGGCTCGCGCTCGAAGGCTTGCATGATCGGATCGAGCAGGAGCGCGCGAATGATGCAGCCACCCTTCCAGATGCGGGCCATCTCGCGCAGGTTGATCTTCCAGTTCCACTCGCGCGCGCCAGCCGCGATCAGGCTCATGCCCTGGGCGTAGCAGCAGATTTTGCTGGCGTAGAGCGCATCGCGGATGGCGTCGATGAGTTCGGCGCGGTCTCCGCCGTAACGCGATGGAGTGCGCTTGTACTGCGCGCTGGCTGCCACGCGCTCGTCCTTCATGCTGGAGAGCACGCGGGCATCGAGCGCGGCGGAGATGGTGGGGACAGGGATGCCAAGGTCGAGCGCAATCTGCGCCGTCCACTTGCCGGTGCCGTTCTGTCCGGCCTTGTCGAGCACCAGGTCGATCAGCGGTTTGTGAGTCTCAGGATCGATCACGGTCAATATCTGGGCGCTGATCTCGATGAGATAGGATTCCAGCGGGCCGCGATTCCACTGCTCAAACACTTCGGCGATCTCCGCGGCGGTGAGGCCGAGCGCGTGGCGCAGCAGATCGTAGGCTTCGGCGATCAACTGCATGTCGCCATACTCGATTCCGTTGTGCACCATCTTGACGAAGTGTCCGGCGCCGTCGGCGCCGACATAGGCAACGCAAGCTCCGGAAGAGGTTTTCGCGGCAATGGATTCGAGCGTCTTCTGCACGTGCCGGTAGGCTTCGGGATCGCCGCCGGGCATGAGCGAAGGACCGTTGCGCGCGCCTTCTTCGCCGCCGGAAACGCCCATGCCAAAGAAGTTCAGCCCGCGCGCACGCATGGCCGCCTCGCGCCGCTGCGTGTCCTTGAAGAAGGAGTTTCCGCCATCGATGAGTATGTCGCCTTCTTCGAGCAGGGGCGCAATCCGCTCGAGCATCTGATCGACGGGATTGCCCGCCTTGATCATCATCAACATGCGGCGGGGACTTTCCAGCGACCGGATGAACTGCGCGAGGTCGGCGTTGCCTACGATCTGTTTGCCTTGATTGGCGGCGACGAAACGCGTGACCCACTCGGGCTCCAGGTTCCAGACCGCGACGCTTTGTCCGTGATCCTCAATGTTCAGCGCAAGGTTCTGGCCCATCACGCCCAGGCCAATCACACCAAACTGCGCAAGCTTAGTTGCAAAGATGGTTGAAGACATTCGTTCTCCCGTTTCGATTGGCGGATCGAAGACACGGCGCGGACGGTTGCAGCCGATGGGTCTCTCTATGGAAGATTCCGAAAACGCGCGGCAGGATTCAAAGCGCGGGCATTTTGGGAGACGCGGCGGGAGTCTGTCCGACCCGGTCGGCGAGAAGCAACGATTGGCAAGATAGGTAATCGTTTGGAGGTCGAAGTTTACTCTTTCGTTAATCCTTTTGTAAGGTTCCAAAGGATTGCCTTCCGAGTAAACAATTGATCGCAACGATTAGCGGAAGAGTCAATCGTCGCCGCTCCCAGGCGGCTGCATGGCCGGAGTCAGGTTCGGCATAACGGGTTCGGAGAGCAGTCGAATTATTCGTCGAGTTCGTCCGCGGCGTTCTCGTCGTCCGAATCAGCGAAGCCGGCATCGGTGTCGGACTCGCCCGCGGAGTTGCGAATGTCGCGCGTCGGGTGGCGCATCGGTTTGCGTAGCTGATAACCCAGCGCGGTGAAAACAAAACCAGCTTCCTCCAGAAACTTTGCGAAGAAGTGTTCGCGCGCAGGACGAGCGTTGATCTCCGCGATGACCACGCCAGTGGGCTGCGACCCAGAGGCGGCGGCGAAGAGCGCAAGTTCACGGGCGGCTTCCTGCGCATACTCATCGCGCTCGGGCGGCGCGGCGGGAAGAAAAAGTTTAAGCGAAGGATTGCCGCGCCGCAGATAGGCAACCAGGTCGCCCGCCACCAGCACGACGCTGGCGCCGCTGGTGCGCGCCATGCCGTGCGCGGTCTGTGTGGCGTCGTCTGCTTCCGGCAGCCGGGGCCACGGCAGCAGACTGCCATAAGGGTTGGCCGGGTCCACGGCGGAGAGCGTGATGGCCGCGCGCTTGGCCGGGGAGCGCAGGGCGCGCAACGACTCGACGGCGGCGTTCATGGCGAACTGCGATCCGCCGAGGCCGGAGAGGAACATGCCGCGACGAATCCAGCCGCGCTCCTCCATCTGGCGCAGCGCGGGATAGAAAGCGCTGAAGCCTCCGGGCAACTCTTCGGCGGCCGCAGTCTCGCGCGTGACCACGCCGTAGCGCAACAGCAACTGCTGGGCCACGCTGGCGGTCCACTGAGTGACCGTTGGCGGATCCGAAATGCGGGCGCGGACCAGCGACCAGCGGCCCTGCGCGATGGCTCCGGCGCGGGAGCGGGAACGGAACTGCTTGAGAAACTCTACTGAGCCGGGGCGCAGGAACTCATTGCCGCGGCGCGCGTGGCCTTCACGCTGGCGGTAGAGGAAGCCGCGCAGCGAGTGGAAGCTGTCATTGGTGACGATGCCCTGCCAGGCGAGCTGCCAGAGCGCAGTGCTGCTCTCGCCGGGAAACCCGCCGCCGCTGGCCTCATGTATGGCGGCAAAAAACGATGCTCCGTGGCTGGCGAGAAAATCCGCGATGCGCGCGGCACGGCCCTCGAGCGGCGGGGCTTCCTGCAACTCGACGGGGGCGACGAGCGCGGAGAGACTTTCGGCCAGGTACAGAGCCAGGCGTCCGTCGCGCTCGCCTACGGCCCCGCGACCCACCCAGACCACTTCACCGGCGGCCATCAGAGTATCGAGACTAGCCGTATCGTAATCCGGAATGCGCGCGGGCAGGATTTCGCGCTCCCAGACGGAGAGCGGCAGGGCCACGCCTTGCAGGGTCTGGATGACATCGAGCAGGGCGTCGATTTGGCCACCGAGCTGCGCGCTGTCCTTGGCCTTCGCAGCGCCGCGCTTGCTGCCCACGCCCTGCCAGCGCGGCAGAAACACTCCCAGCACGCGCGCATCAAGCGGCTCGACTTCATGGCGCAAGCGCGCCAGCGTCTGGCGCCGGAGCTGCTGCAACACATCTGGGTGCACCCACTCGCGATGCACGCCGCCGGGACGGAAGCCGCCTTCCAGGAGCCTCGAACGGCGCAGCAGTTCGGCGAGAGCGGCTTCGGCAGCGGCTTTCGGAATCCCATAGCGGCGCCATAGTTCGTCGAGGGTAAACGGTCCGTGGCTGCGCGAATAGCGGCTGAGCAGTTCGAGCAGAGGCTCGGGATGCGGCTGCGTCCAGGCGGCGGCCAGGTCCGTTGGCAAGGCGACACCAAGCGCGTCGCGAAACTGCGCGGCGTGTTCGACGGCAACGTAGCGCGGCTCGGCGGCCACCACGAGGAGCAGCACGCGGCGCGCGGCGATGAGAGTTTCGACCTCGGCGAAGACCTCGGCGCTCTGGCAGCGCCGGCGCAGCTCGGCGGGGGAAAGATCGCCCAGACGCAGCAGCAGGTCGTGGATGCCGTCGGCGTGGCGCGCAAGCTGGGCGGGACCGAGCCACTGCAACTGCTGCTCCACGTCGCGCAGCACGGCGGGGTCGAGCAGTTCGCGATAATCGGCATCGCCCAGAAGGTCCTGAAGCTGCGATTGATCGATTGACAAGGCCTGGGCGCGGCGCTCGGCCAGCGGCGCATCGCCATCGTAGATGTAGTTGGCGACATAGCCGAACAGCAGGGTGGCCGCAAACGGCGAGGGAGTGGAAGAGTCCACGGTGGTGACCCGGATGGCTCCGCTCTCGATGCGTCCGAGGATGGAAGTGAGCGCGGGCAGATCGAAGATATCGCGGATACACTCGCGATAGGTCTCCAGAAGGATGGCGAATGAGGGATAGCGCGAGGCGACGTTGAGCAGATCGGCGGAGCGCTTGCGCTGCTGCCAGAGCGGCGTGCGGACGCCGGGACGGCGGCGCGGCAACAACAGGGCGCGCGCGGCGTTCTCACGGAAGCGCGCCGCAAACAGGGCGGTCGAGCCAAGCTGCCGGGTGACGCGGTCGGAGATAGACGACGCGGAGGGCAGCAGCCGCGCGGCATCCAGCGGGAGGTCGGTCTCGGGGAGGCGAATGACGAAGCCGTCGTCGGCCCACATCGACTCCGGCTCCATGCCCAGGTCTTCGCGCAGGGACGCGGCGACGGCCATGCACCAGGGCGCGTGGACCCGGCTGCCGTAGGGAGAGAGCACGCAGATGCGCCAGTCGCCGAGTTCGTCGCGACAGCGCTCGATGAGTATATCCTCATCGGAGGGAACCTGCCGCGTGGCCGTTTGCTGATCGCCCAGAAAGCGCAGTAGATTTTCCGCCGCGTTGGGCTCGAGGAAGTGCTCTTCCAGCAGGCGCGCATAGGCGGCGGGCGCGGGCATGGTCAGCAGTTCGCGGGTGAGGGCGCCGATGTGCTGGCCGAATTCGGCGGGCCGCCCCGCGCTGTCGCCATGCCAGAAGGGCATTTTCCCCGGCTCTCCGGGCGCGGGCGAGACGAGCACACGGTCGTGGGTGATCTCGGCGATGCGCCAGGTGCTGGCGCCGAGAATGATGGTCTCACCGGCGCGGCTCTCAAAGACCATCTCCTCGTCGAGTTCGCCGATGCGGGTTGGCTTGAGGGCGCCCGCGAGATAGACGCCGTAGAGGCCGCGATCGGGAATGGTGCCGCCGTTGACGATGGCGATGCGCTTGGCGGATTCGCGCGGAGTGAGCAGGTTGGTGACGCGATCCCAGGTGATGCGCGGGCGCAGCTCGGCGAACTCGTCGGAGGGGTAGCGGCCGGAGAGCAGATCGAGCACGCCGGCAAACGATTCGGCGGAGAGCGCGGCAAAGGGCGCGGCGCGGCGCAGCAGATCGAACAGCTCCACGGTGGTCATCGGGTCCATGGCAATGGCGGCGACCATCTGCTGCGCCAGCACGTCGAGCGGATTGCGCGGGTAGCGCACGGCCTCGACCAGGCCCTGGC
>Ga0302320_10016319_pt1 | contig 15191 bp, 12 predicted proteins | sample Bog_T0_3_FD_202130 | JGI IMG/M metagenome (GOLD analysis project Ga0302320, IMG submission 202130) | Peat permafrost microbial communities from Stordalen Mire near Abisko, Sweden - Bog_T0_3 | ecosystem: Environmental > Terrestrial > Soil > Wetlands > Peat | place: Sweden: Abisko, Stordalen Mire... | reverse complement strand
GGGAAGGATACAACGGTGCCTTTCAAACCGACTCAGGGCCGGCCCGTATATTGCAGGGAATGTTTCCAGCAGCGCAGGGTTTCCGCGTCTCCGGCCTAGCTTTTCCACTCACACTCAATGTTCTTCCCCTCAGCGCGGTAGTGTCTTTTGTTGACACCTGGCGATCGGGTGATCTGGTGATCTGCGAATACACGATTCCGGCCTCAACTCAGCATGCGCGGAGTAATCATCGGACCGACCCACCTCGATGAATCAAGTTCCGCTCTTCGGCATTTCGGCGGCTTTGATCGCCCGACCATTGTGTCCCCCGATCACCCGATGCTGGTGATCCCCACTCACCTCAGCTACAATTCATCTTTGATCATGGCCACCTTTCACATCCTCAACTTTGGTTGTCGAGCCAGTCAGGCTGACGGCGCTGCGTTGAAGCAGCAGTTGCTCCAGGCCGGGCTGCAGGAAGCCGCCGATCCGGACTCCAGTGCCGTGGCGATTCTGAACACCTGCACCGTCACAGCCTCGGCCGATGCGGAGGTGCGCCAATTCGTGCGCCGAATCCACCGCCGCAATCCTGAGTGCCGGATTCTGGTGACCGGTTGTTACGCCCAGCGAGCCCCAGAGGAAATTGCCAAGCTCGAAGGCGTCGCCTGGGTGGTGGGAAATTCGCACAAGCACCTGGTGAGCACAATTCTGAGCACGCCCACGGAAGGGGACAAGGGGCAAGGGACACGGGATACGGAACACGGGGCACAGGACACGGGAAACGGGAAACGGGATAAAGGCGGGCCACAGGAGAATGATCTGCCCATAAATCCTAATTCAGGCATACCGCCTGTGCAGATTCAGGGTAATTCAAGCCGTAGGACTCCGGACTCCGAACCCCGGACTCCGAACATGTCTTTTCCCCAGCCCCCGACTTCGGGCTCAGAACGCCGAACACCGAACGCCGAAGTTTTCGTGGGCGAAATCACCGAAGAGTTCCATTTTGCCCCCGTTTTCGCAGACGATCGCACCCGCCCCACGCTGAAGATTCAGGATGGCTGTGACGCCCGCTGCTCCTTCTGCATCATTCCCACAGTGCGCGGCCAGAGCCGCAGCCTGCCGCCGCAGACGGTGGTGGATCAGGTTCGGCAGCTGACCGACACGGGCTATCAAGAGGTGGTTCTTTCCGGAATCAACCTGGGCGGCTATGGGCGCGATCTTGACCGGAGCATCAACTTCCTGGAAATGGTGGAACGCATTCTGTGCGAAACCTCCATCGCGCGCATTCGCATCAGTTCGATTGAGCTGATGGACGTCAGCCCCGCGCTCATCCGCCTGGTGGCCACGGAGCCGCGCCTGGCGCAGCATTTCCACGTGCCGCTTCAGAGCGGTTGCGACCGCATTCTGCGCCTGATGAACCGCCGTTATTGGACCAGGCACTACGCGGAGCGGATGCTGGCCATCCATGAGCAGATTCCCAACGCCGCGCTGGGCGCCGACGTGATGGTGGGCTTCCCCGGTGAGACGGATCAGGACCACGCCGCCAGCCTTCAATTCATTGAATCGATCCCCTTCACCTACCTGCACATCTTTCCCTTTTCCGCCCGGCCAGGAACTCCCGCTTCGACTTCAGCGGGGCAGGTGAATGGCCGCATTGCCCGCGACCGCAGCCAGCAGATCCGTGCTGCCCTCAATGCCAGGCGCGAGGCGTTTCTTACTGCTCAAGTGGGCCAGAGCCTTCCCGCCCTGACCCTGGATGAAACGGAAGACGGCGCGCGCGTGGCCCTGACCACCAATTACCTCAAGGTCGCGCTGCCGGATGCCCGGATTCCCGCCAACCAACTTGTGGATGTTACCGTGGGCCGCGTCGTTTCCGGCCAGCTCTTCGGATACGCGAACCACTCCCGTTGACTGCCCATTTTTTCTGCATTATATTAGGGCTGGCTTTGACCTTCTCGCATTTTAGTGAAATATACAGCGCGACGTAATTTGTAGCGTCGATCTCCGATCGACGACGGCGTTCAGAGACCGCCGCTACAGCCGAATGCACGATAATTTATGTCGCTCCGAATAGTTTCTTACCGCAGGCTCGAACACTGAAATCATACGTACCTCCAAATGGGGAATCCACCGCCGGCACAAGCGCGACCCCAAGAGTTGAAGTGATCAACCTCAAGGAGTTCAACATGAAGCTTAAAACAAGGCTTGTTGCCCGGCTTGCGCTCCTCGCCCTCGTCAGTTTGGCGGCCCTCTGTTGCCAGAATGGGGCCAAGACGCTTGTCGCGAGTGCCAGCCAGCTCTCCTCCTCCGTGGGTGGGAGTCGGCAGGAAACGGTGGTTGACCCAGCTTACGGGATGACTGCCTACACGATTGACGTACCTTCAGGATGGAAGTTTGCTGGCATGATCCTGCGCCCCGGCGGGTGCCATCCGCCCGCGACTCCGGCAGCCGGCTTGTCTTTCACGGAGGCGAGCCCTGACGGTGTCACAGAGTTTGTAACGCTGCCCGGAGTGTCGTGGACGTGGTCAAGCAACGGGACCAACATCATGGGACCGAAATGCCCATCGACCACCAATATTGACAGCGCCGCCGGACTTCTGCTGAATATTGCCGTCCCCAATCTGCATCCCAATGCCAAAAAAGTGACGATCGTGCCCCTGGAGCAGAATATTTTGGATGCGTTGGCCCAGCAGAATCAGAAGCTCGCGGGGGGCATGCGAAGCTACGGGCTGAACGGCAGCAAACAATTTGTGGATGCGGCGCACATAAGGGTGGAATACGACCTCAACGGGAAGCCGATGGAGGAGTCAGAGTTCACCATAATCGATTGCATGGAATCGCCCGTGGGAGGAATGCCCCAGGGACCCGGGCGCCCCTGGAGCAAGGGTTATACCAAGCGTACCTGCAGTTCACGGGGCACCATCATCAAGCGCGCCCCAAAAGGCCACTGGGAAGAGTTGAGCGCGCGCGTGAAAGGTCCGCAGATTAACCCCGAGTGGGACCAGCGCGTGATCCGGGACATGCAAGCCCGCTTCCAACAATTTCAGGCTGCCAGCGATGCGGCATTCAAACAGAATTTGGCGAACTTCAAGGCTCAGGGCGACGCTCGCGAGGCCCGGGCCCAAGCCTTTGACCGGAACCTGAGGCAAAACACCGATAATTACCTGGCCCAGGATCGCGCCAAGCAGGACGCCATCGACGCTTCCGCCCACAAAATGGCGCTTTACGCGGGTGACAAGCAGGAGTTCACCAACCCCAACACAGGCCAGACCATTCAGACCAACAACCAGTACAGTCACCAGTGGATGTCATCCGACGGCACCACGCTGATCCAGACCAATGACCACACGTACGACCCCAATGGCCAAGTCTACCCGATCAGCCAGAGCTGGACGGAACTGGTTCCGAAATAAGAATTGTAGGCACTAGGCAGAAGGCAGTAGGCAGCGCCTCATCAGCTTGGGTGGTGCATGTTCGCTGAATTATGCGCCACCCATGAAGTTGTAAGTGCATCGCCCCGTGCCGTGGGCTTAGACCCAATACTGTTCACTTAAGTGTCGTGACGGATTGGGGAATTCAAGTGCGTGCCTTAGAGTGGTGCAGCAGCTACCGCCTTTCAGGCTCTGGTTTGGAGCGATTGTGGGATGTCAAGGCGGTAGCTGCTGCTACCGCACTCTAAGGCGGCTTGGCTTAAGTGAACAGCATCGGGCCTCAGGCCAGAATGTTTTGCGGTTGAAGCGGGAGACTCGGTTCAATGAGCAAGGGAAGGCTGGAGGCATTCAGTGATGGAGTTTTCGCCATCATCATCACCATCATGGTTCTGGATTTGCGTGCGCCTGCCTCGGCAAATCCCCGCTCGCTGATACCCCTGACGCCAATTTTTCTGAGTTACGCCTTAAGTTTCGTTTTTGTCGCCATCTACTGGAACAATCATCATCACATGCTCCAGGCGGCAAAACACGTGGATGGCCGGGTCCTGTGGGCCAACCTGCACCTGCTCTTCTGGCTCTCCCTGGTTCCCTTTGTGACCGCGTGGATGGGTGCAAATCATTTCGCTAGATGGCCCGTGGCCGCCTACGGCGTGATCCTGCTCATGTCGGGAACGGCCTACTATATCCTCTCCCGCTTTTTGATTGCCCTGCATGGAAGCGATTCGGTGCTCGCCGCCGCACTGGGCAGGGATACCAAGGGCAAGGCATCCTTGTTGATCTACCTTGTGGCAATCCCACTCGCCTTTGTTCATCCCGGGATCGCCTGCGGCTGCTACGTGCTGGTGGCGATTATGTGGCTCGTCCCTGATCGCCGCATTGAAAAGAATTTGGGCGTTGTCGCCGAGTAGCAAAGCCCAGACGAATTGAAGGAAGCCAGCAGAGCGTAGGGCGCCCGGCGATCAATGCTGTCCAAATTAACCACTTACTTTAGCCTGATTTAGACGGGAATCATGAACACTGCCCCAATTCGGTCCTCCCCGAAGGGGAGGAATGTCAGTAGCCATGGGTGAAACCCATGGAACGCAAGCAGGCAAAATCAGGCCCCGACCCTGAAAGGGTCGAATATTTGACCCCTTCGGGGTCGCGTGAAATTTCTTTTTGCTTTCCCTTTCCATGGGTTTCACCCATGGCTACTGACATTTTTCCCCTTCGGGGAACAGGAATGACGCCCTGCAAATTTGAACCTCGGCAATCTTGTTGTACATAGGGCCTGGCTAATCTCTCCCGAAAGCGTGCCCCGCCTCCCTTTCATCAGCGCTCCAGATTTTATGCCCAAACTCCAGGTGGGACTGTTTGTCGCATTTTGTAGGTTTTCATATGTAGCCTCTTTTTATATTGACACGCGGTAATGGCTGATTGTACACTAGAGGTGCCGCCAGCCCCCGCTGATCGATATCGGGGGCAGGCTCAATTCATGGAACCGATGGCGGCAAGCGGCAAGCGGCGGAGGTTCAAACCTTGTGCCGGATGGCAGAAAGTGATCTTGAAACACCAGGTGCGGCTATCGTTTTCCTGTGAGTGTTTGTTCAAAGCCGTCATGTTGATGAAAAAAAACAGCTTAGCTTTGAATTTGAGTAAAAGTGATGAATTCGTCAAAAATTATAATATTGAAAATAAAGGAGTTGCTTGCGCAGTCTGAGGGGGAAGTGGCAGAAAAAAAGGGGGCCCCAAAATGAAGGTATATGCCGAGAAGTTGATGAAAACAAAGGGAAAGTTTTCCACAGCTTCGGGCGAACCCGAGAAGTTAATGAAAATAAATAACTTATCGCCACGAAGCCATGATGTTACAGAAAATAAAGGCGGTTAGCGGCTAAAATGGGTCAAGATTTGAGCATTACAAAGGTTTAAGGGCAAAGGCTGAACGAGGAAGGGTAAAGTACGAAGGGTGAAGTAAGAAGGATGAAGGGTAAAGGTTGAAGGCTGAAAGGTAAACCCAACCCCTCATTCTTTGTCTTGGGAGTTCTTGAGTGTTTCAATGTCCGGACGAACCGACAGAACCATCGTGCAATCACCAATCACAATTCACAAATCACCAATCGCAAATCGCCAATCACCAATGGCCTGAGGCCCCGATTGCGCTACAATGATCTCGACTATGGCCACTAAACCTGAACTCTTCGGTACGGACGGCATTCGCGCAGTTGCCGGTGAATATCCCCTGGATCATGCGACAGTTACAAAGATTGGCAGCGCCTTGGGAACTGCCCTCAAGAAATCTTCCACGCCCGTGCGGGTGGTACTGGGAAAGGACACTCGCGAATCGAACGAATGGATTTCCCAAGCCCTCGCCCGCGGCCTTGCGGCAACCGGTGCGGAGGTGCTTGATGCCGGGATCATCACCACTCCGGGAGTCGCCTATCTTACCCGCCGCCATGGATTCTCCGCCGGCGTTATGATCTCCGCCTCGCACAATCATTACCTCGACAATGGCATCAAGATCTTCTCCTCCACAGGGGCCAAGCTTGCCCTCGCCCAGGAACTGGAAATCGAGAGCCTGATCAAGGCCATGGCGGATCTGCCGGAAGATGGGCAGAATCCCGCGCAGGTTGTTCCCGGCTGGTTGGATGAATATGTCGATTACCTTGTGGGCCTGATTCCCGCAGGGCTCGATTTTACCCGCTTTCGCCTGGTGGTGGATTGCGCCAATGGAGCCGCCACCCGCGTCGCGCCCCGCCTGCTGGCGCGCTTGGGAATAAAGGTGCACCTGCTGAATGCGGAACCCAACGGGCAGAACATCAATCTGGATTGCGGTTCGCTCCATCCGGAAGGGTTGGCGGAAGTTACGCGAATATCGGGCGCCGACTTCGGTGTGGCGTTTGATGGTGACGCTGACCGGGCCATCTTTGCCACCGGCGAGGGGCGTGTTGCCGGGGGTGACCACGTGCTCTATGCCCTCGCTCCGTTTCTGCAAAGCCAGGGAAACTTGAAGGGCCATGCCGTGGTGGGTACGCTGATGACCAACCTCGCTTTGGAGCTGGACCTGGCGGAGCAGGGCATCAAGCTGAAGCGGACCGCCGTGGGTGACAAGTACGTGCTGGAGGAGATGCTGCGGTCGGGGATTTCGCTCGGCGGCGAGGCCTCCGGGCACATTATCTTTTCTGACCTGTCACTGGCGGGCGACGGCATGATTACCCTGCTGGAAGTTCTGCGCCTGCTGGCGGTAAGCGGGCAGTCTTTCGGCGAGCTGCTGCGCTGGTATCAGCCCTTTCCGCAATTGATTCGCAATGTGCGCGTGCGGGTAAAACCTCCGTTGGAAGAGATTCCCAGTGTCGCCAGGGCCATCACGAATTGCTGCCTGAAGCTGGGCGACCGCGGCCGCGTGGTGGTGCGCTATTCCGGCACGGAACCGCTGGCCCGCGTCATGGTGGAGGGCGCAGACGCGACCGCGGTGGAAGATCACACCGCCCTCATCGCGGAAGCGATCGAGACGGCAATAGGATTGGGGCGGTGAAACGCTGTCCGTGGTCAGTTGTCCGTTGCACGTGATCTTGCAAGGTATAAGAATGAAGTCGAGAGGATTGGCAACTGACGACTGACTACTGACGGCTATTTCTATGAGCAACCCATTCAACGTTCTTAAACCCTGGAAACCCGGTGACACCCGCGACATTCCGGAGCGCAGATTGAAGCAGCTCAACCTGGAGGGAAAGTTTGACTCCTATTCGCGGACCTATGAAATTGACAACCGCCTCTGGAAGATTCAGGGGCAGATGAGTCAAGCCTCCGGTGAGACGCTGTACACGCTGGTCTGTATTGAAGAGTGAGGGGAAAGGCTGTCCGTTGTCAGTTGTCCGTTGTCAGTGGCACGTGAATTGGCCACCGAGGAACTGTTAGGCAAGCGAGGATTGGAAACTGACAACTGACTACTGACGCCTTTTCCTAGCAACCTTGCCGGAAGGGACCTCATCCAAGCGGCTGGAAACAACTCCGCGGCACAAGGAAGACGCATCATGAAAGCATTCATCCTTTCCCTCTTGATGTTGGCGCTTACCCAAACCACTTTTGCCCAAACTCCTGGTGGGCCTGTGGCTCCCCCAGCACAACCGCAGCCCGCTGCCCCTGTGGAAACGGTTGCGCCCGCGCCCAGCGCGCCGTCGGTGCCTCCTGACTCACCGCCGCCAGCCAATGCAAGGATTGAAGTAGCTGCGGACACAACAATCCCCATGATTCTGATGAACACCATCAACACCAAGTCGGCATATGTGGGCGAGGCCATCTACTGTGAATCGATCTATCCCATCACCGTGGGAAATCGCATCATCATTCCCAAGGGCAGTTCGATTCGCGGCACGGTGACAGAGGTCATTCGACCCGGACACGTCAAGGGCCGCGCCCAACTGGGGTTGCGCTTTGATGAACTGATTCTTCCCAACGGCACGACGCGCCACCTTCGCGCATCCCTGGCGGGATTCGGCAGCCCAGGCGATGACAAGTTCAAACCCAAGGAAGGGCAGATTGAAGGCGGCGGGTCCAAAGCCAAAGATGCTGGAACCATTGCCCAAACAACCATTCCCGGCGCTGAAATCGGAACCATTGTGGGTGCATCAAAAGGCGCTCCGCTGGAAGGATTGGGCATTGGCAGTGCGGTGGGTGCCGCCGCCGGCGTGGCTTGGATCCTGGCCACTCGCGGCAAGGAGATCGTCCTGCCGCACGGCACCAGCCTGGAATTACTACTCAGCCAGCCAGTGGATTTCGAGCGCGATGAGCTTGAGCCGCCCTCCGGCTATGAGGCAGGCCCCAACGCGCCGCGCCAGGAGTACGGCCTGCGCAATTGATGTTGAGTTCTCTTACTGGGGGGAAAAACAGCTGCAACAGGCCGCAGTACTGATGTGGTTGGATCGAAGGCTGATGTTCAGCGCGGCTTAAACCGCTGTCCGTTGACCGCGCCACCCTGCCTTTGATGGGCCGCGGGAGACCCGGGTGATCGTTCTGGGCTCTCGGTGGGGATACCAGTATCCACGGTGAAGACCACCGATTGCACTCCGGTAATGTCAAACCTCTTCCGGCATCGCGGATTCTTGCACATCATGACGTCATCAAGGCGAGTCATATAAGATTGCGCCTTGGCAAACTTGGCGCGATCGCGTTCATCCGCGCCGCCACGCAACGCTTTCTTCTTGGTGCGGACCAACCATCGAATTTCATAGGTGTCCGCTTGCCGGCAATACATGCAGGAAAGGTTGGCAGGCTTCCGACTTTCGGTTTGGTCAAAAAAGTCTCGTTCTTCCATAGGAAAGCTATTCTAGCCTTATTCGCCTGCGAAGGCCAGCGCAACGTTGGGGAGATGATGTGGGGAAGGCTTGGAAATCTAGTTGGGAAGGATCCAACCCTTGGCGCCGCGGTCGTCAGTAGCCACGGTGTAGATGTGCGATTGTACCTGCTTTTCGCTGAGAGTCTTCTGAATCAACTCGCCGATGGCAGTGGTGTCACCGCGCGTGAAGGCCAGCAATGAGGGACCGGCACCGCTCAGGCAGATCCCCAGAAGTTCTGGATGCTTCAGGGCCAGAACTTCCGGAAGGCCCGGCACCAGATGGGATCGGAAGGATTGGTGCCAGCGGTCGTCAAAGAAGCAGCGATGCAATTCCGCTTTGCCGGAAAACATCTGCGCCGTAAGCACCGCAGCACGCTGCAAGTTATGGACAGCGTCAGCCCGCGTGTAGTTGGGGGGCAGAACCTTGCGAGCCTCTTCTGTGGGCAAGGCGTAATCCGGCACCACAAGCACCAGGCCCAGCGGTTCCGGCACCGGGCAGGAATAGCTCAGAACGCGGCCGCCGGCCTCAACCGCCACGGTAAAACCACCATGCCAAGCGGCAGCAACATTATCGGGATGGCCTTCGCATTGCGTTGCCAGGGAGACGATCTCCTCGTCGAACAGGGTTCGGTCCGCAATCCTGAAGCTTGCGGCAAGCGCGCCCACGATGGCGGCAGCGCTGGAACCCACGCCTGCGCCAACCGGAATCTGGTTGTCAATCTCCAGTTCGAAACCGCGGGTCTTTCCCCAACCACGCAGAGTCTCGCTGATGGTTCGGGCAATCAAATTATCCGGGCCCACACTGATGCGGTCGGCGTTGACGCCACGATAATGGACCACGATTTCGCGGTCTGCACGCGGCGTGACGCGGATGTCAAGATAGAGGCTGAAGGCAATGCCGCCGCAATCGAAAAGGCAGCCGAGATTTGCGCCGGTGGCCGGCACGCGAACTGAAATACGCTCACTCATGGGCAATTTCCATTACGGATGGAAGGAAACATCATAAGCGACGAAAGGGAGAATCGGCAACGGTGGAAATGGTGAAAGGCTAATCAGTGGGTTGCAGCAGAATCGCTCATCATCCCCGGGCCTGCTTCCAAAACAAAAATGGCGGAGTCGGCGCGCAGATTGGGAGCAAACCGCACGATACTGCGCTGCCCTGGGCCTGAAGGGCGAAGAGGAATTTCCTGAAGAATATGAATTCCGGCCTTTTGGCAAAAATGGCGGAAGTCGATGATGGTGGTCAGGTGGATGTTGGAGGTCTCGTACCATTCGGACGGCAGTTTTCCGGTCTTGGGCATACGGCCATGAGCAAAAAGCTGCCAGCGCACGGGCCAGTGGGCAAAATTCGGAAAGCTCACAATGCAGCGCTTGCCCACACGCGCCATCTCTCGAATCAGAAACAGTGGGCGATGCAGAACCTGGATGGTGTTGGTCAGGATCACGTCATCGATCGACTTGTCGGGATAATTCGCCAGGCCTTCATCCAAATCGCCATGCTGAACGCTGAACAGACCCTTGGCAACGCAAGCCTGGATGCAGGCTTCAGACAATTCAATACCCTCGGCGCGAACGTTCTTCTTGATCTTCAACGCCAGCAGCAGATCTCCTTCGCCGCAGCCAAGATCGAGCACGCGCGAGCCCTCAGCGATGAGGTCCATGATCACGCGATGCTCCGGCAGCAGCCGCACCGTTGTGCCCGTGTCATTCAGACGGATGGGTTCGCCCAAATCGCCCATGCGTTAGGAAGCCCCCTTGCTTCCGTGGGTCAGAAAATTTGTGATGAGAGAGGTGAGCTGTTCCGTTTCCAGCAGAAACGCGTCATGCCCATAGTCGGATTGGATCTCGGTGTAAATGGCCTCAGCGCCAACGCGCCGGCAGGCACTGACGATCTCCTTTGATTGATATGATGGAAAGAGCCAGTCCGAGGAGAACGAAATCAACAGGAACTTCGCTTTCACGCTGGCAAAGGCCTGTTCGAGCTTCCCAAAGGGTTGGGCGAGATCGAAATAATCCATGGCCTTGGAAATATAGAGGTAGGAGTTTGCATCAAAGCGGTCGACAAAACTATCGCCCTTGTAGCGCAAGTAGCTTTCCACCTGGAAATCCGTGCGAAAGTCGTATCCGTATTTCGCCTTGTCCTGAAGCTTGCGGCCGAACTTCTGGTGCATGGACTTTTCGGAAAGGTAGGTGATGTGGCCAATCATTCGCGCAATGGCCAGCCCGCGCCTTGGAATGGGATGGCCGTAATACTCGCCCTCTTTCCAGTGCGGGTCTGACTCAATGGACTGGCGGCCCACTTCGTTAAAGGCAATCGATTGCGCAGAGAGCTTGCTCGTGGTGGCGATGGGAATGGCCAAGCGCACGCGCTCCGGGTAACTGACCACCCACTGAAGCACCTGCATTCCGCCCATTGAGCCGCCAACGGCGCAGAGCAATTGGTCGATGCCCAGGTGGTCAATCAAAGCTCGCTGGGCATTAACCATGTCTTGGATGGTCACCATCGGGAAGCTCAGCGCGTAGGGCTTGCCGGTTTGCGGGTCAATTGAACTCGGGCCAGTGGAGCCCTTGCAGCCGCCAATGACGTTGGAGCAGATGATGAAGTATTTTCGCGTATCGAAGGCTTTGCCCGGGCCAATCATGATGTCCCACCAGCCGGGACTGCGCTCATGGGCATTATGGAATCCGGCGGCGTGGGCGTCACCGGAAAGGGCATGAAGAATCAGAATGGCGTTGTCTTTGGCGGGGCTTAATTCACCGTAAGTTTCGTATGCCAGCGTGATGGGCCCGAAACTTCTGCCGCACTCCAGCAGCATCTCATTGGGCGGCTGGGCGAAAGTGAGGGACTTGGTTTCTACGATGCCAACCGAACATTTGTCTTCTGTGGTCATTTGTCAATGGTCAGATGTCGGTTGCCCCTGGCACGTTGTCCGCCGCTTTTAGAGCAACGGACAACGGACCAAGGACAACAGACGGTCTTACTTTTGCGACGCCGCGAGCGCCTGATCGATATCCGCAAGGATGTCTTCGATGCTTTCAAGTCCAATCGACAGCCGCACAAAGTCTTCAGTGACTCCGGTGGCCTGCTGCTCTTCCGCCGTCAATTGCTGATGTGTCGTGCTGGCCGGGTGGATGACCAGTGATTTGGCGTCGCCGATGTTGGCCAGGTGCGAGAGCAGGGTGAGGGAGTTGATGAACTTGATGCCCGCTTGCAATCCGCCCTTGATGCCAAACCCAAGAATAGCACCGAAGCCGTGCTGCAAGTATTTCCTGGCAAGCGCGTGCGTGGAATGGCTCGCAAGGCCGGGATAGTTCACCCAATTCACTGCCGGATGGGATTCCAGGAATTGCGCCACCTTCAGGGCGTTATCGCAGTGCCGCTGAACGCGCAGCGAGAGGGTTTCAACACCTTGCAGAATCAGGAATGCGTTGAAAGGGCTCAGTGCCGGGCCAAGGTCACGCAGCAGTTGCACACGCACTTTCAGGATGTAAGCGAGGGCGCCAAACGTTTCCACAAACTTGAGGTTGTGATAACTCGGGTCAGGTTCGACCAGCTCAGGGAATTTCCCGTTCGCCCAGTTAAACTTTCCCGAGTCCACGATGATTCCGCCGATGGAGTTTCCATGGCCGCCGAGAAACTTGGTGAGGGAGTGCACGACGATGTCCGCGCCATACTCAATCGGACGGCACAGATAGGGCGTGGCCACGGTATTGTCAATGATCAAAGGCAGGCCCGCATCGTGCGCCACTTTGGCCACGGCTTCGATGTCGAGCATGTCATTCTTGGGATTACCCATCGTCTCGGCGTAAACCAGGCGTGTCTTGGGGGTGATGGCCCGTTTGAAATTCTCGGGGTCGCCCGGATCGACGAAGGTGGTCTCAATTCCCATTTTGGGCAGCGTGTAATGAAAAAGGTTGTAGGTGCCGCCATAGAGACTTGCCGAAGAGACGATGTGATCGCCGGCGCTGGCAATGTTCAGGATCGCCAGAGATTCCGCCGCCTGGCCGGATGCGGTGGCGAGGGCGGCGATTCCACCTTCGAGAGCGGCAACGCGCTGCTCCAGCACATCCCACGTTGGGTTCATGATGCGCGTATAGATGTTTCCGAATTCCTTCAGCCCAAAAAGATTGGCAGCGTGCGTTGTGTCCTTGAAGACGAATGAAGTGGTTTGATAGATGGGTACGGCGCGCGCGCCGGTGGTGGGGTCAGGCTTCTGGCCGCCATGCAATGCAACGGTATCAAATCCGAGTTTCCTGTCCAAAGTTGCCTCCTTGGGAAAGTGATGAGAACTCAGCATTCAAGCGGAAGCTACACCGCAGCCGCTACACCAAGAAACTGGTCCTCAAAATCGTTCAGTTTGGGACGGATCAAAGCGCTCTCCGGAATTCGTCCCTGGAGCGCGGCGATGGTCTTCAGTCCGTTGCCGGTGATGGCGAGGACGGTTAATCCATCAGGATTCAACTGGCCCTGGCGGATCAACTTGCGCGCCACGGCCACGGTGACGCCGCCGGCCGTTTCCGTAAAGATGCCCTCGGTTTCGCCGAGCAGGCGAATGCCTTCCACAATTTCGTCGTCGCTCACATCTTCGCCCGCGCCGCCGCTGCCCAGAATCGTCTTCACTGCGTACATGCCGTCGGCGGGATTGCCGATGGCCAGCGATTTTGCAATCGTGTGGGGCTTCTGCGGATCAATTTCTGAAGTTCCGCGCTTGGCGGCATTGGTGATGGGTGAGCAGCCCGTGGCCTGCGCGCCAAAGAAGTGCGTCTCAATGGGCTCAACCCACGCGAGCTTCTTCAACTCTTCAAACGCTTTGTTGACTTTGGTGATCAGTGAGCCGCCGGCCATGGGAATCACAATGTTCTGCGGCAGCCGCCAGCCGAGTTGCTCGGCAATTTCGTAGCCGACGGTCTTTGAGCCTTCGGAATAATAGGAGCGCAGATTGACGTTGACGATGCCCCAGGCGTGCTTTTGTGCAATCTCGGAGCAGAGGCGATTGACCTGATCATAATTGCCCTGCACGCGCACCAACGTGGCCCCATAGACCTGCGTGGCAGTGATCTTTTCCAATTCCAGGTCAGCGGGAACAAAGATGTAGGACTTGAAGCCGCCTGCCGCCGCCTGCGCCGCAACAGCGTTGGCAAGGTTTCCGGTGGAGGAGCAGCCCACGGTGTCGAAGCCAAACTCATGCGCCTTGGAGAGCGCCACGGCTACAACGCGGTCCTTGAAGGAGAGCGTGGGGTGATTGACGGAATCGTTCTTGACGTAAAGTTCGCGAAGGCCCAACGCCCGCGCCAGGCGGGGAGCCGCAACCAGCGGAGTGAATCCGGTTTGATGGCCCGTGTAAGGTTCGCCCGCGAGCGGCATAAGTTCCTTATAGCGCCACATTGTGGGGGGACGCGAGACAAGATCTTCGCGCCTCAAATCAGACCAGAGTTTTCCGTAGTCGTACACCACTTCCAGTGGGGCCCAACATTCTTCGCAGGCAGCAATGGGTTCGAGCGGATACGTGCGCTCACATTCCCGGCACTTCAAATGAATTGCGTAACTCACAAGTCCTCCTGTTTTCATCTTCACGGCCGGTAATTGTTTTGGGGGATGGAGCAAGGAGTTCGGAAGGAGGCTTAAATAAAAAACCTCTTCCAAAGAAAGAAGAGGCTTTACTGCAAGTCTAACGGCCCCCTCTCATCTCCCCCATACCGGGTAGGAATTGGCACCTGGCCTCCGATTTTCATCGGAGCGGTTGTCGTGGCGTCATAGGGCCCTTCCCTCGGCCACTCTAGATGAGATTCAGGGTTACTGAATCAGATATTCAATTGTCGTTTGTCATGGTAAAAGAACGCGCCGCGGCTGTCAATGAGTTTTTGGGGCGTTTTCGTTGGTTGATTCGTCACTACCTTGCCGATGTCAGCCCGTCCTGTGTAAGGGGCTGCTCTCCATTTGGCGCAAACTCCACGGCGATGTGGCGTCAAGATTTCGGGTGTAAAGCCCGCTTGGCCCACCCCATGGCGAACTGGACTTGTAACGATACGGTAGGTGGCGTATGATTTTGCGGCGGGATAAATTGCGCCTTGAAGTTTTCGAATACGGGCAAGGCATGTCCTCTTGAGAGTAGCTCAACTGTGAACTTCTTCCGACGATTCGAGGGATAAATCCGGGTGGTTCTCCCACGCTGCAAAACAACACCATCGAATGTGACAAGAAGCCGATTCAAAATGCGCTCCCTCATCAATGTGACCATAGGAATTAACGCCATTTGAGTTTAAGGAGGTTTTTTATGAGGCCTACAAAGTGGAGTCGACGGTCATTTCTGCGCGCGGCCGGTGCGACAGGCGGAATTGCGACCGCGGCCCGGGGGTTTAATCTTGAGCGCGTCATGGCAGCGTCCCAATCGGTGGCGGGCAGATCGCCTGAGGACGTGGCGCAAGACGAATTCTTCTGGCGCGAGGTCCAGATGGATTTCGAGCTAGAC
>Ga0302320_10016317_pt1 | contig 15196 bp, 12 predicted proteins | sample Bog_T0_3_FD_202130 | JGI IMG/M metagenome (GOLD analysis project Ga0302320, IMG submission 202130) | Peat permafrost microbial communities from Stordalen Mire near Abisko, Sweden - Bog_T0_3 | ecosystem: Environmental > Terrestrial > Soil > Wetlands > Peat | place: Sweden: Abisko, Stordalen Mire... | reverse complement strand
TCATTTGGCCAATGTAGGGGACGCCAAAACTCTCGCGATCCATCCGGCAACAACCACGCACCAGCAACTTTCCCCGGAAGAACAGCTTGCAACCGGAGTAACGCCTGATTTCGTACGTATTTCAGTCGGAATTGAGCATGTCGATGATATTATTGCAGATATTGAACAGGCATTAGGAAAAGCTTAGTAAACCGAGGGCTATTGTTCGTAGGGGCCGAGCATGCTCGGCCCCTACAGAACACGAAAAGGAGTGATTTATGTCTAGAATATTCTCAGATATTACCAAAACCATCGGCAACACGCCATTGGTTAAATTAAACCGGATCAATGAAGGTGGCGAAGCAACTATATTAGTCAAGTTGGAGTCTTTTAATCCGCTCTCGAGCGTTAAGGACAGGCTTGGGCTAGCGCTTATTGAGGATGCGGAAAAGAAAGGGCTTATTAAAAAGGACACCGTGATCATTGAGCCGACTAGCGGGAACACCGGGATTGCATTGGCCTTTATCGCCGCCGCAAAGGGGTATAAGTTAATACTCACGATGCCGGAAACCATGAGTCTGGAACGCCGGCAATTGCTCAAGATCTTTGGGGCCGAATTGGTTTTGACAGAAGGGCCTAAAGGTATGAAGGGGGCTATTGAGAAAGCTGAAGAACTGGCCCGAACAACGCCTAATAGTTTTGTGCCCCAGCAGTTTAATAATCCGGCGAATCCTGAGATCCACCGCAAGACTACAGCCGAGGAAATTTGGAATGATACCGATGGCAAGGTTGACATCTTGATTTCCGGTATTGGTACAGGCGGGACTATTACAGGAGTTTCTGAGGTCATTAAGAAAAGGAAGCCCGGTTTTAAGGCGATCGCGGTAGAGCCGGATGCCTCCCCGGTATTATCGGGTGGGGCTCCCGGACCGCATAAGATCCAGGGCATAGGTGCCGGGTTCGTGCCTAAGGTTTTGAATCGGGAGATAATAGATGAAGTGATCCGGGTCACCAATGATAATGCTGGAGAGACGGCACGCAGGGCTGCACGATCAGAGGGCATTCTTGTCGGAATTTCAAGCGGGGCTGCTTTGTGGGCGGCGCTTGAAGTATCTAAACGCAAGGAAAATAAAGGAAAAACGATTGTTGTTATCTTGCCGGATACCGGTGAGCGATATTTGACAACATGGCTTTTCCAAGAGATTAAGGTATAAGGACTAAAAATAGAGGAGAAAATATGCGATTTGAGACTCGTGCTATTCATGACGGACAGCCGCCCGATCCTTTAACGGGTGCGGTCATTGTGCCGGTCTATCAGACATCGACCTATCAGCAGGACGGGTTGGGTATCCATAAAGGGTACGAATATTCACGTACTGGAAATCCGACCCGTACAGCGTTTGAAACAGCTATAGCGTCACTTGAGGACGGAAAATTTGGCCTCGCATATGCGTCAGGAGTTGCGGCGAGTAGCTCAGTCCTTACTCTTTTTCAAAGCGGCGACCATATTATTGTCGGGGACGATATTTATGGAGGGTCATATCGGCTTTTTGAAAGGGTTTTTCGTAAATTCGGTATTGATGCTACTTATGCGAACATGGATGATCCTGATACTTTTAAAAAGCAGATACGCAAGAATACCAAACTAATCTGGGTGGAAACGCCATCGAATCCATTGCTTAAGCTGGTTGATCTCAAAGCTTTGAGCGCGATTACAAGAAAGGCGGGAGTTTTGTTGGCAGTAGACAATACTTTTGCCAGTCCGTATTTCCAAAAGCCGCTTGCCTTAGGCGCGGATATTGTTGTACATTCAACAACAAAATATGTTGCCGGGCATAGCGATATTATTGGCGGGGCGCTGGTTGTAAACGACGAGAAGCTTTATGACCAGCTTAAGTATTACCAGAACGCTACAGGAGCGACGCCTGGTCCTTGGGATTGTTTTTTGGCGATCAGAGGTTTGCGTACACTTTCGATCCGTATGAGAGAGCATAACGAAAATGCGCTTTATCTGGCCAAGTTTCTTGAAGGGCATCCGCGTGTCAAAAAAGTACATTATCCGGGGCTCCCATCACATCCTGATCATGAGCTTGCTAAGAAGCAGATGACTGGGTTTGGGGGTATGATCAGCATTGAGCTTCATGGCGGGGTAAAAGCCGTCGAATCATTTACCAAGGCGTTAAAGATCTTCTTTCTGGCTGAAAGTCTTGGCGGTGTAGAATCGCTGATCGCCTATCCGGCGAAAATGTCCCATGGTGCTGTCCCGCGAGAAGAGAGATACAGACGGGGGATTACGGATGAATTCTTAAGGATTTCTGTCGGGATTGAACATAAGGATGATTTGAAAGATGATTTAGAGAATGCTTTAGCCGCAATAAACAAGTGAGATAACAATGGCAATTAGGGTAGGCATTAACGGTTTTGGGCGTATTGGTCGCCTTGTACTTCGTGCGATCTGCGATCAGGGTCTATTAGGCAAAGTGATTGATGTCGTTGCGGTTGTTGATGTTTCAACTGATGTTGATTACTTTGCCTACCTGATCAAGCATGATTCGGTTCATGGGGCATTTGCACATCAGGTAGAAACAGTTAAGGGAAATTCCTTTTTAAATGAAGCCGATCTATTGATAGTGAATGGGCATCAGATCAAATGTTTGGTTGCACCCAAAGAACTTGTCAGTTTGCCCTGGAAGGATTTGGGGGTTGATCTTGTTATAGAATCGACGGGATTTTTTACCGATAATGATCAGGCGTATGGTCATCTTCAGGCCGGGGCCAAGAAAGTCCTGATCACGGCCCCTGCGCAAGGAAATGTGAAAACGATTGTGACAGGCGTCAATGAACACGAATATGCCTCTCAAGATCACCATGTTATTTCAGCGGCAAGCTGCACGACGCATTGCTTGTCCATGCTGCTTCGGGTATTGATCCAAGAGGGTATTGGTATTAAAACGGGATTGGTGACGGCCATTAACAGCTATACGGCCAGTCAGAAAATTACAGACGGTTTTTCAAAAAGGGACTGGCGCAGCGGTCGTGCTGCTGCTGGAAATATTATTCCGTCAAAGACCAGCGCTTCCAAGATTGCACTGGATGTTTTTCCCCAATTGCGTGGGAAGCTCTCGGGCATATCGTTTCGGGTTCCGACCATGGATGTCTCTGTGGTTGATTTGACCTTTCGCCCAGCGAGGGACACCTCGATCGAGGAGATCGATGCGCTGATAAAAAGGGCATCGCAGACGTATCTTAAAGGATATTTGGCATATACAAATGAGGAGCTGGTTTCAACTGATTTTATACATGATAGCCATTCATCGATATACGATTCATTAGCATCAATTCAAAGCAATGTCAAAGAAGATCAAGATCTGTTCCGTCTTGTCTCTTGGTATGATAATGAATGGGGATTTTCCAACCGCATCGTTGACCTGGTTCGATATATGGGTTTAGAGCAGAAATATGAGATTAAGCGAAGAACAGCTGCAGCGGTATAAGAGACATACCGTCATGAAAGAAATCGGCATTCGGGGACAAGAGAAGATTTGTTCCTCGAAAGTTTTAATTATCGGAGTTGGCGGGATCGGATCACCTGCGGCTTTATATTTGGCTGCCGCCGGAGTTGGAACTATTGGTTTGGCGGATGGAGATAAGGTGGATCATTCAAATTTACAAAGACAAGTTATTCATTCAACCTCTGATATCGATCGTTTTAAAACAATCAGCGCCAGGGAAAGAATTGCTGCAATTAATTCTCAAGTCAATGTGGTGACTTATGAAACATGGGTGGATGAATCGAATGTCGCTGGCATTATTAAAGATTACGATTTTATTATTGATGGAACGGACAACTTTATCGCCAAGTTCCTTATCAATGACGCGTGTGTCCGTGAAAAGAAGCCTTTCTCTCATGGCGGGGTGATGGCGTTTGTTGGTCAAACGATGACTTATGTGCCGGGCGCAACATGTTATCGTTGTATTTTTACGACGCCACCGCCTATCGGAGAGCTTCCGACTTGTGCTGAAATGGGCGTTTTTGGTGCTGTCGTAGGCATTCTTGGCACAATTCAGGCAACAGAAGCATTGCGTTATATAATTGGGAGAGGAGAGCTTTTGGTAAACCGACTGTTGACATTTGACGCTTTAAATATGAATTTCCGAACGGTCAAATTCTCAAAAAACCCTGAATGTAAGGCGTGTTATGTGTAAATTATTTTACGGTGGTGACTGTAACAGTAAAAAAGCAGTTGACAATTTTGTTTTATGTGGTATATTTCTACTATATCTAGTGATAAAGTAGGGATTGAGGGTTTTATTAGCCGGCTCACCAGACATCTGGAAGCCCAAAATATTTCCGGAAATACCGGTATGCTTTGGGCTTTTTTATTTTGAACATATAAAACAGGAAAGGAGTTGAAGCGCTGGCCAAAATTTTGGCCATAAAAATTAGCAGGCTCACCAGACATCTGGAAGCTCAAAATATTCCCGGACCATTGGGACATGTTTTGGGCTTTTTTATTTGATAAATATATTACAGAAAGGAAAAAGGTTATGGGAATCGAAACTGCAGTTAAAGAAGATGTAAAACAAGGAGGGCATTCCTATGGCCTCAAATCGGGTGCTCTTAGTCCATGGGAAACGCTGGGGCAGTCAGTTGCCAATATCGCACCTACAGCGACACCAACGGTGGTTATCCCGTTAGTTTTTGCCGTGTCAGGCGGAGCTACTTGGCTTGCTTATTTGATCTCAACAATCAGCATCTTATTTGTTGCCGCCAGTATTAATCAATTTGCACGGCGTTCAGCATCTCCGGGTTCGTTCTACTCTTATACTATAACCGGATTGGGGCCATTTTGGGGGGCTGTAACAGGATTTGCTCTTCTTATCGCGTACATTGGCTGCGCATCTGCAGTCACAACAGGATTCTCTAACTACGCCAATGTTTTTTTGGGCGAGGTGTTTCATGGTTTCAAGATTCCACCGGTAATTTTGATCGGTATTAGCGTTTTTGCCGCTTGGTATGTTGCCTATAAGGACATCAAACTTTCAACGCGTCTTTCACTTGCGTTTGAGTTTGCATCGGTGTCTCTTATTTTGTTGCTGGTAGGTGTCACCCTATACCGTTTTGGTTGGAAGCTGGACTTGGATCAGTTGACACTCAAAGGGACAAGTCTAGATGCCCTGCGCGGTGGTCTGGTTCTGGCCATCTTCAGTTTTACCGGGTTTGAAAGCGCGGCAACACTTGGCTCCGAAGCTAAGAATCCCTTGAAAAGTATTCCTAGAGCTATTGTCCGTAGTGCCGTGATCGTGGGAGCCCTTTTCGTGATCGCTTCTTACGCACAGGTCATTGGTTTTCAAGGATATAGTGAAACGCTTGATAAGAGCACAGCACCGCTTAATGTTTTGGCCAATCGGGCTGGTCTTTCATCAATTGGTCTTCTGATCGACCTGGGTGCGATCATCAGCTTTTTTGCATGCGTTTTGGCAAGCATCAACGCCGGCGCTCGCATTCTCTTTTTGATGGGTCGTCACGGTGTGTTCCATGCTTCAACCGGAGATGCTCATCATAAGAATGCAACACCTCATATCGCGGTGTCGATTGCTTCAGTCTTAGCTTTTATTCCTGCGGCGATCTTGTCGGTACGGGGTGCGGTGGATTTTGATATTTACGGGTGGGTCGGCACCATAGCCACATTTGGTTTTATCGTTGCCTACATCGCTATATCGGTAGCGGCGCCCGTTTATCTTAAGAGACGTGGGGAGTTAAAGGCACAGCATATTATCTTCTCAACTATAGCCATTATCTCTTTGGTGGTGGCAACTATTGGGAATATTTATCCTGTTCCTTCGTATCCGTACAATATTTTACCTTATATATTCCTTGGTCTTTTGCTTGCCGGTGTCGCGTGGATTGGCTATATCTACAAGATCCAGCCTAAGGTCATCGAAGATATTCGTGAGGATGCTTTAGCTATCAGTGCACGTTTTAGCGGGTAGTTCTATTTAAGTTAGAAAGGATAATAGAGTGTCGTTATGAGTAATGGACCAGCAAATGGAAGATCGGCATTAGTTAAGGATGACCTTGCGTATCTGATACATCCGCAGCATCACCCCATCGAGCATCAGGATCCGCATATTTGGATTTCGGGTCAAGGTGTAAAGTTAACAAACCTTGAGGGCAAGTCCTATACGGATGGGTTAAGCGGGATGTGGAACGTGTACGTAGGTCATGGGCGTCAGGAACTGGTTGATGCAGCGGCCCAGCAAATGAAGACGCTGGCTTTTGCAACGGCTTATGCCGGTTCTACGAATCCATTGGCTATTGAGTTGGTTCGTACGCTCAAGCGGTTGGTTTATCCTAATATTGAGGCGTTTTATTTTACACTTGGCGGTTCGGATGCGACGGATACGTCCATCCGGACCGCACGCTTTTATTGGAGCGAGAAAGGCTTTCCCAATAAGCTTAAAATAATTGCCCGGAAATTGAGTTATCACGGATCGACCGTTGGGGCCGCGTCAGCAACGGGCGTTGATGAATTTTCTAATGGTTTTGGCCCCAGACTTCCTGGATTTTTACATATTGATTCGCCGAATCCCTATCGGTTTACGACATCAAGGAAGGATGTCTCGCCGGGTGTAGCGGCTGCAGATCTTCTTGAAGAGGCGATCCTTCGTGAAGGCCCCGAGACCGTGGCTGCGTTTATTGCAGAACCGGTTCAAGGCGGTGGCGGTGGGGTACTTGTGCCGCCGGATGATTATTTCCCGCGGATAAAAGAGATCTGTGAACGTTATAACGTCCTTTTGATCAGCGATGAAGTCATTACCGGTTTTGGGCGTACAGGACGGTGGTTCGCTTTAGAGCATTGGGGGGTTAAGCCTGATATTGTGCAATTTGCCAAAGGAATTACCAGCGGATATTTTCCATTGGGTGGGATTGGTGTTTCAGGCGCCATCAAGGACATCTTAGATAAGGCCAACCCTTCTCATCGCTGGATGCATGGATATACCGCTTCCGCCCATCCTGTGGCTTGTAGGGTAGCATTGGCCAATTTACGGATCATAGAACAAGAGGGTCTTGTCGAAAGATCGGCGCATCTAGGGAAGAGATTGATCGATCGCTTGCGTTCTTTGGAGACGCACCAGAATGTAGGAGAAGTGCGCGGATTAGGTCTTTTGGTCGGAATTGAGCTGGTTGCCAATAGACAGACTAAAGAGAATTTTGTTTCAACATTAGAGGTAGGTAAGCGTATACGTCACGAGTTATTTGTTCGCGGCTTATATACACGCGTGCTGGGCGAAGTAATTTGTCTCGCACCGCCGTTGGTGATCAATGAAGAAGAAGTTGATCAAGTTGCGGATATTGTTAAAGAATCGATTCAGGCTGTTTTGGGGGCTTAACCAGGAGGAGATCATGTCACGTATAGCACAAGTCCGTTTTGAAGACGCATCACCTGAGATCCAGGCAGAGTATAAAAAGATCGTCGCAGAACACGGTACAGTTTCGAATATGAAAGCAACGCTTTTGCATTCACCGGCAGCGTTAAAAGCCGTGCTTGAATGGTACACCCTTTACGCGAAGGTTAAACCGTTTTTGGGTGAGCGCCGCACTATTTTGTTTTGTGATGCTATTTCGAGAGAGAATGCCTGCACGCTTTGCGCGACATTTATGAACCGGGTGATCGTGAAGGGTGGAGAAGATCCTAAGGATTTGAAATTGGATGAACGCGATCAGGCGGTAATTACCTATGGAAAACAACTTGCGGCTAACGCTAATCGTGTTACAGATACGCTTTTTAAGAGACTTGAAAGTTTTCTTACACCTGAAGAGATCGTTGAACTGACGGTTTTTGGTGCGCTGATGATCGTGAACAATGTATTTAATAGTGCTCTGCAGGTGGATTTAGATGAAGCTCTGGATGCTTATCAAATTCAACCTGAAGTCGCTTTCGCGGGTTCGTCACATTATATAAACGGAGAAAAAGTATGAGCGAGAGAAAATATCATTTTGATACATTGCAAGTCCATGCAGGACAGGTCCCTGACCCTGTTACGGGTGCAAGGGCGGTTCCGATCTATCAGACCACATCGTTTGTGTTTAAGAATTTTGAACAGGCGCGTCTCATCAGTTCGGCAGAGGAATTTGGGTTCGATTATACACGGATTACCAATCCTACTTGTGAAGTTTTGGAGAATCGGATTGCTGCATTGGAAGGCGGTTCAGGAGCTTTAGCGGTCGCTTCAGGTTCTGCGGCCACAGCCTATTCGATCTTGAACATTACTCATGCGGGACACGAAATAGTTGCAGCCAAGACACTTTATGGTGGGAGCTTTAATCTTTTTCAAAATACTTTGCCTAAGCATGGGGTAAAAACCCATTTAGTCGATCCTAATGATCCTGAGAATTTTCGTCGTGCGATCAATGAAAATACCCGGGCTTTGTTTATTGAAACGATCGGCAATCCGGATATCAATGTGATTGATTTTGAGAAAGTGGCACGTATCGCTCAAGACCATGGTATTCCGCTTATTGTGGACAACACCTTTGGGACTCCTTATCTTTTTAAGCCTTTCGATTATGGGGCTAACATCATTGTTCACTCGGCGACAAAATATATCGGAGGACATGGGACAAGTATCGGCGGGTTGATCGTCGATGGCGGTAATTTTAATTGGGCCAACGGCAAATTCCCGGATTTTACGACACCCGATCCGGCCTATAGCGGATTTGTGCATTGGGACCGCTGGGGAAATTTTCCCGGACTTGGGAACATTGCTTATATCATCAAGGTGCGGCTGCATTATTTACGTGATTTTGGGGCTTGCTTAAGTCCGTTTAATGCGTTCCTATTTCTGCAAGGCCTGGAAACGCTTTCGTTCAGACTCGAGCGTCAGGTGGCCAGCACGCAAAAGATCGCTGAGTATCTCCGGGATCATCCTCAAGTCCAATGGGTTTCTTATCCGGGCTTAAAGAGCAGTCCTTATTATGATCTTGCCCGCAAATATCTTCCCAAAGGGCCTGGGGCTATTTTAGCTTTTGGGGTCAAAGGTGGATTTGAACGCGCGAAGAAATTTATTGAAAGCCTAAAGATATTTTCTTTTTTGGCCAATGTGGGTGATTCGAAATCATTGGTGGTGCATCCCGCGACAGTAACGCATGGACAATTGACCCCTGCGCAACAGCTTTTGGCCGGGGTTAAGCCCGAGCAGATCCGTTTTTCTGTCGGGACGGAAAATGTTGATGATCTGCTTTGGGATATCGGACAAGCTTTTGAGAGATCCGCGGGATCGGGCACATGATCTATAACGATATACTAGAACTGATCGGTCACACCCCCATCGTCGAGATAAAAAGTTTCGATGTTGGTTTATGCCGGCTTTTCCTTAAGCTTGAGAATTTGAATCCTTCCGGAGCGATCAAGGACAGAATCGGACTATCTATGATCGAGGCCGCGGAGATGCAGGGGAAGATCAAAAAGGGTCATACGCTCATTGAGGCTACGGCGGGCAATACGGGATTGGGTCTTGCTCTGGTTGCGGCCAGAAAAGGTTATCGTTTGCTTTTGGTCATTCCTGACAAAATGAGCCAGGAAAAAGTAGCTTGTTTGAGGGCCATGGGTGCGGAAATCGTCATGACGCGTTCCGATGTTGAGAAAGGGCATCCGGAATATTATCAGGACTATGCCCTTCGGCTTTCCAAGGAAATCCCGAATTCTTTTTTTGTGGACCAGTTCAACAATCCGGCCAATCCATTGGCCCATGAGACAACTACAGGCCCGGAGATCTGGGAGCAGATGGATCATCACGTTGACGCGATATCAGTGGGGGTGGGCTCAGCGGGTACGATCAGGGGTTTAAGCGATTTTTTTAAAAAAATTCATCCCGGCATCGAGTTCATTCTAGCAGATCCTGATGGCTCGGTGCTGGTGGATTATGTGAATACGGGCAAGTTTGGTGCCGCCGGCAGCTGGCGGGTGGAAGGCATCGGGGAAGATTTTATTCCCTCCCAAGCTGATTTCTCCCTTGTTAAGAAAGCCTATTCAATTTCAGACAAAGAAGCGTTCGTGATATTGCGCGATCTGCTGCGTAAGGAAGGCATTCTGGCCGGATCTTCGACAGGTGTACTTATCGGTGCCGCCATTCGATATGCCAAAGAACAGACCTCGCCAAAAAATATCGTGACCTTTGTATGCGACAGCGGCAATAAGTATTTATCCAAGATTTACAATGATTATTGGTTGCTGGAACAGGGGCTTTTGGACAGAAAAGAAGAGGGCGACCTTAGGGATTTGATCACACGGGCGTATAGCACGAACAGTGTGATCACGCTTGACCCGCATGATTCAATTGCCACTGCTTATTCCAGAATGAAATTATACGACATCTCCCAGATCCCGGTTATCGAGAACAAGCAAGTGGTGGGGATCATTGATGAGTCTGATGTGCTCTTGGCACTGGAAGATCTTGATACCAAGAAATTTGAAGAACAGGTTTCTCAATATATGACCGCAGACCTTGAGGTGTTAAACCCCAACCATGATCTTAAAGATCTTGTTGCGATCCTTAAGAAAGGATATACCGCGATCATCAAAGATCAAAAGCAGTTTTACGGAGTTGTGACCAAGATCGATCTATTGAATTATTTAAAACGAAAAAGGGACTTATAAAGTTTTACAACTACGAACCCGGGGCATTTGAAACTTGACTGTGAAAGGAGGGATGATATGAAGACAGTCACAAATCTTCACAAAGGGGTCTATGATCATTATTTTCTAGGTTGATAGACACTAGATAAATTATATATAATTGTTTTTAATCTAATTGGGAGAATGAAATGAGAAAATTATTAGTGGCAGCAATAGTCCTATTGATTACCTCTCCTGCTTTTGCGGCTATCCAGAACGTGAAAGTCAGCGGGGACATTCAAACTACGTTTGTCGATCGTCAGGATTTTTCTTTTGGCATTTTGGAGTCAGGCACACCCACAGGGCTGGTTTCTCAAAGATTATTTGCCGAACAAACCCGCCTTCGTGTGGATGCGGATTTGACGGATAATGTCTCTACCACTGTTCGTTTGATCAACGAAACAGCATGGGGCCTGCCAGCAGGTGATACCGGCAGTGTAGGTTCAGGGACGCAGGGCCTGAAGGGCGTTGATCTTGATCTGGCCTATGTTACCTTGAAGTCATTCTTATATTCACCGCTGACTTTGACCGTTGGTCGACAAGAATTCTTTTTTGGGAATGGCCTGATCATCGGCGGCGGTCCTAATAATAGTACCAGTGGCCATTTTACCGGTGTGGCGAATGATCTTTCTGAGATCGATTCGTTAGACGGCATCAAGGCTGTTTTGGATTATAAGCCGTTGACGCTTTCTTTTATTTATTATAAGAATGCTCAGGGGGTACCTTCACTGACCGGAGCTTATGATAGTAATGGAGAAAGCTCGGATGTTTATGGGGTAAATGCCAATTATCAATTAGGAGATGCTTATAATACGGTCTTGGAAGCCTACTTGTTTAGTAGGGTCGATGGCAACAATATCCTTGGTACAGGACAAGATAAGGGCAACACGCTTTATGTGCCTGGTCTGCGTGCGAGCACCAATCCTGTTAAGGGTTTGAATGTTCAAGGCGAGTTAGCCTGGGAAGGCGGCAATAATGTTGTGACCACAGGCGCTGGTACTACTCTTTCTCCTTACAAAGAAGAAGCCGAACATCGTAATGCCATAGCCGCTCAATTGTTAACTACCTATTCATTGCCAGTGTTAGAAAAATATAAACCGGCCGTGAATGCTTCTTACACCTATGCATCCGGTGATAAGAACAGCGATCAGAATTACGATTCTAGTGCCATTAAATCTGCTAAGGTTTTTAGTGCTTGGGATCAGTTCGGGAAGAATCAGAATAGCGGAACAATTTATAGTGCCTTGTTTCCTTTATCAAACCTGAATATCTTCGCTTTAGGCGCTTCCGCTAGTCCTTTGCAGGATGTGACAACGGCTTTTACATGGAGTAGTTTGTGGGCTGCAGATAAGTTTGGCGATCAAAATCCGCTGGTGCTGTATCAACCGAACCAGTCGAATGGGTCAGCCAGTCCTAATGCCCTTTATGCCGGAGATGGGATATCAGGCAAAAAAGGATTGGGCAATGAGTATGATATTAACATCGGTTATAATTATACCGAGGATGTTTCTTTTGGCGTTAGCCTGGGTTGGTTCGCTCCGGGCAATGCTTTTGCAGACAGCAATCGTAATACCGCCAGTCAGGCTATTGCTGATCTGAGAGTTGCATTCTAAAGGGCGGGTAAGTATTTCGTCCTTTAAGTTGAGCAAGAGCCCCGTTCAAGACCGAACGGGGCTCTTGTTTTTTGTTGAAGGGCTATTTTTGTTCAATTCCAATTTAACTGAATATCTCTTAGACAAATAGAGTAAGGGCTGTTAACATTTTTATACCAAAGGCAACAGTTATAACCATTAATAAAATTGTTCAGATCAAGAAAGAGGATTGCTATGAAAAGGATTTTTGCGCTTGTTTTAGTTTTGTTGTTCGTGGCCGGCGTGTCTACGCTAAGTTTTGCCGGCAAGGATAAGAAAAGTGATAGGATCGTGGCCCGGATCGTCTCTGTTGACGCGGCCGGAAAAACTATAGTAGTGAAGGAAGAAAAGACCGGAGAATCCAGAACGATAAAAGTTAGCGCCAAAGCGGTGTCTCAGATCAAGGTGGGAGACAGGGTGCGCATCAAGCTTAAACCCGGCACTGATGAATCGATGGGTGTCAGAGTCCTTAAGGATCATTCCAAAGACGAAGCCGCCATTCCGGCCGAGCCTAAGGTTGAACCGGCTGTCCCCGCTGCCGCAACGAAATAATTATTCGCGGCTCACGGGAGCAAATTCACACGGTAAAAAAGCTTAGGCCTCATGCCTGAGCTTTTTTATCTGGGAAGTGACAACAAAGGGAAAATATATGAAAGACGAACAGAAAGAAAAAGATAAAAAAGTGGGGATCATGAAGTTTCCTAAGCTTAAGTTTACGGTCATCAAGGATGAGGGGCATTTTTGTTACCATGGATATAAGCTGGGCGATGAGTTCATTATTGATGATTTTACCCATGCGCCGAAAGATTTTTGTCTGGGCATCGCGCATGCCGCTTTCCCGACGATGCATGCGTTGACTTTTGGTGGTAGGTTCCCGTTCATGCCTAATACCGCTTCCCTTTGCACTACTTGTCCGGACGGGGGCAAGATGGCTTTTAAGGTCGAGGTTTTGAACGAGGACGGCACGGTCATGGTGGTGCCGCAAAAAGAAAAGCCCAAGGGGCCGGCCCCTAAAGATATGCTGATCGAAGTGGAATACAGCGACGGCACTTGCTCATGCGGCTACAAGGTCGGTGATCAATGGTCCGTCAAAGGGTTGAAAACGCCGGATGGCATGTGCGGAGCTGCGTATCATTTGTTATTCCCGGTATTGTTCGAAATGAATTTTGGCGCCAGCTTTGCTTTTGAAAAAGATCCAACCTGCAAGACGGGCATCACCTGTCCCGATGGCGGGAAGATTAAATTCAAGGTTAAGCGGCTTGACCATGCCGCGTGATTTAATAGTTCTTGATTCTTTTGTTATTTCTGTTAAAAATAAACCAATGTTCAATCGTATATTCTTTATTCTAGTTTGCTTGGCAGGGGTTTTAATATCTCCGGTATTCGCGGATACTCCTAACAGCGTGCCTGGGCAAGTACAGTTTTCAGCATACGCTTCCACGAATAAAAGCGAGGAAGGCCTTTTTACCATAGACTTTATTGTTCCGCTTTATTACACCTCGGATAAGAACACGCTTGTTTATTATAACCCTAAAGACACCTATTCAACTCCGGATGCCAATGAAGTCCATCAAGGGATAGGTATTCGTCATATTTTTGATGATTCATTTATTTTAGGCATGAACACTTTCTTTGATCGCCGTCAGGATCATTCTGATGAATGGTTTTCCCAGGCAGGGGTGGGTTTTGAATATCTTTCACATCCTTTAGATATGCGTTTGAATTGGTATAAACCGACCACCGGAGCAAAAACAGTCGATACCACTTATGCTTTTGGTTCAACGGATCTAATTCAGTATGATCAAAAAATAGAGCCGCTTCCGGGGCTGGATTTTGAAGCCGGCGTTCCCGTCTTTGATAAATATACCAAGACCCGTGTTTATGTAGGCGGTTATTTTTATCAATCCCACTTATCCAAGGATATGAATGGCTTTCGGGCAAGGACTGAAACCAGCCTTACTAAATGGCTCTCTCTGGATACTACCTTTAATTCAAACATTGATAAAAAACAAGAATTTTACGGTGGGTTAAGGGTTACTTTGTCCTTTGACTTGTTTAATCTATTTAATAAAACCGGCAAACCGGTATTCTCTGTGCCGGTTATTTCTAATTCTAAGGATGCCTATCTTGAAGACAGGCTTTTTGACAGGGTGGTGCGGGATATTGATGTTCAAAGCAAGTCAGCTATTGTCCAGTCAGGGCACGATATGATCTATGTTGATGACACCAATGCCGGTCTGCAGAACGGCACCCGTCAGCATCCGTATGACACCATAGCACAGGGCGTGACCGCAGCTAACGGAGGCAAGTTGGTATTTGTGGAAGGGCAGGGAGCCAGTCCTTATGCTGAAAGCGTTACTTTGACCAGCGGAATAACCTTGTGGGGTTCAGGTTATAACGGCGGATTTAAGGGCATTACTGTGAGCGGGACGGCTCCCATAATAAATGGTTCTCTTAGCGTTCCGGTAGGGATTGCTCTTGCGGACAATAATACGGTTATGGGGCTTGGGATCACCGGTTTCACGACAGCAGGTATCCGCGGGACTGCCGTCAACAACACCAATATTTGTTACAACACGATTGTCGGTAATGGCGTGGGTATTATCCTTGGTTCAACCGGGGATTTGACCACAACGCTTACCGGGAATAATGTCAGCCATAATGCCGCAGGAGGAATCTACATTGAGTCTGCCGGAAATCTTACTGCCATTCTTGCGGATAATACGGCCAATTCCAATGGCGGAGACGGTATTCATTTGGCCGCAGGCGGTGGTCTAACCGCCTCGCTTACGGATAATACTGCCAGCAACAATGATGATGGTCCGACCATTAGCGGGGATGGCATCTACATTGCCTCCGGTGGTGACCTTACAGCGACTCTTACCGGCAATACGGCGGATAATAACA
>Ga0302320_10016316_pt1 | contig 15196 bp, 5 predicted proteins | sample Bog_T0_3_FD_202130 | JGI IMG/M metagenome (GOLD analysis project Ga0302320, IMG submission 202130) | Peat permafrost microbial communities from Stordalen Mire near Abisko, Sweden - Bog_T0_3 | ecosystem: Environmental > Terrestrial > Soil > Wetlands > Peat | place: Sweden: Abisko, Stordalen Mire... | reverse complement strand
TTCCGCGGCGCAGGCAGCATCCGCTCCAAAACCGTCCGGAGGAATTTATATCTCTGACGACGCCGGTGAATCGTGGAGGCTGGTGAACAACGAGCAACGCTTGTGGGGCCGTGGTTGGTATTTCGGCCAGTTCACTGTCGATCCGATGAACCCAGATCGCGCCTATGACATCAACACCGCGACATACAGGACGTTGGATGCCGGCAAGACTTGGGTGCCTGTGAAGGGCGCACCCGGTGGCGACGACTATCACCAGCTTTGGATTAATCCCAAAGACGGGAATCGCATGGTGCTTTCGAGCGATCAGGGAACCGTGGTTTCAGTGGACGGCGCCAAGACTTGGAGCACGTGGTACAACCAGCCCACCGCACAGGTTTATCATCTCGCCGCGGACAATCGCTTCCCTTATTGGCTTTACGGAGCTCAGCAGGACTCAGGCGGCGTAGGCGTCAGTACTTGGTCGCGCATGGGTACGCTCAGCTTTCGCAATTGGGAGCCGATATGCCAGGCTGGCGAGAGCAATACCGTTCTGCCTGATCCCAAGGATGGCAACTTGCTTTATGGCAGCGGCGATCAGCGCTGCGATCAGGCGCTGAATCTGCCCGCGCCCGCTGGCGGCGAACTGCCCGCAGCCGACCCGAGCGATCCCAACCGCAGAACATGGACTTTACCGCAGGTGTTTTCTCTGGCGGACGAGGCACTCTACTACTCGAATCAATTTGTATTCCGGACACGTGATCGCGGCAAGACATGGGTAAAGATCAGCCCCGACCTTACGCGCATCCACCCGGATGTTCCGAGCACCCTCGATCCGGTTACGGCCAAAGACATCGACCAGGCGATGATGGACCGGTTCGGCGTGGTCTACACCCTTGGCCCATCGCCGCTCGATGCAAAGACCGTATGGGCAGGCACCGACGATGGCCTCATTCATGTAACGCGCGACGATGGCGCCAACTGGAAAGATGTGACACCTCCGCCAATGACGGCATGGAGCAAGGTATCGCAAATTGAGGCTGGGCATTTCGATGCGGAGACTGCGTATGCTTCGGTGGATCGCCATCGGCTGGCGGACGATCGCCCGTACATCTACCGTACACATGATGGTGGAAAGTCCTGGACGAACGAGGTCAATGGAATTCCCGAAGGCGCGTTCGTGAACTCGATCAAGGAAGACACCCGGCAAAAGGGGTTGCTGTATGCGGCAACCGAATTGCGTGTGTACGTTTCATTCGACGATGGCGACCACTGGCAGCCGCTGCAATTGAATATGCCGGTGACATCGGTTCGCGACCTTGTCGTGCACGGGGACGACCTCGCAGTGGCAACATTTGGCCGCGGCTTCTGGGTGCTGGATCAGATGGCGGCCTTGCGGCAAATTGCCAATCGTGGAATAGAAATAGAGGCCGCAAAGGCGTACCTGTTTACACCGGGAGAGACGCTCGCGATTCATCAGGGCAGTCAGAACGGCACGCCGCTGCCACACGAAGAGCCGCAAGAACAGAATCCGCCTGCCGGTATCGTGGCCTATTACTGGCTGAAGTCCGCTCCTAGTGGCCCGCTGAAGCTTGAACTTGTCGATGCCAGCGGAGAGGTGCAAGCTTGCCTCGCGAGCGATACGCCTGTGAAGCCGGTAGATACAGAGGCCATCAATGTACAGGCATATTGGGTGGAGCCTACACCACCGCCCGCTGCTACACCCGGTATGCACCGCGTCGCGCTCAACATTGTCACACCGCGCGGTTTCGGGTTCGGTCGCAAACCACCGCCGCCTCCTGTAGACTCTTGCCACCCGGCGGCAACTCCAGAGCCTCAGCACGCAGTCGTGCCTGCACGCCCCGAAAGCGCACCGCAGAGTCTGCAGCCAGGCGAATACACGGTTCGGTTAACCCTGGATGGCCAGACGTTGACGCAACCTGTGACCGTCAAGCCCGATCCGAGGAAGTTGCCAAAAGGCGCTGAAGCTTCGCATGACGACGATAATGAGTAGCCAGACTTGCCTGACTATATTTGGGGATTGTGAAGCCAGAGAGCTATAACTCCTACAACTGAACCGACGTTGCGAATGATAAGTTAAAAAATCCAGCGGACGCCAAGCTGCGCTGCAAAAGGAATGCCGACTGTGGTTCCGGGACCGAAGAAGTCTCCAAGCGCCCCACCGGCTAGCCGCAACTGGTTAGGACTAGTGATTGGCTGCGTGCTTGTGCACGATGCGTTCGAACAAATATCCGTAACATTTCCGCTCTGAGCCTCGGCTGCCGGGACGGGAAGCGAGGCAATGTTAGTTACGTAGTTAGCTCCGGAGTTATTCCGATTGAACAGGTTGAAAAACTCGGCAAAAGGAAATAGCGTATTTCGCTCGCCGAATTTGATAGGACGGCCTACGCGCAGATCCGCCTGTATATATGGAGTGCCTCGGAACTGATCCAGTACGGTTGGAACTCCATTGATTTCGATGCGCTGCGAGTTATCGGCCGTGGTAATAGTGAATGGCCGGGCGCTCTCCCCTTGGATGAGAGTGCTGACTTCAATCCTCCTTGGAGCCTGCCAGGTTCCAGCGACCACAAACCGGTGGCGTACGTCTTCGCCGGACGGCCCGTAGTCGCCGGGCCCGAATGCATTGAGAGGATCACAGACTCCGTTCACATAGTCGAATAACTCCCCAAGCACGCAGCCCCAGGTTTGTGCTTTCGAGAAGGTGTAATTTGCTATCATATTGAGCCGCTGAGATATGTTTCCCTGTAAGTGGAGAATAAGTGCGTTGTAACTGGAGCGATTGTCGGAGTGAAAGATATTCATATCCGGGACTACGCTGGCTTGGTCGGGGTTCGCGTCCGGCAGTAACGGAGTGAAAAGATTGGTTCCTCCGGTATAACTATAGGCGCGATAGCCATGATTACCCTGCTCGTGGGTATAGTCCGCACTAAGTTGCCAGCCGGTGCGGAATGAATGCTCATACCCTCCGGTGATGTGAATCGCATAAGGTGTCTTGTAATCCGGCGCAATTAGGTTGCCGCTGCCGCCTGAGGCATCACCAGAAATGCAGCCGGCGTTTTCAGTGCCGCCTGGATCGGTAACGGGGTCTACACAGGGTCCGGGCGCCTGATTGACGGCTTGAAATGCGGTTGCCCAGCCATTCTGAGCAAGGTCGTTGGAATAAATTCCGATGCCTGCGCGCAGAAGCGTTTTGCCGCTCATTCCGGGAGAATATGCGATGCCGAGGCGAGGGCCGAATTGTTTTCGATCATCTTGCGGAGCGCCCGTAGCCAGTGGGATCTTGAGCGCCTGGAGAGTGATGTAGGCAGGGTTGCTAAGTTGCGTACGACCCGATCCGTCAAACAGTCCGAAGGTTGCTCCGTAGCGAAGGCCATAGTTCACGGTCAGGCTCTTTGTGATGCGCCAGGAGTCCTCGACATAGAGAGACAGGCGCTGTACATCCTGAGAGAAACCGCCACCAAGATTTGAGGTGGAAGCTCCAGCCTGCATATCGGTAGTGAATTGGGCCAGGTTTGCTGGACTGGAGAGATAGTAAGAGGGGTTTTGAGGAAACTGATAGAGCGTTTCGTTGTTATTTGGAAAGGCGCCGCTCAGCACCGGCTCATGAATGAAGTTGATGCCGGCTTTAATTGCGTGGCGCGGCCGGGCATTCGTAATGTCGTAGCGGAGTTGATATTTCTCCTGGCTGCGCTCGGAGGGAAAGAAAGTGATCGGCGTTGCAAATTGATTGTCACCGAATGTCTCGAATCCGGAGATCGTTAGCGCGGTTGAACTAAAAGGGAAGGCCAGCGCGAATCCAAGATCTGAGTTACGCTTCTGGGTAAGGCGCAACCCACTTGCGCCGAGAACGAATCTCCCCAGCCAAGTTGGACTGAAGATGGTCTGATTGCTCAAAGTCATGTTCAGATAATTGTTATGCGTTAAGAGGCCTGTCGAGGGCAGCGTGCCCTGCTCGACGAGATTATTGTGTGTGATGTAGTTATCGGCCGATCCGCGCAAAAACCACGTAGACCTCGCGGACTGTGACCAATCCAAGCGCAGGGAGCCGAAATAGTCTCGAAACGGAATAGGCACATTGTCCGGCACCGGAATTGAAGCTACGCCTGGAATGAGGCCATCGGCGGCAATCGCTGCGAGAGCATCGAATTGGGTCAGGTTCGCCGGGCTGTAAGCGATACTGGCGTCCTCGTGAACCTGCTCGTATGACGCAAAGAACCAAAGCTTTTGCCGCTGCAGCGGGCCGCCGAAGGTTCCCACATAATTTTGCCGGGAGAACGGCTGCTTGGGATTGGGCGCCGGATTCTCAATTGGAAAGCGGGCGTTGAGGGCGGCGGCGCGCTCATAGAAGGCAGCGTCTCCATGCCACTCGTCACTGCCGCGCTTGGTATTGATCACGACTGAAGCGGCGGTGGTGCCTCCGGTGTCGGCGTCTTCCTGTGCAGTGCGGACGGAAAACTCCTGAATGGAATCGGGCGAGAAATTTTGAAGGAATCCACCAATGTAATCGTCGGAATTATCGCCGCCATCGACTGACAATTCATTGTTCAGTCCCGAGCTTCCGCCAGTCGAGACTGCGGTGATGCGCGCTTTTGTAGGGTCTGAAGGCTCAACGGGCTCCGTTCCTGGCGCAAGATACGCGATGTTGGCGAAGCTTCGGGCGGCCATCGGAAGCGTTTCCAGATCGTGAGAAGTAATCACACTCTGGTGGACTTGGCTGGCCAGATCGATAGCTTGCGTGGCGATTGATGAGCTTTGCGCCCGGACGTCAACGGTTTGCTGCACCGTTAATGGGCGCAGTGTAACGGTGATGTCTTGAATTGTGCTGACCTTGATCCCAACATCGGAAGCGGCGTCGGCAAAACCCTGCGCGGTGACAGCGACGCGGTAGTTCCCTGGAGCGAGGTCATCCATACGAAAATAGCCGAGATCGTCGCTTTGAACCCTGCGAAAAGTCGAATCTGCAGTGCCGCGAACAACGATGGTTGCCGAGACGACGCGCGCGTTGCTCAAATCCTGAACCGTGCCACGCAGCGATCCCCCCATGCTTTGGCCGAGGGCCGTGCCTAAGGCAAGCAGGAACCCGAGAAGGACAACGAGGTTCTTCACTGATTTCAAGATCCTTATTTTGAAATATTACTTCTACGGCTTCATTAGATTCTCGCACAGACTTAGGAACTGTATGAGCGGGAGAGGCGCCAAATCGAACGGCGGCGCGCTCTTGCGGCCCGTCTGTCAACGATCCCGTGTTCGAAGAACGCAACACTTTGTTCCACAGTCAGCAGGGGCCTGTTGTACCCATTTCGCCCCTACGACATTCGCAGTGCATACTAATTCCAACACCGGATTAGCGAACAAGAAAAGTGAGTTGGAAAAACAAAGGTATGTCGAATTCGATCTTGGGCAAGTGTTAAAATCGGTCCCTTCATAATAGCTGTAACTCACAAAATGCGAGTCAGGAATTTTCAGGATGCCATCGAAGTAAGGTTCTGGATGGGGTCTATATTCTTGAAGTTACCGATCTGGTCAAACAAAACACAGGGCGATCAATCGATATGAACGCCCTGTGCTCTGCGGCAGACTTGCCTTTATCTGAAGCCGTTGGGGCCGGCGTTCATTCCTGCCGGGAAAAATACCCCCGTGGCTGGGCTTACTGCGACCGAACCGTTCACAGCGCCGCCTCCGGTCACGATGTTCAAGACTTGGGTGGTGTTGCGTGCGAAGGCGACAACATTGGTTGAGTCTGCATCCGTTAAGCGGGTTGCAGTTACGTTGGCGCCGCCTCCGAGCGAGACCGGGAAGGTCGCTAAACCAAAGTCGTCAGGATTTGAGTCATATGCGCTGGGCGCCGCACCGAGCAACCCGGCCTGCGAAAGCGACGCGCGAAGCGCCGAGATCAGATTGGTATAACCGCCGATGGTCGCCCCGGTAGGATCAAGATAGTTGATCGTCGTACGGATTAGACCAGCGTGGTATGCCTCGACCGCCATGATGCCGGCGGCTGTGCTCAGATTCGAGGACGACGTCAATAACGACGCTGCCCCGTGGTACGCCGTCACACCAACGTCTTCGAAAACGTAAGCGCCGACAAGGAAAGTAGCGTCGCTCGCATACGGGCTGAACCCGGAACCCCCCGGGATCTTCGCCGCGGCTGCCAGCGTCTGGAAGGACGTGCCTAAATTGATGGCAGGCTGGGCGACAGCAGCAGACCCAAGTGCCGTTAATAGCAACTGCACATGCTTACCCTCTTCAACGGCGGTTTCAATCGCATAAGACGCAACAGGAATCGTGGCGAAAGGAACCTTGCTACCACCCGAGACAGTGCCCGGAGTGCCAACTGTTCCCGAGAGCGTAATCAGCGGAGCTCCAGCTGCCGTTGATGCCGTATTTGCTTTATCGATCGTTGTTCCGAAGGTCGCCAGGTAGTAGAAGTTCGCCTCCAAATACTCGAGATTGAGGGCGAAGTTGAGAATGTCTGCGTCTGTGTACGACGCGGTTGCGGCCTTAGCTATAGGGGCGCTTGCGCCAGCTACAAGGCCAGCGAGGGACGACAATCCAAAAGTCAGCATCTTGCGCCGGCTTTTCGCGATCACGTCATCCAGAAGTTGAGTCTCTTGATTTGCCATCGAATTCTCCGGTCCTTTGGGTGTGGATGTTACTTAGGCTGTGGTTGTGGCGAAGACGCTATTGATGCCGCTGGGGAAGAAACCGCCGGCGCTGACGCCCACCGTTGGAGAACCGTAGACGATATGAAGCACCTGGTTCACCGAGCGGGCGAATCCAACAGCATCGGCAGCGCTGGCCGCAACGATCGAACTCGCAGTCGTCAGTCCTGTTGGCAGCGTGAGTTCTGTCTCGACCGAGCCGGAGGTTGAAGGGGCTGCGCTGGCGCCCACAGTGAGCGTCGCGCGCAGGGCCTCCACCTGGTTGGCAATGCCCAGGTAGGGGTATGCCGACGCGGATCCGGCCGCGATCGCACGTCCGGTGAGAGTTGTGCGGACATAGCCTGCGTGATAGGCCTCGACAGCAAGAATTCCCGCCGCCGCAGTCAGGTATCCGAGTGAAACGCCTGAAGCACTTATCAACGGAGCCGCTCCGGAGTAGGCGGTCACGCCAACATCTTCAAAAATGAAGGCGCCAATTAAAAAGTCGTCGAAGCTGGCAAAGGGATTGAAGGAGCCGGTACCAGAGGCGGCCGTAGTGATACCGGCAGCAACTGCCAGAGGACCGAAGAAGGAGAGGTCGATGTCTGGCATAGGGATCGCGGCTGTCCCCAATGCCGTGCGCAGGAATCGTACGTGCGCTTGCTCCTCGAAGGCGATTTCGTTCAGGATCTCCTGCTGTGCCGTTGTCAAGCCTGCAACTGCGGCAGCGTCCCCCGGTGTAACCGTCCCCGCAGTTTGATAGGTCGCTGTTGAGCCTGGAGTGGTGTCAGAAGCCTGAAGGCCGGCGCCGGTGGCCGCGTAAAGGTAGAACGACGCCTCCAGATATTCGAGGTTGAGAGCGAAGTTCAGGATGTCGGCATCTGTTACTACGTGTTGGTTTGGCGGGGGGCTGACGGGGGTGATTGGAGTGCTCTTGCCACAGCCGGCAAGGTTCAGTGCCGCAACAGCTCCTGCGCTTGCCCCCACTCCTGCAAGGAACTTGCGACGCGAGACGCCACTATCATTCAACATACTCAATTTGGCCACTTGTTTCTCTCCTTATACTTGTGGGCTTGGCTTGCCGGTTCGCTCACAATCTCTGTACGTTCGGGCGTTTGCTTTGGATTTACCGTCCCTGAAGATATTCCGTGTCCTGTGGCAAGGACTGAGCAAAACTGGGCACTGGGACAAACCAAAGGCTGGCCAGAAGCGGAGATTCAAACTGGGGAGGATGCTGGGGGGAAGAGGCGGCAAAGTTTGCCAGAGCGCGCATCTTCTGGCTGTCATCTATGGTGAATGCCATCGATCGGATGTTGGGCAGGAGTGTTTCTATTGTAGAGATCTACACCGGCGTTGGAAAAATTTGCCGACGAGCGTTGTCGCAGTTAGTAATTAATTGTCTCGATTTTGAGGTGAACCGAAGAGCCGAAACCCTTCGGTTCACTGTTGATCGAATTGTTCTGTTTGGAATGCTTACATGCTCTTAGAAAAGGATCTTCAGAGCGAGTTGCGTGTTGTAGGGTTCGCCGGAGCCGATGCCGGGCGCGCCGTAAGAACCGCCGATCGTCTGGGTGCTCCAGCCGAATGCGCCTCCATAGCCGAGGTTGTTGAGCGGCTGCGCGAGATTGATGCGGTTGAAGACGTTGAACATTTCCACGCGGAACTGCGCGTGGACGCGCTCTTTGTAAATGGGGATGTTCTTGAGCAGGGACAGATCCACGTCTTCGAAGCCGGGTCCATAGATCTGGTCGCGGCCGAGATTGCCATAGGTTCCAAGGCTCGGAACGGCAAAGCTGTTGGGGTTGAGGTACTGGGCATACGAATGCCCCTGGATTGAGCGATCACTGTTGATGGCCGGTCCGGTGATGCTGGCCCGGTCCTGGTACTCAGTGGTGCCGCTGTTGTCCGCTCCGGAGAGCACATTGACCGGCTCGCCGCCCTGGAATTTGAGGATGCTGTTTACCTCCCAGCCGGCAGTGAATATCTTCGGTCCGGCCTTGAGAGAGGGAATCGCGTAGCTCAGATAGGCGGAGAAGTGATTGCGAATATCCTGAGCTGCGTTGCCGTAGTCTCCGTCAAGATTGAACGAGTTTTGGGGAGCGGTGTAGAAACCGCTGGCGGTATCGAGGTTGTGGCTCCACGCGTACCCGAACTGGCTGCTGAGCCCATGCCATGAGGCGCTCTTCAATGTGACCTGAAGGGCGTTGTAGTTCGACGAGGAGGTGGAGTTCAACTGGTTGACGATGCCAATGTTCGGAAAATTGGCGAAATAGGGGCGCGATTGCTGCTGTGGCGAGAAAGTCTGGCCGGGGGCGATGGGTTGCTGGTCGAGTTGTTCTCCCGGAACCACTGCGGAACGGTTTACGTCCTCAAGGACTAGATTGTGGCGGCTGTCTGAGCCGACATAACCAATGTCGAGCAGCCAGGAGTGGCCCAGGCTCTGCTCGATGTTGAGTCCGAAGAGCTCGGTATAGGGAGTTTTAAAGTTGCGGTCAACGGAGTAGACCGAGACGACGTTGCTGCCGGTGGGCTCGCCCAAGGCGGGGGTAAAGATGGGGGTTGCCTGGTTGGGGGTCCAAACAGGACCCGTTGTTTGATCGTATTGGCCGAGGATGATGGAGTAGTTGGGCTGGCTTCCGGCGGGATTGTTGTTCACGCCGTTGGCGCCGCCGTTGCCCACGCCGAGGTTGCCGTAGAAGGCCTGACCGGCGGGCTGATCGTAGAAGATGCCGAAGTTGGCGCGAACGACCGTGCCGGGTAGCGCCTGGTAGGAAAATCCGACGCGCGGCGAGAGATCGATCTTGTTGGTGTTATAGACGTATCCCGGTGCGCCGGACGTGCCGGCAACCAGCAAGCCGCCCTTGTTGGGGTCAAAGATGGAGCTGTTGGGAGGGTTGGTGTAGAAGGGCTGCTGGTAGTCGTAACGCAGGCCGAGGTTGAGGTTGAACTTGGGGGTGAGCTGCCAGGTGTCCTGCGCAAAGGCTGCGCCGGTGTGGGCGTAGATGAAACGCTCCTGGGTACCGAGAGTGATGCTGGGATGGAAAGCGTAGCCGGCCATAAAGTCGGCGAGACTCAGCACGTTGGGGTCGGTGACGGTTGCATCGCTTGCCCAGGGACCAAGGACGCCACCAGTGCCGAAGCCGAAGGTGCCGCGGCCGCCGAAGTTGTAGTAGAGGTCGATGTAGGCGCGTCGATAATCCACGCCAGCGCGAATCTGGTGCTTGCCCACGGTCCAGGTGACGATGTCGCTGATCTGGGCCATGATGTCGTTGCGGCCAGATTGCGGTGTGACGCCAATCTGGTCGAAGCCGTTGATCTGGATATCGGGGGAACCGGTGAGCGCGCTACCGGTGTTGAGCCCGGCGAGGGTGAGAGCGTCCTGGGTATGCACCTTATCGGCAAAGCCCTGGGTGAAGAAGTTGGCGCCGGCGGCGACCTGATTGGTGAGATTGGGGCGGAGGTTGTAGTTCCACGTGACGTTGTAGTTCTCGTTGTGTGAGGGGACAACCTGGAAGTACTCCTGAAGGAGCGAACCGTAGGGAGCATCGGCGTACCCCTGGCCCCAGTACCAGATGCCGGAGAGGTGACTTCTGTCGCTGAAGTTGTGGTCCACGTGAGCCACCAGGTTGTGGCTGTATCCAGCCTCAGGCGCGTTGCTGGAGAAGTTACCCGGTGTCGCAGGAAGGCCGTTGATGAGAGTCGGGTCCCAAAGCGTGTTGATAATGTTTTGCGAAACCTGACTGGGCGTGACGTTATATTTGCTGAGTTCCGCGAGTGCCAGTGCTTGGTAGGCCGTCGAAGGCTCGGTGGCGGAGTTGGACAAGCCGATGATGAACTTCTGCTCCTCGTAGGTGAGGAAGAAGAAGGTGTGGTCATGCCAGATGGGGCCGCCGACCGATGCGCCGTAGTTTTGGTTGCGCAAGGGCTGCGAGGGCGATCCGGGCTGAGCAAATGGCGAGGCTACGGCCAGCGCCTCGTTGCGGTTGTAGTAGTACGCGTCCCCGTGGAAGGCGTTGCTGCCTGACTTGGTGGAGATGTTCAGATTGCCGCCGGGGCTGCGGCCGGACTCGCTGTTTCCGGTGGTCTGGAGGGAATATTCGTCGAGGGCCTCAACCGGATACACGACGCCGGCGATACCGCTGATGCTGCCCTGGTTGACCGCAACCGCGTTCAGGTACAGGTCGTTGTTGTCAGTACCGTCAATGGTGTAGTTGAGCTGGTCGTTGCGCGTACCGTTGACGGAGCCGGAGTTGTTGTATCCGGTGAAGGCGACGGAGCTGCCTTGAAGCTGCGTAAAATCACGGCCGTTCAGCGGCACATCCTGGAGCGCCTGGCCGTCGATGACGGTGGTCTGGACGATGGTCGTAGTGTCGAGCGAAAGAGCGTCGGCAGCCACTTCAACGGTGGTGGCCTGCTGCGCGACGGAAAGCTTCACGGGCAGCGTATAGATTGTGCCGGCCTTGACTTGGACGCCGGTGGCCTCGGTGGTGGAGAATCCAGCGGCTGCAATCTTAACCGTGTAGGTGCTTTGCGGGAGATCGTTAAAGGAGAACTCGCCCGCGCCGGATGAAACTGTTTCGTGAACGGTCGCGGTAGCGGTGTCGGTGGCCGTAATCCTGGCTCCGGGAATCACTGCACCAGAAGTATCGGTCACCGTGCCATTAATGCTGCCACGGAAGGTCTGGGAACTCAACGCGCCGGGTAGGAAAAACAGCCCCGCAATGAAGAGAAAAATGGAGAGAACGGACCATTTGCGTCGCATGAAACCTCCAAAATGTTAGGGTTCGCTTTTGAGAGCCGATAGAAAATAGCTGTTTGTTGAATGCGGTACGTGCTCCAATGAGCTACCAGCACAAACCGCGAAGGGATGCAGGCATTGGCTTAGGAGTCTTCGTTTTTATGATTGGATAATGTTCGAAGCAGGAATTAACCCGCAGAACTTCAGAACAAATCCGTTCCCAACCCCGTCAGCATAGCGTTGTGGCAACAACAGCCCGTACGGTTCGGATTGTATCCATCACTGAACACTAAGCCAATTCTATGAACCTGATAGCTCTGTGTCAAACTTGGATGGCCGGGGTTTCAATTTTCCTGAACGGATCGTTCGCGCGGCCGACACCTCCCGATCTGTCTGCAATCTTCCTTCGGCTGCCTTTGCCCCTTTAGTTCTGGACGAAGGAAAAGAATTTTTGATAGCATTCGGCGGATAGTGGGCAACTCTCTTGAAAGAGGCATATCGATGCGCCAACCGCGCAAGCAACTTCGAGTTTTTGTCGTTGACGATGAGTTCATCATCGCTTCCACTCTTGGACTAATCTTGCGCAATAAGGGTTTCGACGCTGTATCTTTCAAAGGCCCACTTGAGGCACTCGAAGCCGCCCGTTCTCTAAGTCCAGATCTTCTGATATCCGACGTAGTCATGCCCGGTTTTTCAGGCATCGAATTAGCGATCCGCCTGCAAGCGCAATCCCCTCACTGCAAAGTCTTATTGTTCTCCGGACAGGCCGCCACCGCTGAATTGCTTGAAGCAGCCCGTGCCAAAGGGTACGACTTCGAAATCCTATCGAAACCAGTGCACCCGATTGAACTGTTAAAGAAAATTGCGGAAACGACGCGGATCGCGGCGCCGAGTTCATCCTCCTCTGGTGATGTGCATCCTGACCTTGCTGCAAATCTTGCTCTCGGCGCAACCCGCGAATAAGGATTAGACCTAAATTTCTTCAATCCGAACATGGCAAGAGCAACAGGATTCCATTCCGATTCTTCGGTTTTGTTGCTCCCACGGCACAAAGGTCGCCCGGACTCCGGCTTTTAAGTAGCGCCAGGTGGCTCGGGTTGACTTGAATCCCTTCGCCAAAATTAAGTAGGCAAACAAAAGGCGAATTAAGCTACAATCCACCATGGACTTTCCCCCTGAGCTTTCATGGGCTCACCCTGTAACCGCAGAATGGTTTGTTAACAAATTCGGAACTCCGACGGAGCCGCAGGTCGCCGGTTGGCCCAGCATTCTGGCCGGTAAACCGACGCTGATCGCTGCTCCGACGGGCTCAGGAAAGACCCTCGCCGCCTTTCTAGTATCGATCGACCGACTCTTGCGCCAGGCAATTGATGGCTGTCTGCCGCCGACGACCCAGGTGGTGTATATCTCGCCGCTCAAAGCTCTCTCAAATGATGTTCAGAAGAATCTGGAAGGACCGCTGACAGAAATTCAGAAGCTTGCCTTGGAACGCGGCTATCTGTCCATGAACATTCGTACCGGCGTGCGCACCGGCGATACGCTGCCGGGCGAACGCACCGGCATGCTCAAGAACCCTCCGCACATCCTTGTCACTACTCCGGAGTCGCTCTACATCCTTTTGACCGCCGGAAAGAGCCGGGATCGACTGCGCAAGGTTCATACAGTGATCGTGGATGAAATTCACGCGATTGCCGATGACAAGCGCGGTGCGCACCTTGCCCTCTCGCTGGAACGGTTGGAAGCGCTGGTATGCGGCGAAAACCGGCTCTCTGCCGGCGCATTTGTCACCGGCCTGAACACGCCGCCGCAACGCATTGGATTATCGGCAACACAAAATCCGATCGAACTGGTTGCGCGCTATTTGACGGGTGCTCACGCCAAACGTGAGCCTCCGACGATCGTTCAACTCGGACAACGGCGCTTGATGGACCTGGCGATTGAAGTTCCGAACGACGAGCTTGGCTCTGTTACTTCGTACGCCATGTGGGAAGAGATCTTCGACAAGCTTGCCACACATGCTGGGAATCATCGATCGACACTGGTCTTCGTAAATACGCGGAAGATGGTCGAGCGGGTTTCCCATGAACTTGGAAAACGCTTGGGTACAGAGAATGTTGCGGCTCATCATGGCTCGTTAGCCCGCGCACTGCGCCTGGATGCCGAGAGGCGGCTGAAGAATGGCGAAGTCAAAATACTGGTGGCGACCGCTTCGCTCGAACTGGGAATCGATATCGGCGATGTCGACCTTGTTTGCCAGATCGCCAGCACGCGTGCCGTATCGGTCCTCATGCAGAGGGTGGGAAGAGCAGGGCACTGGCGTGGCGCGGTTCCAAAAGGCAGACTATTTGCAACTACGCGCGATGACTTGCTGGAGCAAGCGGCGCTGGTACGCAAGGTGCGCGCTGGTGAACTGGATATCCTGGAGATTCCTCCTCAGCCCATTGACGTGCTTATGCAACAGGTGGTGGCCGCATGCGGCGCTGAGTCATGGGATAAAGAATCGCTCTATGAAGTCTTTCGGCGTGCGTACTCATATCGCGACCTGACTCGCGAGCAGTTTGAAGAAGTGATTGGAATCCTGTGCAACGGCATTGAGTCAAGCCGTGGGCGGTACGGAGCATATTTGCTGCACGATGGCATACATGGCCAATTGCACGCGCGGCGAGGCTCGAGAATGATTGCCATTTCAAACGGTGGCGCTATTCCGGATACCGCGCTTTTCAATGTGATTCTGGAGCCGGAGGGCGTACAAATTGCAACGCTCGATGAACACTTTGCGGTGGATTCGAGCCCCGGCGATGTGATTCTTCTTGGCAATACGAGTTGGCGTGTAAAGAAGATTGAAGCCGCTGGCCGCGTGCTGGTAGTGGATGCGCATGGCGCCCCGCCGAGCCTCCCGTTCTGGACGGGAGAAGCGCCGCAACGCACCGGTGTGCTGAGTGACGGTGTGAGCCAATTGCGGGAAGATATTGCGACGCGCACCGGTACGCTCGCTCCGGGGCATATCACCCCTGCTCATCCTGACGTGATGCACGCGACCGCCTGGTTGATGGAAGAATGCGGAGTTTGTTCTTATGCAGCGCAACAACTAATTGCATACATTGTTGCTGGCCGGGCCGTGCTGGGCGCGATTCCAACGAAAACCACACTCATTGCTGAACGATTCTTCGACGAAGGCGGAGGGATGCAGCTTATTCTGCATGCCCCCTTGGGTGGACGTATTAACAGGGCCTGGGGCCTTGCGTTGCGCAAGCGGTTTTGCCGCGGATTCAACTTCGAACTGCAGGCTGCTGCAACAGATAACGGAATCAATATTTCTCTTGCAGAGCAGCATAGTTTTCCCCTGGCGGATGTCTTTCAATTTCTGACTGAGTTAACTGTGAAGTCGCTGTTGGAGCAGGCCTCGATTCCTTCTCCCATTTTCAAGACACGCTGGCGCTGGGCGGCAGGTCGAAGTCTTCAACTACTCAGAACTTCCAACGGCAAGCGCATCGCACCCCAGGTACAGCGCATGCGCTCAGAAGACTTGATGGCGAGCGTTTTCCCTCAAGCTGCGGCCTGCTTCGAAACAATTGTGGGCGATATCCAGATTCCTGATCACCCACTGGTCAGAGAGGTAATGCAGGATGTGCTGCAGGAAGCGATGGATCTTGATGGCCTGCTGGGTGTTCTGCGCGGAATTCAAGACGGATCGATTCGCTGTGTTGCCGTGGATACACCCTTACCCTCTCAGTTTGCGCACGAATTGCTGAATGCAAATCCATTTGCGTATCTCGATGAAGCGGGCCTCGAGGAGCGGCGTGCCCGAGCGGTACAACCG
>Ga0302320_10016315_pt1 | contig 15196 bp, 7 predicted proteins | sample Bog_T0_3_FD_202130 | JGI IMG/M metagenome (GOLD analysis project Ga0302320, IMG submission 202130) | Peat permafrost microbial communities from Stordalen Mire near Abisko, Sweden - Bog_T0_3 | ecosystem: Environmental > Terrestrial > Soil > Wetlands > Peat | place: Sweden: Abisko, Stordalen Mire... | reverse complement strand
CATTCCTGTTGCCTGCGAGGTCGCCTTCGTCACCGGAATCGATCGGCTTCTCACCATCCAGGACCTGGGTGAGCCGATTGAACCATCCGTAACCTTGGACAAGGCGATCAACCACCCGTTAGGGCACATTTGCGAGGCGCTGCTTCGTTGGTGGTACAGAACTGGCCCCAAGGTTGGAGGGCTCCTCCCTGCACCGATTGTCGAGCGCTTCACGAGACTGCTGGCGATCGACTCTTCCGCGGGTGTTGCCCGTGTCACCCTTGCCGCTCACGTGTCGAATTTGCACTTCGTTGATCCTGCGTGGACACAGGAACATTTACTGCCCCACTTCTCTTGGAATCGGGATGCGTCCATCGCTAACAACCTTTGGCGGGCCTATCTCGGCAATCCAAACATCTCTGATGAATTGGTCAAGGCTTTCAAATCCGACTTCCTGGAGACCGCCGAGCGATACAACGAGTTAGGAGAATTTGGGGACCAATACGCACGATTACTCGCCATCGCATTTATCCAAATTGCCGACGCCTTCTCGATCACGGAAAAGCGAGCCACGCTCAAGGCGCTCGGAACCGCTGGGCTCGCGGCCGCTGCACATAGAATTGCCGATGCACTTGCCAATGCGGGAGAGCAGCGGGAAGAGTATTGGTTGAATCGAATAAAGCCGCTGATGGATCAAGCATGGCCGAAGGCGGCAACATTTCGGAGTCCAGATGAATCTTGTGCTTTGGCCGAAATCTGTATACACGCTGGCGGAAAATTCCCGGATGCATTTGCGCTGTTGCGACCGTGGCTGCAGCCGGCGCCGGAGTGCCGGCTGCTGGCGTCCAAGATGCAAGCGACCCTTATCCCGGCCGAACAGCCAGCCCTCGCGCTTCAACTGCTCGCAGCCCTCATCGATGTCACAGAACGGTGGGTACCGTATGACCTCAAAGCAGTTCTTGTTAAGATCGAAGCAGCCGACCCGAGCTTACGGGATACCGAGCAATTCAGACGGCTCCGGCAACACGTTGACCAGTATGGCTTCGAGTGAGGCGGACCGCCGGATATCCCACGCCCGACAATCTTCAGCGCCAGGTGTTTGCGCAACGCATCGCGGTAGAAGTGGCGCGCCTGCCCCAGTTTCGAACAAGACTTTGAAGGCTTCGGTTCCCAGCAGCGCAACTCTTTAGTCACTCGCTTGGCGCGCAGCTCGTTCGGACCTTTAAAGGTTAGTCGAAATACAGCTCCGGATACTACCGGGCCAGCTCCTCGCCCAGAGTGTTCTGCGTGGGCTCAAAGCTGTCGCGGCAGTGGGTATACCCGGCGCAGCCTTCACACTTGAATCGCTCACTCGCGGCATCACAAAGCGGTATCCTTTCATCTCCCGCTTCCTGCCGTACCAGTAGGGCGGCCGATCCTCTGACATCACCGTCAACGCTGCTGGTGTAGGATACGGCCGGCCATCCGGTGGGGGAATACAGCTGGGCTGGCACGTTGATCCGGGAGGCGGTGTGGTTCGGCGTATCCGCGGTTAGGTACGGGACAAAATCGGCGAATGAGCGGGGCGGCAATGTGGCAATGGAGGTTTAATGGACGTTCATAAATCGTCGTTGCTTGCTGTCTTTGATGCCAAGCAGCGGCTAGAGGTACCACTCTTTCAGCGGCAGTATGTCTGGAGCGAGGAGCAGCAGTGGCTGCCTCTATGGGAAGACATCGAGCGCAAATTCACGGAGGCGTTAGAGGGGCGCAAGGATGCACCCAACCATTTCCTCGGGGCCATGGTCCTTGACCAGAAACAGACTCCGACCGGGCACGTGGTCGTTCGGCAGGTGATCGATGGTCAGCAACGCCTGACGACACTCCAGATATTTCTATCGGCGTACCGTGATTTCTGCAAGGGCCAGGGGTGCAACGCGCTTGCCGCTGAATGTGAGAAGTTTCTTTTCAACACCGGCATGATGGCCAATCCGGAGGTGGACAAGTTCAAGGTGTGGCCTACTCAACTCGATCGGCCGCAATTTACCGATGTCGTTTCAGCGGGCTCCCGTGATGAAGTCCTCAAGCGGCATCCGCTGCGCCGAAAGCCCTACGCGCGGAAGCCGGAACCGCGCCCTCGCATGGTTGCAGCGTATCTGTTCTTCCATGATTGCCTGAGCGGGTTTTTTCTAGGCGATGAAGCGGAGCCCCCACTTGGGTCCGAACACCCCATAGCGACCCGCGTAGACGAATGTTTTCAGACCCTGCGCAACGGACTTATGGTCGTCGTTATCGATCTACAAAGAGACGACGATCCTCAGGTAATCTTTGAGACCCTGAATGCGCGAGGCGAGCCACTTCTTCCCGCGGACTTACTGCGAAATTACATTTTCTTTCGCGCCGGGCGCGAACATCTTGATGTGGAAGCTATTTACAAGAAGTATTGGAGCGGTTTCGACGATGAGTTTTGGCGTGAAGAGGTGAAGCAAGGTCGCCTCAATAGGCCTCGCAGCGACCTCTTCATGCAGCATTTTCTTGCCAGCCGCCAAGGTCAGGACATCCCGATAAAGCATTTGTATGTCGAGTATCGGCATTGGGTCGAGACGGCGCATCCGTTCCCAAACGTCACAGAGGAACTGGCCACGCTTGCTAGGCAGGGAGCGAATTTTCGCACCATAATCTCGCCTCAGGATGGCGATGTCGTGTTCGACCTATGCAAGTTCCTTGATGCCTTCGACATTAGAACCGCCTACCCTCTGCTCCTTGCGCTGATGGATGCAAAAATCGAGCCTGCGGAATGGAATTCGATATCAGGCATATTGGAGTCCTACTTACTTCGGCGCGCTGTCTGTAATCTCGGGACGAAAAACTACAATCGAATATTTTTGTCGCTCACTCGGAATCTCCGCAAGGAGGGTTTTGGTGCGTCTCAACTAAAAGAGGTGCTGCTCAGCCAGTCGGGCGATTCTGGTCTATGGCCGGATGACGCCGCGTTTAGGGAGTCGTGGCTTCACAGGCCTCTGTATGGCCCGCTCAATAGCCTGAAATTGGTTCATTTGTTTGGTAGGTTGAATCAGACATACATGTCCACGAAATCCGAGAATTTGGCGTTTGCGCAGCAACCTACAGTCGAACACATCATGCCTCAGGGGTGGCTCGCGAATTGGCCACTCCCTGATGGTTCAAAGGGTTTCGACTTCATGGAGCTATACAGCGCCTCGGAGGCCGATCCACGTGCCATTGCAACAAGGGCGCGGGAGACCGCAGTTCAAACCCTCGGAAATCTAACTATTCTCAGCTCGGCGCTAAATTCTGCGCAATCCAACCTAGGCTGGGAGCAAAAGCGGCCGGAACTCATGAAACACTCGCTCCTCCCACTCAACCAGCCATTGCTTGAATTGGACGCATGGAATGAATTGACAATTCAGAAGCGAGGCGCCGACTTGTTCGAGCGTGCGCGTCAAATCTGGCCAAGGTGATGGACCGGCGGAATGGACGAACCGCGTCTTAGGAATCGAATGAGCATGGACCAAGCCACTCATAACAAAATCATTTCGTTCATTTGGGGCATCGCGGACGATGTGCTGCGGGACCTCTTCAAGCGCGGCAAGTACCCGGACGTGATCCTGCCGATGTGCGTCATCCGGCGTATGGACGCGGTGCTAGAGCCGACAAAGCAGAAGGTGCTCGACACCAAGAAGATGCTCGACGGGGCGCGCATCACCGAGCAGCGGGCCGCGCTATGCGACGCCGCTGGCCAGGCGTTCTACAACACCTCGAAGTTCACGCTGCGCGACCTTAAGTCCCGCGGCAGCCAGCAGCAGTTGCTCGCCGACTTCGAGGACTATCTCAACGGGTTTTCGCCCAACGTCCAGGACATCCTCGACAACTTCAAGTTCCGCAACCAGCTGCAGACCTTGTCAAAGGCCGACGCCATTGGCGCGCTCATCAACAAGTTCCTTGACCCGGACATCGACCTCTCGCCGGTCGGCATCGACAACCACTCAATGGGGACAGTCTTCGAGGAGCTGGTCCGTAAGTTCAATGAGGAGAACAACGAGGAGGCCGGCGAGCACTGGACGCCGCGCGACGCCGTTCGGTTGATGGCCAACCTCGTATTCCTACCGATCGAGGCCGAGATCAGGTCCGGTACTTACCTGCTCTACGACTGCGCCTGTGGTACTGGCGGCATGCTCACCGTAGCCGAGGAGACGCTCACCGCCATCGGCGCGAAGCGCGGTCAGCAGGTCAAGTGCCTGCTCTACGGGCAGGAGATCAATCCCGAGACTTACGCCGTTTGCAAAGCGGACATGCTGCTGAAGGGCGAAGGCGAGAGTGCGGACCACATCGTCGGTGGCGCGGAATGGTCCACGCTTTCGCACGATGCGTTTCCGGCCCAAGAGTTCGATTTCATGCTCGCTAACCCACCCTACGGGAAGAGCTGGAAGAAGGACCTCGAGGCGATGGGCGGCAAGGACAGCATGCGTGACCCGCGCTTCAAGGTGATGCACGACGGTGAGGAGCTGTCGCTCGTTACCCGATCCAGCGATGGGCAGATGCTCTTTCTCGCCAACATGGCCTCGAAAATGAATGGCAAGTCTACCCTCGGCAGCCGCATTGCCGAGGTCCACAACGGCTCGTCGCTCTTCACCGGTGATGCGGGCCAGGGCGAGAGCAACATTCGCCGATGGCTCATCGAGAACGACTGGCTCGAAGCCATCGTCGCGTTGCCGCTCAACCTCTTTTACAACACCGGCATTGCCACCTACGTCTGGGTGCTGTCCAACAGGAAGCCCGCGCATCGCCAGGGACATGTGCAGCTCATCGACGCATCCCAGTGGTTTAAACCCCTGCGCAAGAATCTTGGCAAGAAGAACTGCGAGCTGTCGCCCGAGGACATCGAGCGCATTAGCCGCGCGTTCCTCGATTTCAAGCAAACTCCCGAGTCGAAGGTCTTCCCCAACGCTGCCTTCGGCTACTGGAAGGTCACGGTCGAGCGCCCGCTGCGCCTTCACAGCCAGCTTACGCTCAAGGCCATCGAGACGCTGCGGTTCACCTCGGGTGACGAGGACATGCGCGCGGCGCTCTACGAGGAGTTCGGTGAAGATCTCTTCACACGCTTCGCCAGGGTCTCCGCCGCGCTCGAGAAGCGCCTGGCGGACTGGGGCAACGACGAGTACGAAGGGGACGAAGAGGGCGGCAGCCCGAAGAAAGGCCTGCCAGAGAAAAAGCGCAAGAAGCTGCTCGATCCCAAGACCTGGGAGCGCGACGCCCGCCTGGTCGAGGTCGCCACGAAGCTGCGGGCGGTGCTGGGCGACACGCTCTTTGAGGACCACAACCTCTTCAGAGACCGCGTGAACGCTGTGCTCATGAAGGCGGACATCAAGCTCGCAGCCGCCGACCTGAAGCCGATCCTTAATGCCGTTAGCTGGCGAGTTGAGTCGGCGCCACCGATCATTGCCAAGTTGCACAAACCCGGCAAGACCAAAGCCGACCCGCTCCGCGGCCTCTTCGAGGCGACTGTGGACGGCAAGCCCGCCGTCGTCGAGTACGAGCCGGACTCCGACTTGCGCGACACCGAGCAGGTACCGCTCCTCGAGGACGGGGGCATCGAGGCCTTCATCCGTCGTGAGGTACTGCCCTACACGCCTGACGCGTGGATCAAGGACGACGCCACCAAGATCGGCTACGAGGTGAGCTTCACGCGGCACTTCTACAAGCCGCAGCCGCTCCGCACGCTGCACGAGATCAGCGCCGACATCCAGGCCATCGAGAGAGAGGCCGAAGGGCTATTGGGCGACATCATCGGCGCTGGGGCGAGACCGACGAGGGTGAATCGATGAGTAGCTCAGGCGGACGGCACTCATGGCACTAGAGGAAGACATCGTCGCCTGGAGCAAGGATCGCCCGGCGTGGCAAAGAGAGGTCATGCGCCGAACCGCGGCGGGTGCGCTGCTCTCCGAGGGCGAATACGACCAGCTCGTCGAAGAGATCCTCAAATCGCCCGACACCATCCCGGGAGCCGCTTTTGGCCTTGAGCACCTGCCGAAGGTCACCACTGAAGACCGGCCGGTACGCATCATGTCGATCGCCAAGCCCAAGCATGTAAATGCTCTCGCCTCCGACCAACCGCTCACCTTTGAGGCCAAGGGGTTAACCATCGTCTACGGAGACAACGGAAGCGGTAAGTCCGGGTACGCCCGCCTGCTGAAGCGCATCACGCGGGCAAGGCACCAGGAGGAGGTGCTGTCAGACGTCTTCCGCGATACGACGCTGGAGAAACCTACCGCCATCCTTTCAGTGCGAATCGGGGATAGGGATGAATCGCTTTCCTGGCCGGACTTAACCCCGCCGGAACTGAAACGCATGCTCTTCTATGACGGCGCATGCGGCGGCGACTACATCGCCACGGAGTCGGACTTCCCCTATCGGCCGTCGGCGCTTGCGGTCATGGACAGTCTCATCAACACCTGCGTCGCGATTCGAAGCCGCCTCGAGACCAAGCTGGCGGAGAACACAAGATCGTCAGCGATCATCCCCGTCGTGGCGGATGAGCTAAAAAACACCGATGCCGGCCGGCTTCTGAATCAGCTCTCAGCCAGCACTTCCGTAGCTACGTTGGATGCATTGATCGCGAGATTGGATGCGTCAAGCGAAACGATCGACGACCTAAAGAACGAAGAAGCCCGCTTGCGCACCGCGGACACGAGCAAAGAGCGACAGCGTCTCACGCGGCAAGCGGAGAAGCTGGAAGCCTTACGCAAGCACGTCGAGCATATTCACTCGATGTTGGGAAGTGAGGGCTTGACCGTGCTTCAAAAGCGCCGCGACCAGCTCAAAGCTCTCCAGGATGCGGCTGATCTGCTCGCGCGTTGCTTCGAATCGGAGCCTCTCCCCGGAGTGGGAACCTCTCCTTGGAAGGTGCTTTGGGAATCAGCAAGGAGGTTCTCGGAAGAGCATGCGTATCGGGCGCAGGCGTTCCCCGTTCTGGAAGACAATAGTCGGTGTGTTCTGTGCCAGGAGACGCTCGGCGCAGGGGGGCGCGACCGGTTTTCGAGATTTGAACAGTTTGTGAATGACGGCACCCAGGTCCATGTGGACGCGGAGCGCCGAGCCTACGACAGACAAGTCGAGAGCCTCAACAACGTGCAGATCGCGGCCGAAGCGGTGGTGAGCGACCAGAAAGATCTCGACGCCACTCACGCCGGACTAATTTCCGAAATTCGGGCGCTTCTCGACAAGTACCAAGATGCCCGCAACACGACACTTGCTGCAATCTCGGGTACCGGGCCGGTTGCGCCGTTCGGTATCGACCCGATCACTACGCTGATTGCGCTTACGCAGGCAGCGACGACGGCGCGGGAGATGGCCACTGGCCTTGCCAATCCGGCCATTGTTCAAGCGAGGCTTGCGGCCACCACGGCTAAACGCCAGGAACTTGAGCTAATGCAAGCGATCAAGACCTCGCGCGAGGGGATCATCAAGGAGATCGCGCGCCTTAAGGAGCGTGACGCGCTCGAAGCGGCCAAGACGGCCGCCGCGACCGGCCCGATAACGAAGAAAGTACTGGAACTATCCGAGGAAAGCATCACCGAGGTCGTTCGCGACACCTTCACACGGGAAACGGATCGTCTTCGGCTCGAACGCGTGACAATCACCCGAACTCGCGCCGACAGGGGAGCATTGCTTCATCAGCCGAAGCTGGTAGGTGCGCGACAGGACGTAAAGTTGCCGCGCGTCTTCAGCGAAGGGGAGCGTACCGCGCTTGGGCTGGCCGCGTTTTTTACAGAAGCCCACCTGGACGGCTCAATGTCGGCGCTTGTCCTTGACGACCCCGTAACTTCTCTCGACCACATTCGCCGCGGCCTCGTGGCGGCGCGACTTGCAGAGCTCGCCGAGAGTCGCCAAGTAGTTATGTTCACGCATGATGTGTCATTCGTTGCGGACCTCAAGCGCGAAGCCAGTGGCAAGGGCGTGCCAGTGGCTGAGCGCTCGGTTACTCGAAGTCGGGCGGACGAGCGGAAGCCAGGTGCGTGCAGCACGAAGCACCCGTGGAAGGCGAGCGACGTCACCGCACGTCTTACGGAGCTGCGGCAGCGACTGAATCAGATTCGTAACGAAAGCGGCGCCTGCGATGAGAAGGAGTACGAGGAGACCGTGGCTGTCTGGGCTGGGGGTTTGTCCGAAACCTGGGAGCGAATCTTCAGCCACGAGATTGTTGGGCAGGTGCTAGCGGAAGGCGGGCTTGAGGTTAGACCAAAGATGGTAAAAATCCTTGCCCGCTTCTCTAACGAGGATTACCAAGAATTTGACGCCAGTTACAGCCGTATCTCGCAGTGGTTGAAGCGTCATGACAAGAGCACCCTCGTCAACTTTGTGGCGCCGGATGTTGCAACACTCGACGCTGAGCTCGCTCTTGTCGAAGCTTGGTTCAAGCGCGTGAAGGGATATAGAGCATGATCGCCGACCTCAAGCCGTACCCTGAATACAAGGAGTCGGGACTGCCATGGCTCGGACAGGTTCCGAGGCATTGGACCGTCAGGCGCGCGAAATCCATCTTCCAACGTATTGACGAGCGATCAAAGTACGGCAGAGAGGAACTGCTGACCGTGTCCTCGGCCCGTGGAGTCGTTCCCCGGAAGACCGCGAACGTCACCATGTTCAAAGCCGAGTCGTACCTCGGTTACAAGCTTTGCTGGCCGGGAGACCTGGTTATCAACAGCCTCTGGGCGTGGGCGGGTGGGCTTGGCGTGTCGAGGCATCACGGCATCATCAGTTCTGCGTACGGAGTCTATCGCATTCGAAAAGATGCGCCGATGACCCCGGCCTTCGTTCACGAGGTAGTCCGCTCCTCATCGTTCAGTTGGGAGCTTCGTGTTCGATCGAAGGGGGTCTGGATCTCTCGACTCCAACTGACCGACATCTCCTTTCTCGATGCTCCGATGCACATTCCCCGGCCCGACGAGCAGGCGGCAATTGTGCGGTTTCTGGACTGGGTGAGCGCACGGCTCGATCGGGCGATCCGGGCGAAGCGGAAAGTGATCGCGTTGCTCAACGAGCAGAAGCAGGCCATCGTCCACCGCGTTGTCACCCGCGGTCTCGACCACGCCGTCCCCCTCAGACCGTCGGGTGTCCCCTGGCTCGGCGACATTCCTCGGCATTGGGAGGTGCGTGCCCTGAAAGGCGTGTGCAAGATACAGTCGGGTATCACGCTCGGAAAAGACTACGGGGGGCAGGCAACCCACGAGTATCCATATCTCCGCGTAGCGAACGTGCAAGCTGGCCACGCCAACCTCACCGTTGTCAAGACGATCCGCGTTACTAAGGCGGAGGCCGTACGCTGTACGCTGCAAGCAGGCGATGTGCTTATGACCGAGGGCGGCGATCCTGACAAGCTAGGGCGAGGCTGTGTATGGAATGCACAGGTCGCTCCTTGCCTTCATCAAAACCACGTCTTTGCCGTGCGGCCGAATCAGTCGCAGCTCGAACCGCTTTTCCTCTCGGCATTGATGGGCACACGTTATGCTCGAGCCTATTTTGAATCGACTGCCAAGCAAACCACGAATCTCGCTTCGACCAACAAGACGAAGATTGGGCAGTTCCAAGTGCTGCTTCCGCACGTTGATGAGCAGCGGAGGATTCTTATGGGTCTCAATAAAGAGACCGATCCCGTCAATATCACCGTCTCTCGTCTCGAACGCGAGATCGACTTCCTCCGCGAATACCGCACCCGCCTGGTCGCCGACGTGGTGACCGGCAAGCTCGATGTACGCGAGGCGGCGGCGCGGCTGCCCATGGAAGCCCCAACCGACATCGGAGAGGATGCCGCCGACGCCAACATCGATCCCGAAACGGGTGAAGAGGAAGCTGCATGACACGCACGGAACGCAGCATCACCTTTCGTGAGCGAGAGTTCAAAGGTAGTCGGCTTCGTTGCTTGTTGCTCACCAGTCAAACAGCCGAGGATGTTACCGAATTCTACAACTCGTTGGTTATGCCTCACGCGTTGGTGACACCTAGCGATCACTGGGCTCCGCGGGGCTTCTTGGAGCCGGACGAAGCGCGACTTGGAGAAACGACCGGTTTTCTAGGAGAGACCGATCGGGACGTGGTCACGCGCTGGTGGTTGGCCAAGTCGGGCCGGGCCAATACACCCAATTGGGATTTAGTGAGCACCTGTCGGATCGACAATGGCCCTGGCCTAATCCTCGTGGAGGCCAAAGCGCATGAAGCGGAACTCGCGGACGATCAGTGCGGGGCCAAAGATCGTGACAATTTGCAGCAGATTGAAAAGGCGCTCGGCGAGGCAACGATTGCTTGGAACGCACTGGCGCCGGGTTTCGCGCTCTCCACGAACACGCATTACCAGCTTGGTAATCGCTTCGCCTTCGCCTGGAAGTTAGCGAAAATGGGCGTGCCTGTCGTGCTCGTATATCTGGGTTTCATCGATGCGCAGGAGATGAATATAGGCGACCGCCTCTTGCTCAAGGACCATACTCAGTGGCGTCGCTGTGTGCTGAGTCGATCGGAAGGAGTAATCCCTGACAATGTCTGGGACAAGACATTCCATGTTGACGGAACACCGCTGACCGTATTAATTCGTTCCGCAGTTGTCGGCATCATCGCGCGGACGCTGAACAGTAGCATTTAAGTCATGACCACCGACACCAGCGAGAAGGGTCTCGAAACGCTCATCATGCGGTACTTGACCGGCATGGACGGTCTCGCTGTCGTTCCGAATCGGGTCGCCGAGCCGCCGCCGCCCTACGGCGGCACCGGCTACACTGCCGGCAGCGCACAGGACTACGATCGGGCACATGGGCTTGATGTCCCACAGCTCTTCGCATTCCTGCGCGTCACGCAGCCCGAGGGGTTCAAGAAGCTGGCGCTGGCCGACCCGCACGATGCCAAGGATATTAACCGCCTCAAGTTCCTCGCCCGCCTTTCGTCCGAGATCGGCAAGCGCGGTGTCATCGACGTGCTGCGAAAGGGGGTGGAGCACGGGCCGGTGCACATCGATCTGTTCTATGGCACTCCGTCGCCGGGCAACGCCAGGGCCGAAAAGCTGCACGCCGGGAACCGCTTCTCGATCACGCGCCAGCTCGCCTACAGTATGGACGAGACGCGTCGCGCGCTCGACCTGTGCCTGTTCATCAACGGCCTGCCGATTGCCACCTTTGAGCTGAAGAATAGTCTCACCAAGCAGACGGTCGAGGACGCCGTCCAGCAGTATAAGCGCGACCGCGACCCGCGCGAGCGGCTGTTCGAGTTCGGCCGCTGCGTGGTGCACTTCGCGGTAGACGACAGCGAGGTGCGGATGTGCACCGAACTGCGCGGCAAAGGCTCGTGGTTCCTGCCGTTCAACAAGGGCTACCACGACGGCGCGGGCAACCCACCCAACCCACATGGCCTCAAGACCGACTATCTGTGGAGAGACGTGCTCACGCCGGTGGGGCTGACCAACATCCTCGAGAACTACGCGCAGATCGTCGAGGAGAAAGACCCGCGCACAGGCAAAAAGAAGCGCAGGCAGGTTTGGCCACGCTACCACCAGCTTGGCGTGGTGCGCCAGGCGCTGGCCGATGTGCGCGCCCAGGGTGCGGGCCGGCGCTACCTGATCCAGCATTCGGCGGGCAGCGGGAAGTCGAACTCCATCGCCTGGCTCGCGCACCAACTGATCGGCCTGAAGCGCGACGGCAATCAGGCGAAAGGAGAGGTCTTCGGTTCGGTCATCGTCGTGACCGACCGGCGCCTGCTCGACGACCAGATCCAGACGACCATCAAGCAGTTCATGCAGGTGGGCGCGACCGTGGGCCACGCCGAGCGCTCCGGCGACCTGCGCCGGTTCATCGAGGAGGGGAAGAAGATCATCGTCTCGACGGTACAGAAATTTCCGTTCATTCTCGACGAGATCGCGACCGAGGGTGGCAAGACCTTCGCCATTGTCATCGACGAGGCGCACTCGAGCCAGGGTGGCAAGACCTCGGCGGCGATGAGCCAGGCGCTCAGCGGCCCCGCGGAGGAGGAAGACGCGGGACCCGACCCCGAGGACACGGTGAATACCGCCCTCGAAAAGCGCATGGCGACGCGGAAGATGCTGATGAACGCGAGCTACTTCGCCTTCACCGCCACGCCAAAGAACAAGACGCTGGAGATGTTCGGCGAGCCGCTGCCCCTCGACGCCGAGGGCAAGGTCAAGCACCGCCCTTTCCACAGCTACACCATGAAGCAGGCAATCGAGGAAGGCTTCATCCTCGACGTGCTCAAGAACTACACGCCGGTGGACAGTTACTACAAGCTGGTCAAGAAGACCGAGGACGACCCGGAGTTCGACACCAAGAAGGCGCGAAAGAAGCTGCGCCGCTACGTTGAAAGTCACGACCACGCGATCCGCCTCAAAGCCGAGATCATGGTGGACCACTTCCACGAGCAGGTGCTGGCCGCCGGGAAGATCGGAGGGCAGGCTCGAGCGATGGTGGTGACGAGCGGCATCGAGCGGGCCATCCAGTACTTCCATGCCTTCAAGGCGTACCTAGTAGAGCGCAAGAGCCCGTACCAAGCGATCGTCGCCTTCTCGGGCGAGCACGACTACGGCGGCGCGAAGGTGAGCGAGGTATCGCTCAACGGCTTCTCAAGCGGCGACATTGCCGGGAAGATCCAGACCGATCCGTACCGGTTTCTGATCTGCGCCGACAAGTTCCAAACCGGCTATGACGAGCCGCTGCTGCACACGATGTATGTGGATAAGCCGCTCTCGGGTATCAAAGCGGTGCAGACCCTGTCGCGCCTCAACCGCGCGCACCCGCAGAAGCACGATTGCTTCGTGCTGGACTTCCAGAACAACAGCGAGGCGATCACCGTCGCCTTCCAGGATTACTACCGCACGACGCTACTAGCCGAGGAAACTGACCCGAACAAGCTTCACGACCTGAAGGCGGCGCTTGACGCAGCCCAGGTGTACTCGCCGGCGCAGGTGCGGCAGGTGGTGGAGCTGTTCCTTGCCGGCGCAGACCGCGACAGGCTCGACCCGATCCTCGACGAGTGCGTGGCGGTGTACGTGGACCGGCTCGACGAGGATGGTCAGGTGGACTTTAAGGGCAAGGCTAAGGTTTTCTGCCGCACCTATGCCTTCCTCTCGTCCGTGATCCCGTACAGCAACGCCGAATGGGAGAAGCTCTCGATCTTCCTTGACCTGCTCACCCCGAAGCTGCCGGCGCCCAAGGAGGAGGACCTCGCCAAAGGCATTCTCGATGCCATCGACATGGACAGCTACCGCGTCGAGAAAAAAGCGGCGATGAAGATCGCAATGGCGGACAAGGACGCGGAGATCGAGCCGGTGCCGACGGACTCCCTCGGTCACAAGCCCGAGCCCGAGATGGATCGGCTGAGTAGCATCCTGAAGTCGTTCAACGAGCAGTTCGGCACGCTGTTCACCGACACAGACCGCGTTGCCAAGCGTATTCGTGACGACATTGCGCCGAAAGTCGCGGCTGATGTGGCTTACATCAATGCAAAACAAAACACACCGCATACGGCTCGCATGGCCCACGATCAGGCTCTGGACAAGGCGATGCAGACACTGCTCAAGGACGATACCCAGGTTTACAAGCAGTTCGTTGAGAATGAATCCTTCCGACGCTTTGTGGCAGATGCCGTTTATGCGGCAACAAGCGGTTGACGTTTTTGCTGACGATACTGTTTACCGCGTGACATACGGTCGATGGTGGGATGCCAGCGAGACAGACTGGACTGAAGGGGCGGTCACATGGCGGACCCTTGTATGGTGACCTTGTATGCTGACCTCATTACCTTGGCGGCATACAAGCTCGGCTACAAGCAGTTTGGGTCAGAAGCCTATGAATTACATCTTCTGCGCGACTGCGCTCCCGGCATGTTTATCCTGTAGGGACTACGGGTAAATCATGCCGGATAAATTAGCGCCGGCGCGCTAGTCAGAGTGGTCGCCCGCTGACCATTCGGCCACTCATTCGAAGGCGAAAAAGGTCCCAATAATACGGGATCATCACCCCCAACCCCGGAGGTGAAAGCACGTTCCGGTCGGAAGTTTTTCACTGGGCGCACTCTCCCTTCGGATCCCTCGCCGCTGAAGGCGTCGAGGATACGGGCGGCAAGGAACCCACCCATCCGCGTCTCTCCCTCGCTGCCGCTCGCTCGAACCGCTTGGCTCACAGAAGGCACGAAGGCGCTGCTCCTGTCCAGGCCGTTCTCTGCGCGGGGCGGGCTCGCGCCGCCCTGCTCGCTTCGGCCTTGAGCCCCCTCCAAGGCACTTCCTTTCGGGGCTCGCTTCGCACTGTCCGCCTCGGCTAGCGCCGATGCTCAAGTGCCGCGTCGCGCGAGCGACGCAATGCTTACCATCCCATTCAGGGTCAGGAATCCGGCGCGTCCGGAGGCGGAGCCGATCAGCGTCGCATGGCGACGCAATGCCGCGCCGCCGGAGGCGGCGCTATTCCCCGTCTCGGAGGTACTTGGTATTGGGCCGGGAGGAGAGTCCCGGATGCCGTTGACGGCAGCAGCGTCGGAGCCTTGAAGGGAGAGAGCTTGGTGCCTTAAAGGGGGAACCCGATACGGCCGTGTAGGGCGAAGCCGGCCCGGGGCCCTTGGGAGAGCTTCGCTCTGGGGCGTGGCCAGCAAGCCCATCGCGTCCAGCTCCGATCTGCATCTCGGTTGCCTTGGGTGGCGTGGCCTGCAGGTGGGTACCAGGACGGGGGAAGTGCACCAGCTCGGAAGCGCGTCCCGCGTTTCACTCGCCGGCGCACGGAGAGGGATCCCGTGTTGGAGCCCTGGTGGGATGCGCGCCTCGTGCTGGCTCGAGGATGGCGCTCGACTAGTTGCCTAGAACCTCCCGGTCACGCGCTCGCCCTTGGTGCTGTTACGTGCGATCTCAAAGCTGTTGATTAAGCGGTATAAAAAACCACCAGATGTGCGGTATCTACTGCGCGCGGCCGCGCGGCGACCGGCAGACTAGCTGAATGTGGGTTCGCTGCGAATAGAAATGCCGATCTGCAGTTGGTGGTTGGTGGGCTTGGAAGACGACGTCAAGACGACCGAGCATCACTGTGGCAGCTGGTGCACGCAAAGGGGCACTCTACGATGCGCGCGAAGGCGCGTGTTGTGTAGCTTCATCGACTTCCGGACAAAATGCTAGCGTGGAAATGAGAGACTTCGAGCTGCTGCGGACCCCCCGCAGACGGAGCGAAGTGGATGAGCAAACGCGAACATC
>Ga0302320_10016312_pt1 | contig 15196 bp, 15 predicted proteins | sample Bog_T0_3_FD_202130 | JGI IMG/M metagenome (GOLD analysis project Ga0302320, IMG submission 202130) | Peat permafrost microbial communities from Stordalen Mire near Abisko, Sweden - Bog_T0_3 | ecosystem: Environmental > Terrestrial > Soil > Wetlands > Peat | place: Sweden: Abisko, Stordalen Mire... | reverse complement strand
TTTCTTCATGCTCTTGGGCCAGATCATCGAAACCCGCACCGCCGAAGGCGCCCGCGCTTCCATCGAATCCCTCATCAAATTGACCCCGCCCAAAGCCCGTCGCATCACCAAGCAGGGCGAGGAGGAGGTGGACACCAAACTCCTCAACGTCGGCGATGTCATCCGTGTCCGCCCCGGCGACAACGTCGCGGCGGACGGCGTCATTGTCACCGGCCAGGGTTCCTTCAACCAGGCCAACATCACCGGCGAATCTTTGCCTGTGGACAAAAAGCCCGGCGACGAAGTTTTTGCCGGTACGCAAAATCTCACGGGCGCGCTCGAAATCCGCGTTACCAGAGCCGGACAGGACACGACCCTGGGGAAAGTGCGCGACCTGATTCTTGCGGCGGAGAGAACCAAGCTCCCCATCATGCGCATCATTGACCAATACATGGGTTTCTACACCCCGCTTGTCCTGGTCATTGGCGCGCTGGTCTGGGCCTTCACTCACGATCTAAGCCGCGTCATCGCCATCTTCATCGTCTCCTGTCCCTGCGCCTTTATCCTGGCCACACCCAGCGCCATGGTCGCCGCCCTATCGGCCGCCGCGCGCCTGGGAATCCTCATCAAGAACGTCGGCGACATCGAACTGGCCGCGCGCATCAACGCTTTTGTATTTGACAAGACCGGCACCCTCACCACCGGAAGGCTTGCCGTCAGCCGCCTGGCCCCGCTGGCTGGCACTCCGCCCGCCGTCCTCCTCCGCCTGGCCGCCTCCGCGGAAAAATATAGCAACCATCCCGCCGCCAGGGCGCTGGCACAATTGGCCGGCGAAGCGGGCGTCCCCCTCCTCGAACCGAAGGATTTTTCCGAAGCCGCTGGTCGCGGCGTCAGCGCTCAAATTGAAGGCGCGCGCGTCCTCGTCGGCCGCGCCCAATGGCTCAAGGAACAGGGCGTTACCGAAGATTTTTCCAGTTCGGTTGATTTGAAGGAAGCCGAAGGTTTCAGCCTCATCTTTGTCGCTCGCGACGGTCGTTGCGTCGGGTGGCTGGGATTGCAGGATCAGACTCGCGCCGAAGCCCGCGAGGCGCTGGCCGAATTGAAATCCGTCGGCGTCCGCCGCCTGGCTATGGTTTCCGGAGACCTCCAGCCCGTCGCCGCCCGTGTGGCGGCTGAAATCGGCTGCGAAGAGGTCGTCGCCGAATGCCTGCCTCAAAACAAAGTCGAGTTTGTCCGCCAGGTCAAAGCAAAGGGCTATCGCGTTGCCGTCGTCGGCGACGGCGTCAACGACGCCCCGGCCCTGGCCGCCGGCGATCTGGGCATCGCCATGGGCGCGGCCGGAAGCGAAGTGGCCATCCACAGCGCCACCATCGCCCTCATGAACAACGACCTCCGCCGCCTGCCTTTCCTGATCCGGCTCTCCCGCCAGACCCGCGCCGTCATCAACCAGAATTTCATGATCGGCATCCTCTTCGTCATTGGCGGCCTGGTCCTCGCGGCCCTGAGCTACATCAACCCTATCGTCGCCGCATTCATGCACGTTGGCGGCTCCCTCCTCGTTGTTTTCAACAGCGCCCGCCTCGTCCGCGAAGGCGAGGATTTGGAACCGCATCTCGCTCCATCCGAGTCCGCCGAACCCAAACCCGGCACAGGTTCCCCCCAGCCGCCCGCGTCCGCCCTGGCTCCAAACCTGGCCTGACCCGTTCCAACGCAATCCGCAATGAACAAGAGCGAACATGAGAAAATAGTCCGATCCGACTGATCCGATCGATCCGATTGACCCCAGCCAAATCAGCGATGAAAATAAGTGAACAGAAGCAAACGAAGGTAACAAAGGAAGAGCCAGCCCCCACTTCCTTATCTTCGTTGCCTTCTGTTTCCAATCCGAAACCCGAAATCCGAAATTCGCAATCGGACGGCGTCGTGATCTCCGTCCGCGGCCTCACCAAGGTCTTCAAGGATTTCTGGGGCCGTCCCAAGGCCCGGGCCGTGGACAACGTGGATTTTGAAGTCCGCCGCGGCGAAGTTTTCGGCCTGCTCGGCCCCAATGGCTCCGGCAAATCCACCACCGTCAAGCTGCTCCTCGGCCTGCTCAACCCCACCCGCGGCCACATCGAGGTCTTCGGCCACTCGCCACGCCATGTCGCCACCAAGCGCCTCATCGGCTACCTCCCCGAGGAATCCTACCTTTACCCCTTTCTGGACTCTCGTGAAACCCTCGACTTCTTCGGAAATCTATTTGACTTGCCGCCCGCCCAGCGCCGCAGCCGCGCCGAGGAGCTTCTCAAAATGGTCGGCTTGAGCGAAGTCCGCACCCGTGTTGTCGGCGAGTACTCCAAGGGCATGCAACGCCGCCTCGGCCTCGCCCAGGCTCTCATCAATGATCCCGATTTGATTATTCTCGATGAGCCTACCGCCGGCCTCGACCCCATCGGCTGCCGTGATGTCAAAGACTTGATCCTCACCCTCGCTCGCCGCGGCAAGACCGTTATCCTCAGCAGCCATTTGCTCTCCGATGTCGAGGATGTTTGCGACCGCGTGGTCATTTACTACGGCGGCAAAATCCAGGCCATGGGCAGCCTCAAGGAATTGCTCGCCAAACCCGACGCCGTTTGCATCACCATGCCGCCCGTCTCGCGCGACACGATGCAACAGATCCTGGCACTTATCGGGCGCGACGCCGCCGCCGGAGCCGTCGAGGTCGAAACCCCAACCCGCAACCTCGAAAGCTATTTCCTCGAAGTCGTCCGCAAGGCCAGGGAAAACTTGTCCGACACTTCCGGCGCCACTTCCGGCAGCACCGTCGCCGCCTATCTCCGCGGCGACGCCGAAGCGGCCCCGCCCTCGGACAAAATTCTCGAACGCCTCACCATCCCAACCGCACCGCCGCCTGTTGCCCCCGCCGCCCCTGCCGCTCCCCTCCCGGCTGTTGACGAAGCCCGGCTGGAAACCCTGGCCAAACCCGTCCCCCCACGTCCGTCCGTCACCGTCTCCGTGCCCGCTCCGCCAGTTGACCTCGGCAAAGCCGATGAGAAACTCTCCGCCCTCCTCAAGAAAAATGAACCCAAAGAGTAACCCATTGCGGATTGCGAATTTCGGATTGCGAATTCCAGATCACCGTCCTTGTTTGGCAGGATCCGCCCCATTCGTCCCATTATTCCCATCCGCGCTCCATTGCCCGTTTGCTCATCTCCGCCAATCCGCAATCCGCAATCCGCAATCCGCAATTCAGTAGTCATGCACCGCATCCTCGCCATAGCCCGCCTGACCTGGAAGTCCGCCTTTCGTTACCGCCTCTTCTGGGTCATGGCCGCGCTACTCGTCGCCGCCGTGGTCGGCCTGCCGCTGATTCTCAAAGACGACGGCACTGCGGAGGGCTTGACCCAGATTCTCCTCACCTACGCCCTGAGCGCCATCACCGTCCTCCTCGGCATCGCCACCCTCTGGCTCTCCTGTGGCACACTGGCGAGGGACATCGAGGACTGCCAGCTTCAAATGGTCTGCTCCAAACCCATTGCCCGCTGGCAAATCTGGGTCGGCAAGTTGCTCGGAATTGTCGCCCTCAATGCCCTCCTGCTCGCCCTGTCCGGCGGCGCCCTTCTTATGCTCCTCCAATGGCGCGCCCAGCGCCTTCCCCCGGATCAGCAGACAAAACTGCGCAGCGAGATCTTTGTCGCCCGCGCCGCTGCCAAGGAAAAGCCGCACGACCTCCCTGCGGAGGCAAGAGAAATGACGCTCCAATGGCTCCGCAATTGGCAGGCCGCGCATCCCGGCGAAAAAATCAGCAACGACGACCTCCAGGAGAAAAACAACCAATTCATGGCCGCAGCCCGTTCCGGGGTGGAAGAAGTGCCTTCCAGGGCTTGGAGACCATGGCAGATCAACCTGGGCAGCCTGTCGCCGCGCGTGCGCTCGCAGCCCCTGCAAGTTCGCGTCAAGTTCAATACAGGTGATCCCAATTCCCTTTCCAATCCAGGCGCAACCTATCACCTGATTTGGCGGATCGGCCCCTCCGACTCACCCAACGCCGCTTTCATGGAGGAAACTCTGCCCCCAAATTCATTTCAGGAATTTCAGGTGCCACCGTTGTTCGATGAAAACGGCGTCCTCACCGTCAGCTGCATCAACCTGACCGACACCTCGTTGTTCTTCCCAATGGAGGATGGCTTTGAGCTTCTCTACCGCGAAAGCACCTTCGCCGTCAACTTCGCCCGCGGCCTGGCCGTCATCCTGTGCTGGCTCACTCTCCTCTCCGCCATCGGCCTGGCCTGCGCCAGTTTCCTTTCCTTCCCCGTCGCCGCCTTCTGCTCCCTCGTCGTTTTGCTTATTGGCCTCTCCACCGGTGTCCTGGGCGCCGTCCAGGACCAGAAGAGCATTTTCCCCTTCGACCCGTCGGGAGGGAAGCCCGGCATCGTCAAACAACTTATTGACAGCATTTCGGTGCCCCTGTTCGGCGCCGTTTTAAAGGTCGTCAACCTCGTTCGCGGCTTTTCCCCGGTGGACGACTTGAGCACTGGCCACAGCATCACCTGGGGGCAGCTCGCGCGCGCCGTCGTCCAAATCGTCCTCCTCATGGGCGGCATTTTCGGCCTCTCAGGCGTTCTTCTTTTCAACCGCCGCGAACTGGCCGCCGTCCAGCCCAACTCCTGAACCCTCCCATGGACCGCATCATCATCCAGGACTTGACCGTTCATTTCCACATCGGCGTCCCCGCCCAGGAACGCGCCAACCCGCAGCGCCTCACCCTTTCGGCGGAAATCGAATACGACTTCTCCCGCCTTGCCGACGAATTGGGCCGTGCGGTTGATTACTATACCCTCAGCCAGCGCATGTTGGACTTCGGCCGCGGGCGAAGCTGGAAACTGGTCGAAACCCTGGCCCTCGACCTGGCCGAAATGATCCTCCGCGATTACAAACCCTCCCGCGTCACCGTCGAGGTCAAGAAGTTCATCATCCCCCAGGCCGCCCACATTTCCGCCCGCGTCACCCGCCCAAGCGGGGCAGGGGAGTCGGAAATTTGAACGGAAGCCAATATTTATGCTTGCCTTTTGTCGCCGCGCCCAGTCTATTCTCCGTTTCTTATGGAAAATGATCCGACAGTAGCTCTTTATGATTTCTACGGATGGCTGCACACCAACCGCAAACGCGTTCTGGCGGGTGCCGTCGTCGTGGCAGCCATCGCCGCCATCATCGCCTTTGTAACGTGGAGAAGCAGCGAACGGGAAGCCGCCGCCAACCGCGCCTTGCTCGCCGTCCCCTCCCTCCTCAACGAGCCGGTACCCGCGGGCGACCCCGCCTCTGCCAGCCAATACCTCAACATCAACCAGCAATACGCCGGCACCAGCCCCGGAGCCGCCGCCCAACTCCTCGCCGCCAGGGACTTGTTTCTCTGCGGCAAATATCCCGACGCCCAAAAGGAATTCTCCCAGTTTGTCGCGGACCATCCCACCCATCCGCTCGCCGCCCAGGCCAATGTCGGCATCGCCGCCTGCATGGAGGCCCAGGGCAAAACCAACGACGCCGTCCAGCAATACAAAAAAATTAACCTCCTGTATAAGGACGACGCCAGCATCATCCTCCCTATCCGGTTAACCCTCGGCCGCTTGAGCGAGGCCGACAACAAACCCGCCGAGGCAGTCGAATATTACAAGGACCTCGTCAACCTGCGCGACCGTAACGATCCCTGGGTGATGGAAGCCTACGAGCGTCTTCGCCTCCTCATTGCAAAGCACCCCGAACTCAACCCCACTCCGCAGCAGCCTGCATCCGCCGCCCCTTCACCACTGGCTCCCAGCGAATCAGACCTGCAACTTTCCCCGCCGGGCAGCGCAACCCCGCCGCCCCAGCCGCCGTCCGCCCCGCCAGCCCTTTTGCCCGCGCCCCAGCCGCCCGTCACACCCTCAAACTCAGCGCCCCCCGGCAATCCATGAGGCCGCAGGACAAGGTTTTTCGCGTTCTGTCCGCCCCATGAAGCTGACTCTCATTGGAACCGGTTACGTCGGCCTGGTCACAGGAACCTGCTTCGCCGAAATCGGCCACCAAGTCATCTGCGTGGACAAGGATGCCGATAAAATCGCCCTCCTCAAAGCCGGCGGCATGCCCATTTACGAGCCGGGCCTGGCCGAATTGGTCCGCAAAAACACCGCCGCCGGCCGCCTCGATTTCACCGCCGACACCCGCGAAGGCGTCGAGCGTTCCCAAGTCATCTTCATCGCCGTTCCCACTCCCGCTCTCCAGGATGGCTCGGTGGACTTGAGTTTCATTGAAGCCGTCTCCCGCGAAATCGCCGCCGCGATGAACGGCTATCGCATCGTCGTGGACAAAAGCACCGTCCCCGTCAAAACCGGCGAAAAAGTCGCCGAAACCATCAAACGATACGGCAAGCCCGGCTTGGAATTTGATGTCGTCAGCAACCCCGAATTCCTCCGCGAAGGCTTCGCCGTCCAGGATTTCATGAAGCCCGACCGCGTCGTCGTCGGCGTCTCCTCCCAGCGCCCCGTCGCCGCCATGCGCGAAATCTACGCCCCCTGTCACGCCCCAGTCATCGTCACTGACCTTCCCTCCGCCGAACTGATCAAGCACGCCGCCAATTCCTTCCTCGCGCTCAAAATCTCCTACATCAACGCCATCTCCGTCCTTTGCGAATTGTCCGGCGGCAACATCCAGGAAGTCGCCCGCGGCATGGGCATGGACACCCGCATCGGAGACAAATTCCTCGACGCCTCGCTCGGTTTCGGCGGCAGTTGTTTCCCCAAAGACCTCAGCGCCTTCATCCGCATTTCCGAAACCCTCGGTTTCGACTTCGGCCTCCTCAAGGAAGTCCAGCGAATCAACGCCCTCCAGATGGACCGGTTCGTTCACAAAATTATTGACACGCTCTGGGTCGTCAAAGGCAAGACCCTCGGCATCCTCGGCCTCGCCTTCAAGCAAAACACCGACGACGTCCGCATGTCCCCGGCCATCCAGCTCTGCCAGCGCCTCCAAAAAGAAGGCGCACTCCTCCGCGTTCACGATCCCCAGGCCATGGAAAAAGCCCGCGCCGTCCTCAACGACGTCACCTATGTGGACAACATGGACGACGTGGCCGACGGTTGCGACGCCCTCGTCATCGCCACCGAATGGCCCGTCTTCAAAAAACTCAATCTCGACCGCGCCCGCAAGTCCCTCTCCCATCCCATCATCTTCGACGGCCGCAACCTCTTCGACGCCGCCGAGATGGAGCGCCTCGGCTTCCTCTACAAGTCCATCGGCCGCAAATGACCCCGGCTCGTGAAGATCCCGGTAGGGCGAGACTCCGTCGAGCCGAAACTAAATTTCCCTCGCCCCGCGGAGCGGGGAGAGGGCCAGGGAGAGGGGTTCGTCCCCACGATTCTGCCAGCCCCCAGATTGGCCCCGCGCAACCTCCAATCGAAGTTGCCGCCGCCCTTGTCTTCCGCGATGCCCGCCTCCTCATCACCCGCCGCTCCGCCGGTTCCCACCTTGCCGGCCTGTGGGAATTCCCCGGTGGCAAACGCGAACACGGAGAAACCTTCAAACACTGCCTCAGACGCGAACTCCGCGAAGAACTCGGCATCGAAGTCACGATAGTCTCCCTCTTCGCGGACCTCCTCCATCACTATCCCGAACGCACCGTCCGCCTCAAATTCTTCCTCTGCCGCTGGCTGCGCCACGAACCCAGGCCCATCCACTGCGAAAGCCTGACCTGGATCACCCGCCCCCAACTTTCCGACTACTCCTTTCCAGCCGCCGACGCCCGTCTGCTCGCCCAACTCCGCCAATCCCCGCTTCTCTGGCAACCCCCCAAATAACAAATAACAAGTTTTCTTCCGACTCCGAATCGGGCTCAATCCAGCCCCGCCTGTAGCGCCGGCCTATGACCGTCGCAAAATTCCATCACCGCCTTTCGCGCCGTCCCTCAGCCAAATCGCGCCCAACCCCCAGCCACTCCCCGTGTCACCAGTTCTGGTGACTGTCAATTCCCCCTTATTGCTGTATACTAACTTCACGGTTGAAGGCGGTTTCGACACCCGCCGGTCATCCGGTAATTATAAGTTTTGTTGATGTGTGCGAAGAGGCCGGATGAAAATCCGGCCTTTTTGTTTGCCTCCAATCCTCGCAAGGGCAGGGGATGTCCCGGCGTCCGCCCCGTTCCCTCATCCCAATTTCTGCTTCTCTGGGATCTTTGCGGTTATTCCAACTGCATTTTTGGGGATGAAACAATGCGGAGCGGCTTGACGATTTCACCCCGCCGCGCTTTAATTGCCCCATGCGAAAGACCATCAGATTCCTGTGTTGCGCCATCCTCCTCGCCGGCTGCGCCACCCACAATTCCACACCCGCCAAGCCCGACACCCAACAACCGGCCTCCGTCAAGCCCGCCGTCACCCCGGATTTCCGGCCCTTCGGCAAAGTGGCCCTGGTCAACCCCGATGGCCAGTTTGTCATCATCACTTATTCCCCCGGCGAACTGCCCAAGCCCGACACCCGCCTCAGCATTTATCGCGACAATCTCAAAGTCGCCGAAGTCAAAGTGGACGGCCAGCGCCAGATGGGCAACAACACCGCCGCCGACATCCTCACCGGCAACATTCTGGTCGGCGACGAAGCGCGCCAGGATTAATTCCCCAATCGCCACTCATGGGGCCTCCATTTCCATTTCCGGCCAATCCCATGAACATTCAAAAATATAAACTCCTGGCCGTTCCAATGGACGAACTGGAAGAGCAGGTCAACAAGCTCATCCAAGCCGGCTGGCAACCCTTTGGCGCCCCCTTCCTGTTGCCCGCCAAGTCCGCGGACCTGACCTTGCAAGAGAACAAGATCTATCAGGCCATGGTCCTTCTCGCCGAGCAGGATGCCCACGGAAAGCCCGCTCCCTCTTAATCTTAATCCTAATCTCTTCCCCACAATCCCCGCCATGACCACCAAAAATTCCTCCAACCCGCCGCGCGACGGCTTATCCCGCCGCAAATTCATCTTCCTGTCCAGCATGGTCGCCGGCAGCGTGATGGCCCGGGCGGTGCCCCGCACCCTCTCAGCCAACGACAAGCTCAACATCGGCATCATTGGCTACGGCGGCCAAGGCAACGGCGATGCCGGTTCCTGTTCCACTGAAAACATCATCGCCCTGTGCGACGTTGACGAGAAGATCAACCCCCAACTCCGCGCCAGATTCCCCGATGCCAAATACTACCAGGACTTCCGCAAAATGTTTGACTCCGAGAAAACCCTCGACGCCGTCAACATCGCCACCCCCGACCATTCCCATGCCTTCATCGCCGCGACTGCGATGAAGCTGGGCATCAACGTCTATGTCCAGAAGCCCCTCGCACACTCCGTTTTCGAGGCCCGCCTCCTCCGCAAACTCGCCGCCGAAACCAAAGTCGCCACCCAAATGGGCAACCAAGGCAGCGCCGCCAAAGGCTTGCGCCGCGGTGTCGAAGTCATTCAGTCCGGCATCATCGGCCAGGTCCACGATGTCTATGTCTGGAGCAACCGCCCCATCTGGCCCCAAGGCCTCCCGATGCCCGAAGGCGAAGACCCCATCCCAGAGGGCCTGGATTGGGACCTCTGGCTCGGTCCCGCCCCGCTGCGCAAATTCAAGGCCAACAGAACCTACCACACCTTCAACTGGCGCGGTTGGGTTGATTTCGGCACCGGCGCCCTCGGCGACATGGCCTGCCACACCTGCAACCTTCCCTTCCGCGCCCTCAAACTGGGCTACCCCTCCGAAATCGAAGCCGAAACCCTCAATTTCACCAAAGCCTGCTACCCCAGCAAATCCTCTATCCGCTTCCAATTCCCCGCGCGCGAAGGCCTCGACCCCGTCACATTCCGCTGGTACGACGGCGGCAACCCCCGCCCGGGCGGCAGCCATGATGGCAATAACAAGCCTCCCGCCGACGTCACGGCCGGTCTCGCGGCTATGGGGCGCGAAGGACGTGAAATTCCCGCCAGCGGATGCCTGATGGTGGGTACCAAAGGCCTAATCTTCTCCCCAGACGACTACGGCACAGAGTTCTATCTCAAGCTCAACGATGAGACCGAATACTCCCCCGGCGCAAGCCACCAGGGCGTGGCCGCCATCCCGCAGTCCATCCCGCGCAACACATTCCAGGGCGAGGCGCATCATCAGGAATGGATCGCCGCCTGCAAAGGAGGCAAACCCGGCTTTTCCAATTTCGACATTGCCGCTTACCTCACCGAAATCATGCTCCTCGGTTGCGTCGCCATTCGAGCCGGCAAAAAACTCGAATGGGACGGCCCCAACATGACGGCCAAAAACGCCCCCGAAGCCTCCCAATTCGTCCACCCCGAATTCCGCAAAGGCTGGGAAATGCCTTCTTAGGCACTCCAAAAACGCAAAGGACAAATATGTCTCCAATCACCCGCCGCCAATTCATCAGCTCCACAACCCTCGGCGCCGCCTCCATCATTTCCCAACCGCTCCTCGCCGGTGCGCCAATGCGCCCGGATGGCAGCCTCGCCGTGGACCCCACCACACTTCTGACGGCAGCCGCCCCCAAGAAATGTCCCATTGGCGTCCAACTTTACTCCGTCCGCAACGACTTCGCCAAAGATGTCCCCGGCACGTTGGCTGGCATCAAGAAAATCGGTTTCGACGGCGTCGAATTTGCCGGTTACGCCGGCAAGACCGCCGCCGAACTCAAAAACATTCTCGATGACAACGGCCTCAAAACCGCCGGTTCCCACATCCAGGGCGGCCTGCCGGCTCTCCAGCAGGATGCCGGCTTCCAAAAGGAAGTGGACTTCAACAAGACCCTCGGCAACGACAGGCTCATCATTGCCAGCGGTGGCGGCGGGGCGGCTGATCAGTGGGCCAAATTTGCGGACGACTTCACCGTCGTCGCCGCAAAACTCAAGCCGCTCGGCTTGCGCATCGGCTACCACAACCACACCGGGGAATTCACCAAGACGGCTGACGGCCAGGTCCCTGAATACGTCTTCTTCGACAAGGCCAGTCCCGATGTCTTCGTCCAACTGGATGTTGGCCACTGTGTTCACGGCGGCGGCGATCCCGTCGAAGTCATCAAGCGATACAACGCCCGCCTAGTCAGCATGCACATCAAAGATTGGAACGCCAAGACCCACGGCGACATCGTTGGCGAGGGCGACGTCAAATGGAAGGACGTCCTCGACGCCTGCGCCGCTTCCCCAAGCCTCCAGTGGTACACCATCGAAGAAGAAGTCACCATGTCCGGCCTGGCCAGCATCGAGAAGTGCTTCAAAAACTGGTCCAAGATCCTCGCCGGCCAGCCCCTCAGCTAGTCATTTTGCCCGCGCCTGAATTCAGCATCGTAGCTGCGGATTGGCATCCGCCGCCATCTTCTCATACCTCCCATTCCTCCCATCCTGCCTTCCTGCCGCACGAGCCACCACGCCTATTGGTCCTATTCGTCCTATTGGTCCTATCCCTCCCCAAACCGCAGCCAAACCGCCATTCCCACCAAACTATTTTCAAATTTGTACATATGTAAATTCTGTACCCACCCCTCCTAACCCCCGTATTCACAACGGTTTACGTGAGGTCCTAACCTCGTTTTCCGCCCAAAAAATCATCCGTACCGTACGGAGACGCTTTTTCCAGAACCATGCTACAATCGCGCCATGAAGAACCGTAAAGTCAGAATAGACCCTGTAGCGGCGCTCCGCGACTGCCGCCAAGTAGATTCCAAGCACCCACCCGGGTGCCGTGTCGGATGTCGGATTTTCGAACAAAAGGCAACGAAAGAAACGAAGAGGGAATCCCGATCCAAAATCGGCACTTCGTTATCTTCGTTCCCTTCTGTTCAAAATCCAAGCCAATCAAGCCTAATCAAACCTAATCAAGCCATTTCGTGTTTCGACGCGATCCAATCCCAGCCTCCCTCCTGCTCAAAAATCTCCACTTCGTCATTCCTCCTCCGCTTGCTGCGCCGTAGCGAAGCGAAGTCGGGTCAAACCCCGTCAATGCCAGTCAAAGCCAGTCAAAGTGATTCCCGGTCGTTACCTTCGGGCCACAGTTCCAGCCGCCGTCACCTTGCATTGTGGTCTCCACAGCCAAATGCACAACCAATGGTGGTTTGTCTCTGCGGTGGACGCCACCGTGGGCAGAAATCCGCAATCCGCAATCCGCAATCCGCAATTCCAGTTGATTCCACCCAGTTCCACTTAATTCCACCTAATTCCACTCCCAGCCCCGCAAACGGCCGTTTTCAGCCCCGTCCCCAGCCCTCCCGAAGTTTGCACTTTAATCCGCCGCCGCCAACCGTATAATCCCGTTATGTTACCTAGCTTTTTGTACCAAGGCGGGTGGATGGTTTGGGTCATCATGGCCACCAGCGCCGTCGCGGTCGCCGTCTTCCTGGACAGGTTGCTCCAGTACCATCGCGAACAGATCAATTCCGCCGAATTCCTCAACGGCGTTCGCAACGTCCTCAAACGCGACAATGTCGTCGAGGCCCTGGCCATTTGCGATGCCACGCCCGGTCCCGTCGCTCGCCTCGTCAAGGTTGCCATCCTCAACCGCGAACGGGGCCGTGAAGCCGTGATGGAGGCCCTGGATAACGCCGGGTCCTGGGAAGTGCCGCGCCTGGAACAGAAACTCAATCTCCTCGCCACCATCGCCCAAATCGCGCCCCTCATGGGCTTGCTCGGTACCGTCCTCGGCCTGATGAAGCTCTTCCGCCGCCTCGAAGAAGCCGGCCTCAATGCCCATGTCAGCCAGCTTTCCGAAGGCGTTTGGCAGTGCCTCATCTGCACCGCGGCCGGCCTGGCCGTCGCCATCCCCAGCTACGCCGGCTTCAATTACCTGGTCAGCCGCATCAACACCATCGTTCTCGACATGGAACAAGTCTCCACCGAGATCCTCAACATCGTCACTCCCGCCCCGACGGGCGAGCCGCCGCCGCCGGCGCCCATTTCCAAATGAGATACCCCCGTCAGGTCAAAATCTTTCGCGGACATTTGAGCGCCGCCCCTCTGGCGTGCGTCCTGCTTCTTCTCCTCATTTTCGTCCGCCTCGGTTCCTTGCTTTACATCCCCGGGGTGCTCATCAATCTGAATGACCCCGCCGCCACAATCCGGGTCAACGCGGACGGCTCAATCCATTTCGGCACAAATGCTTTTACCGACTCCCAAACCAACCTCCTGCTCGAGACGCTGAAGAATTCCCCCGCCGGACCGCCCTTCGATCTCCAAGTGGATTCCAACGCGCCGCCGAAAGTCGCCGCTCATGCCAGGGAAATCGTCAACAGCGTCTATAACCCGGCTGCCACAATCCTCGTCTCTCCGGACGGTTCGATCCATTTCGGCACAAACACTTTTACCGATGCCCAGACAAATCTCCTGCGCGAGGCATTGAGAAACTCCCCCGCCGGACCGCCCTTCTATCTGCGCGTGGACCCCGCCGCCCCCCGGAAACTCGCTGCCAATGCAACGGATGTTGTCAATAGCATCTTTCTCGTCAGCCCTCCCCCCGGCCCCCGGAATCTCATCGGTACTGACAACCCCACCGTCATCGTCGCGGTCAATTTTTTGGGACAGTATATATTTGACAATAAGATCGTGGATGAGCCCGAGCTGAAGGCCGGCTTGACCAGTCGCCTCCAGGCCGCCGCGCGCGAATCCAAGGAGCTGACCTTGACTATCGCCGGCGACGCCCAGGTCAATTGGAGCGCCGTCATCCTCCTCACCCAGTGGGCCAGGGAAACCGGTATCAAGCAAACCGTTCTGGCCGAGTGGCCCGCCGCCCCCTCCGCCACTCCCGCCAAACCCTCACCATGAGTCAGTCTTTTTCCTCCTAATCTTAATCTTAATCTCCTCCCCTCACTGATTCACTGATTCATAACTCCTCTTCCTTCCATGTCCCCCTCCACCTCACCACTCTCCGGCTGGTCACGCAGCCGCCTTGTGCTGGTGGCGGCCTTGTTGTTTGCCGGCCAGGCCGGCTTCGTTTTGCTTCTCGGCGAGCGTCCGCGTCCCTCGCCCCTTGCCCCCGCGCCCCGTGTCGTGCTCCGCATGCTCGACGCGCCATTGGACGACGAGAATTTGACGAAACACATCTTTGCCGAGGATCCTGCGGTTTTCCCGTCCACCTCTCCGCACGGATTTGCCGCGCAGGCATGGCGCCTTCTCCCCGCCCATGATCATAACGCCGCCGCCTTGCGCCAGCCGATGCCGGCCTTTTTGGATTTTACCAACTGGTCCGGCGCGGAGCGCATTCCCGCCGTAGCGGAATCGCGGCAGATTCCCTTCCAGTGGACCAGCCGGCCTAATCCGCCGGAGGACACCGTCACCATCTTTCCGGAGGCGGAGGCCAGCCGCCCCGAATCGTTCTTACTCATTGAAGGCCCCCTGCAAGCCCGCCGGTGGCCTGCGCCTGTTGAATTGCATCCGTGGACCAATTCCCTGTTGAGCAATTCGGTCGTTCAGTTTGCCGTCAATCGCGCCGGCCAGGTCGTTTCGGCGGTGTTGCTGTCCGGTTCCGGGCTGAAGGAGGCCGACGATTCCGCCCTCACGAATGTCAACGTCCTGCGTTTTCGCCCCTCCGGCACAGCCGCCCCTGCATTTGAGTGGGGCACGGCGACCTTTTACTGGAAATCCGTCGCGCCCCCTCCGCCGCAAAAGCCACCGACAACAAACACTTTGAACAACCCAACAGCTGCTCCCAGCGTGCCCAATTGATGTGTCTTCCGAGACTCTTATTCGCTCTTGTCACTCACTGATTCACTGATTCAAGAAATCACAACTCCTTGCCATGTCCGCCGAGACCCTCATCCGCGCTTATGTTCTTTCTTTGCTTGCGGCCCTTTCGCTCCTCGCCATATACTCCGAGATTCGCAGTCGGCGCTTTGGGCCGGCACGCGAAAAAGACCGCATTTTCCGCTGCGAGCGTTGCGGATCGGTCTATACGGACGACGCGGATGTGGACCGTTCCCGCTGCTCGCAGTGCGGAACTTTGAATGAGCCGATTCAATTTTGAAACCCCGGCCTGAACCTTTAACTTATACTGAAACTTATGGGAATGTGGATTGGACGTAATCGAAAAGCGCGGGTCACTTATGGTTTTGACGAAATCGCCCTCGTGCCTGGCGAGATCACCATCAACCCCAACGAGGTGGACACCTCCTTCCAGATACCGCGCCCCGATGGCAACCCCATTAAGCTCAAAATCCCCATCATCGCCAGCGCGATGGACGGCGTCACCGACGTCCGC
>Ga0302320_10016311_pt1 | contig 15196 bp, 17 predicted proteins | sample Bog_T0_3_FD_202130 | JGI IMG/M metagenome (GOLD analysis project Ga0302320, IMG submission 202130) | Peat permafrost microbial communities from Stordalen Mire near Abisko, Sweden - Bog_T0_3 | ecosystem: Environmental > Terrestrial > Soil > Wetlands > Peat | place: Sweden: Abisko, Stordalen Mire... | reverse complement strand
CTGAACAGCTTGTCATCTGCACGACGGGGCAACGCTCGATGATGGCTGCGACGAGGTTGGAGAAGGCCTTTCCGGCCTCGCTGTCCTGGTCCAGGGCGGCCGGCTCACCGCTGTCGCCGCCTCGGGCCACGGCGGGCTCGAGGGGGATGCTGGCCAATAACGGCGCGTTTATCTCGCCCGCGAGGCGCAGTCCACCCCCGTGGCCGAAGAGCTCGTAGGTCTCGCCATGAGAGCAACGGAAGGCGCTCATGTTCTCGACCACCCCGACGATCCGCAAATAGCTTTTGCGGGCCATGGTGGCGGCGCGAGCGGCAACCTTTTGCGCCGTCTGCCCCGGGGTCGTCACGACGAGCACCTCGGCGCTGGGCAACATCCGGGCTAGGCCCATCTGGATGTCCCCGGTACCCGGGGGCATGTCGACAATGAGGTAGTCGACGTCGCCCCACGCCACCTCCTCCAGAAAATGCTGAAGAGCGCGGTTGAGCATAAGGCCCCGCCACATGACAGCGTCGTCCTCGCCGGCAAGAAAGCCCATGGACACGATGCGCAGCTCGCCCGCACCGATCGGGCGGACCAGGGGCTGGATCAGCTTGCGCTCAGGGTCGTCGGGGTCCCTTGTCGCCTCGAGCTGACCGCTGACGCCGAGCATCCGGGGGACGGAAAAGCCGGCGATGTCGGCGTCGAGGACGCCAACCGTGTAACCGCGGGCCGCCAACCCCGCGGCCAGGTTGACTGATACCGACGATTTGCCCACGCCGCCCTTGCCCGACGATACGGCCAGCACTCGGGCCCGGGCGGGGACGGTTGTCTTGGGCGCCCGTTGGCTCGCCTTCCAGCGCGCCTTGGCCATGAGGGCGGCTTTTTGTTCCGGTCCCATCGAGCTGGTCACGACGTCGACGGCGCTGACGCCGGCCAGGGCGCCGGCTCTGGCCATGACTTCGGCCTTGATCTGGCCCCGCAGCGGGCAGGACGGGGTGGTGAGCGCCACCCGGACCACGACCTCGCCGCCGGGGCCGATCTTGACATCGTCGACCATGCCCAGGTCGACGATGTTGTCGCCCAGCTCAGGGTCGACCACGCCCCTCAGGGCGTCCCGCACGGCGGCTTCGTTGAGCGGCGTCGCGTCCATGCCGCCATCGTACGGTCGATCCTGCCAGGGACCGTCGCCTCCCCGCCCTTCCGGAGGGCGGGCTCTCAGCGTCGGAGCCCTCGGGCGGGCGTCGAGAACGGGCCCTTAGCCTGTACCATGTCCCAAATCCACAATTCGTGCAGGAGGCCCCGTGAGCACAACTTCGACGTCCAGTCCCACTGAGACCTTCGTCCTGACAGACGTGGCCGCAGCCAAGCTGAGCGAACTGCTCGAACAGGAGGGCAACGCGGAGCTGTTCCTACGTGTCGCCGTTCGCCCCGGCGGTTGCTCGGGCTTCTCCTACGAGATGTTCTTCGACTCGGAGCTGGCCGACGACGACGTGCAGTCCAGCACCGATGGGGTTAAGGTCGTCATCGACCCGGCCAGCGCTTCCTTGCTCGTTGGCGCCTCCCTCGACTACAAGGACGGTTTGCAGGGGGCCGGCTTCTCGATCAACAACCCAAACGCTACCCGTACCTGCGGTTGCGGCCAATCCTTCAGCTGAGCACCGCCGGGGACAAGAGGGCTATGGCCGGCGGCGTCGCCATCGCGCTGCGACCGCCACGGGCAGCCGGATGAGCCCGCTGCCTTACACGCCCGTGGTACGGGCAGGGCCGTGGTTGATCGTTTCGGGCCAGGTCGGCCTGCGCGGCGGGGCCCTCGTCCCCGGCGGTGTGAGAGCCGAGGCGGAGCAGGCCCTCACCAACTTGGCCGCATTGCTGGCCGGTAACGGTGCGGCCATGGGCGACGTCGTCAAGACGACCGTCTTCATGACAGATATAGCGGACTTTGCCGATATGAACGAGGTCTACGCCAGTGCCTTCGGCAACCATTTCCCAGCCCGCTCGGCCGTGGCCGTGGCTGCTCTGCCGATGGGGGCGTGTTTCGAGGTGGAGGCCTGGGCCTACCGTCCGGAGCCGCTGGCGGGCTAGAGCCGGGTAGGCACGAGGCTACGGACGCTGCACCGGAGGGCTGCGGGCCTCAGAGAGCCCAGCGGCTCTGGCCGAAACGGTAGCCGACCGAGCGTACTGTCGAGATGACGTTCGCGTGCTCCTCGCCGAGCTTGGCCCGGAGCCGCCGTATGTGCACGTCGACGGTGCGGGCACCGCCGTAGTACTCGTAGCCCCACACCCGGGAGAGCAACGTTTCCCGCGTGAAGACCTTGCCCGGGTGTGTGGCCAGGAACTTCAGCAGCTCGTACTCCATGAAGGTCAGCGAGAGGGGGCGACCGGCCACTGAGGCCTGGTAGGTCTCCAGGTTGAGCAGGAGCGGTCCGTACTCCACCAGCTCGGGACGTAGGCCCCGGCCCGTGCGCCAGAACAGGTGCGACAGGCGGGCTTCGAGCTCGCGAGGGTCGCACGGCGTGGCGCAGAAGTCATCGAAAAGGTCTTCGCGCAACTCGAGCGCACCGAGCTGTTGGACCGACAGGACCAGGAGCAGCGGAGAAAAGGGTATGTCCCGTTTGCGCAGCGCCCGGCAGAGGGCGAAGGCGGCGTCGGGCTGCTCATCGGCACAGATCACTCCACCGGACCAGCCATCGTCGGGTTCAGTCTCCTCTACCTCGGCCAGCGAGCTGACGGCCTTCCAGCTGTAACTGGCGAGGCCCAACGCTTGGCTGACCGCCGACGACGGGGGGTCGGGGAATACCAGTAGCGGTTCCACGCTCTATCGGCCTTTGCCTTCGGGGATAAGCCACCTCGCGACGGGGACCGGTCGCATCACAGCGCTGTGAGGTAGCGTCGCAGCTCGAACGGGGTCACCTCTGCTTTGTAGGCTGCCCACTCCGCCCGCTTGTTGCGCAGGAACCACTCGAACACGTGCTCGCCCAGTGCTTCGGCGACGAGCTCCGAACGTTCCATGGCGTCGAGAGCCTCGGCCAGGGACGCGGGCAGGGGCCGGATCCCCTCGGCCAAGCGCTCCTGGGCCGACATGTGGTAGATGTTGGCCGAGGCCTCTTTGGGCAGCTCATAGCGACCCCGGATGCCGGCCAGGCCGGCCGCCAGTATCACGGCCCACGCGAGATAGGGGTTGGCGCCCGGGTCGGGCGAACGGTACTCGATGCGGGTCGCGTCCCGCTTGCCCTTCTTGATGGGAGGCACGCGCACAAGGGCGGACCGGTTGTTTTGGGCCCAGGAAATGTAGACCGGCGCCTCGATCAGGGGCTGGTCTGGCTGAGAGACGATGAGCCGTTTGTAGGAATTGACCCACTGGTTGGTAATGGCGGTTATCTCGCTGGCGTGGTGGATGACCCCGGCGATGAACTGCCGGGCCACCTGCGAGAGGTGGTACTCGTCGGAGTCGTCGTAGAAGGCGTTGGTGTCGCCATCGAAAAGCGACATGTGGGTGTGCATCCCCGACCCCTGCACGCCGCCGAGCGGCTTGGGCATGAAGGTCGCCAGGAACCCCTTGCGGGCCGCCATCTCCTTTACGACCACCCTGACCAGCATGACCGTGTCCGCCATCGTCATGGCGTCGGTGTAGCGCAGGTCGATCTCGTGCTGACTGGGGGCGTCCTCGTGTTGGCTGTACTCGACCGGGATGCCCATTTCCTCGAGCATGAGAACTGTCTCGCGGCGCAGTGCCGTGGCCTGGTTGTTGCCCATCAGCTCGAAGTAGGACCCCTTGTCCAGGGGTACCGGTAGGCCGCCGTCGTTGGCGGTCGGCTGCGCAAAATAGAAATACTCGAGCTCGGGAGCAACAAAGAAGGAAAAGCCCTGGTCGCGGGCTTGGTCGAGGACCCGCCGAAGGACCTGGCGGGAGTCGCCCTCGAAGGGAGCGCCGTCCAGGTTGAAGATGTCGCACACGACCCGGGCCACCGGTGCCTCGCCTGAGAGGTAAGGCAGCAGCTGGAACGTCTTGGGGTCCGGTACGGCCAGGACGTCGCTCTCCTGGACCCTCGAGAACCCGTCGATGGCCGAGCCGTCGAAGGTCATGCCTTCTTCCAGGGCGTTCTCCAGTTCGGCCGGGGTTATGTTGAAGGCCTTGGGTATACCGAGCACGTCGGTGAACCACAGTTGCACGAAGCGGATGCCGCGTTCCTCCACTGTCCTCAGTACGTAGTCCTTTTGGGAATCCACAGTCCCTCCTTGGCCTGGGCACCGCTCGTGCGCCGGGGCCCTTCCCTATGACACGATAGATCGGGAGCGGGATGCCTGCCGGTCTCACCGGTGGACCGCCTGCGACGTTCACACAGAGTTCACACAGGAGCAACGAACTGGCTACATGGGCCTGCGACCGTGGGCTGCCGCGGTGGCCTCAACCTGCCGTTGCCACCAAGACGTCAATAGAAAGGGGAAACCTACCTTGGCCTTCACGAGGCGTACGCCCGAGGAGGTCCTGTCGCAGGTCAAGCAGGAGGGTGTCGAGATCATCGACTTCCGTTTCTGCGACTTGCCTGGGCTTATGCAACACTTTTCCGTACCGGCTCACGTACTGGACGACGGTGTCTTCGAGGACGGGCTCGGGTTCGACGGTTCGTCGATCCGAGGGTTCCAGGAGATCCAGGAGTCGGACATGCTCTTGCTGCCGGACCCGGACACGGCCGTCATCGACCCCTTCCGCCAGCACAAGACCCTCAACCTCAACTGCTTCGTCCGCGACCCCGTCACGGGCGAGTCCTATTCTCGCGACCCGCGCTACGTAGCCAAAAAGGCTGAGGACTACCTCATCTCGACGGGCCTGGCCGACACTGCCTATTTCGGGCCCGAAGCTGAGTTCTTTATTTTCGACGACATCCGCTTCGACCAAAACTCGCACGAGGGTTACTACCACATCGATTCGATCGAAGGCGTTTGGAACTCCGGCCGCGACGAGGGCCCGAACCTGGGTTTCAAGCCCCGCTACAAGGAGGGGTATTTCCCCGTCCCGCCGATGGACCATTTCCAGGACCTGCGCTCGGAGATGATCCTGACCATGGAGAAAATGGGCATCGAGATCGAGGTCCAGCACCACGAGGTGGGCACGGCCGGGCAGGCGGAGATCGACATGCGCTTCGACACTCTCCTGACGATGGCGGACAAGCTCATGCTTTATAAGTACTGCGTGAAAAGTGTGGCCCGGGCCAACGGCTATACGGCCACCTTTATGCCCAAGCCTTTGTTCGGTGACAACGGGTCCGGCATGCACGTCCACAGCTCGCTGTGGAGCGGGGGCGAGCCACTTTTCTATTCCGAGGTCGGGTACGCCGGCCTTTCGGACATGGCTCGCTGGTACATCGGCGGCCTGCTCAAGCACGCGCCGGCCATCCTGGCGTTCGCAGCCCCTACGACCAATAGCTACAAGCGCCTCGTCCCGGGCTATGAGGCGCCGGTCAACCTGGTCTACTCGCAGCGCAACCGCTCGGCCGCCTGCCGCATCCCCCTGTACTCCAAGAGCCCCAAGGCAAAGAGGGTGGAGTTCCGGTGCCCGGACCCCGCGGCCAATCCGTACCTGGCCTTCTCTGCCATCTTGATGGCCGGTCTCGACGGCGTCCTCAACAAGACTGAGCCGCCCGACCCGGTGGACAAGGACCTTTACGACCTGCCTCCCGAAGAACTGGCTCTCGTCCCGCAGGTCCCGGGATCGTTGGAGGAGTCTCTGGCCGCCTTGGAAGCCGACCACGAGTTCCTTCAGGCCGGTGGGGTCTTCACCGACGACCTCATCGAGACCTGGGTCGAGTACAAGCGAGCCCACGAGATCGATCCGGTCCGACTTCGCCCGCACCCCTGGGAGTTTCACCTCTACTACGACATATAGGCTCTGACCTGCTATAACGTCGTCTAAAGGGCTATAAATGGTCTAGGAACTGGCACCCCGCTCGGCACGAAAGGCTCTGTGCCCGAGCGGGTTGCCGCGTTTTGCCCAGCCGGGATTTTGCCCACCCCGACGTAGCGCCTTGGCCGGTTAGGATCGCGGTCCGGTGAGGTGCCGTCCGTGCTCGTTGTGATCGCCGACTACCAGGTGCAGCCTGGACGCGGCGACGAGGTGGCCAGGGTGCTCGCTCGCCACGCGGCGGCCAGCAGCGCCGAGCCGGGTTGCCTGGCCTTCGACGTGGAGCGGTCGATCGAGGACCGTGACCACTTCGTGCTCCACGAGGTGTACGCCGACGAACAAGCGTTCCAGTCGCACCGGGGAACTTCTCACTTCAAGCACAACATCGCACAGATCGTCCCCCTGCTGGCGGAGCGGACCTTCGGGCGTTACGAGCGGGTGGAGCCGAGCGAGCCGTCAGATGGGCTCGGTTGAACGGGTAGGGGCAGCGATCGATCTGAGGGAGACCGATCGAGTCCCGGTCGACCTGCACAGTTTTCAACGGGCCGCCTATGCGACGGGCTTGCCGATGTCCCAGGTGTTCCGAGACGGGGCTCTGCTGGCTGAAGCCATGATCGCCGACTGGCGCGAGTTCGGCCATGACATGGTCCTTTTGGAAAACGGCACCGGCTGCAATGCCGAGGCCTGCGGCGTGGAAGTGCACTACCGCGACGACACCGCACCGGTGGCGGGAGAGCCTGTCCTGCGGTCCCTGTCGGAGGTGGGCGAGCTGCAGGTGCCGGATCCTTACGTCACCTTCCCGATGTCGGAGATCCTGAAGGCGACGCGCATCCTGGCCCGGGAGCTGGGCGACAAAGCGTGGATCTGCGCCCGCGCCGACCAGGGACCGATGGACCTGGCGGCACAACTCCGGGGCATGAACGAGTTCATGATGGACCTGGCCACCGGCGAGGATGAGCAGCTCATCCACGCCCTCCTCGATTACGCCCGGCGCGTGGCCACGCGCTACGCCTACGCCCTTATCGAATGTGGTGGCCGTTCCACGTCCATAGGCGAGCCCATGGCCGGCCCAGCCATGATCTCACCGCGTCATTACCGGAGGTACCCATGGGCGCACGAGCGTCGCATGGTCAAAGAGCTGAGGGACCAAGGGATAATCCTGCACCTGCACATTTGCGGGGACACAGACCGGATCACCGACGATTTCATCGCCACCGGGGCCCCGGTACTGGAGATCGACCACAAAACGGACGCGACCCGGGCGAAGGCCGCCACCCTCGGCCGGACGTGCCTGCTCGGCAATATCGACACCAACCTCCTCGTGTTCGGCACGCCCGGGGAGATCGACATCGCCTGTGAGGCACTGATCAGTACCTGCAAGCAAGGCGGCGGGTTCATCCTCGGGCCGGGGTGCGCCCTTGCCCCGACCACCCCCGCTGACAACATCCATGCCCTCGTCGAGTCGGCGAGGAGGTACGGCTCGTACCGGTGAGGAGCGCGGCCGGATAGCCTCTCGGTCATGAGACTGAGCGCTAGGAACCAACTTGACGGGACCGTCGTACGGGTCGAGCACGGTGCCGTCATGTCGACCGTGGTCATCCGTCTCACCGGGGGTCAAGAGGTGGTGTCGGCCATCACCAAAGATTCGGCCCAAGCCCTTGACCTCGAGAGCGGCGACGCGGTCAAGGCCATCATCAAGTCCACGGAAGTAATAATCGGCAAGGATTGATTAGGAGCCGGACCAGAGGTAACGTCTCGCTGACCGAGCGGCGCAAGATGTGAGGTGTCATGTTCAAGACGGTTCTCGTGGGTGCAGACAGTTCCGTGACAGCGTCGCGTGCCGTGAGCACGGCTGTCGAGCTCGTAAAGGTTTTGGGGGGCACATTGCACGTCATCACCGCCTACAAGCCCCCGGACCCGCCCCGCATGGACAAACTGCCCGATGAGTTCTTCGACCGGGTGACCGACCCCGCCGACCTCTTGCTCGAGAAGTTGCGTGCCAGCATCTCTGGCGAGGGAGTGGAGGCTAAGTACTATCCCGCCACCGGTGACCCCGCCGACGCTATCGTCCGCGTCGCCGACCAGATCGGCGCCGATCTCATCGTGGTGGGCAACAAGGGGATGAAAGGCGTGCGGCGTGTTCTCGGCAGCGTGCCCAACTCGGTCGCCCACCAGGCCAACTGCTCGGTGCTCATCGTCGATACCGTAAGCGACAGCTGACCGGTCTCCGGGCGCCATGTTCAAGACCGTTCTCGTTGCCGCCGACGGTTCCGAAACGGCTGCCCGTGCTGTAAGTACGGCGGCGGAGTTCGTCAAGGCATTGGGCGGCGAGCTCCATGTTGTGAACGTCTACAAGCCAGACCCTGTCCGGGCCGACAAGCTGCCCGGCGAGTTTTCCAACACGACGGCCGAGCCGGCCGACGTCCTTCTTTCGGACCTGCGCCTGGCGGTCCAAAACGCGGGGGTCAAGGCTGAGTACCACGCCGCCAAGGGCGATCCCGCCGAGGCGATCGTCCGCGTGGCCGACCGGATCGGCGCCGATCTCATCGTGGTGGGCAACAAGGGCATGAAAGGCGTGCGCCGTGTCCTCGGCAGCGTCCCCAACTCGGTCGCCCATCAGGCCAACTGCTCGGTGCTGATCGTGGACACAGTCCCCCGGAGCGAGTAATAAGCAAGCTCAGCCGCCGGCTGGTGTTGTCCCCCCGGCGGTGATTTCGGCTGCTGCCGCTTGCATGGCGATGGCCAGCATGGCGCAACCGGCGTCGGGGTGCCCGATGGCGCGCTGCGGCACCCAGCTGGCCCGGCCCACCTTGGGTTCCATGCCCACGGTCCTGTCGGCGGCGGCGGAAGCCGCGGCGGCGGCGAAATGCAGAGCGTCCGTCAAGGTGTGCCCAGCGGCGAGGGACTCCCGCAAGCTGGTGCATACGGCGTCGAGCCCGTCAACGAGCGTCCTGTCCCCGGGCGCCGCCTTGCCCCGGGCCTGGATACCCAGTGTCGCCGCCGCAAATGCTCGCTCCAGGGCCTCGACGCCGGTGCCGCCTGCATCGGTGCCGCCTGCATCGGTGCCGCCTGCATCGGTGCCGCCTGCATCGGTGCCGCCTGCATCGGTGCCGCCTGCTTCGGTGCCGGCTGTGCCGGTCACGGCTGTGCCGGTCACGGCTGTGCCGGTCACGGCCTTTGCCGCCCGGAGGAAGCCGGTGGCCACGAGGGTGCCGCTCGTCGACGGTGCCTTGCGGGCGATGGCTGCGCCGCAGGCCGAAAGCAGTGGGCCACCCCCCATATCCTGGTTCGCGGCCAGCACGTCCTTCAGGGCGCGAGAGGCCTCCGACATGGTGATACCTAGATCCCCGTCGCCGGCAAAGCCGTCCAGCCGGTTGAGCTCGTCGGCGGAGGCCTCAAGGGCCGAAGCGGCCGCGGTGAGGGCACGGACCAGCCCGCTAGGCGCCACGACGGTCACCTTCTGACCACGAAGGGCGATTCGCACGGAGCGTCGAGGAGCCGGAGCAGGTCGTCGTCCAGGCGCAGTACCGAGACGGAGGCCCCGGCCATTTCCAGCGACGTGGCATACTCGCCCACCCAGGTGCGCCGCACCGACAGCCCGGCGCCGGCGAGGGCGGCGTGAACGGAACGGTACAGGACGTAAAGCTCCTCTCGAGGAGTGGCGCCGAGCCCGTTCACGAGCACGGCGACCTCATCGCCGGTCTTGTAGGGCAGGTCGCCCACGATCTGGTAGACGAGCTGTCGGGCGATCTCGTCGGCTGGCTCCAGCGGCCCACGGCGCACCCCAGGTTCGCCGTGGATCCCCATCCCGATCTCCATCTCGCCGACGGGCAGGCTGAAAGTCGGGCGGCCGGCCGCCGGCACCACGCACGGCGATAGGGCCACCCCCATCGACCTCAGTCCGGCCGCCGCCCGTTCGGTGACGGTGGTGACTTCTTTGAGAGATCCGCCTTCCTCGGCCCGGGCACCTGCCACCTTATAAAGGAAGGCAATGCCGGCCACCCCTCGCCGGCGCGCCGCCGAAGCGGCAGGAGCGGAGGCCACGTCGTCAGTGCCCAGGACGGTGGAGACCTCGGTACCCTCGGCGAGAGCGAGCTCGGCGGCCAGGTCGAAGTTCATGACGTCGCCGGAGTAGTTGCCGTAGAGGTAGAGCACCCCGGCCCCTCCGTCCACCGCTTTTGTCGCCTCCAGGATTTGCTCGGAGCTGGGCGAGGCGAAAACGTCGCCGACGGCGACGCCATCGGCCAGCCCGAAACCGACGTACCCCATGAAGAGAGGGAGGTGCCCCGAACCACCTCCGGTGACAATGCCGACCTTGCCGGTCCGGGGCGCGTCGGCCCGCACGATCACGCGTTCGGCCGCTGCCCGCAGCTCTCCGGGGTGAGCGAGCAGCACGCCCTCCAGCATTTCGTCCACAAACGCCCTGGGCTCGTTGATGATCTTTTGCATGATCATTTTCTACTCCAGCCGTTCGCTCCCGGCACGATCGGAGGCGCCCGAGTTCGCGGTCCAAGGGCTGGTGGTATTGTGCGAAAAGGCGTTGAGGGCCTGATCACAAGGAGGGGGCCTCCACACCGGCGACCGCTGCGCAAGCGTGCGTAGGGGAAAGTCGTGCAAAGGAGAGATTTGTGGCAACGGTAAGCCTTGACAAAGTGAGCAAGACCTATCCCAACGGCGCTCCCGCGGTCCAGGACCTCGACCTAGAGGTGGCCGAGGGAGAGCTGATGGTCATGGTCGGCCCGTCGGGCTCGGGCAAGACGACAGCCCTGCGCATGGTGGCCGGCCTGGAGGACATCACCTCAGGGACGCTGCGCCTGGGGGGCCAGGTGGTCAACGACCTGTCGCCCAAGGACCGCAACGTGGCCATGGTCTTCCAGAGCTACGCCCTGTACCCGCACATGACCGTGGCCGAGAACATCGGCTTCGCCCTGCGCCTGCGCAAGATGCCCAAGGACCAGGTCAAGGCCAAGGTGGCCGAGACGGCCCAGCTGCTGGGCCTGTCGGAGTACCTGGACCGCAAGCCCGGCCAGCTCTCGGGTGGCCAGCGCCAGAGGGTGGCCATGGGCCGGGCCGTGGTGCGCGAGCCGTCGGTGTTCTTGATGGACGAGCCCCTGTCCAACCTGGACGCCAAGATGCGGGTGCAGATGCGTTCGGAGATCTCGCGCATCCAGCGCCGGGTGGGGGTGGCCACGTTGTACGTGACCCACGACCAGACCGAGGCCATGACCATGGGCGACCGGGTGGCGGTGCTGCACATGGGACGCCTCCAGCAGTGCGACACCCCCCAGATCCTCTACGACCGCCCCGACAACATCTTCGTGGCCGCCTTCATCGGCTCGCCGGCCATGAACCTGTACGAGGCCGGCCTCAACGCCGACGCCACCGAGCTGCGGGTAGGCAGCCAGTCGGTCAACCTCACCCCCAAGATCCTGGCCGCCCGGCCCAAGCTCGGCTCCTACCGCTCCAAGACGCTGGTCATGGGGGTGCGCCCCGAGCACCTCTCCGACGCCACCCTGCTCGCCTCGGCCCCCGCCCCCGGCACCACCCTGGTCGTCGACGTGGAGCTCATCGAGGCGCTGGGCAACGAGCTGCAGGTGCACTTCCTGGTCGACGCCGTGCGGGCCGAGTCCCAAGAGACCAAGGCCGCCACCGAGACCGAGGAACTGGTCGGCCTGCCCATCCAGGGCGGGGGGACCAAGACCACCGGCGTGGCCCGGGTCTCGCCTCGCTCCAACCTGCACGCCGCCACCCGTGCCACCCTTTCCATCGACACCGATCAGCTCCACTTTTTCGACCCTTCCACCGGGTCGGCCATCTGGGCCTGACGGCCGGGACCGGGAGGGCAGGATGCCATTGGTCGCCGGGGTGGACTGTTCGACCCAGTCGACCAAAGTCCTGATCGTCGATGTGGACGACGGCCGTGTCGTGGGTTCAGGGGGCGCGGCCCATGAAGTAGAGGGTGAAGGTGGCGCCAGGGAGAGCGACCCCCGAGATTGGGAGGCCTCCCTGGCGCACGCCCTGAGCCAGACCGGTCTTGCCCCCGACGTCGGGGCGTTGTCCGTCGGTGCCCAGCAACATGGCTTGGTCGTGCTCGACGACGCCGGTTACCCGCTGCGCAAGGCGCCGTTGTGGAACGACACCCGTGGCGCCGCCGACGCTCAAGCGCTGGTTGACGCCCTCGGTGGCCCCGAGGCGACGGCTCTGCGCATCGGCTCGGTGCCGACGAGCTCGTTCACAGTGGCGCATTGGGCCTGGTTGCGCCGGGCTCAGCCTGAGATAGCGGCGGCAGCCCGCCACATCCTCCTGCCCCACGACTACCTCAGTTTTCGCCTGACCGGCACGATGACGACGGACCGCAGCGATGTCTCGGGCACAGGTTGGTGGAGCCCGTCGGAAGAGTCTTATGCCGCCGACGTCCTCGAACTTGACGCTGTCCGGCTCGACCCCGCCTATCTACCCGAAGTACTCGGCCCCACGGCGTCGGCAGGTACCGTCACCGGCGCCGCGGCCGAGCAGTTCGGCCTGCGCCCCGGCGCCCCGGTCGCCTGCGGTGCCGGCGACAACGCTGCCGGTGCGTTGGCGCTCAGTTTTGCGCCCGGCGAAGCGGCCATGTCCCTGGGCACGTCGGGGACGGTCTACGCCCCCTCCGCCAGACCGAGCGCGGACAGCACCGGTACCGTCGCCGGTTTCGCCAGTGCCGATGGCCGGTACCTGCCCCTGGCCTGCACGCTCAACGCCACGGTGGCGGTCGACCAGGTCAGCGAATGGCTCGGCCTGGGCAGAGAGGATGTGGCGAGCGCGGACGAGGTCGTGTTCCTCCCCTGGCTGGGTGGGGAACGAACACCCAACGCCCCCAGCGCCTCGGGCACCTTGACCGGCGTCAGGTACTCGACCGACAAGCGGTCCATCCTGCAGGCCGCTTATGACGGGCTCGTGGCCACCTTGCTCGAGGCGACCGCCTTCCTCGACCAGTGGGCGCCGCAGTCGCGGGAGGCGCCGTTGCTCCTCTTGGGCGGAGGGGCGCGCGGCCGGGCCTGGCAGGAGACGGTGCGCCGGTTGTCCGGCCGCCCTGTCCTGGTCGTCGAGCTGTCGGAGCTGGTGGCCTACGGCGCTGCTGTCCAGGCTGCCGCCCTACTGACGGGAGAGCCTTTGGCCGACATAGCCAACCGGTGGGGCGCTCGGCGTGGGCTCCTGCTCGAGCCTGTGGCGCGCGACGAGCAGGCGATGGCCCGCATCGCTGCGTGGCGTCAGTCGTACCTCGCCACCTTGTGAGCTCATCCGCCCTCGTCGTTGGCAACGAATAGATGGCGGTGATCTCCGACCTCTCGAGCGCCAGCGACGCCAGTCTGGCCATGGCCGTGGCCAGATGGCAGGAGGAGGCGTTGGCCGAGATTTACCGCCGCCACGCGGGGGCCGTGTTCGGGCTGGCCAAGCGCCTCATTTTCGATGCCGTGCTGGCCGAAGAGGTTACTCAGGAGGTCTTTGTCCGGTTGTGGCGCGAACCGGAACGCTACGACCCGACACGCGGCTCGCTGCGCACCTTCTTGTTGTCGGTGACCCATGGGCGGGCCATCGACATCCTGCGTTCGGAAATGAGCCGGCGGGCCCGGGAGGAGCGTTCACGGGCCGTGGCGGAAGCCGGTTACGATCTGGAGCAGGAAGTGTTCGACTTAACCACCGCCGAGCGGGTGCGCGAGGCCGTCGCCAAGCTGCCGGGGGTCGAGCGCAAAGCGATCGAGCTCGCTTACTTCGGCGGCCACTCCTATCGCGAAGTGGCCGTCATAGAGAACGAGCCGGAGGGGACGATCAAGAGCCGCATCCGGTCGGGCCTTCGCCGCATGGGGCCCGAGCTCGACGCGGCTGTCAAAGGGACAGACCGATGATGCACGGGGAGATCGAGGAGCTGCTGGGAGCGTACGCCCTCCATGCCACCGAGCCTGAAGAGGACCGCGAGATCGAAGCCCATCTGGCCGATTGCCCTCGCTGCCGGGCCGAGGTACAAGCCCACCTGGAGGTGGCGGCCATGTTGGGGAGCTCCGCTTCAGAGGTCCCGGCCGGTCTTTGGGAGAAAATCGCGGCGTCGGTGGGGGAGATCCCGTTGCCCGGGGCCCCCGACAAGTTGTCCGTCGTGCACCCCCTTGGCGCGGTTCCCGTTATGCGACAACGAGGCTCCCGACGCTGGCAGGTGACCGTTTGGGGGGCGGTGGCGGCGGTGGCGGCCGCGGTCATCGCCGTCCTCGGCGCGCAAGTCTCCCATCTCGACCAGCAGGTGCAGACGCTGCGGACCGCCGTCGGCCAGTACGGCTTGTCGGGGGCGGCCGCCCAGGTGGCACTGGGGCCTCATCGGACCATAGTGCTGACGGCGGACAAAGCCGACGTGGCCAAGGTCGTGGTAGGACCTTCGGGCACAGCCTTCTGGGTCCAGTCCTCGCTGCGGGAGCTGCCTAGTTCCAAGACGTACCAGCTGTGGGGCCTGGCCCGGGGCAACATCGTGTCCCTGGGGCTCATCGGCCCCGACCCGCGCTCGGTCGCCCCCTTCCGGATCGAGGCGACCATTACCACGGTGATGGTGACGGCCGAACCCAGCGGGGGCACGGCCAAACCGACCCTACCGGTGCTCGCCCAGGGCGACGTCCCTGCGGCCACCGTCGACTGACGAGCGTCGGCTAGCGGCCGTCCAGGCGGCGTCTAGTCGGGAGGGCCGAAGAGACGGCCACGGTGGGACAACCAGCTGTGGCCCCATTCCAGCCCGGACTCTTCGGGGCCGGGCTGTGGTAGGACGACGACCTGAGTGGGGGCGTGGAGAGCTGAGCCGCAGAACTGGCACCTTTCGTCCCAGCTGTTGGCCAAAGGCGCCCCGCACTGGGGGCACTTGAGCGCTTCGGACGCCAATGTCGGTCCTGTTCCAAGCGTGGGGGCTTTGTCCGGGAGGGACTGGACAGCCTGCTTGTCGAGCCAGACCGCTTCGCACCCTTTGCACATGGCGGCGCGCCCGGCCGGGATGGTCTTCGGCTGCATCAGCCGAGAGCAGAACGGGCAGCGGGCATCCCCGCCACCGGTGCCCTCCGCGGGGGCCTCGGTCCATAAATGCTCGGCCAGGCTGCCTTCGAGCTGGCGAAGCACGGCAATGGTCAATACCGTGCCGCCACAGCCGGCACAGACGTACTGGCGCAGCCCGCTGACCTGATTGGCCATTAGCGAAGCGGGCCTGGCGGCGCAGTGATGGTTGGGGAAATCTGGTGGGGTGCCGTTCCGTCGACGCCGGGAGCCTATGGTGCCAGGGAGCCCGTCCATTAGCGTGGCGTGGGGGTCTCGAGC
>Ga0302320_10016308_pt1 | contig 15198 bp, 11 predicted proteins | sample Bog_T0_3_FD_202130 | JGI IMG/M metagenome (GOLD analysis project Ga0302320, IMG submission 202130) | Peat permafrost microbial communities from Stordalen Mire near Abisko, Sweden - Bog_T0_3 | ecosystem: Environmental > Terrestrial > Soil > Wetlands > Peat | place: Sweden: Abisko, Stordalen Mire... | reverse complement strand
AGCCCGTGGAATAACGGTGGTTTTTCCCTGATCCTGGCTGGGCGAAACCGGTCCGGACTGACCGAACAACTCACGCATGAATTTTCCCAGCGTTTCGTTGGTTGGTCCATAACCCTGATGATAAATGTAATACTCGAGATCGTAAAGCAACTCATCCGCGGTAGCGTAGCGCTTGGAAAGGTCCCGCGCCAGGGTGCGGTGAATGATTTCGTTCAGCCGTGCGTCAATCTTGGGATTGATTTGGCTGAAATTCGGGATCGGCATGCTCATAATCCGCTCGCGCGAATCGTCCGCATTGTGTCCCTTGAAAATGTTGTAGCCGACCAGCAAATTGCCCAGCACCACGCCGGTCGAAAAAATGTCCGAACGCCGGTCCGTAATCTGAAAATCGGCCTGCTCGGGACTCATGTAGTCCGCCTTGCCCGCCACCACTTCGCCTTCGTTGTCAATCAGGAAGCCGCGCGCCTTGGCGATGCCGAAGTCGGTCAACTTCACGTCGCCGGCAAAAGCGATCATGATGTTCTTGAAGCTCACGTCCCGATGCACGATGCCGAGAGTTTTTCCCGATTCATCGGTCTTGGCATGGGCGTAAGCCAGTCCGCGCGCTACCCGGCTGGTGATGAAGACCGCGAGTTCCGGCGGCAGCGTCCGGCGTTTCTCGGATATTTGCTGGGCGAATTGCTCGAGGTTGACTCCGTGAATCAACTCCATGCAAATAAAATACAGTCCGCGGGCTTCGCCCAGATGATAAGTCTGGACTATGTTTGTATGAATAAGGTCGGCCACCAGCTTGGCTTCGCCGATGAAATTCTCGATGAACTGTTTCTGACTGGCATAGTTTTGGCGGATGACCTTCATGGCCACGCGCTTGACGAAGTTGCGCGCGCCGTGCTGCTCCGCCTCGTACACCACGCCCATGCCCCCTTCGAAGATTTTGCGGACGATCTCGTAACGGAACTCGTTCTGGATTGCAAACAACGCTGCCATACGGTGATCTTGGTAAAATGTCCGCGCAAGTCAAGCTTTTGCCGGAATATTTTCCCAGGCGCCAACCCAATCCGCTCGCCATGCAAATTTCAATCAAGTTCCGCCAGTTCCTGCCGATACCACATTATGAACAGTCGAATGCCCGCATTGCCTTTTTCGGGGCGGCGTGTGGGGCGGCGACGCAGCGAGCCGCGCTGGCCAAACCAACCCGGGCGAATATGACGCTGCTTACCTCTCCCAAACGAAAGACGGTTTGTATTCTCACGCAAAAACTGCGTGACGACGAAACACTCCATTGAAAATGCAGCCCGGGCAACTTTTGTATCAATCATGAGTAACTTTGACCAAGAGGATCGGAACACGCCGCGTTGGAGCGGTGCGGTTGGCCGTGCCTTGGCGCTGTTCCTTCTGCTCCTGCTCCCCGGCAACGCGCTCGCGCTCGATCCCAGCCGGGACATCTCCCAGTACAACTGCCAGACTTGGAGCCGGCAGAACGGACTACCCGTCAACGGTATCAACGCCGTCACCCAAACCAAAGATGGCTACCTGTGGCTGGGGACATCGGCTGGCTTGGTTCGTTTTGACGGCGTCGAGTTTAAACTGTTCGACCTGGCCCGCGTCTCCCATGTTCCGAGCACCATCGTCCGGAGCCTGGATGCCGCCCGCAACGGTGGTGTATGGGTTGGATTGGAAAACGGCAGTTTTGGGCTCTTCGACGGCAACACTTTTTCCTTCCGCGGCAAAGCGGAATGGGGGGGCGCGAATATGAACGTGCGGACCATTTTGGAGACCACCAACGGCACCCTGTGGATTGCCGCCGAAGGTCAAGCCGCCACACTTACCCCGGCCGGCGATTACAAGGAACTTCTGACCAAAGTCGGCGACCAGTGGCCCAACGTCCTCCGGGCGTTCGCCGGTTCCCACGGCCGGGTTTGGTTCGGAACCTCGGGCCATGGCGTTTTCTATTGGCAGGAGGGGCAGATTGTCAAACTGGACGATCCAACGGTCACAACCGTGATCAGCATCGCCGAAGATTCGGAAGGACAAATCTGGCTTGGCACTGATACCGGCTTGAAGTGTTACGATACCCAACTGCGACCAAAGGCCATCCCGGCGATGCCTGGAGAAATTCGCACCCTTTTGGCGGACCGCCATGGGGTGTTATGGATTGGAACCGCCAGTCAGGGGCTGCTCCGTTATTACGAGGGAGTTTACACCTCGCTTCAGAAAATTAACGGGCTGGCCGGCGATTTCGTGGCTTCGCTGGCGGAAGATAGCGAGGGCAGCTTGTGGGTGGGGACACCCGAAGGGATAAGCCAGATCACAGATGTGAAATTTCCAACCCAGGCGGTGGCGCAGGATAACCTCCCCAAAGATATCGCGACGGTGGGCGCGTCGCAACACGGAGGCGTCTGGATCGGCAGCAGGGTCGGCCTGACCTATTTTGACGGGAAACCCAAAAACTACTCCACGGAAGCCGGAGTGCCGCCTGCGGCGGTCAAGCGCGTGTTCGAGGCCAGCAACGGAGACGTCTATCTGGTAAGTGGGATGTCCACCTTGGCCGTTTTCTCTCACGACCGGGTGGTGGCCACCATGACGGCGCCGACCCTTGTCGTCGGCATGGCTGAAGATTCTCAAGGGGTCGTCGTCTCGGTCGGAGGCGGTCTGTTCAGGGTGGAAACGAACGTGCTCACCCCTTATCTGTTTACGAACGGCACACCCGATTTTCATTGGATTCTCAACCTGGCCAAGGGAAAGGACGGCTGCCTTTGGGTCGCCTCGCAGAGGGGAATTTTTCGGGTGAAAGACGGGGCCTATCAACAGTGGTCCACGGCCCAAGGCCTGCTGGATGCCGACGTGCAGTTTATTATTGAGGACTCCGACGGCATAGTTTGGGCGGCAGGTCGATCGGGCATCACCCGGCTCAAGGACAACCAAATCCGCAACGTAACCCGCCAGGACGGACTGCTCGATGACAACATTTACGCCATGGTTCCAGATGATTCCGGCCATTTCTGGCTGGACTCCGGACGCGGCATCTTTCGCGTGGCCCGGCAAGACCTGAACGACTTTGCCGACGGCAAGCGCCCGAAAATCGAATATGTGGGCTTTGACAATCCAGAGTCGGTTAAACCCACCGACAAGTCCCACATTCAGGAACATGCCGGCTGCAAATCATTGGACGGCCGAATCTGGTTCCCCAGCAGCCAGGGCGCAGTCATCATTGATCCCGCTCACATCCCCGACAACCCCTTCGCGCCCCCGGTGCATGTCACCAGCATTCGCGCCAACGGGACCGATTTCGAAAAAAGTGCCAGCATTGTCGTGCTTCCCGGCAATGGCGAATTGGAAATCCATTTTGCCGGGTTGAGTTTTATTGCGCCGCAAAAAATGCGATTCCGCTACCGCCTGCAAGGTTACGACAATGACTGGGTGGAAACCGCGGACCGGCGCCTAGCCTTTTACACCAACCTCAAGCCGGGCCAATACGCCTTTACCGTCATGGCCGCCAACGCCGATGGCGTCTGGAACAAGAGCGGCGACACCTTCCGCCTCGAACTCCGCCCGCACTATTATCAAACAGCCTGGTTCGACGGCCTTTGCGCTTTGGTTGTCCTGTCCGCAATCGCCGGCATTTTTGCCTGGCGCGTCCGGCACTTGCACCGAACCCAGGCGGCGCTGAAAAAATCCCGCGACTTGCTGGAAATCGAAGTGCAGCATCGCACCGCGGAATTGGCCCAGTCCAACAGCGCGTTGCTGCAACGCTCCGAATCCTTGGAGAACCAAATTGCGGAAAGCAAACGCATGCAATTGGAGATTGACCGCGTCCATCGGGAACTGCTTCTGACCTCCCGCCAGGCCGGCATGGCCGAAGTGGCCACCAGCGTTTTACACAACGTCGGCAATGTCCTTAATAGTGTCAATGTCTCGGCCAGTGTCGTGACCGACCGCGTGAAGCAATCCCGGCAAGCCGCAGTCGCGCGCGTGGCCACCATGCTGCAAGCACACGCTGGCAATCTGGGCGAATTCATCGAGCACGATCCCAAAGGGCGGATGTTGCCCTCGTTCCTTTCCCAATTGGCCGAGCACCTGGCCCTCGAACAGGCCGCCACCCTGGAAGAACTGGCCGGGCTTTCCAAGAACGTCCAACATATCAATGACATCGTCGCCACGCAGCAAACCTATGCCAAAGTATATGGCGTCGTGGAGAAGGTCCGGGTGGCCGACCTGATGAACGACGCTCTGCGCATGAATGAAAGCTCGCTCTTGCGGCACGATGTCCAAATCGAGCGCGACTACGCCCACGCGCCTGCGGAGATCACGGTGGACCGGCATAAAGTCATCCAAATCCTCGTCAATCTGGTCAGCAACGCCAAACACGCCTGTCAAGCTTCCGCAGCGCCCAAGAAGAAGGTTGCCCTCCGCGTCAGCAACGGCGGCGATACCATCCGCATCGCGGTCTGCGACAACGGCGTCGGCATCGCCCCGGAAAACCTGACCCGCGTCTTTTCCCATGGTTTTACCACCAAGAAAAATGGCCACGGCTTTGGTTTGCACAGTGGCGCGCTCGCGGCCAAGGAATTAGGCGGCACCCTCACCGTCCAGAGCGAGGGCCCCGGCAAAGGCGCCCAGTTCACCCTGGAATTGCCCCTCGAGCCAAAGACCAAGCCCCCCGCTGTCGCCGCTGCCGCATAAATGCGGCGATCCGCCCGCTATTAGGAACGCCGCATTTATGCGGCAGAGCAGCGGCGCAAAAGAATTCTGTCATGCACCCATGCTCCTTCTGCACGCACCTTTCTCCTTGCGCCGGTTCGGCGAACCGATTTAATGGAGCCCCACATCGTTCGATAAATACGATTGGTGGCGAAGAACAACAAATTGACCCTTTATGTCAAGAGGACTTTCCAAATCACAACTTGCCGCCGAAATTGCCGCCAAGACCGGCCTCACCAAGAAAGCCAGCGCCGAACTGCTGGATCATTTGGCAACTTTGGCCTACAAACATGCCCCGGACACCTTTACGCTTCCTGGCATCGGCAAGATCATCGTCGGATATCGCAAGGGGCACGCCGGGCACCATCCCAAAACGCTGGCGCCCTTGCAGATTCCCGCAAAAAGAGTGCTTAAGTTTCGTTTCGCCCAGGCGGCCCAGGACGCCATTCTGGGCCGTAAACAGGGCGGCCATATTCGTCCATGAAGATTGCCGTTGTCGGCTGTGGTGCGTTGGGAAGTTATTACGGCGCCTGCCTCTGTCGGGCTGGGCACGAAGTCCACTTCCTGCTCCGCTCCGACTACGACGTGGTTCGCCGCGAGGGTGTTCACGTCAAAAGCGTGGAAGGCGATTTCCACGTCAGCCCCCATTGCGCCCGCCGCCCCGAAGAAATCGGCCTTGCTGAATTGGTCCTGATCGGACTAAAAACCACCGCCAACGCCGCGTTGCCAAAACTGCTTCCGCCGCTCGTTGGACCAAACTCCGCCGTTCTCACCCTGCAAAACGGCTTGGGCAATGAGGCCCTGATCGCCGGCTTGATTGGCCCGGAGAAGACCCTCGGCGGCCTATGCTTCGTCTGCCTGAACCGTTTGGCGCCCGGCCAAATCCACCATATCGCCCACGGAGCGGTTGTGCTGGGAGAATTCGAGCGCCCCGCCCTACCCCGGACCCACCAATTCGCCGGCTACTTTCAGCAATCGGGTGTCCCCTGCTCCGTCAGCGAGAACCTCGAAAAATCCCATTGGGAAAAGCTGGTCTGGAACATCCCCTTCAACGGACTTGGCGTCGCCAGCACGGCCGGCTTGGACGCCGTCCTCCGCGGCCAACTTGTCTCGGAGCAAACACGCGGCCCCTGCCTCACCACCGACCGCCTGCTGGCAGACCACCAATGGGCTCAACTCGTGCGCGAATTAATGCTGGAGACGATCCGCACCGCGCGCGGTCTCGGCTTCGAGGTTCCCGATGCGGAAGCCGGCCGCAAAATTGACCTGACCCTCCGCATGGGCCCGTACAAGCCCTCCACCGTGCTCGATTTCGAAAGCGGGCGGGACCTGGAATTGGAGGCTCTCTTTCTCGCCCCGCTGGTCGCCGCCCAAAAGGCCAGCGTGCCAACCCCGCGCCTCGCCGCTCTCTGTTCCGTTTTACGCCAACTCACCGAAACCCGCTGAGTCCCGCCGGGAAGGCCGAAATTAGCCCATCGGTTCACCGGCGGGTAATCCACCAGCAGCGGTTCCGAGATGTCGCTCGCCCGGTCATTCAAACTCGCCGGCGCCACCCCGTGATTCTTCGTTCCTTTCCTTGCCTAACGACTCCAGTCCCCAAAGCCGCCTTGGCCGAAAAACGCGCGTTGGTGCAAAAAGCCGGCTAGACCTCGCGTGCGCTATTTCGCGCGGTTGAAATTAGATTCCACAATTTCTTACAGAACTCTTATGATTATTTCTAATTTCAATTTGACCGATCCATAGGAATTTGTGTAAGAACCTTGTAAGAATGAACAAAACCCATGCTCCGAAGCGCTGCTGGCTTCTCCTCGTCTTTCTCACCCCCATTGCGGCAAACGCCGCGGCAACCGTCGAAGATCGCCTCGCCCGCCTCGAAGCGGCCGCGGGTCCCGCCACCGCCACCAACTCCGGCGATAACGCCTGGGTCCTCGCCAGCGCGGCGCTCGTGTTGATGATGACCGCCCCCGGCCTGATTCTTTTTTACGGCGGATTGGTGCGGCGCAAGAACGTCCTCGGCACCATGATGCAAAGCATGATTTTGATGGCGGTGGTCTCGGCCTTGTGGATGGTGTATGGTTACAGCATGGCCTTCGGCGAAGGAAACCCGTTTTTCGGCAACCCGACGCAATACTTCATGCTGAAAGGTGTCGGCGCCGCCCCCAATGCCGCCTATGCGCCGACGGTGCCGCAGGAAAGCTTCATGCTCTTTCAAATGATGTTCGCCATCATCACGCCCGCACTCGTCAGCGGCGCGATTGCAGAGCGAATGCGGTTCAAGGCTTACGTACTCTTCATGGTCCTGTGGGTCACCCTGATTTACTTCCCGTTGTGCCACATGGTTTGGGGCAAGGGCGGGTTTTTTAACTGGAGCCTAGGCGGACGCGTCCCGGTGCTCGATTTCGCCGGCGGCATGGTGGTCCACGTTAGTTCCGGCGCCTCTGCCTTGGTCTGCGCCGTCGTGCTCGGAAAACGCATCGGTTTTCCCTCCGAACCGATGCCGCCGCACAACGTCGTCTTAAGCCTGATCGGCGTGGGGCTCTTATGGGTTGGCTGGTTTGGTTTCAATGCCGGCAGCGCGGTCAACGCCGGCGCCCTGGCCAGCAGCGCGTTCGCCGCCACCCATTTTTCAGCCACCGGCGCCGCCTTGGGCTGGGGAATCACGGAGTGGCTGCTCAAGGGCAAGCCGAGCGTCCTGGGAGTCGCGTCCGGCATGGTGGCGGGTCTGGCCACGATCACTCCCGCCTCGGGTTTTGTCAGCGTTCCGGCGGCGTTTGTCATTGGCCTGACCGGTGGGGTGGTTTGCTACGCCGCCGTCACCAAACTCAAGGGCGCATTTCGGTATGACGATTCGCTGGATGTTTTCGGTGTTCACGGCGTTGGCAGCGCCCTTGGCTTGCTGATGTTGGGATTGTTCGCCAGCGCCGAGATTAATCCGGCCATTGGCAATACCTTCGCCGCGGGCGGCAAGGTGGTGTCTCTGGCGGGCAGCTTTTCGCAGTTGGGCAATCAAGCCCTCGGGCTGGCCTTCACCGTCGGACTCGCGGTGGTGGGAACATTTATCATCCTTAAAGTTGTCGGTGCCGTAACCGGACTGCGCGTGACTCCCGAGGACGAGGCCTCCGGACTGGATCTGGCGGAACACGGCGAGCGCGCCTATAACGACTAACCACGAGACGTTATGAAAAAAATTGAAGCCATCATCCAACCGTTCAAGTTGGAGGACGTCAAGGAAGCGTTGAACGCCATCGGATTGCGGGGCATGACCATCTCCGAAGTCAAAGGATTTGGCCGCCAAAAAGGCCACAAGGAAATCTACCGGGGCGCGGAATACACGGTCGATTTTGTTCCGAAACAGAAAATCGAAATCATCGTTCCCGACTCTTCGGTGCCGGCTGCGACGGAAGCCATCCAGCGGGCCGCCCACACCGGAAAAATCGGCGACGGGAAAATTTTTGTGCTCAACGTCGAGTCCGCCATCCGCATTCGCACAGAAGAAGAAGGCGACAACGCGTTGTAATCGCGAGGCGGGGCCATCCGAACGCGCTTCCGATGAATCGGGAGCGCCTTCCAATTCGCTTCGCGCAATGAGTGAGCCGGACGAAGAGCCGGCAGGTCATGCCCCGGATATGCTTGGATGTATTTGATTGCCAAAGCGGTTTGTTTCATGCCATTCTGCGTTCCGTTAACGGGGCACGCAGGCAGCAGAGAGCAACCCAACTTATGTTCAGTTGTCAGACGTTTTTGAAGCACAGCATTGTGTCCGTCGTGCAGTGGATCGACGCCGATTACCAGAAGGAAACACCGTCGGCCATTGCCGCCAAGCCCGACCAGGTCGAGTGGTTGCGAACCCTCCCGTTTGTGATCCTTCACCTGGGCTGTTTGGGCGTCATCTGGGTCGGCTGGAGCTGGACGGCGGTGACGGTGGCGGCCGGGCTCTATTTCATCCGGATGTTTGCCATCACCGCCTTCTACCATCGTTACTTTTCCCATCGCACCTTCCATACGTCCCGGACGGTGCAATTCCTGTTTGCCCTGCTCGGCTCGGCGGCGGCGCAGCGCGGCCCCTTGTGGTGGAGTTACCAGCATCGCCACCATCATCAACATTCCGACGAAGAGGACGATGTCCATTCGCCTTCCCAGCGGGGCTTTTGGTGGGCGCACATCGGATGGATCACCAGCGCCCGGAATTTTCCCACCGACTACTCCCAGGTGCGCGATCTGGCGCGATTCCCGGAACTCGTCTTCCTAAACCGCTTTGACACGCTCATGCCGGTGCTGCTGGGCACCACCCTGTTCCTGGCCGGCAAATGGCTTCACGTCGCCGCGCCCCAGTTGGGCGTGACGGGGGGACAACTGCTGGTCTGGGGCTTCTTCATCAGCACGCTGGTGTTATTCCATGCCACCTCCTCGATCAACTCGCTCGCGCACTTGCTGGGAAAACCGCGTTACCAAACCAACGATCACAGCAAAAACAGTTTCATCCTGGCGCTGATCACGCTGGGCGAAGGCTGGCACAACAATCATCACCGCTACATGACCAGCGTCCGGCAGGGATTCTATTGGTGGGAAATCGACGTTTCCTACTACCTGCTCAAAGCCCTGTCCTGGACCGGAATTATCTGGGATCTACGCCCCGTGCCGCGCACGGCCTACCAACCTGGCGCTGCTTTGCCCCCGGCCCGGATCCCCGTCCGAACCGTCCCGTGAAGAAAACTGCCATTATCGGCGCGGGCATCGCCGGACTGGGCTGCGCCTATTTTCTCCATCCGCGACACGACGTCACAATCTATGAGCAAAATGATTATGCGGGCGGCCACACCAACACCGTCACCGTGGCCGAGGAAGGCCGGGAAGTCCCGATTGACACCGGCTTCATGGTCTATAACGAAGTCACCTACCCGAACCTGACGCGCCTGTTCCGCGAATTGAATGTCGCGGGGAAACCGACCTCCATGTCCTTCAGCATGCAGCACGAAGCGACCGGACTGGAGTATTGCGGCTCCAGCCTGATCCACCTTTTCGCCCAGCGAAAAAACCTCTTCAGTCCGCGGTTTTGGAAAATGATCCTGCAAATCAACCGCTTCAATCAGGACGCCGTCGAAGCTTTGCAATCGGGAACGGACGCGGAAGTCTCCCTGCGGGATTACGTGCGCCAAAAGAACTACGGCGAGGACTTTTTGAACCTTTACCTGGTTCCTATGAGCGCGGCGGTTTGGTCCACGCCGCCCGAACAGATGCTCGAGTTTCCCGCCTTCACCCTGCTCCGCTTTTTCCGCAACCACGGTTTTCTCGGCTTGCACACCCAACATCCGTGGTTGACGGTCGTGGGCGGCGCCAAAACCTACGTGGCCAGGATCACCGCTCCCATGCGCGACCTGGTAAAACTAAATCGTGGAGTCGCCGCGGTGCAGCGCGAGGCCGGCGGCGTGAATATCACCGACCAGCGCGGCCAAAGCGAATTCTTCGACCAGGCAATCCTCGCCTGTCACGCCGATCAGTCCCTCAAAATGCTGGCCGACGCCGACACCGAAGAACAAACCTTGCTGGGCGAATTCAAATACCAGTCCAATGACGCCTTTTTGCATACGGACGATTCGGTCATGCCCAGGAATCGCCGCTGCTGGTCGTCCTGGAATTACCGGGTCGGAGCGTCCGCCGACGGACGCAGCTCGCCTTCGACCATTTACTGGATGAACCGCTTGCAGGGCGTGTCCGACCGTCAAAACTATTTCGTTTCCATCAACGGTGAAAGCTTGATCAAGCCCGCGTCGGTGTTGAAAAGGCTGCGTTACGAACACCCGCTTTTCAGCCTCGGCGCCGTGCGAGCGCAGACGAAATTGCCGGGTTTGAACGCCCGCCGGACCAACATCTATTTCTGCGGCAGCTATTTTCGCTACGGCTTTCACGAGGACGCGTTTGCATCGGCGTTGGACCTGTGCCGCTTGCTGGAGGGCAACGTATGGAACTGAATTCCTGCCTCTACGAATGTTCGGTCATGCACCACCGGCTCGCGCCCAAGGAACATCACTTCCGCCACGACATCTTCATGTTCTGGCTCGACCTCGACGAACTCGACGCGGCCGCGCAAAAGGTTCTTTTTCTGAGCCGCAACCGGGCCAATCTCTACGCATTTCGGGACGACGATCATTTGCCGTCCGGTGGAGGCCCACTGAAATCCCGACTCATCAATTGGCTCGCGAAAAACGGCGTGACCTTTGATCCGCGCGGGCGCATTCGCCTCCTGACGTTCCCGCGCGTGCTCGGCTACATTTTCAATCCCATCTCGGTCTATTTCTGTTTTGGTCCAACGGGCGAACCGGTCTGCGCGGTCGCGGAAGTCGGCAATACTTTCGGCGAAATGAAGCTCTATTTTCTCGGGCCGGATGAGCTGGGCGAGGACAAAGTCTTCCGCCGCATTACCGTCAAGAACTTTTACGTCTCACCGTTTTCCGCGCTCGATCTGAGGTTTGAATTCAAATTCGGCGTGCCAGGCGAAACCCTCGCGTTGTACGTGGATGATTGGGATGGCGCGGAGAAGACCCTGTTAACCAGCTTGACCGGCCAGCGCGCGCCACTGACCAATCGGCGTTTGCTTTGGCTGACAATCAAATGTCCGCTCGTCACGCTCAAGGTGATATTCCTAATCCACTGGCACGCCTTCCTGCTCTGGTTGAAAAAGGTCCCGTTCCACCGCAAAGCCGCCAATCCGTCCCTGCAAACCGACGTGTTGCGGCCCCACGCCGCCTCCATCGGAACACCCAAATGAACTCACCGCGCACCGTCACTCTCCATCCCTCCCCTGCCCTGCCCGCTTCGACAACCGGCGGCGGATTTTATCAACGCGCCATCTTGCAGGCCCTCGAAGCCATGACCTTGGGCTGCCTGCGCCTGGAACTCCCGGACGGAACACGCCGAATCTTTGGCCAACCCGACGCGCCGTGTCAGGCCGGGATTCGGGTAATCCGCCCCGAGTTTTTCAAGCGCTGCGTCCTGTTTGGCGACGTCGGATTTGGCGAGGCTTACGTGGACGGCGACTGGGAAACCGACGACATCGCCGCCGTCATTTCGTGGTTCATTCTCAATGTGGAAAACGCGCCGGCCATGTCCGGTTCGCGCAGCCGCAAATTCCTGATCAACTTCCTCGGCTGGCAAAATCGAATCCGCCACCTGCTCCGGCCGAACAGCCCCGGCGTCAGCCCGCGCAACATCCGCGAGCATTACGACCTGGGAAACGATTTCTACCGTTTATTTCTGGACCGCACGATGACCTATTCCAGCGCGCTCTTCACGAATTCCACGCAAACCCTGCCCGAGGCCCAGACGGCCAAATACGACCGCCTTTGTCAACAACTGCAACTCAAACCGGGCGAACACCTGCTCGAAATCGGCAGCGGCTGGGGCGGCATGGCCTTGCGCGCCGCCCGCCAATACGGCTGCCGCGTCACCACCATCACCATTTCCCAGGCGCAATTTGATTACGCGAAAACGTTGTTTACAGAAGCCGGCGTGGCCGACCGGGTCGAAGTCAAGTTAATGGATTACCGGGACGTAACCGGCAAGTTCGACAAAATCGTCTCGATTGAAATGCTGGAGGCCGTCGGCGACGCCTATCTGGAAACTTACTTCGCGAAGTGCCACGAAGTTCTGCAACCGCATGGTCTGCTTGGCGTGCAAATGATCACCTGCCCGGACAACCGTTACGATTCCTTGCGCAAGAACGTGGATTGGATTCAAAAGCACATTTTCCCCGGCTCGCTCCTGCTTTCGGTTCACCGGATCAACCAAGCCTTGCGCCGCACCGGCGATCTCTATTTGCACGACTTGAAGGAAATGGGCCTGAGCTACGCCGAAACCCTGCGCCGCTGGCGGACCGCCTTCAACCAGCAACTCCCGCAGGTGAGATCGCTTGGCTTCGACGACCGATTCGTCCGCAAATGGAACTACTACCTGAGCTACTGCGAAGCCGCCTTCGCCCAACGCAACATCACCGTCGTTCAGGCCATCTACACGAGGGCGAACAATTCCGCATTAAACCCGGCTTCTTCCCCTTGTTACTGTTCCTACTTGACGGTCTGACCACTTTTTGCGAGTTTCACGGGATGAAATCCAGGACCCTTTTGGCCATCGCGGCCGGCGCGCTGCTGGCGGCGCAGGCGTGGGCCGCCAATGCCCCGGCGGTCTCATACACCCCAACCCCTGAGGAAATCGAACAGATTACCACCAACCTCGCCGTCCTTACTTCTGCCATAGATGCCCTGCGCGCCGCCAAGGTGAGCGATGACCTGCTGGTGGATGTCGAAGTCAACGCCCGGGCGGTGCAGAATGTCCTGCGGTTCCGGGAGGAATTCTTCACGAAGTCCGTCGTCCAGCAAGCTCTCCGCGCCGTGAGTCAAGGAATGCAACGTGCGCGCCAATTGCAGGACGGTCATCCGGCCTGGCCCACGGCCACCGGCTCCGTCGCCCGCGCCCTGCGTTCGCGTGTGGACGGCACTCCGCAGGCCTACCGCGTGATGATTCCGGCCAGCTACGATCCCAAAAAGCCGACGCCGCTATATATATATCTGCACGGTCGCGGTGACACCGACCTCGGTCTCGGCTGGGTCGGCGGCGCGTCCGACCGGCCGTCCAATGGCGAGGTCCCTCCGGCTCCCGGACGTCCCAGTTATATCCAATTGCAGGTTCTGGGCCGGGCCAACGTCTCCTTCCGCTGGGCCGCCGAAACCGACTTGCTGGACGCCATAGAGTCCGTCAAAAAACGCTACAACATCGACCCCGACTGCATTGTGATGGCTGGATTTTCCATGGGCGGAGCCGGTTCCTGGCAACTCGGTTTGAAGATGCCCGACCAATTCTGCGGCCTCGAAATTGACGCCGGCGTGATCGGCAACCGGCATAACCTCGACGGTCTCACTGCCGCCCAGCACGCCGCCAATGCCAACTACGGCATTGTCATTGATCACGCGATCAACGTTGTCGATTTGCCGCTCGTAGGCTACGCCGGCCAGAATGACGCGCAACTCGCCTCCTCCACCAGCATCCGGGAGCAATTCGCGGCGGAAGGTTATCCGAGCGACCATCCCTCGCCGCTGCAATGGAAGGCGCAAAAGAACCCGGCGCTTTACCTTGCCATTCCCAATCAGGGCCATTCCCACGCCACCGGCGAAACTGCTCGCATGGTCAGTGAGTTCACTGCCGCTGCGTTCACCCGCGGCCGCGTGGTTCCCGACCATGTCCGTTACGTGACCTATACCCTCCGCTACAATCACGATTATTGGGTCACGGTGGATGGGCTCGAACACCAATTCTATCGGGCCTACGTGGATGCCACCCGCGACGCCGCCAAGGCCAACTTCACCATCACTACGACCAACGTCTCCCGCCTGGTTCTCGCGGACGCTGGTGGAGCACAACACATCACCATTGATGGCGACACTTTCGACAGCGCCGCCCTTCTCACCCAACAACCCCCGGCGCAACGCTTGCTAGTCCGCAGCAACGGGCACTGGCAACTCAGTTACCACGCCGAACCGACAGCCCTACGCAAAATTCACGATCTCCAAGGCCCGATCAACGATGCTTTTATGGACGCATTCCTCTGCGTCACCCCAACCGGCGAACCGTTCAATCCCATCGCCGCGCAGCATGGCACACAGGAGTTGGCCCGCTTCTCCCAGATGTTCGGCAAAGAGTACCGCGGCGACGCCCGCACCAAGACCGACACCGCCATCACCGCCGACGACATCGCCAATAATAACCTCATCCTCTTCGGCGACCCCGGCAACAACCATTTGCTTGCCCGCATCCTCGGCCGCCTGCCCCTCAAATGGACCAAGGACAGCATCACCCTTGCCGGCAAAACTTACGCCGCCAATGACCACGTCCCGGTGTTGATTTACCCAAACCCGTTGAACCCGAAACGCTACGTCGTCCTCAATACCGGACTTTCCGCCCAGATGCGCGGCGAAGCTTACGGAGATTATGCGATCCTTCACGGCGCGTCCGATGCCGGCGGCAAGCTGGCGCTGACCACCGAAGACGGCGGGGTCTTTGACGAATCCTGGCAGCCGATTGCCGAAAAAGACCCGGCCAAACTTTAGTTTTTTGTAATCTTTTGCCGCCCCGGTTCGTCTTATTTCAATGTCGCAGAATGAGACCAGAATTGGTTACAAGACAGAAACTAAGGAATGCGGCATACTGGCTTAATTGCAGGCATTGTCAGATTTTTTACCTATGTTGATTATTATCAGGCGCGTGCATAAACTGCGGATTCCGGCTTCGATCCCATGAGGCGCCCCCAATTTCAGTCCTCCGTCGCTTTCCGCCATCGGACGTTTTTGCTTTCGAGTCTGACCCTGACCGCCGCCGTCGCTTTCGTCGTGCTGGATGGCTGTGCGCCCGGTCCGACCGCCCCCAAATCAGCGGCGGTTGTTCCGGCGGCTGCGAAGCCCACGGCGGCTCACGCAGGGGCTCTTCCCGTTCCTAACAGCGAGGCGGATT
>Ga0302320_10016306_pt1 | contig 15198 bp, 12 predicted proteins | sample Bog_T0_3_FD_202130 | JGI IMG/M metagenome (GOLD analysis project Ga0302320, IMG submission 202130) | Peat permafrost microbial communities from Stordalen Mire near Abisko, Sweden - Bog_T0_3 | ecosystem: Environmental > Terrestrial > Soil > Wetlands > Peat | place: Sweden: Abisko, Stordalen Mire... | reverse complement strand
ACATCGAGGGACCAGTCGCGGATCGGCTTGCAGCTAAGACTTGCCCAGAAAGACAATTCAGATGAAATTGCAGCGCCCACCGCCGTATCTGGCCCAATCTACACTTATGACTTCATTGTTCAAGTAACGATGTTAATCAGGTGCAACATCCCCAGTCAAGAGGGCCTGCTTGCCAACACTGCAAGGCTGAGCGTCTCAATTTCCCAAGATATCTTGCCTCGATATCCCACTTACTTACCAGAACCTTTCCCACAACGCTCGCCCCGGTTTTTCGGTTAATTGAGAGCCGGCGCTGCGGCGAGACGCGCGCCGAACTATTGCTCAAACGGAAAACCGCATAATTGAACGATCGACGAACCACACTTTGTGGCGTTCTGAAAAGTTTACATGGCCCGAAAAACGCGTTCGGCGACCCGCCCATGACTCAGAACTAGAAGGTTAGCCACCAGAGTCGATCCATGCTAGGCGCAATGAAGGCAGACAGTTAGACAAGGCTTCGCCATCCTTGCTTGGCTAAGGTCTGTTACAGCACAACTTGAGTGTACACTTACAGGCTTCCGATCGAACTGAAAACACGCGCCGAAGATGCATCCCAGATCTCTCATTCGAAAGCATGCGCTTTCACACATTGTGCTTGTCCTGTGGTCCACCATAAACTGGAGCGAGTGCTGTCTCGACTATACCAGTATTCACTGAGCAGTCAACTTCCAATTCGAGATATGTCCGCCCATTTAAAGGCCGCGGCTGGGCAGGAATTTCTTGGTGCTGTATGCAATCGCAACCTTGTAGCCGGCTCTTGATCACTGGCTTCAAACGATTGCTACCAGAGCATCTTGGATGGAATTTCGGTCAGAGAACACTCGGCCACCATTGCCACACTTCTGCGTGAATGCCGGTGGCTGCAAGGGCCACGGAACTCGCCAATTCAACAACGGACCGCCAGCCTGCAGAAATTGGCCTGGTACTGACTCTGGTTCCTGCTCTACCCACGATGCAAGCGGGTTATTGCATACAAGGTCCTGCAAGGCCTGCCGCGCAGTTGGACACAAATCCTTGAGCCTTCTAAATCCAATCGATCCATCGAAACGATTCTTCCGTTTCCGGTTGAACATTGGCAGACAGGCTACTTGTCCCGATTGAAGGGAACCGGCTGAAAGTAGCAAACCCGGAAATGTGCTGCAAAATACAAAGACCGAAAAATCAAGCCAGTGGCTGACTAATTTGGCGGGTCGCGAGCTCGCCAGACGAGAACAACCGATTGATAGCCAACGCTGACTGGTTTGTCGTGTAACGACTCATAAAAGTTGACCTCGCACGGGCGGCCATGTCTTCGCGTTCCGCCGGGGCGAGGTCGAACCAGCGGCGGAGCAGGCGTTCAGTGCCCTCAAGGGTATCGTCCTCGACAAGGCCGGCCCGATCGCCATCGATCTCAGACCAGATGTTTACTTGATTGCTGATTAGTACGGGGCGTCCCACAGCCAGGGCCTCGACCACCGCGATGCCGAAGTTCTCCTGGTGAGACGGCAAAACGAACGCCTCGGAGGCTCGAATGGCGCCCCATTTTACGTCCCCACCCACAAGACCCGGCCAATGAATCCGCTCCGCAACTCGAAGTCTTTCCGCCAAATGTTGAAGTGCCGGGCACATCTTTTCCGGGTCGGGGCCGGCCATCACAAGGTCCACATCCGGGCGGCTCGCGGCTACCTTTGCAAACGCCTGGATCAGGATGTCGCAGCCCTTCTTCTCGTGGATTCGACCGAGAAACAGTAGATAAGAGCGTTCGCGCAGCTGAGGCAATTTCTGGTAAAACGCCTCGACCTGGAAATTGGGGTCTGGCCTGCTCTGCTCGGGGTCGTTGATTCCAAAAGGCACGACCACGCTGTTCCAATGGCTGGGGCTGAAGCTGGTAAGGGCAAGATCCCGTTCCGTTTCGGTAGTAAAGAAAACTGCCGTTGCATCGCGGAGCACGGCGTGCTGCAGAGGCCAATAAAGGGCTTTTTTGAGCCGTTTCAACGGATATGTGCGATTGAACCACGGATCGAGGGCGCCGTGTGTAAAGACGCCGTACGGTGTTCCACTGCTGCGCGAAGCGGACCGAACGGCCAGGCCGGGAAAGGTCCAAATTCCGTTCATTACGATGCCGTCAAACCGGTGCGCATTGGCCTTGAGCCAGCCCCAGATTCGAGGCGAAAACCCAAAGGTTCCAAGAAACGACTGGCCGAGAGCGTGGACCGGGCAAGGAATGCCCTCGAGAAAGGGTTCATCCGGGCTGTCAAGGCAAACGATCTCGATGCCGTCCCCTACTTCAAGATAAGACTTTGCAAGCTGGCGAAGGGCCTCAGGCGGGCCGCCAGCAGCGGGAGACAGACTACCGATGACGTGAAGTATATGCAGAAATGACCGCGATGCCTTGGTGAATTTGGGAGGAACAGCTTCATCTTAAATCAACCGCCCGATAGCCGGCGGCGTGAGCTAATCCGCGAGCGGGGTTGCGCCCGGCTCTCCATCTGGATTGGCGATGGATGCAGGTGGATCGCCCGCTATTTCACAGAGATCCCCGTAGGCCTTGAACATCGCTTCAGGGCTTGAGCCGCCGGTCAAAAAGAGCTTGTGCAGGGAACCGTAGTTGACGACGATGGCGATGAGCGCAAGGACAACCGCCTTGGTATTCGGGCCGCGAATCTCTCCCCTTTTGGCCCATGGCTCCAGATAGTGGGCGACCACCTCGACAAGCTGGCCGAGGTGTTTGCGCAGGAGCGGGTCGATGTCGTCACCGAGCTCCAGGGTGCTGTACTGCATCAGGCGGAGCAGGTCTGGCTTTTGCAGGAGGGTGGCGGCAATCAGCTCGAAGGCGCGCTCGAGAGCGGCGCGGCCAGAGGTGGCTTCAGCAATGCTCGCCAGCAGATCGCCGCGCAGCTTTACCTGCTGCAACTCGGCGTCGAGAACAGCAAGATACAGGTCGCGCTTGCGCGGGTAATGACGGTAGATCGTGACCTCATTGACACCAGCGCTGGAGGCGATGTCGCGAGTACTCACGCCGTTGTAGCCGAAGCTGGCAAAAAGCCCGACCGCGCTAAGCAGTATGCGCTTTTCGGCGAGTCCGCGTTCGGGGTTTGAGCTTCCAGTCATGGTTTCTTTCCAACGGGGCAGGCAGAGCCCACAGGTTCACAAATTTTCTTGCCGAGCATGATTGTGCTGCTCAACTCATTGATTCTTTAGCTGGTTATGAGATGATTCAGATTTTCTTAACGCGCTCTTTGGTGCAGCAGCGCCGCAGACCAGAAGAACTCACTTATTTTGATCAAGTTAGAGGACGCTGCCCCGCCTCGCGAACAAGAAGTGGCTGGCGGAGGGGAAATAGGGGGGGATTGTTTATTCAGGATGAATATCAATTCAGCTCCTGCATGCAGCTCGGGCGACCGTAGCACTCTTGTCCTGTAACAGTCCTCCACCGGCTTCGCCGACCCATGGGGGCTGAAACTGACCACCCATACATCGCGGCTCCCGGAGGGAGCTAAGGATGTTAGCCCAAGGCAAGCGCAGCGCAGCCCTGGGTATGCGGCACAAAAAATACCAAAGTTCAATAGGGACGACGCGAATTAACCTGAATGAATGATCCCTTGTTTTCTTGAATTTGCGCTGCGGTCCTGTATCAGGGCACGACTTCAGTCGTGCCGCAAACAACCCAAAAGACCTTATTTAGCACACACACGCCCTTGAATGGAGCAAGAAGCTCTGTGCCCCGCCTCAACATCACGCCGCAGTCTGATTCTGCGCCCTGGGCGCTTACTATTCTGCAAAAACAGATCATGTTGAGTGGGTGAACGAAGTGCCTGACAGGGGTTTTTCGCGAGGCTTCGCCATCCTCACCCGGGTGGGGCTCTCCACTTGACTGAGGCCGCCAAAGATGCCGACCAAGATTAACTGCCAATCTGCCCAGATGAAAGCAAGCACACTCATTCTGCTGGATGATCTGTTTCGATGCAGTTTTGGTGTGCCCGTATCGATACGTTATCAGAGATTCATTGAGAGTCAACGTTATTTTTCAATTAATCAGCCTGAATTCATTACTCTTGACAGGATCTCGGGAAAGGGATGACTGCGCTGCCTGAGCATTTCCGGACCTTGGGAATCGCGCAAGCATCTGCTGCATTGAATCATGGATTCCCTGCTTCATGTTGAGTATGCTGACAGATCTCCCTTGCAAATCGACCGCAATCCGATCCAGGGAATTGCTGCGAAACGGCAACCCCAAGCTTTCAACTCCCCGCTCGTGCCGCGCTCCAGAAAGAAACAAAAATGCGGCGCACACCCAGGGCGGCGCTTCGCTTGCCCTGGGCCAATATCCTTCGCTCCTACCGGGAGCCCCGATGGATGATCAGTTGTTTCATCTGCTGTGGATCGGCGAAGCCGGTGGGCGACGGCCAGGCAACGTCATTGACTCATCGCTGTGTCAAGCTGAGTTGCGGCGGCTGCAAAGGCGGTGGGGTCGCCTTTTTCGAGGCTGTCAAACAGGGCGATCCACGATTTGCGGCCGGCCTCGAAGGCTCGCTCGGAGGAAAGATAGCGGCGGTTTCCGGCCAGGTCGGCGCCTGTCTTTTCAAGCTGGCCGGACTTGAGCAAGAGTGTCTTGGCGGTTTGCTTGGCGGAGGACTTCTTGCCCGCGCCCCACTCGCAGGCCATTTTGAAGGTGTCGCGTATGAGCTCGAATGGAGCTTGGGGGGCCGGCATGGCGGCATCGCCAATGGCCGCGGCCTGCGCTTCGCAGTCGGCGAAACGCCCCGTCGTCATATCGGCATCGACGAGGTTGAGTTGCGACAAGGGCGATTGATCGATGGCGAGCCAGCGATGAACCAACTCATACGCGCGATCAAAACGATAGAGCCTGTTTTGCTCGACAAGCGCCGCGCCGGCAAGAATGTGAATGTCAACGGGCAAGGCATTGACGCTCGCGTCGAGTGTTTCCGCGGCAGCTGTAGGATTGCCTTGATCGGCAAGAACCCGCGCCAGGGTGATCTGCGTCAATGCCCAATCTTCGGGCGAGTCAGCTTTGGTGCGCACTTCCAATGCGGCACGGCAGGCCAGGGTAGCCTGGGCCAGAATATCAACGTTCTCGGGCGATGCGGTTCGCTCAGCCTCATCGGCCAAAACCAGGCACAGATTGTTTTGTGTGTTTGCCCAGAACGCAGGCACATCGGTTTTGGTTTCAACCTCGAGCGAGGCACGATACGCTTGCGCGGATTGTTCAAGCAGGTCAATCGCGTCACCGCTGCTGGTGCGCTCTCCCTGGTACATGAGCGAGTTGCCGAGACTACCCTCGGTCATCGCCCAGTCAAACGGCAGGTCGGCCCTCGTGTCAACCTCGAGCGCGGCGCGGTACGCCTGGACAGACTGGGCCAGCAAGTCAGTTGCTCGCGACCCAACGGTTTGCATGGCCTGATCCGCAAGGGCCGCGCCCAGGCTGGTTTGGGTTTCAGCCCAATCCTGGGGAAGATCGGTCTTGGTCCGGACTTCGAGGCTGGCGCGGTAGGCTTTGATTGCCTGAGCCAGCAGCTCTGTTGAGGTAGCTCCGGTGGCACGCTCACCTTGACGCAGCAAAGTGTTGCCCAGGTTCTTTTGCGTCATTGCCCAATCCTGGGGCAGGTCGGTCTTTGTATACACTTCAAACGCTGATTGAAAGGCCTGTACCGCCTGGACCAATTGCGCGCTCGCCGTGTCACCGCCGCTCCGCTCGCTCTGCTCTTCAAGAGCGAGGCCCAGGTTGTTCTGTAGCCTTGCCCAGTCCTGCGGCAAATCTGCCTTGGTTACAACCTCAAGTGCCGAACGATAGGTTGCGGCGGACTGGGCCAGCAATTCCGCTGCCTCCGCGCCGCCGGCCCGCTGGCCTTGTGCAGCCAATGCACCGCCCAGATTATTTTGTATACCGGCCCAGAAACGAGTGCCGTCAGCCTTGGTGAAAACCTGGAGTGCCAACCGATAAGCCTTCACGGACTGCGAAAGAAACTCCGCAGCCTGCGGCCCGCTGACGATTTGCCCCTCGGCTGCGAGGGCGTTCGCGAGCCCGTCTTGTGTGGCGGCCCACTCGGTGGGGGTCTCCGCCTTGCTATGAACCTCAAGCGCGGCACGATAGGCCTCCACAGCCTGGGTCAACAAAGCCATGGCCTGGGAGCCGCCGCTGCGCTGTCCCTGGTCTGCTAAAACGAGACCGAGGCTGGCTTGGGCGTTGGCCCAGTATTGGGGCGTGCCGGCCTTGGTAAAAACTGTCAGAGCCGCCCTGTAGGCTTCGACCGATTGGGCGAGCGACTGAGTAGCCTGAGGGCCATTGCTCCGCTCGCCTTCTCCCCACAATGCTTCGCCAAGATCCTGCTGCTCCATTGCCCAATCTTGCTTGTCAGGCGATGCGGCGTATTCGCGGATAAGGGTGCGGAAGTCGTCGATCGAGTGGGAGAACAACTGGGGGCTATCGCTGGCCGACGCGATCTCGCCCTCTTCCCTTCTGGCAAACGCGGCTCTTGAGAGCGCATCGAGCCAGATGCTGCGCAGTGCGGCGTCTTCGGGATAGCGGCCATGTTCCGCGGCGGCCCGGTCGCTGGCCTGCTCGAGAGTCTGCGTGGCCTGGTGGTACTGAAGATTGAGCTGGTAGGCATTCGAGCTTTGGAACGACTTGTCGACCAGATCGCGCAGCTTCTTTCGGCGTTCTTCAAGAAATTTCTTCTCGTCGTCATCCATCGAGTCGCCGATGTCTTTGGCGGCCTGGTTGAACAATTGAGCGGCAACTCCGTAGTGTTGCAGCGCCAGTTCAGCGAGAGCCTTCTGGTCGGCGGTTGCCTCTTGCTTGCGGTTTTCAATCTCCTGCGCCCATTGACGGACGTGGCTATCGGCATCTTCGACGGCAAAACCGTTTGCCTTGGCCCAATCGGACATGGCAGCGGTCAGGTCGTCCGATCCCGGACTCTTTGCGGTAGCGAGCTGAGCCTGCATCTCGCGATTCTGCTGTTCCAGGCGGGTGGCGCGAAGCGACATGCGGTGAAGCATAGCCTCAATCTGCGCGGGACCAAGCAGCGCTGTGGATCCTTTCGGGAGGAGCTTGAGAGTCACGGTGACGGGGAGCCCATTCAACTGACCATCTGCCGGCTCATACACAACGAGGTCGGCGACGCCGGCGATATCAATGCGCAGATCGCCGCGCTGGGCAGCCTCGGGAGAGACCAGCAGCAGCGCCTGGCCGGAGCGGTTGGTGGCGTCGCGGGCGTCGGTTACTTTTTCCTGGCCGGCAACGAAGGTTAAAGACACGCGTGCGCCCGAGACCGGTTGGGATGGAACCATGTGGGCATTCACAACAACAACGGAAAGCTCACGTTGGGGAGTGCTTTGCGGCCACGCTGCGGGAGCGCCGAAGGACAACGCGATGGCCAGGATTTGGATCTTCCGCAAACCGGACCCCCTTCAACGATGGATGGATTGGGCGATTTTCGAGGGGAATTAATTGCTATGCATTTTTATCATAGGTTGCGGGGCTCAGGGATGGTGGTGTGCGGACGGCGCGGAGGATCCCAGGACTCGAAGCCGAGACCTGGGAGATGCTTCACGCATGATTGGAATTACTCCGCGCGCAGCGCTTCCACGGCGTTGATTCTGGCGGCGCGAGCTGCGGGCACAGCGGATGCGATGACCGCCGCGGCAAGGATGAGCACGGCGGAAGCGATGATCGAGAGTGCGCCGGGCTGCTCCACCAGGGAGACGTATTTCCCAAGCACGCGCGCAAAGGCAAAGCCTACCACCACCCCAACCGATACGCCGATGCCGGCGATGACCAGGCCCTCGATAAGAACGCCGGTGAGGATGTTGCGGGGCTGAGCGCCGAGCGCCATGCGGATTCCGAATTCACGCGTGCGCCCGCTGACGGAAAATGCAAGAACGCCGGCAACTCCCACTACGGAGATCAATAGAGCCACAGCGGCGAACCCGCCAAACACGATGGCGTTCAGGCGGTCGGGGGTGAGCACCTCGGCGCGAATGTCTTGAAGCGTGCTGGCCCGCTCGACAGGCTGGTCAATTGACATTTCATGTACGGTGCGGGTGATGGCGGGCACGAGGGAGTATGGATCCTGTTTGGCGCGAACGAAAAGACGGCCTTGCCATCCTTCCTGGTCTACTGGCTGATAGACGGTCATGGCCGGCGAGGGGATGATGTTTTCATCGTCGACGTCGGGCACAACGCCGATGATTTGGCGCGGCTCATAGCTGATGCCGATAAACTTCATCACCGGGTCGGTCCAATTGAGATTGCGGCCCAGGGGGTCCTGGCCAGGGAATAACGACTTTGCAACGCTCTGGCTGATGACGACCACACGTTCGGTGCCGTCGCGGTCACTGTCTCTGAAGTCGCGGCCTTCGAGCAGTGGCAGTCCCAAGGTGCCGAAGAAGTTGGGGGAGACGGAGCGGAAGCGCGCGCGCAGATCGGCCTCGCCGTTCTCGCGTTTCGCGCCTTGCACGGCGAAGGAAAAGGTGATGTTGAGCGCCTGGTCATCGCGCCAGGGGACGCTGAAACCTGTCGAAACGTGTTCGACTCCGGGAATCGCGGCAACGCGGCGCTGCACCTCACGATAAAACTCCTGCACTTGCTCCGGCGTTTTGCCGTAGGTCATGACCGGCAGATTAACGGCGAGCACATTGGCAGTGTCGAAGGGCGGCCGTGTTTTCTCAAGCTCGTAGAGCGTCCTCATCAGCACTGCGGAGCCGGCCAGCAACAGAAATGAAGCCGTGATCTGCATGACGGCGAAGACGCGGAGACGGCGGCTGCTGTTACCCGTGACACGCGTGCCTCCGGTAGCCAGTCCGCTCATACGCAAGGACTCCATCGAGGGCAGACGGGGGATGAAGGCAAGGAAGATGGCGGCGATCAGTGCGAGAGCGATGCCAAACCACACCAGGCTGAAATCAAGCGTCAAGCCGTTGGCGCGCACTGAGAAGCGCGCGGCGTAATGGCCCAGCACTTTGACCATGGGGACCGCGATAACGACGGCCGCCAATGCGCCGCTGCCGCAGAGGACGAGGCTCTCTGCCAGCAGCGAACGGCGCAGCGTTGCTGTGCTGGCGCCTAAGGCAGCGCGCACGGCCAGTTCGGATTCGCGGCGGACTGTGCGCGCCAACACGAGGTTGGCGACATTCGAACTTGCGATAACAAATAACAGGCCGGACGCAGCGAAAAGTACCCACAGGATCGTATTGGCGCTGGAGTTGATCTGATCATGCATGCGCGTGACTTCGATCTTGAAATGATCTTCAGGCTTGTACGTTTCAGGATGCGAGGAGACCATTGAACCATAAGCCGTGAGCAGCTCGGCTCGCGCAGCTTCGAGGGTTGCGCCGGGTGCGAGGCGCGCAAAGACTTCGGTCATGCGATGGGCGCGGCCGGTGACCATGGTGGCGGAGAGATGGTGCGGGCTGGTGACGACGTTCGAGATGATCTCCGTTGCGACAGGATAGGGCACCGAAGGTTCCAGAACGCCAACGATGACTGCCGATCGCGCTCCCAATGCGCTCTCGAGCCGCACCGTCTTGCCGAGCACGCCTGGGTCGGAGTGGAGCGACTCGCGCCAGAATTTATAGGTAAGCACAGCCGCGCCGGTCGCGTTGGGGCCATCGTCTGCAGGCGTCAACAGGCGGCCCAGCACGGGACGCAGGCCCATCACATCGAAGTAATTTCCGTCGACAACTCCGGCTGGAATTTCGCGTGGCGTGCCCAGCCCGACAATGGTGAAATCGATCTCGGAAAATGTGCCGAGCTCCTGAATGGTCTTGAGGCCGGTCCCAATATCTTTGATCTCGGGAACGGAGAACGTGGTGTTCGCGTCGCCTATGCCGGGCGCGCTCTGGCGGATGTAGAGCAGACGGTCTTCGTCACGATTGGCGAGCGGGCGCAGCAGCACGGCGCGGACGACACTGAAGATTGCCGCGTTGGCGCCGATGCCGAGGGCCAAGGTGAGGGCTACGGTGACCCATAGCGCGGGAACGCGCGACAAAGAGCGAATGGCGATTTTCAAATCATGAAGGAATAGCATCGCGGACCTCCAATTGGGCGGCTCAAACCAGAGCAATCAAGTTGGGGAAATGGGCAGGGGAAAAATCAATTGACGATTATGTTGATATCAACTAACCTTGGTGTGTGTCAAGCGAAAAAACGCTTCCGTACGAAACCACTCTTCTGGTGAGAAATTGCTGCCTGTGTCTACATGTGCAGCGGGCAGCGCGCGCATTGGCGCGGCGGTTCGATGAAGACCTGCGCCCATTTGGACTGACGAATGGCCAGTTTTCGTTGTTAATGTCTCTGAATCGTCCGGAGCCGCCTCCAATGGGGCCGGTTGCGGCTTTGCTGGCGATGGATCGAACGACGCTGACCGCGGCCCTGAAGCCGCTGGAGCGTCGCGGACTGGTGAAGATATCGCAAGATCCCGCGGACCGGCGAAGCCGCATTTTGGCGCTCACGCGCAAGGGGAAAAATCTGCTGATTCGTGCATTGCCGGCGTGGGAACGCACCCATCATGAATTGGAACAGGTCATTCCAGATGGCGATCCTGACGGCTTTCGCAAGAGCCTGCAGGCGCTCTCCTGAAGAGGACGGAGATTTGATCTTCTGCGCACCACGACTGAAGGGTAAGTAATCTTGACAAGGAGAAGCTGGTTTCGATATGAAAAATCTTTTTGATCAGGCGCGGGCGAACGAGATCAAAGAGCGGGTGGCCAGGCTCAAGCCCGAAAGCAAGCGGCAATGGGGCAAAATGACTCCTGCACAAGCTGTTGCGCATTGCGCGGTGGGTTTGGAGATGGGGGTGGGCGACACGAACCCTCCGCGGGTCTTCATCGGGCGAATTATTGGCGTAGCCATCAAGAAGAAGGTCGTTCGCGACGACGAACCGTTTCGCCGGAATTCGCCGACGGCAAAGCAGCTTATAGTCGAAGACGATCGCGACCTGGGCAAGGAACGGGAGCGCCTGGTTTTGATGATCGATCGATTCGCCTCGGGAGGGCCGGCCGGGTGTACGACTCATCCGCATAGCTTCTTTGGCAGGCTAACGCCGGAGGAATGGGCGGTGTTGATGTACAAACATCTGGACCACCATCTGCGCCAGTTTGGCGTGTAGACACGGGCGGGATCGGCTCAACATTTGGATGCTCCGTGCCTGCACCGATGCAGGCAGCATGGATCAGTAGGCTTTGAGATCCATGATGGCTCTGAGGATGGTCTCGGGCTGAGGCAGGATGGCGTCTTCAAGCACGGGCTGGTAGGCGACGAAGGTGTCCATTGAGCCGATGCGGCGGACAGGCGCGTCGAGCGAGTCAAACAACTCGTCGGCGATGCGGGCCGCGATCTCAGCGCCATAGCCCCAGCTGAGCATGTCTTCGTGGGCAACGATCACGCGGCTGGTCTTGCGAATGCTGGTCGCGATGGCATCCCAATCGTAGGGATTGAGAGTGCGAAGGTCGAGTATCTCAACGTCGATGCCTTGAAGCTGCGCCTTTTGCGCGGCCTGCATGGCGCGGGGGACGAGTGCGCCGTAGGTTACCAGCGTGATGTCAGTGCCGGGGCGGACGATCTTGGCCTTGCCGAAGGGGATGGCGAACTCCGGGCCAGGATAAGGCGCGCGGCCGTAGGTTTCGCGATAGAGGCGCTTGTGCTCGAGAAACAGGACCGGGTCGTCGCAGCGGATGGCGGTGCGAAGCAGCCCGTTGGCATCGAGAGCGTTGGAGGGGAAGACAACGCGCAAGCCAGGAATGTGGGTGAAGATGCTTTCGCCGGACTGCGAGTGGTAGATGGAGCCGCCGGTTAGGTAACCGCCAATCGGCACCCGCAGCACGGCAGGCGAGGCCCAGGTTCCGTTGGAGCGCCAGCGCATGAGAGACAGCTCATTGCGGATCTGGTGCATGGCCGGCCAGATGTAATCGAAGAATTGAATTTCGACGACGGGCTTCATGCCGCGCGTGGCGTAGCCGATGGCGCGACCCACGATATTGGCTTCAGCGAGCGGCGAGTTGAAGACGCGTTCGGAGCCGAATTCTGTCTGGAGGCCGGCAGTGAGTTTGAAGACACCGCCCTTCCCTTCCACTTCCTCAAGCGCCTTGGAACGGCTGGCATCGGCAACGTCTTCGCCATAAACAACAATGCGCGGATCGCGGCGCATCTCGTCATGAAGGCAGGCGTTGATCAGATCGGCCATGGTGCGTGGCCCTCCGGCCTTGGAGCGGCCGGCAAGACCGCCGCCGGCGAGACTCAATGCGGCGGACTGCTCTTGGATTTGTTCTGAGGCGAATTCGGAACTGGTAGGATCGAGGTCTTCAGAGTAGACGTATTGGGTGATGTCTTCGACTTTGGGAAGCGGAGCTTCAAGGGCGCGTTCACCTGCCTCGGCTGCCGCAAGATCGAGAGAATGCTCGAGGACATTGATCTCTTCCTCGGTCATGATGCCTTCGCGCAGCAGGCGCATCTGCATCTTGGCCAGAGGGTCGCGCAGAGCGTCAGCCTCGCGCTCGGCGGTGGAGCGGTAGTGCTTGTCGTCGTCAGAGAATGCGTGCGAGTAGGGGCGCACAACATGTCCGTGAACGAAGGCGGGTCCAAGGCCGGCGCGGCAGTGGGCAGCGGCAGCCTGGAAGGCAAGCAGGCAGGCCTCGGGATCGGTGCCGTCTACCTCGGCAAAATAGAAATTCGGGAAGTTGGCGACAAGCTTTGAGATGTTGCCGCCGGGGGTGTTGACCTCGACCGGAACGCTGATGGCATAGCCGTTGTCTTCAACGCAGAAGATGACAGGTAGCTTCTGGTTTGAGGCGGTGTTGATCGCTTCCCAGAACTCTCCCTGGGATGTGGAGCCTTCGCCGAGAGAAGTGAAGACCACTTCGTCACCGTGAAACTCGACATCGTGGAAGGCGCGGTAGTCTTCCACACCGGATTCAAACTCAGGCTTGGCGGCAGATTCAGGATGGTGGGCGAAATAGCGCCCGGCCTCTGCACAGCCCACGGCGTGAAGCAGTTGCGTGGTGGTCGAAGAGGATGTGCTGACGATGTGGAGTGGACGGCTGCTCCAGTGAGTCGGCATCTGACGGCCGCCGCTGGCTGGGTCAGTTGCCGCGCCTACGGCTTGCAGCAGCATTTCGGTGGGGGTGACTCCAAGGGCAAGGCAGAGAGCGCGGTCGCGATAGTAGGGGAAGAACCAATCGTAGCCGGGACGGAGTGCAAGCGCAGCGGTAACCTGAAGTGCTTCATGGCCAGCGGCGGATATCTGGAAGAATACCTTTTGCTGACGTTTGAGCAGGATTTCGCGGTCGTCAACGCAGCGGGACAGGTACATCAGCCGGTAGATTTCAATCATCCGCTGAGGGCTCAGGCCGCCTGAGCAGGCAGCCGACTCGGACTTGCGAGCGCTGGAAACTGCCATTTCCATTCCCGTCACTCTCCCAGAAAACCGAATCTGAAACCGCCAGCCCTGATTGTAACAATCCTTCGCTTAATCGAACAGAGGCGATTTGAACTGCGGGAGCTGTGTGAGCAGGCGCCGGGCAGCTACTGCGGGAGGTGCGCGGGCAAGGGCTGATAGGACGGCGCGCCGCGAACGGACTCGCGCATCTTGTCTTTGATGTTATGGGCCAGTTTTTCAATATCCGCGAGCTTGTGCAGTTGATCGGCAGTGAGCGTATCAGGGGTTGCGCTGCTGATTTCCGAATCGAGCTCGTGGGCTAGCTTCAAGAGCTTGTTGGTGTCGGAGACCATCTGTTTCTGGCGGTCGGCATTGAGCAAACGGAGGCGCTTTTCCTCCCAGACGGGGTCGCCGGGAGCAGCGGGTTCGTTGTCGATGGAATGTGAGCCAAAGGGGTCCGGCATCTGGCCGTGCGGAGTACCGTTCTGTGCGCCTCCGGGCAAGGCAAATAGCAAAGCAAGAAACAGCGCCTGGCGCGCTGCCCTGGGCAGACGGGACGCGTTGCGGGCTGAAGACGCCGAGTCTTGGTTAGATTCCGTGTGATTCTTGCGCATTGGTTTGATCCTCGAAGGCGCAGGGCCAGAATCCTTTCAGCTCGGTCCCACGGTAAGCTTCATCTTCTCTTTCACGTTATGGGCAAGATGCTCAATCTCGTCGGCCTTGCGGATCACATTGAGCGAGAGCGTGTCTTTGCTGGTCTTGTCGACCTCGGATTTCAAGTCGGTGGCGAGCTTGAGAAGTTTTGCGCTGTCGTCGGCGATCTGCTTTCTGCGTTCGACGTTGGCTTGGGAATAACTCAGCCTTTTTTGCTCGTCGTTGCGCATCTGCATCTGGCTGTTCGAATCGGGAGCCTGGTTGATGGGGGTCGGATCTTCTACCTTTTCCATACGGAGCGCCCCACCGGGCGTAGCCTGATTTTGCGCAGCTCCAGTGAGCGCTAACGCTAAAGCCAGGCAAACGCATGCGGACGCCGAAATCAGGATGAAGGGGCTCTCCGATTGCTGTGTTGCGGCCCTACGGTTTCTACGACCCAGGCTCTTCTCCACCCTCATTGTGCGCCTCGCTTAGCTTCCCCCCACGGTGAGCTTCATCTTCTCTTTTACGTTGTGGGCCAGTCGCTCAATCTCGTCTGCTTTGCGAATCACGTTGAGCGAGAGGGTGTCTTTGTTGGTCTTGTCCACTTCGGCTTTCAGGTCCGCGGCAAGCTTGAGCAGCTTGGCGGTGTCTTCGGAAATCTGCTTCTTGCGCTCTTCGTTGGCGGCCGCGAAGTCCTGCTTTTGGGTTTGCTGCTCGCGCATCTCCATCTGGGCGTTGGCATCCGGGGGCGTGGTGAGCGCTGGATCGTGAATCGACTTGTCGGGATTTGGGGCTGTCGATTGCGCACGAAGAGCCACACTGGAAAGAACAACCACAGCGAAAAGTCCAGCGACGATCCACGCGCCGTGGAGCCTCCGCCGGCTTCCGGTTTGCGATGCGCGAGGTAGCGGGCTTGGGGAATTCATGGTGTAACCGAATTGCATTGACAACCTCCTCAAATCTTGTGGCGCCATTGAAATCTAATTGATTGTTCCGGCGACGATTGGAAAACGGCGAGCATGTCAGCGAGTTGCATCACCGCTCCGCCTCACCCACACTCAGCTTCATCTTCTCTTTCACGTTGTGCGCGAGCCGCTCAATCTCGTCGGCCTTGCGAATCACGCTGAGCGAGAGTGTGTCCTTGTTGGTCTTG
>Ga0302320_10016305_pt1 | contig 15198 bp, 10 predicted proteins | sample Bog_T0_3_FD_202130 | JGI IMG/M metagenome (GOLD analysis project Ga0302320, IMG submission 202130) | Peat permafrost microbial communities from Stordalen Mire near Abisko, Sweden - Bog_T0_3 | ecosystem: Environmental > Terrestrial > Soil > Wetlands > Peat | place: Sweden: Abisko, Stordalen Mire... | reverse complement strand
TTGTCGATGAGCAGGCCGAAGGGCAGGAAGGCGATCTTGTCGAGCGCGGTGTGGAGGAGGAGCGGAATGTCGGCGCTGGGGGGCGGAACGGTGTCGATGAGGCCGAGCTTTTTGAGGTAGACGGGAGTGACGTTGAGGGCGATGGAGTCGCCGATGGCCTCGTGGAAGCCGTCGTTGGCGCCGTTCTGGAAGAAGAAGGGCTGGTCGCGATAGGCCATCTGATAGTAGTTGTGGCCGAGTTCGTGATGGACGGTGACGAAGTCGTCGGAGGTGGGCTGGAAGCAGGCCTTGATGCGCACATCGCGCTGGTTGTCGATGTCCCATGCACTGGCGTGGCAGACGACGTCGCGGTCGCGGGGATGGGAGAGCATGGAGCGGCGCCAGAATGTGTCAGGCAGCGGGTCGAAGCCGAGAGATTTGTAAAAGCCCTCGCCGTAGCGGACGAGCTGCTCGGAGCTGGTGGAGCGCGCCTTGAGGATAGCGCCGAGGTCGTAGGGCATGGGGCCGGAGGGCGGCGCGACGACGTCGTAGATGTTGCCCCACTCCTGCGCCCACATATTGCCGAGAAGGTGGCCGGGGATCATGCCGTCGGGGCGGCGGGCGTCGTCGCCATATTTTTCGATGAGCTTGCGGCGGACGTATGTGTGCAGCTCGCGATAGAGCGGCTGGAGCTGGGTCCAGAGGCGCTCGATGTCGGCGGAGAACTCATCGGGGGTCATGTCGTATTGCGAGCGCCAGAGTGCGCCGGTGTCGGCGAATCCCAGCTCGCGCGCGCCCTGGTTGCTCAACTCGGCCAGGCGGGCATAGTCGCCGCGCATGGGCTTGCCGACGGCGTGCCAGCCGGCCCACAAGGCTGCCAGCTCCTTGGGATCGCGGCTGGTGGCCATCTTCTGGTCGAGTTCGTCGATGCCGAGGCAGTGGTCGGGGTTCGCGTCCGGGCAGTATTTTCCTCGTCCATAGGCGGCGTCGAGTTCGGCGGCCTTCTGCGTGGTTTCAGCGCGCAGGGCGGGGTCGAGCGGGGCGGGCAGGCCGATGCCGAGCTTGAGCAGCAGCAGCTTGCGCGCGGCGTCCGGCGGCAGGGTGAGGCCGTCGAATTTGCGCGCCTCGTAGATGAGCGCGGTCTGGCGGGCGATGAGGCGGTCGTTGGCCTCGGCCACCAGGGCGACGGTGTCGTCGGTGATGTAGGTCTCCTCGACCCACGAGGCGCGGGCCGCGCTTACGCTCATCTCGCCCAGTTCCTTTTCGGCGGCGGCGATGAAGGCGAGGGCGTCGGCGACGGTGGGCTTGGCGGTGGTTTGCGCTGGAGCGGTGGGGACGAAGAGAAGCAGGCCGGCGAGCGCAGGCAGGATGGAAAGGAGGGTGCGGATTTTGAAATTCATGGCAAGGGAACTATAGAACATTTGGCGATGGTTCGGAAAGCGACCTGGGACAAGCTGAAGGCTGCGTGATTTGCAAAATATGCGGCCAACCGTAAAGGAGGATACAATTGTGTCGCGAAGTTTTTGAGGTTTTCAACGAGGCTCAAAGCTATGAAGAGATTTGCACTTATTTCTGCACTCTGCGTTTTGATTTTCACGAATATGCTGGTTGTGGCAACCGCAGAAGACATGGGAAAGCTATCGGACAAATGCGCGAGTGGCGACGGAAAATCCTGTGTAAAACTCCAGGCTGCTGTCGAGAAACTGACCGATCAGACAGAGTTGGCGAAGATAGCTGTCGAGGACAAGGACCCGTTTGTTCGCTTTGCAGCCATCAGGAAGCTAACCGACCAAGTGCTGCTGGCGAAGATCGCCGATGAAGACAAGGATCCTATGAATCGTAGTATGGCGCAACAGAGGAAGATTGAAAACGGGTTCGCTACAGTCTGGAGACAGACCGATCAGGCCGCGCTGGCAAAGATCGCTATTGAGGAGAAGGAACCTAGCTATCGTGCTGCCGCCGTCAATAAACTGACGGACCAATCCCTTCTGGCGAAGATCGTCGTCGAGGATAAGGCTGAGGTTGTACGATTAGCTGCTGTCGAACGATTAACTGATCAGACCGTGCTGGCGAAGGTCTCCATCGAGGATAGCGACCAGCATGTCCGCGATGCCGCCTTCAAGAAACTGACGGATCAGACCGCGCTGGCGAGTGTAGCCGTCGAGGCCAAGGATCCTATTCTCCGATCCAAAGCCATTGCTGCAATAGACGAATCGAACCCCGCCCTAAAACATCTGGCAGGAGATCTTGGACAATTATCTTTTAAGACCGGAGAGTCCATCGCGCGCGTCAAGCTGGCACTTCAAGAACCGTGCATTCGCAAGCGGCTCCCTGGGATCGTGCTCGAGACAAAAATATCGCGTACATCCCGTGGGTATACGCAGCTGGTTGGGGGTACATTCAGTGGCGGAGGTACACTCGATATGGATGGCGAGACGGTTTCTTTGTTACTGCGCATCTCCGGGGAGTACTTTACCAAGAAACTCTGGGGTACCGACTTTCCACAGCAAACGGGTGTATTAGGATTTCGGGCCGCAGAAGTCCATGGTGAGGATCTAATCGAAACATTATTGCGTAGTCCGGCATTCACGCAAGATGATTTGGCTGAACTTGCTTCGTCGGAGATTCCAGAACTCCGCTTAGCTGCTGTAGCGAACCTCGCTGACCAAACATTGCTGACGAAGATCGCCGCCGAGTCCAAATACCAGGATGTCAGCAAGGCTATCTTAGAGAAACCAGCAGACGAGGCGCAACTGGCGAAGACCGCCGTCGAGAGCATGGAACCTAATGTTCGCAGGGATGCCGTGAAAAAACTGAACGACCAAGCTGTGCTGTCGAGAGTCGCCGTTGATGACAATGCCGCGTTTGTTCGCCAGGCCGCCGTTATTAAACTGGTAGACCAGGCGCTGCTGGCAAGGATCGCCGTCGAGGACAGGGACTTTAGTGTCCGTATGTCCGCCGTCAATAAACTGACCGACCAAGCGCTGCTGGCGAGAATCGCTAGCAAGGACAAGGATCAGAATGTCCGCCAATTCGCCAAATTCTGTCTTGATAAGATCCGGAACAATCAGAAATGAGTTGTTCGCGCAGTCGTCAGTTTCTTGAGAGTGGTCCAGGTAATGTCTGAGGCAAATACCGAGCGCGCTTCCTGAAAAGCCGCTATATTTCAGTTCTTGCCCAGGCCGAAGATTTTTTGCAGGAGGTTGCGATGCTCGGCGGGGTGGTCGCAGGTCTCGGTGGGAGCGGTGCCGGCGAGGAAGGCGGCGTTGAAGCTGGCCGGGCAGGCGGCGTCGCTGAGCAGGTTGCTGACGCTGTCGATGGAGACAATGTCAACGCCCTCGGGCGCGGTGAACTCGTTGGTGTCAGAGTACTGCGGCAGTTGGACGGCGCGCTTCATGAACGCTGCCCAGATGGGCGCGGCGGCGCGGGCGCCCTCGATCTGCACGTCGGTGTAATCGTCGTTGCCGACCCAGACGATGCAGAGCAGATTGGAGGTAAAGCCGGCGAACCATGCGTCGTGGCTGGTGCCGGTTTTGCCGGCGGCGGGCGCGGTGAATCCCATGTTGCGCACGCCTGCGCCGGTGCCCGTGCCGGTCACGTCGGAGTGCAGTACGTTCTCCATGAGGCTGACGGTGAGGTAGGCGACGCGCGGGTCGAGTATCTGCTTGGAGTCTGGCGCGTAGTCGCTGATGATGTCGCCGGTGGGAGTGCGCACGCTGGCCAGCAGCCAGGGATCGAGGCGCAGGCCCTTGTTGGCGAAGATGGTGTAGGCGCCGGCCATATCGAGGGGCGTAGCGTCATAAGAGCCGATGGCCATGGACGGAGTTGGCTGCACGCTCTTGATGCCGGCCTCGCGCGCCAGCACGGCCACGCGCTCAAAGCCCACCATGGAGGCGAGGCTGATGGTGGCGTTGTTGAGCGAGCGCATCAGCGCATAGCGCGCCGTGACTTCGCCGTGATATTCGCCTTCAAAGTTTTTCGGCGTGTACTCGTAGGGCGTGCCCTCGCCGTAGGTGGTCTGCTCGTCCTTCAAGATTGTCAGCGGCGAGAATAGTTTGGTTTGGCCGGGCAGCATGGTTCCCTCGGCGGCAGTGGAAAAAGCCGTGGCATAGACGAAGGGCTTGAAGATGGAGCCTGTGGGGCGCTTGGCCATGGCGTGATTCAACTGCGAAGTGCCGTAACTGCGCCCGCCGACGAGCGCCAGCACCTGGCCGGTGTGCGGATTGAGAGCCACCAGCGCAACCTGCGGATAGATGTAGCTCTGGCCCAGCTTCTTCTGGCGCGCGTGCAGCTTGTCCACCTGCTCGTCGATGACGTGCATGGTGGATTCTACGGCCTCGGTGGCTTCGCGCTGCAGGTCGGGATCGAGCGAAGTGTAGATGCGCAGGCCTTCGTGGTTGAAGTCGCGCTCGCCCAGCTTCTGCGTCAACTGATCGTGCACCAGATCGACAAAGTAAGGCGCCTCGCTTGCGTCCACGCTCTGCTCGGTCAGATGCAGCGGCTCGGCCTTGGCGCGCTCGGATTGATCCTTGGTGATGGCGCCGGTCTCGACCATGGAGTCGAGGACGAGGTTGCGGCGCTCGATGGTGCGGTCGGCGTGGCGGAAGGGATTGAAGTAATTGGGGCGCTGAATGATGCCGGCCAGAAAAGCAGCTTCGGCCAGATCGAGCTGATGCACGTCTTTGCCGAAGTAGGCCTGCGAGGCCTCGCCAAAGCCGTCGATGGAGAAGCTGCCGCGCTGGCCGAGGTTGATCTCGTTGGCGTACATCTCGAAGATCTGCTGCTTGCTGAAGCGGTGCTCAAGCTGGAAGGTGATGATGATCTCGATCATCTTGCGCTTCCAGGTTTTTTCCGGCGTAAGAAAAAAGCCGCGCGATAGCTGCATGGTGAGCGTGGAGCCGCCCTGCTTTTTGTGGCCGGTGAAGATGTCTTGCACGGCGGCCGAGGCCAGCCGCCAATAGTTGACACCGCTGTGCTCAAAGAAGCGGCGGTCCTCGATGGCGAGAACGGCCTGCACAATATTTGGCGGAATCTCGTCGTAGGTGAGCAGGCGGCGCTTGGTGCGGTTGGCGTCGTCGCTGAGGCCGGTGATGAGCAGCGGCTCCAGTTCATAGCTGGAGAGCGGCTCGCCACGGTCGTCGGTGATGGAATCCACCACACCGGCGCTGACGCGGATGACTGCGCCATCCTGCGCGTGGAAGGACTGCGGGCCGGGGCGCACGGTGATGGTCTGCACGCCTTCCTTGTAGGTTCCCAGTTGCGAAAGCTCCGAGGCGCCATCGGCCGAGTAGCCGGCATCGCGCAGTTCATTGGCGATGAGGCGGACGGTGAGTTTTTGCCCGGGGCGCACTTCGCGCGGCGCGGCGAAGATTTTGGCGGTGTTGGCGAAGAGGGGCTGCTTCAGGCGCTGGTCCACAACACTCTGGTATTTCCAGTAGTAATAGCCGGCGACGGAGAGAAAGAGCAGAAGGACGGCGGCCAACGCCAGCAGACCAACGCGCAACAGCCGCGACGGCCAGGAAAGTTTACTTGCAGGCTTCGGAATAATGATCTTCAACGCCATTCGTGCTCCGTAAATACAGTGGACAGTGAATAGTGAACAGTGGTCAGCAATGCGCTAGATGCTGTTGAGCAGTGCATCTTCATCGATGCGCGCCTTGACCATCGCCGCCACTTCACTCGTCGCCACATCCACGCTGGTTGAGGCTGAGCGCGTAACCAGCTCGACCTTGCCTTCGGCGGCCTTCTTGCCGACGTTGATGCGATAGGGAATGCCGACGAGATCCGCGTCTTTGAATTTTACGCCGGCGCGCTCGTCGCGATCATCGAGGAGCACATCAAGGCCCTCGGCTTCGAGTTCTGTGGCGAGTTTTTCGCCGGTCTCGCGCAGCAGCGCATCGGTCATGTTGGTGACGGTGACGACGACGCTGAAGGGCGCGATGGAGGCGGGCAGCCAGAAGCCGTTCTTGTCGTTAGATTGCTCGATGGCAGCGGTCAAGATGCGTTCGATGCCGATGCCGTAGCTTCCCATGATGGGCGTGACTTCCTTGCCGTTCGGGTCGAGCACGCGCGCGCCCATCGACTCGGAGTACTTGTAGCCGAGCTTGAAGATGTGGCCGATCTCGACGGCCTTTCCGACGACGAGCTTGCCGTTGCAATTTTCCTTGGGGCAGGATTCGCCTTCGTTCACTGTGCGAATGTCGGCGCTGAGCGTCCAAGAAAAATCGCGGCCGGGCGTGACGTTGCGCAGGTGATAATCCAGCTTATTCGCGCCAGCGACCATGTTGGCGCGGCCTTCGAGGGCGCTGTCCAGGACAACGGTGAGGCCATCTTCGAGCGGCTTGGCGCTGGGCTTGAGTCCGACGGGTCCGAGAAATCCGGCGGGGCCGTTGAAGTATTTCTCCAGCTCTTCAGGCTGCATGGTGCGCAGTTCCGCGGCTCCGGTTGCTCCGAGGAGTTTGGTCTCGTTGACTTGATGATCGCCGCGCAGGAAGGCGGCAACGCCGTGCCATGTGTCGGGTTTGCCCGCCGCGCCCAGCTTGCGCGCCATGTAGGCGACGCACTTGATGTCAGACGACTCGGCCATCTTGAAAAATGCAGCGACATCGGCGATTGCGCCGCAACCCGGAGTGTGCACAAGCTCAGGCGTTCCGTCGCCTGTGGCTTGCAACTCCGTGACCGGTGCGAGCAGCGAGGTCGCCTTCTCGGTATTCGCTGCGTAGCCGCAGACGGGGCAGCTTGCGATGAGGTCTTCGCCGGCGTCGGTGTAGCACATGAACTCCTGCGACTGCGAGCCGCCCATGGAGCCGGAGTCGGCCTCGACGGCGACGAAGTTCAATCCGCAGCGGGAAAAAATCTTGCGATAGACGGCGTCGTGCAGCTCGAAGCTCTTGTCGAGTCCGGCCTTGTCGATGTCGAAGGAGTAGGCATCCTTCATGGTGAATTGGCGAACTCTAAGAAGGCCGGATTTGGGGCGCGGCTCGTCGCGGAATTTGGTTTGAATCTGATACCAGATCTGCGGCAGTTGCTTGTAGCTGCGCAGCTCGCTGCGCGCGATGGTGGTCATGATCTCTTCATGCGTCATGCCCAGGCAGAGATCTGCGCCCTTGCGATCCTTGAGGCGAAACATATTGTCGCCCATGCCGGTCCAGCGGCCGCTCTGTTCCCAGGGTTCGCGAGGATGCAGCGCGGGCAGATAGAACTCCTGCGCGATCTGATCCATCTCTTCGCGCACGATGGCGATGATCTTGTTGATGGAGCGCTGACCGAGGAAGAGGTAGCTGTAGAGGCCGGCGCCGAGCTGCCGGATGTAGCCGGAGCGGACAAGAAAGCGATGGCTGGCGACTTCGGCGTCTGCCGGAGCCTCGCGCAGAGTGGGGATGAAGAGCTTGGACCAGCGATGCATAGGGATGAGAGCGCGCTTTCTCGCCGGTTGAGGCCGGCGCAAGAGATTTATTTGCCTACTTCATTCTAAATCTTTCGGGCGGGCTGATTTTTCGGAGGGAGCAGGGGCATTTATGCCCCTGAATAGATTCCATGGCAGACTGGCCTTTAGGCCCGGGCATCCGCTGGATATTGACAAAAAGCCCGTGGCTAAAGCCGAATCGTTTCAGGCGTGGATTCAGGGGCATAAATGCCCCTGCTCCCTCCTGAGCTTCAAACACATGCAAAGACAATCACTCTTTTCGCTCACCGGATATAATGCGGGGATGGACTCTTGCGTCCGTCAGGCGGGTCAATCAGCATGAAACAATTTTTGCGCCTTGTGCGCTACGGGCTGCCGTATTGGTTGCAAATGCTGCCCGGCGTGCTGCTGCTGGCCATGGTGGGACTGCTGGACACCTTTCGAATCCTCCTTCTGCAGCCCATCTTCGACCAGGTTCTGGACCCTCACGCGCCCGAAGGCCCGATCACGCTGGGGCTTGCCAAAAGCCCATGGCACGTTGACCTGCGGCTTCTGATTCCCCGTTTTCTGCATATGCACAATGCCTGGACGGTGGTGGCCTTTGCGCTGGTGGCGTCGACCGTGCTCAAGGGCCTATGCGACTACTCAGGCACTTACCTGGTCAATTACGCCGGCTTTGGCACCATCATGGATCTGCGCAACCAGCTCTATGAAGCCACAATGCGGCGTTCTTCCAGCTTCTTTCACAAACACGCCACCGGCACGATCCTTTCCACTCTCATCAACGATGTGGACCGCGTGCAAAATGCGGTCAGCACGGTCATCAGCGAATTCCTGCAGCAGTTCTTCACCTTCATCGTCGGCCTGTTCTTCGTTATCAAACTCGGCGGAGAGCTTAGTTGGGCGCTGCTGCTGTTTGTGCCCGTGGTGGTCACCTCCTCGCGCAAGATTGGCCACGAGGTACGTACGCGCACACGCACCGGTCAGGACAAGCTGGCCGAAATCCAGAATATTCTGCATGAAACGGTCACGGGAAACCGCATCGTGAAGGCCTTCAACACTGAACTGTGGGAGATTCTGCGCTTCAAGAAAGCCGCCAAGCGCCTCTTCCGCGCCAACCTGCGCAACGTGCGCATCCAGTCCCTCAGTTCGCCGTTGATGGACTCAATCGGCGCGGTGGCCATCGCCATGATGCTGTTCATCGGGCGCAATGAGATCCTCCACGGCCACATGACCATGGGCCTGTTCGGCGCGTTCATCTTCCTTCTCTTCAAGCTCTACGATCCGGTGCGCAAGTTCGCCTACTTCTACAACAGCTTTCAGCAGGCGATGGGCGCGTCGATTTCGATCTTCAGCTACTTTGACGCCGAGGACGACGTGAAGGAGCGCGCGCACGCGACCGCGCTGCGGCCCTTCAAAGACGCCATCCGCTTTGAGAATGTGGGCTTCTCCTACTCGACCGAAGAGGGCGAGCATCAGATCTTGCACAATGTCAATCTGGAGCTGCACACCGGCGAGGTGGTGGCGCTGGTTGGCCCCAGCGGCGCGGGCAAAACGACGATTGCCAATCTGATTCCGCGCTTCTTCGATGTGACCAGCGGACGCATACTCATCGACGGCAGCGATGTGCGCGACCTTACGCTCGGTTCACTGCGCCGCCAGATTGCGCAAGTAACGCAGGAGACGATTCTCTTCAACGATACGGTGCGCAATAACATTGCTTACGGCCAGCCTGAGGTTCATCTGAAGCGCGTGGAAGAGGCGGCGCGCAATGCTTTGGCGCACGATTTTATTTTGGGAATGCCGCAAGGCTACGATACGGTGATCGGCGAAAAAGGCTTCCGGCTCTCGGGCGGCGAGCGCCAGCGGCTGGCCATCGCCCGCGCGCTGTTGAAGAATGCGCCGGTGCTGATTCTCGACGAGGCTACTTCGTCGCTCGACGCCGAGAGCGAATCGCTGGTGCAGGCCGCGCTGGCCAACCTGATGCAGAACCGCACGGTGCTGGTGATTGCGCACCGGCTGGGAACGATTCGCCGCGCCAATCGCATCGCCGTGCTCGAAGACGGCCGCATCACCGCCATCGGCCCGCATGAGGAGTTGCTGACAACGTCGCCGACTTATCAGCGACTTTATCAGTTGCAGTTTATGGAAGTGCCGGAAGAGCAAGAAACAGGGAATAGGGAATAGGGAATAGGGAATAGGGACTAGGGACTAGGGAATAGGGAACAGAAGACAAGCAGCAATGAGGAAGAAGGAATGCCGATTTATTCGATGACGGGGTTTGCGCGCGCGCAGGTTTGCGTGAATGACCAACTGAGTTACACGCTCAGCGTGAAGAGTGTGAACCATCGTTTCCTTGACGCGCAGTTGCGCCTGCCCTCCGGCTTGGACGCTCTGGAGATGGAGCTGCGCAAGGCGCTCAAAGACGCGCTGATTCGCGGCCACGTTGATCTGACGCTTCAGGTTGATCGCGGCGGCCAGCAGACGGCCGGCTACAATCGCGAACTGGTGGCCGCTTACGTGGCCGCCTTCGCTGCGGCCCGCGACGAGTACGGCTTGGAGGGCGAGCCCGACCTGAACGCCGTTCTTCGCCTGCCGGGCGCGTTGCAAAGCGACAATCGCTCCAATGGCGACGAGGAGCAGGCTGCGCTTGTGGAAAGTGTGCGGCGCGAGATTGGGCCGCTGCTCGACGAGTTGAAGTTGATGCGCGCGCGCGAAGGCGAGGCGCTGGCGGCGATTCTCAACGGCACACTGGACCGGCTGGCCGAGACCACCGAGGGTGTGGCGGCGTTGCGTCCTGAGGTCGAGCAGCGCTATCAGGAGCGGCTGACCGAGCGGCTGGAGGCGGCAGTGGGGCCGGAGTTCAATCGCCAGCGGCTGCTGGAAGAGATTGCCGTGATGGTGGAGCGCAGCGACATTGCCGAGGAGTTGGAGCGCATGGCGACGCACATCGGCCACTTCCGCGAGCTGCTGGCCGCGGGCGGCGAGGTGGGCAAGAAGCTCGATTTTCTCTTGCAGGAGATGAACCGCGAGGCCAACACGCTGCTCTCAAAAACCGGCGGCGCGGGCGGCAAGGGAACGCGCATTACTGAACTTGGTTTGGCAATGAAGTCGGAGATCGAAAAGGCCCGCGAACAGATTCAGAACGTGGAATAGAGGAAGATGGTTTTATACCTAATCTCCGCCTATAATTGGTCAAATAGTCATTGATGCGTTGCGAGAATGTTTCTGGGGTCTGCAATGAAGGAATGGATGGGAAATCATCGTTGGCAAATTCTTACGCTGCTTCTATGTTTATGGATTGCATTCATCATTTGGGGAGTCATGCACGGTAAGCTCACTGGAATTCAAATTGTCTTTGTGATTATGTGGCTTCCAGTTTGTGTTGTAATCATTGTCAACAATCTCAGAAACATGATTTTGCATAATGCCATGTTAAGTCTGAATTACGCGATCTTTGCGATATACATATGGACTCGTGATAAAAGTTTTATTGGAAAACTGTTTTTTGTTTCTTTTCTATTTTTTGCGCTGGCTCTTGGATTGGGAACCATGCAATCTCTTGCAACACGAAAGAGTCTGAAGAAAAGAATTGACTAAAAGCCTAATCATTTATGCAGATTAGGAAAGCAGCGAGAGGAAAACTAAAGTGGCAGGAATTCTCTTCATCATCTCGGCGCCCTCCGGTTCGGGCAAGAGCACGCTGGTCAACGAGGTGCGCAAGCAGTTGACGGGCATTGAGTTCTCCGTCTCGTGGACGACACGCTTGCCGCGCGGCAGTGAGCAGGACGGGCGCGAATACCACTTCACCACGCGCGAGGAGTTCGAGCGGATGATGGCCGCCGGCGAGTTTCTGGAGCACGCCGAGGTCTTCGGCAAAGACCTTTACGGCACGGCGCGCTCGTCGCTGGAACAGGCGCGGCGCGAGGGCCACGATCTGCTGCTCGACATCGACGTGCAGGGCGCGGCGCAGGTGCGCGCCAAAATGCCGGAGGCGGTGAGCATCTTTGTGATGCCGCCCAATCCCAAGGTTCTGCGCACCCGTTTGCGCAATCGCAGCCGCGCCGAGGGCGTGGAAGACGAGGCGGAGGTCTATCGCCGCTTGAGCGAGGCGCGCAAGGAGATTGAGAATTTTCGCGAATACAGCTATATTTTGGTCAACGACATTCTGGACCGGGCGGTGGCGCAACTGGAGGCAATCGTGCTGGCGGAGCGATTCTATCGCAACGACGAGCCAATCGCCTTCCGCTCGCGCCGTGTGCTGGAGGTGGCCGCGGCCTGCCTGCAAACCAACTCGCAGGAGCGGCTGAAGCCGGTGCTCGATGCCTTCAAGATTGGCCAGCCGCTGGACCAGCAGCAGTTTAATTTTGAGGAGGACTCCGATGAAGATTGAAACCGGCTTCGACTCGAACTACCGCAAGGTGATGGTAGCTGCCCGCCGCGCCCGCCAGTTGCAGTGCGGCTCTCACGCGCTGGTCTCCACCGCCTCCAACAAGCCCTGCCGCATTGCCCAGGATGAGATTGATGCGGGCAAGATTGCCTACGTCAAGGCGGATGTGCCGGTCGTCAAGCCGCTGGTGGGCGATACCGGCATTCCGATCCTGTCGAGTTAGATCCTCTCCTGCTTCTTGCAGAGCTGTCCTTCGGGCAGAGCAGTAACAACAAGCGGAGCGCAGCGCTGTCAAAAGGCCGCCGGACGACCGTCCCGCATCCCGATTATCCCTCATGCGATTTGGTGTCCCGGGTTTGGATCGAAATATGGACCACCCAGCTTTGTTAATCAGGCTTGGGAACCGCCCCTTTATGATGTATATTGCGGATATGTCCAGATACAAGGCATTATTTGCATTTTCTCTTGCTGTTGTTTTGATCGGGTCGGTCGCGCACCGATATCTAGGCAGTGGCAAGACCCCGCAGTCTGTTGATTTTTACGTCTATTATTTTACCGCGCAAGTCGTCCACGACAACCCCAAAGCAAACCTTTACGCAGTAGCGGCCGGCGAGAACCCGCAAACCCGCAGCGCGCCCATCAATAGCGACATCTTAGCTCATGCCAAAGCCGCGGGGTTTGACGATGTCGGAATGTACCTTTACCCGCCGCTCCTGGCAGATTTATTCGCGCCCATCTCGTGGATACATCCTCATTTGGCCGCAGCATTGTGGCGTCTGTGCAATATGACTTTTGTCATTGCATCCGTTTTTTTGCTTGCCAGGATGCTGCGTGTGCCTGTCGTGGGATTCGAATTTGTTGCATTGGCTTTGGCTGCGTTCAGTTTCTTTCCAATTTACGAGTCTCTATGGGATGGACAAATCACAATCCTCCTGCTGGCGCTCTGGATGATCGGCATCGTTGCATATATGGACCGATATCCAGTTCTGTCGGCAATGGTATTTGCGCTTGCAACGGCATTCAAAGTTACTCCCATCCTGCTGCTGCCATTGTTTTTGATCTGGAAAGATCGGAGATGGGTTGTATCTTATATAGCCGCATCTCTCGGCCTTGTCGGGGCGATGGTGGCAATCAATGGAGTCCAGAGTGTCTATGACTATCATCAGGTTGTGGCGTCAATGGGCGATGGCATACCTTACGTGTGGAACAAGACTATCGGATCTTTAGTGGCCTGGGCGTATTATGGAAAGGTATTTCTTGCAGGCGCGGCTGACGTAATGACCGTTCCGCCCGCCATCCTGTCGATCACGGCAAAAGCCGCCAGTGGTATTTTCTATTTAATTTGCGTATATTGCGTATGGCGAAGCCGTCATCAGGATCGCGCAACGCGAGGAGCCACGATTGCAGTTTTTGGCATTGCTATCATGTGCGTCTCGCCTGTTTCATGGCGATATGGTTATTGCGTCGCGTTTATTGCGTTGGCAATTTATTGGGTCAAAGCTCTTCGTTCTTCTGTCAGAACTCTTCAGTTGGTGCTACTTACCCTGGTGACGTGCGTTGTAGGCTGCTCTTTTGTCGATCTGGCAGCTCAATCGCACTTGCCCCGGATTTGCCAGATATTTCTTGCCGGCTTATGGGTTGCTTCCTGTGCGCTCTTCAGCGTTGATGCTCTTTTTCGAACTGAAGAAGACTTCGGACTGACAAAAGTCGTATAAGTCTATCTTCATCCTGAAAACCTGTAGTGAGATTATCAAAACAGGCTTTGAAGTTGTCTCCTGATATAAAGCAGCGGGTCATGTCACAGCTCTCCCTGGTCCGATCATCTGGACCAGGAGCACTTGGCGGAATTCGATTTCCACGCACAGCCCCGCGCCCATCTCACTCGAAACCGGCTACAATCAAGCCATGAGAGTAACAGTCGGAGTCTCGGGCGGAATTGCCGCATACAAGGCGGCCGAACTGGTGCGCGCGCTGCAACGCCAGGGCCTTGAAGTCCATGTCGTGATGACCGAGGCTGCCTGTAGATTCGTGCAGCCGCTTACCTTTGCCGCGCTCACCGGCCACAAGGTCATCACCAGCCTGTGGGAGGACACGGGCACAGGCCAGACTACCTACGAAAACTCCTCGGAACAGAATGGCATTGAGCACATCGGCGAGGCGCAGTGGGCCGATGCGCTGGTTGTCGCCCCGGCGACGGCCAACATTCTGGCCAAGTTCGCGCACGGCCTGGCCGACGATTTTCTCTCAACGATGGTTCTGGCCACGACCGCGCCGGTGCTGGTGGCTCCGGCGATGAACGTGCATATGTGGGAGCACCCGGCGACGCAAGCGAATCTGGAAATCCTGCGCGAGCGCGGGGTGCGCGTCGTTGAGCCGGGCACGGGCGATCTGGCCTGCGGCATGGTGGGGGCGGGGCGCATGGCCGAGCCGGCGGCGATTGCCGAGGCTGTGCTGGGCGCGCTGGGCCGCCGCCGCGACCTGGCGGGCGAGGTGGTGATGGTCACTGCCGGCGGTACGCGCGAGGCGCTGGACCCGGTTCGCTTCCTGGGCAACCGCTCCAGCGGCAAGATGGGTTACGCGCTGGCCGAGGCGGCGCAGAGCCGCGGCGCGAAGGTAATTTTGATCAGCGGTCCGGCGGCGATCCATTCGCCCGCGCACTGCGAGCTGGTCAGGGTGACCACAGCCGAGGAGATGCGCGCAGCCGTGCTGGAGCGCATGGGCGAGTCTACGCTGATTATCAAGGCCGCCGCGGTGGCCGACTACCGGCCTGTCACCGTCGCTGAGCAGAAGCTCAAGCGCAGCGGGCCGCTCACCCTGGAACTGATGCCGACTGAAGACATTCTGGCCGAGGTGGTTCGCCGCCGCCGTCCGGGACAACTGATTGTCGGTTTTGCCGCTGAGACACAGAATCCGATGGAAAACGGGCGCGCCAAGCTGCTGGCCAAAGGTGCTGACGCCATCGTGGTGAACGACGTGAGCGGCGAGGGCGCGGGCTTTGACGCGGAGACGAACGCCGCGACTTTTCTGACGCTCTCGACCGCCATCGAGCTGCCGCAGATGTCTAAGCGCTCGCTCGCCGACCGCATCCTCGACGAGATTCTCACGCTGCGCCGGCCAAGTTCGATGGTGATTGAATACGATGAAGACGAAAAACATCGGCAGGACCGCGTACTACGCCAGGCGATTGCGCCCGCCGCAGCGCGCCGGCAACTGATTATCGAGTAAGACAACGTAAAACGGCTGTAGGACAACTGTAAGACCTCGTAATGCGGCTCAAATTTGGCCGCATTTGAGCCTACGCAATCCATCGGGAGCAGGGAAGTAGATGCCATCGCTTGATTCCGCAACCCGCGAAGCCTTGCTGACACGCCTCCGCTTCTATCGCGATCTCGGCCTCACAGAGTTTTACCGCCGTCCTGTGGAG
>Ga0302320_10016303_pt1 | contig 15199 bp, 12 predicted proteins | sample Bog_T0_3_FD_202130 | JGI IMG/M metagenome (GOLD analysis project Ga0302320, IMG submission 202130) | Peat permafrost microbial communities from Stordalen Mire near Abisko, Sweden - Bog_T0_3 | ecosystem: Environmental > Terrestrial > Soil > Wetlands > Peat | place: Sweden: Abisko, Stordalen Mire... | reverse complement strand
GCAGGCGGCGGGGTTTCGCGTCACCGGCTCGGATCTGAACGTTTACCCTCCGATGAGCACTCAGCTTGCCGCCTTGGGGATAGAATTCATTGATGGCTATGGCGCCGATCAGCTCGATTTGCAGCCCGATGTCATCGTCGTCGGCAATGCCTTGAGCCGCGGCAGCGCCGTGATCGAGGCGATGCTGGACCGCGGCCTGCCGTACACCTCCGGGCCGCAGTGGCTTGCCGAGCAGGTGCTGCGCAGCCGGCACGTGCTCGCGGTCGCGGGCACTCACGGCAAGACCACCACCGCGAGCATGCTGGCGTGGATCCTGGAGCGCGCCGGGCTTGCCCCTGGATTCCTGATCGGCGGCGTGCCGAGCAACTTCGCGAGCAGTGCGCGCTTGGGCGAGGGGCCGTGCTTCGTCATCGAGGCGGACGAGTACGACACGGCATTCTTCGACAAGCGAGCCAAATTCGTTCACTACCGCCCGCGCACCGCGATCCTCAACAACTTGGAATACGATCATGCCGACATCTATGAAGATATCGCCTCGATCCGCCGGCAATTCAATCAACTGTTGCGCACGGTGCCGGCGGCCGGCCGGCTGATCGTCAATGGCGACGATGCGCAGCTCGCGACCACCCTCACCTTGGGCTGCTGGACGCCGCGCGAGACCTTCGGCGCCGCGCAGAGTTCCGACTGGCGCGCGCACATCGCGCCCGGAGGGTTTCGTGGGCGATTCGAAGTGCGGCTGCGCGGCCAGGCGGTGGCCGAGGTCGAATGGTCGCTGCTCGGCGCGCACAATGTCATGAATGCATTGGCGGCGATCGCGGCCGCGAGCCATGCGGGCGTGGCGCCCGCAGACGCCGCACAAGCGCTGAATACATTTTTAGGCGTGAAGCGCCGCATGGAAGTTCGCGGCGTGGTCGGCCATGTGACGGTGTACGACGACTTTGCCCACCACCCGACGGCCATTGCAACGACGCTGGCGGGGCTGCGCGAGCGGGTCGGGGATGCGCGAATCCTTGCCGTGGTCGAGCCGCGATCCAACACCATGAAGCTTGGGGTGCACCGGGATGAGCTGGCACCCGCGCTCGCGCCGGCGGACTTGTGTTGGTTCCTGAATTCGCCCGGGCTCGGCTGGGATCTGCCGGCCGCGGTGGCCTCGCTCGGCAACCGCGCGCGCTTCGCCGCCGATGTGGACTCCTTGGTGAAGGATCTGGCGGCGCAATGCCGTGCGGGCGACCACGTTCTGGTCATGAGCAATGGCGGTTTCGGCGGCCTGCACGAAAAGCTGCTTGCCGCCTTGCGCGTGTGCACGTGAGCTCGATCGCGCTGTTTCCCCTCAACATCGTGCTGTTTCCGGGCGGCCCGCTGCCCTTGCGAATCTTCGAAACACGCTACCTCGACATGGTTGGCCGCTGCATGCGCGAGGCGCAGGATTTCGGCGTGGTGCTGATCCGCGAGGGACGGGAGGTGGGGCCCGCTGACTTCCACGAGGTGGGCACCAGCGCGAAGATCATCGATTTCGATCAGCTATCGGACGGCTTACTGGGCCTCACCTGCTCAGGCGCGCGGCGCTTTCGAATCCGCAGCCACACTCGGCAAGCGAACGGCCTCAATCTCGGGGAGGTCGAGTGGCTGGCCCCCGAGCCCACGGTTCTGGTGCCTGCGCGCCATGCGCGCCTGTCGAAGCTCCTGCAAAACGTGCTTCCGCAACTCGGAGGGGTGTACTCCGATATTCAGATGCGCCTGGACGATGCGGCATGGGTCGGGCATCGCCTGGCGGAGATCCTGCCCATCCCGCTATCTGAGAAGCAGTCCTGCCTGGAGCTCGACGATCCTGTTCACAGGCTCGATGTCCTGGCTCCGCTGGCATAGCGCGCATAGAAGCGCCGCAGGGCGAAGCCCAGCACAATCGTCCAGCCGAGCACCAGCCAGCCGACGAAGCCGTCGAAGCTGCTGAGCAGAAAGCCGAATCGCGCGGCGCGCAGCGGCGCCGACATCTCATGCGCGAGCAGCATCACCCACACCCAGCCGGCGTGCAGCCCAACACAGGCGGCGATGTGGCCGGTCATCACGCGTATCATCCCCAGAACGACGCCGACCGCCAGCAGGCACAGGAACGCGTCGGCAATGCCGGCCGGATGCGCGAAGGAGTGCAGCGTGCCGGTCAGCAGATCGAGCCCGCTCCAGGCCGATACCTGCTGCGCCGGAATGTGGAAGCTGGCGAGGAAATGGCTCGCGGCGTAGACCAGGGCGGTCAACACGATGGCAACGCGCGCGCCAGCCTCGCGCTCGATGGCGGTAAGCATGGCGCCGCGAATTAGCGTCTCTTCGATGAATGCCACCGCGAGCGCGCTCAGCAGCCGCAGCAGCGCGAGCCCAAGCAACGCAGCCGCGCTGAAGCGTGCGGCGGGAGACCACTCGAGCAGCCCAAGGGCGTTCATGATGCCGACCACCGCCAGCATGGACAGCACGCCGAGCGCGAAGCCGATCGACATTTCGCGCGCAAAGATGCGCCGGGGACAGCCGTAGCCTAGGCTCGCCCGGTCGTTCAGGCGCAGATGTCTTGCGCTGAGCAGGAATCCCGCCAGCAGCACCAGCATGCCGATGCGCTCGCCGATGCGATGAAAGGGAAAGTCGAAGTGCGGATGCAGCAGCAGCCACGCCGGATATGAAAATACCGCAAGCGCCGCGAGCCCCACCAGCACCAGGCCGAGAAACCAGGCGAATGCGCGCATGTCAGGCGCCGGAGCGCAAGCCGGCGAAAACTTCCGCCGCCGCGGCAACGGTCGCGTCTATCTCCACGTCCGTGTGCATGGCCGATACGAAACCGGCCTCGAATGCGGACGGCGCCAGGTACACCCCCCGATCCAGCATGCCGTGGAAGAATCGCCTGAAGCGCTCGACGTCGCAGGCCATCACCTTGGCGAATGTGTCGACGCGCGGCTCGCCGGTGAAGAACAGCCCGAACATCCCGCACACATGATTGGTGGACAGCTCCACGCCGGCCGACGCAGCCGCTGCGCCGAGGCGGCGCATCAGCAGATCCGTGGTTTGCGCCAGTCGGCGGTGAAATCCCGGTGCGGACACCAAATCGAGAGTCGTGAGGCCGGCGGCCATGGCCACCGGATTTCCGGACAGCGTTCCTGCTTGGTAGACCGGCCCCAACGGCGCCAGCCGCTCCATGATGTCGCGCCGTCCGCCGAACGCGCCCACGGGCATGCCGCCGCCGATGATCTTGCCGAGCGTGGTGATGTCGGCGCGCACGCCGTACAGTTCCTGCGCGCCGCCCAGCGCCACCCGGAAGCCGGTCATCACCTCATCGAAAATCAGCAGCGCGCCGCTGCGGCTGCACTCGCTGCGCAATCGCTCGAGAAATCCCGCAACGGGCGGTACGCAGTTCATGTTGCCGGCCACCGGCTCGACGATGACGCAGGCGACCCGGTCGCCGATCTGACGCATCACCTCGCTCACCTGGTGCGCATCGTTGTAGTTGAGCGTCACGGTGAAATCGGCGAGGGCCTGCGGCACGCCGGGCGAGGTGGGGACGCCGCAGGTCAGGGCGCCGGAGCCCGCCTTGATCAACAGCGAGTCGGAGTGGCCGTGATAACACCCCTCGAACTTCACGATGATGTCGCGCCCGGTGAAGCCGCGCGCCAGCCGGATTGCGCTCATCGTCGCCTCGGTACCGGAACTCACGAAGCGCACCATTTCGATGGACGGCATGAGCTGCGTCACGCGCCGGGCGAGCAGGGTCTCGAGTTCGGTCGGCGCTCCGAAGCTCAGGCCGTCGGCGGCCCTCGACTGCACGGCTGCGATCACCTGTGGATGCGCATGGCCCAGGATCATGGGGCCCCAGGAGCCGACGTAGTCGATGAATCGCCGGCCGTCGGCGGCCGTGGCGTACGCGCCGGCGGCTTTCTTGAAGAACACCGGTTCGCCGCCGACGCCGCGAAATGCCCGCACCGGCGAGTTCACGCCGCCCGGAATGTATTTGCAGGCTTCCTCGAACAGACTCACATTCGCTCCCGAGACTGGTTAGGCCGCCAGCGCTCCGCTCGGCAGGCTCAGCCGCACCTCCAAGCCGCCTGCGGCGGAATTGCTCGCCTGCGCCGTGCCCCCATGGGCCTTCATCACCTGGGCGGTAATGGCCAGTCCGATGCCTTCGCCGCCGCTGTCACGGTCGCGCGACTCCGCGACACGGTAGAACGGCTCGAATATACGCTCCAGGTCGGCGGCCGGTACCCCGGGCCCGCGATCCTTGATCCGAATCACCAGCGCCGAGCCGGTGCGATCGATCGACACCGACACCGGCTGCCCTTGTGGACTATAGCGCATGGCGTTGCGCAACACGTTCTCGATGGCGCTGTGCAAGAGCTCGCGATTGCCGAGCACCGAGGCATTCGCCGCGCCCTTGAGCTCAACGCTGCAGTTGTTCACCGCACCTTCGAAATTCGCATCGCGCACCACTTCCTCGACGATCTCATCGATTGCGACTGGCTCGCGCGAGAATGGAGCATCCGTGCCCTGCAGGCGCGCGAGCTTCAGCACCTGGCTGATCAGGGAATCGAGTCTTTCTATTTCCCGCTCCAACCGGTCGAGCTGGCGCACATGGTCCGCCGCCGGCTGGCGCGCCAGGCCCACCGCGACCCGCATCCTCGCCAGCGGCGAGCGCAGCTCGTGCGATATGTCACGCAACAGCTGGGTGGTCGCGGCACGATTCGCCCGCAGGCGGTCGGCCATGGCGTCGAAATCCCGCGCCAGCACCGCCACCTCATCCTTGCGGCCCTCGAGCCCGGCACTGACCCGGAGCCCTGGATTCTCGGAGGCGAGGGCGCGCGCGCCCTCCTGGATCCGCCGTATCGGCGCGCTCAGGTGTTGCGCCAGCCACCAGCTGGTAATGGCGCTGACGATGAGCGCGATGGCGAGAATGGCCAGGGAGATTCCCGGCAGGCTCAGGGCGCCAAAGATGCTGGGGCGCCGCGGCATCAACAGCACCGTGTAGATGGAGCCGTCGGCCGCCACCAGCTGCGAGTCGCGCAGCCGCATCATGTGAAAGCCGCCCGGCGGCGGCCCGGGCGGGCGGTCTCCATTGCCGAACAGGGCCTCGTGATTGAACAATTCCAAGCGTCTTACCGCCACCTCCGGCAAACGCCGGCCGAGGATGTCCTTGCCGTCCGGGCCCACGATGTAGACGTCGCGGTCCGGGATGCTGTTCTTGTTGGCCTGCAGCCAGTCCTTGAGAGCGCCGATCCCGCCCTTCGCCAGGACCTCGCCCGCGGGAATCGCCACCGATGGGCGGCGCTGCGCTTCCTGCGATTCGTACTCGTGGGCGGCGACCGAAAAAGTAATGGCGATGCTGCCGCCGACGATGAGCGCCATCGCCACCAAGAACAACATGAAGACGCGAAAAAACAGGCTATGCATGCGCCGAGGTCAGCGTATATCCCGAGCCCCGTACATTCTTTATTTCAGGATTCTTGCCGGCTTCGAGTTCGAGCTTGCGGCGCAGATTGCTGATGTGCGTGTCGATGCTGCGGTCATAGGGCACCAGCTTGCGGCCGAGCGCCTGCTCGGTCATGGCCTCGCGCGAAATCACCTGCCCCGCCGAGCGCATCAGCAATTCGAGCACGCGGAACTCCGCTCCGGTGAGGGCGACGGGCTTGTCCGCAACGCGAACCTGGTGCATGCCGGTGTGCAGCACGATCGGCCCGACGGAGAGTTCATCGGCCGGCGTCCCGCGCGCCGGGCGATTGCTGGCGCGGCGCAGGATGGCGCGCACTCGCGCCACCAGTTCGCGCGGGTTGAATGGCTTGCTGAGATAATCGTCGGCGCCGAGTTCCAGTCCGACGATGCGGTCGACGTCGTCGCCGCGCGCCGTGAGCATCAATATCGGAGTGCGGTACGACGCGCCGAGCCTGCGCAACACGTCAAACCCGCTGACGCTGGGCAGCATCACATCGAGAATCAGGATCTCGAATTCCTTCGCCTGCAGTTCGAGCAGAGCGTCGGCGCCGTCATGCACGCTGTTGACGTCGAAGTGCTCCGCCTCCAGATACTCGGTGAGCATCTGACATAACTCCCGGTCATCGTCGACCAGCAATACGCGCGCCTCGCGCGGAGTTGCGGGAGCCTCGCCCGTGGGCGAACCGGCTGATGGTGAATTGGCGGACATGACTGATTGTCGTACTTTCGCACAGCCGCCGTCCATCGACGGCCGCAGCGCGTGAATTTGCATTTCTTGACAAAGAAAATCAGCGTTGTATGGCCTGGATGCCGTCTCGCTTGAGCAGATCAACGACACCGTCGCGGCCGACCAGATGACCCGTGCCGACGATGATCAGATAGTTCCGGTCCGCGTTGAGCAACGCCTCGATTCTCGGCAGCCATTTGCGGTTGCGCCCGGTCAGCATGGTTCTATAAAGCGCGGGATCGCGCCCGAACTCCTGCTTGATCTCGGTTTCGAACCAGGCAGCATCGCCGTGCTGCCAGGCGTGCACCATCTGCTCCGCCTGCTGCGGAAGCTCGTGGGCTGCCTCGAGGCTGGAGACCAGGTAGTCGGCCTGAGCGTCCAAAGTCATCGACTGAAACAGGGAGATCTGCTCGTGCACCGTTTCTAGGCCGGCAACGGTCTTGCCGTCGTTGCGCGCCCGCTCGACGAAGTACATTTCGACGCCCGATTCGGCTTGGAATCCGAGGGCGGCAAGTTGCTGTTCGGAGATTGCCTCGGCAACGAACCACGGAGCGTATGCGTCGAGGGTGGACAGTTCAATGCCAAGGCCGCGCGCGAGGGCGTCGGCATGCGCATAGCGGCGGGCCCCTAGTATCCCGCGCAGGGTCTTGCCTGGCGGGAGCGCCGCGGCGGCGAGCAAATCGGCTCGAATCTGCGCGCTGTCGATGTTCTCCAGGTCAATCTCCATCAGCAGCGAATTTGCGCCGGCGTAGGCGTCGAGCATCACCTGGGGCAGAGGATAATCGCCGGGGCGCAACACGTGAATCGAGCCGAGCAGGTAAACGGTGTTGTGCTTGCCGTGCAACTCCCACAGCGGATGCAGCGCGCCGTCCGCGCGCGCCGAGAAGCACAGCGCCATGCAGCAGAGCGCAAGCCCGGCATGCCGCCAGCCGAACAATGAATGTTGCATCGACCTCTTGGAGTGTCAGCCCGCCGCCGATTGCTGTATCTGCACCGGCTGGACCCACCGGACCGCGGAGTCGATTCGGCCATCGCCGTGCAGATCGAAGCGACGGTAGGCGGGCGGAAGGCAGTCTACCGCGTAGCGGTCGCTATGGGGCAGGAACTGCGCTCCGGTCGACGGGGTCGCGAACAGCCGCACCTTGCCGCGGCTGCCCTCGTAGTTCTGATGCACGTGTCCCCACACCACGGCCCGCACCTGTGCATGCGAGTCGATGATCCGCCAGAACTCGTCGCAATTGGCGAGCCCGATGCCGTCGAGCCAGCGGCTGCCCATGGCAACGGGATGATGGTGCAGGCACACCAGCGCATGAGCCGGCGCGCCGGCCAGGGCGCGGTCCAGCCGCTCGAGTTCCTCATTGCTCAACCGCCCGCCGACATGCCCGGGATCGTAGCTGTCCAGCATGATGAAATGCCAATCGCGGATCTTGCGCGTTCCGCAAATTTGAAACGGCGCGGCATTGAGCGACCGGCGCATGGCCTCAGGCTCGTCATGGTTGCCGGGAACGCAGAGCACCGGCTTTTGCAAATTGCCGAAGATGCTGCGAAATCGCAGGTAGCCGGAGCTATCGTCCTGCACCAGATCCCCGGTGACCAAAATCGCGGCGTAATCGGCCATCTCCGTGAACGCATCGTCCAGCACGGCGCGCAGGCTCGCGTCGGTTTGCACGCCGCGCAACTGCGCGTCGGCATTTCCATACAGGTGTGGGTCGGTAATTTGTAGAATTTGCATCGGGGGAAATGTTAGCAAAAGGTGCCGGCGGCTTCGGTGAACTGGGTCATGACGGTGCGCGATGGAGCTAGACATAACCAGACCGAAATTATGTGACCGCGTTCCCCAAGATGCGCGTTGAGCGAAAAATCCGAGCGCGACCACGCGCCCGGTGTCGGTTGCTGGGGACGGGCGCATCGGGGAGAATACGCGCTCTCTCACCTTAGGACATAACCGCCCCATGCCAACCCGCCGCGAGCTTGCCAACGCCATCCGAGCGTTAACGATGGATGCCGTCCAAAAGGCCAATTCCGGCCACCCGGGAGCGCCCATGGGGATGGCGGACATCGCTGAAGTGCTGTGGCGGGACGTGCTTAAGTTCAATCCCGGCAATCCGACGTGGTCAGACCGTGACCGGTTCGTTCTTTCGAACGGGCATGCGTCCATGCTGCTGTACTCCGTGCTGCACCTGACCGGTTACCCGCTGTCGATGGACGAAATTCGGCAATTCCGGCAATTTGGATCCAAGACCCCGGGGCATCCGGAGCGCGAGCCGCATCTGGGCATCGAAACCACGACCGGGCCCTTGGGGCAGGGGCTTGCCAATGCCGTGGGCATGGCGCTGGCGGAGCGCGCGCTCGCAGCGACCTTCAACCGGCCGGGCCACAGCATCGTCGATCACCACACCTACGCGTTCTGCGGCGATGGCTGCCTGATGGAAGGAATCTCGCACGAGATTGCCTCGCTTGCAGGCACGCAGCAGCTCGGCAAGCTCATCGTCGTCTACGACCACAACGGCATTTCCATTGACGGCAAGGTAGTGGGCTGGTTCGCCGACGACAGCACGCTGCGCTTCGAGGCTTATGGCTGGCATGTGCTTGATGTCGATGGACAGGACAGCGCCGCGGTGGCGGCGGCGCTGGCGGCCGCGCGGGCGGTCACAGACAGGCCGTCGTTCATTAGCGCGAAGACCACCATCGGCTGGGGCGCGCCCAACAAGCAGGGCACCGCAGCCATGCACGGCGAGGCCATGGGAGTCGAAGAGATCGCCGACACGCGCGCGTTCTTGAAGTGGAACTCTCCGCCGTTCGAGATACCGGCGGATATTCGCGCGGCGTGGGATATGCGCGAGAAGGGCGCGCGCGCGGAGCAACAGTGGCGCAAGCAGTTCGCGGCTTACAAACTCGAATTTCCGGCTCTGGCGGCCGAATACGAGCGGCGCATGTCCGGCGATCTGCCGGAAGGTTTCGCGGCGCTCGCGCAAGCCTGCATCGGGGGCGCGCAGGCGGAGGGAAAATCGCTCGCGACGCGCCAATCCTCGCAGGCGACGCTGAATGCGATCGGGCCCAATTTACCCGAGCTGTTCGGCGGCTCCGCGGATCTCACGCCCTCGAACGGCACCCTGCGCAAGGACTCGGTCATCGTGACGCCGGCCGCCCCGGGCGGCAACTATGTCCACTTCGGCGTGCGTGAGTTCGGCATGTCGGCGATTCTCAACGGCATGGTCGCGCACGGCGGATTCGTTCCCTACGGCGGCACGTTTCTCACCTTCTCGGACTATGCGCGCAATGCGCTGCGCATGGCGGCGCTGATGCGCTTGCGGGTGGTATTCGTCTACACCCACGATTCGATCGGCCTGGGCGAGGACGGCCCGACGCATCAACCGATCGAGCAGCTGGCGGCGCTGCGGGTGATCCCGCACATGGATGTGTGGCGGCCTTGCGATGCCGTTGAAACCGCGGCCGCATGGGCCGCGGCGATCGAAAACCGCGACGGGCCGACCTGCCTGGCGTTGACCCGCCAAGCGGTGACGCACCAGGCGCGCGACCTTGCACAAGTGGCCGCCATCCGGCGCGGCGCATATGTATTGATCGACAGCGACGGTGAGCCTGAGGCAATCGTGATTGCGACCGGTTCCGAAGTCGGCATTGCCGCCGAGGCGGTGCGCAGCTTTCTCGCCAAAGGGCGCAAGCTGCGCCTGGTGTCGATGCCCAGCGTGACCACCTACGAACGTCAAGACGAAGCATACAAGGAAAGCGTGCTGCCCAAGGCCGTGACGCGCCGGGTCGCGGTGGAGGCGGGAGTGCGCGAGCCGTGGTGGCATTATGTGGGTTTGCAGGGCCAGATCGTCGGCATCGACCATTTCGGCGCCTCGGCGCCGGCAAAGGTGCTGTTTCAGGAATACGGGTTCACGCCGCAGCACGTAATCGAGGCGATCGACACAGTGCTGGCCGGTTGAGCATCGCATACAGGGGAGATCAAACAGATGGCAATTAAGGTGGGCATCAACGGCTATGGGCGCATCGGCCGCAATATTCTGCGTGCCCTCTACGAAGGGCCGCATGCGAAGCAGATCCAAATAGTCGCAATCAACGATCTCGGCGATGCCAACACGAACGCCTACCTGACGCGGTTCGATACTGTGCACGGCAAGTTCCGCGGCGATGTGCACGTCGACGGCGACGCGATGGTGGTGAACGGCGATCGCATTCGCGTGGTCGCGCAGCGCGACCCGTCCAAATTGCCGTGGGGCGAGCTGGGCGTGGATTTCGTGCTCGAGTGCACCGGGTTGTTCACGAGCAAGGCGAAGGCATCGGCGCACTTGACGGCCGGCGCGAAGAAGGTCGTGATCTCCGCCCCCGGCGCCGAGGACGTCGACGCGACCATCGTATACGGCGTGAACCATGGGGTGCTCAAGCCCAGCCACACCGTGATTTCCAATGCCTCGTGCACCACCAACTGCCTGGCGCCGCTGGTGAAGGTGTTGCACGATGAGATCGGTGTCGTGGCCGGCGTGATGAACACCATCCACTCCTACACCAACGATCAAGTATTGACCGATGTGTATCACACCGATCTGCGCCGATCGCGATCGGCAACCACCTCGATGATCCCGACCAAGACCGGCGCCGCGGCGGCCGTGGGTTTGGTGCTGCCGGAATTGAAAGGCAAGATCGATGGATTTGCGGTCCGGGTGCCGACCATCAATGTCTCGCTGGTCGATTTGAGCTTCTCCGCGGCGCGTCCCACCAGTGTCGAGGAGATTCATGCCGCGGTAAAAAAGGCCGCTGCCGGCTACTTGAAGGGAATCCTGGCCTATAACGACCAACCGCTGGTGTCGGTGGACTTCAATCACGACCCGGCATCCTCCACGTACGACGCGACCCTGACGAAGGTGATTCAGGGCTCGCTGGTGAAAGTTTGCGCGTGGTACGACAACGAATGGGGCTTCTCGAACCGCATGCTCGACACCACCGTGGCTTGGTCGAAGGCTACCTGAGGTGGAGAAAATCCGGAAAATGATGAGCCTCGATCTGCGGGCCAAGCGGGTATTGATTCGCGAGGATCTGAACGTGCCGATCCATGACGGGGTGGTGACTTCGGATGCGCGAATCCGGGCGGCGCTGCCGACGGTGCAGGCCGCGCTCAGCGCGCAGGCGCGAGTGCTCATCATGTCGCATCTCGGCAGGCCGGAGGAGGGTAGGTATCGCGCGGAGTTCTCCCTCGCGCCGGTGGCCAAACGCATGGCGCAACTGCTCGGCGTGCCGGTCGCGCTGAAGCGCGACTGGCTCGACGGGGTCGAGGTGGCGCCGGGCGAGGTCGTGCTGCTCGAGAACGTGCGCTTCAACAAGGGCGAGAAGAAAAACCTGGACGAACTCGCCAAGAGGATGGCCGCACTCTGCGACATCTACGTCATGGACGCATTCGGCACGGCGCATCGCGCCGAGGCGAGCACCCACGGCGTCGCGAAGTACGCACCCGTGGCCTGTGCCGGCCCGCTGCTGGTCAGTGAGCTGGCGGCGCTCGAGACCGCACTGGAAAAGCCAGCCCGGCCGCTGCTGGCCATCGTCGGCGGCTCCAAGGTCTCGACCAAGCTGACCGTGCTCGAATCGCTGCTGAGCAAAGTCGACCAGTTGATCGTCGGCGGCGGGATCGCCAATACCTTTCTTGCGGCGCTCGGATTCACCGTGGGAAAGTCGCTGTACGAGGCCGACATGCTGGACATTTGCAGGCGTTTACTCGATCAGTCGCAGAAACGCGGCATCGAGATTCCAATGCCGACCGACGTGGTGGTCGCCAAGGAGTTTTCGGCGACGGCCGAGGCCGACGTGAAACCGGTCGGCGCCGTGGCAAGCGATGAAATGATCCTCGATATCGGCCCGGACTCCGCCGAACAAATGGCCGGGCTGGTCGCCTCGGCCGGCACCGTCCTATGGAACGGCCCGGTCGGGGTATTCGAGTTCGAGCAATTCGGCGAAGGCACGCGCACCTTGGCCAATGCGATCGCCCGCAGCAAGGCCTTCTCGCTGGCGGGCGGCGGCGACACGCTCGCGGCGATCGAGAAGTACGGGATCGCGGAGAGCATTTCCTACATATCGACCGGCGGCGGCGCATTCCTGGAGTTTGTCGAGGGCAAGAAGCTTCCCGCGGTGGAAATTCTCGAGCGGCGCGCAGCATGAGCACACTCCTGCGGCGCACCAAGATAGTCGCCACCTTGGGGCCGGCCACGGACGACGCCGCCGTATTGACGGAAATGGTTCGCGCGGGCGTGGACGTGGTCCGGCTCAACTTTTCGCACGGCGTGGTGGCCGACCACGCACGCCGGGTGGATCTGGTCCGCGCCGCCGCCGAGCGCGCCGGCCGCTATGTCGGGATTCTCGGCGACCTTCAGGGACCGAAGATCCGCATCGACCGGTTTGTGGCGGGCAGGGTGAACCTGGCCGACGGCGCCGAGTTCACGCTGGATGCCTCGCTCGGCGTCGATGCCGGCACTGAGGCGTCGGTGGGCATTGCCTACAAGAGACTGCCGAGCGACGTGTTCGTCGATGATGTGCTGCTGCTGAACGACGGGCAGATCAGCCTGAAAGTGACGGCGATCGACGGTCCCCGCATCCGCACCCGCGTGCTGGTCGGCGGCGAACTCGGCAACAACAAGGGCATCAACCGCCAGGGCGGCGGATTGTCGGCCGGCGCCTTGACCGACAAGGATCGCGAGGACATTAAAACCGCCGCGCTCATCAAGGTGGATTTCCTCGCGGTGTCCTTTCCGCGCGATGCCGCCGATATGGACGAGGCGCGCGCGCTGTTGCGCCAGGCGGGGGGCCACGCGCTGCTGGTGGCGAAGATCGAGCGCGCCGAGGCGATCACCAACCTCGCCCGCGTGGTCAAGGCGAGCGACGCGGTCATGGTCGCGCGCGGCGACCTTGGCGTCGAAATGGGCTACGCCGAACTCGCGGGGCTTCAGAAGCAGATCATCCTCGAGGCTCGCCACCAGAATCGCCTGGTGATCATGGCGACGCAGATGATGGAATCCATGATCGTCAACACGATTCCAACGCGCGCGGAGGTTTCCGACGTCGCGAATGCGGTCATGGACGGCAGCGATGCGGTCATGCTGTCGGCGGAGACGGCGACCGGCAGGCACCCGCCGAAGGTGGTCGAGGCCATGAGCCAGATCATCGTCGGCGCCGAGAAGTACCAGTTGGCGCACGTGCGCATCCGCCAGCGCACCAGCGGCTACTTCGAGCGCTTCGACGAGGCAATCGCGGCCGCGGTGATGTACACGGCGAATCATCTGCACGTCAAGGCGATCGTGGCGCTCACCGAATCGGGGTCGACGGCGCTATGGATGTCGCGGGTGCGCTCTGACATTCCGATCTACGCGTTTACCCGCAATGAAGCCACGCGCGGCCGCGTGACCCTGTACCGCGGCGTGTATCCGGTTGCCTACGGCGTCGAGGACAAGGACCGGGAGGCATTCTACTTCTCGATTTTCCGCCTGCTGCTCGATTTGAAATTGGTCGCGGACGGCGATTTCATCATTCTCACCAAGGGCGAGCTCAGCGGCGTATCCGGCGGCACCAATTCCATGCAGATCCTGCAAGTCACGCGAAAGCAGCCGTGAAGGCGGAGTTTCGCGGCACCGACCGGTATATCGCCACCGAAGAGCTGATGGGCGCGGTGAATGCGGCCATCACGCTGTCGCGGCCGCTGTTGATCAAGGGCGAGCCGGGGACCGGTAAAACCCTGCTCGCAACCGAAATCGCCAGCTCGTTGCGCAAGCCCTTGTTCGAGTGGCACATCAAGTCCACGACCAAGGCTCAGCAGGGACTCTACGAATACGACGCGGTGTCGCGCCTGCGCGATTCGCAGCTCGGCGACCCGCGCGTTCAAGACATCCGCAATTACATCGTGAAGGGCACGCTTTGGGAGGCGTTCGACTGCGACCAGCAACCGGTGCTGTTGATCGATGAGATCGACAAGGCGGACATAGAATTCCCAAACGATCTGCTGCGCGAGCTCGACCGGATGGATTTTTTCGTGTACGAAACACGGGAGACGGTGCGCGCCAAGCACCGCCCGATCGTGATCATCACCAGCAACAACGAGAAGGAGCTGCCCGATGCCTTCCTGCGGCGCTGCTTCTTCCACTACATCCGCTTTCCGGACGCGGCGACGATGACGCAGATCATCGATGCTCACTTCCCGAATTTGAAGCGCGAACTGCTGCACGAGGCGCTGGCAAGCTTCTTTCGCGTACGGGAAATGCCGGGGCTGAAGAAAAAGCCGACCACATCCGAGCTGCTCGATTGGATAAAGCTGCTGGTCTCCGAGGACATCCCGCCGGAGGCGTTGCGCAGCGATGACCCGAAGCAGCTGTTGCCACCGCTATACGGCGCCCTGCTCAAGAACGAACAGGACGTGCATCTGTTCGAGCAGCTGCTGTTTCTCAACCGCCGGAATGCTCGTTAGATTTTTTTTCCTGCTGCGCAGTGCCGGCGTGCCGGTTTCCATACCTGAGCTTTTGAGCCTGCTGGAGGCGCTTAAAGCCGGCTTGGGCGAGCTCAGCGCCGAGCGGTTCTATCACCTGGCGCGCACCTGCCTGGTCAAGGACGAACGCCACTACGACCGCTTCGACCTTGCGTTTGCGGCGCATTTCAAGGGCGCCATGGACCTGACGGAGTGGCTTTCGCGCGAGCTGCCGGCCGATTGGCTGGAAAAGTTCGGCGAGCGCGAATTCACGGCCGAGGAGAAGGCGCGGATCGAGGCCCTGGGCGGCTGGGATAAGCTCATGGAGACGCTGAAGAAGCGCCTGCAGGAGCAGGACGCCAGGCATCAGGGCGGCAGCAAATGGATTGGCACCGCGGGGACCTCTCCGTTCGGAGCCCATGGGTACAACCCGGAGGGCATCCGCATGGGCCAGGATCAATCGCGGAACCGCAGCGCCACCAAGGTATGGGACCGGCGGGAATTCGCCAATCTGGACGACAGCGTGCAGCTCGACACGCGCGACATGAAAATGG
>Ga0302320_10016302_pt1 | contig 15199 bp, 15 predicted proteins | sample Bog_T0_3_FD_202130 | JGI IMG/M metagenome (GOLD analysis project Ga0302320, IMG submission 202130) | Peat permafrost microbial communities from Stordalen Mire near Abisko, Sweden - Bog_T0_3 | ecosystem: Environmental > Terrestrial > Soil > Wetlands > Peat | place: Sweden: Abisko, Stordalen Mire... | reverse complement strand
AGTCCGTTACCAACGGGATGCTAATCTGGGTCACTTGGGCGCGCTCACCGCGGGAAACCGAAGTTCGTCACTTCCGAATTATATCGGAGGGGCTTCCGCATGAGGTCGGTGAACCTGAGTGAAGATGCGCTGGCGACTGAATTGGCCAATCGGCCGGGCCTCATTCCCACGGGGATCGACGTCTCTCGGCAAAGGGTGCTGTGGATCGATTGGGGCAGTTACCATTTCTACGAAGGATTCTTCCACGATTCGCAGTCCGTCTACGAAAGGCTTCGGGGCAGCCCGCCGGAGTGTTTCACCTCTTCGCTGGAGTCCCTCGAGAGCTCTGAGATACTCAACCCGGAGATCAGCAGTACCTGCATTGAGCCATCTGGTTTCATCTTTCACACGGGCCGTTGCGGATCCACACTACTTGCGAAGGCGCTGGCCCGTTCACGCCGTCACTTGGTTTTCGCGGAGGCAGAACCGCATAACCGGATATGGCATGCCCTGCCGGCCGATCCTGATCGTGCGATCCGCGTCTATCGCAACCTGCTGCTGCTGATGGGCCGCCGAAGATTACCCTCGCTGGCCGCCCATCTGATCAAATTTACCTCATTTAACATCACGCGGTTCCACTTCATTCGCAGCGCTTTTCCAAGAGTACCGGCCCTGTTTCTGTTTCGCGACCCCGCTGCGGTCATCGCCTCCTGCCTTCGCAAACCCCCGCTCTGGCTGGGCCGGGATCTCGGCATTGGAAGAATCTGGGCGTCACCCGAAGCCGCCATCAAAGACTACTTCAACGCCGCGCTCACGATTCACGAGCCGCGCTTCCAGTGCCTGGATTACAGGGACCTGGTCGAGCGTGGGCTACCGCCGATCCTTCGCCTGTTCCAGCTCGATCCCCCGAAGGATGAACTTCGCATGATGGAATCGGAGCTTGCGTGGGACGCCAAGAGCGTGCTGCCCAGGCTCTTCGTTCCAGCTTCCCGCGTGCCGGACTATCCTGGTGACGAGGACCTCGGGCATCTCTACTATCGGTTGAAGAAACACGCTCCCTTGCCCCTCGAAACCTGCTTCAGATGCGAATGATCGAAAGTAGCCCGTTAGCCACGAAGGGACGGACAAAATCCACTTTTCCGGCCATCGTCAACAGGCCTGGAATCTCCCGGATCGTGAATGGCGCATCGTTCAGAACCCGATCGAGGCAATCCTTCAGAAACGTGGGCACGGTAGTGCGGTTACCCGCAAACTGGACTTCAAGCGAATCTCCATGGTCTTCGATTCTTCTCAAAATTTCGTAGCGCGAACAAAGCACCGTGTCGCCTGTCAGTTCCTGCAGCCGAAGCGTATCTGCAAAGCGTCCCCGCCATCCCGACCGCTGCGTGTCGATAAACTCGCGTCTGCCCCGTTCCACGAGGGCTGACGCCGGCATTTCCGCAAAAAGAATGCCCAGACGCCCGGCAAAGTCTCTGTCAAAGGCCTCCCTTGCTTCCTCGGTTGCAAACTCCTGCGGCACCGGTTGCTGGAACAAAGGATGGCCCTGAGCAGCTTCCGCGAGCACCTCGAGCAGCCTGAATCCGTAAAGCGGAAGCATACCGACCGTGACATGGATCGATCCCCGGCCCGAGCACCGCGCTTCGTGCCCGAGCCCTCTGGGAATAAAAAGCAGATCCCCCGGGCGCATTTCAATCTCAACAGGCTCGCTTACCGGTTCGGCGTACAGAAGCCAGCTCTTGCACCCCGAAATCTGCAGGACCATCACGTCGTGTTTGTCCTGGTGGCGGGCAAACCCCTGTGCCTCTGGCGGCGTGAGATAGATATTTGCCCACACGCGGAAGCCCAGTTCCCGTGTCAACTCGCGGCATGTCTGCAGCAGCGCGGGAATCATCAGGTCCGATGAGTTCACAACGATCGTCGATCCCCTGGTGTAGAGGTCGAATAACCGCTCAGGGATACCCACCGGCACAGGCAGTTGGCTGAACGCAGTGGGACGACTTTCGAGGGAACGCAGATGCGACCACTCGTCTACTGGCTTGCTCGCACCGTCGTTCACGACCTTAAAAAAGATGGCTGGCAGCAACTCAGACTGGAGACAGGCGTCCAGATCTTCGAGGCTGAGGACTTTGTCGTAAAAGCCCGCCCTGTCCCGTACGATATGAAGGTGCGTCCGATTGTGAAAATGTCCGAAGAATTTATCCGGCGAAAACGGGTCCAGAAGCTGGGAAAGACGTCTATACATGAAGAGCCGCGGTTTCCCTCTCTACCAGGCTGACCAGTTCGGAAAGAGCGCTGAACGCTCTGGGCCGCTCCAGCCGGTAAACCGGAGTCACGGAAGCCGTTGCGACGCACTCGCGCAGATGTAACGTCAAGGCCTCCTTTCCCAGTCTTCGATGCCGCGCAAACGAGTGCTTGCTCAAAACTGTCGCCGCCACCACAGGCGCGAGGAGTTCGGTTCGCAATTCCTCGCCGCATTGGAGAAGATAGATGCATCTGACCGGGAACAGCCGGTGGAGCTTACCGCGCGTGACATCGTAGCTGTGCTTATCGAGTTGAAACTGGCCGTGCAGCCGTTCTCCATCGATCACTTCGCGTGAATCTTCCTGCAGCCTCAGCCTTGACCAGGCCGGCCGCACCAGACACTTCCCGTTCGTCACGCGGACCGCACCTACATCATCGGCGATTACCAGATGACCGCGCGCATGAAACGCGGCCGCCGTAGTGGACTTTCCCTCTCCCGAAGGGCCCACGAAGACGATGGCTTGTTCGCCTATCACGACAACGCTGGCATGCAACGGCAACCAACCCCGCTGCCGCAGCAGAAATGCCATCACTCTTCCCAACAGCACGACATTCAATGCCCCTGGAACCGACTCGGGAAGCGGCTCCACGATGATTTCGCGGCCACCTTTAATATGGAAAGCGCCTGCCAGCGTGTGGAACGAGAATTCTTCATCAAGCGTAGGCTCGCGGGATGTAGGTGGAACCGCTCCAATCCGGATGACTACGTCGGGTTCGCCGTCGCCTTCCGGCAGTTCCGGCAACTCCAGTTCGGAATCTATGCCCAGCCCGAAGCCCGAGTATCGATACATATTAGTCACTGGCGGAATTCCGCGAACTGCCGCAGGAAGGCGATCAGATATATGGTCCCGGGGATCGAAATCAACGCATCCAGATCTTCCCTCAGCGGATCTACCGGCGCCAGACGCCTTGACAGCAGTTCGACATCCACAACGGAGCGCACCGGATCCGAGGGTCGGATTTCAGCCACGAAGTCCCGCGCCCTGGGGAGTTGCTCATTGTAGCGAACGAAGTAGTCGGGCGCAAAGGGCTTCTTATCCGTTCTCCATTGAATCCTGGAAGGAAGGATCTTATCGAGCGCCGCCCGGATCAGGCAGCGCTCGTATCCATTCCGGACCTTAAGCCTGGTCGGGGCGGCAATGCAAAACTCCACAACGCGTTTGTCAATGAAAGGATAAGCGAAGGGAATCGGGGGAGGGGGCCAGGACAGGTTGCCGTTGGCGTGTTTCTGCCGGAACAGCCAAAGCAACTCCAACTGACTCCTGCGATGGTTCGGCCAGCGCCTCACCAAAACGTGCCGAGCGTCGCAGTCTCGGATAAACTCGGCATTAAACAAGAGCAAGGGACGGAAATCCCGGTTAGGGAATAAACTGCGGCGCAGTCGAGCGCCCATCAATCGGATCGGGTGAGTGCCCCGTACGGCGCGAGTGCGCGCCAGTTCCCGCGCTAAAGTGACCCATCGAAGGCGAACTGCAAGTTCCGGAAAATAATCAAGGCCCCAGCAGGTTGGACCCAGTTCGCCGCCGACCCCCTCGAGAATGACGTCCAGAGAGTTGGCGGCTCCCGCTTCCTGAAACGCCTCATAGAGGTAATACCGCGAACTACGAATGAACGATGTTTCAAAGAAGCCGGCATCCTCAATATGGTCGAATGGGCCCTTCCCTGGCGCGGTACAGTACCCCATGCGGATGTTGGGCCGGCCACGGAATTCGCCGATATACTCCCGCTCGTCTGTCAATCCCGCGGGGCTCCCTTCCGGCATTACCGACGACAGCGTGACCAAAGAGCGGTTCTCTTTCTTAAGGCACTCGGCAGCAACAGCCACCACGGAAGAGGAGTCGAGGCCGCCGCTCAAAAGCGCCCCCACTGACTTCCGGTTTCTGATACGCTCCCGTACGGAGGTAAAAATAAGCTCGCGCAGCGCCTCGAAAACCTCCTCGTCACGCTTGGGAACCGAGACAGGCGAGGATTCGGGATCCCAGTAAGCCCATCTTCGCACCCCCCCGTGGTCCACCGACATGCAACTGCCCGCCGGCAACGAAAGGATACCGGAATAGAACGTTTCTTCGTCCCGCAGGTTCTTGCCACCTCGCACAGACATTGCAGCAAGTTTCGCGCGGTTTAAGTTCCGAGTGATGCCGGGGACTTTTAGAATCGGGCTCGGGTCGGCTGCAAATATGAAGCGGGAGGCTTGATACCAATAAAAGAAGGGTTGTGCAGCCAGGTGATCCCGGCAGCAGAAGAGACGTCTGATCGAAGCATCCCAGATCGCGAAGCCAAAGTCGCCAAGCAGGTAGGGTGCACACTGCTCCCCCCACTTAGCGTAAGCGGAAAGAACAATAGCCCGATCGCCGCCCAAGGCCAACTCCGGCCGCAGTGCACGAATCAGATCGGCGCGGTTATGGAGACGAACGTCCCCAGCGATGGCGAGATGCGAAGGTAAAAGTTGATCGATCGGGGAAGACGGCTCGAAGGGCTGACAGTTAACAAATGCGGGGGAATCTTTGCCGAAGTCGATATAACCCCAAACTCGGTCTAATGCCAGGATATCAACCCATCCTTAGCAACATGCGATGCCCGCATTCTAGGTGCTGAGCGCTCAGGAGTTGGCTGTACCGTCCGTAAAGCCGTTACCGTCGCCGTGCGCAAATGCCGTAGCTTGAACCAGCGCCTGAATCGGGCCGAGGCTCACAAACTTTGGCGAATGGTATGGCAGTCGTTGGACCTCACGTTGACCAAGTCCAGCGTTTGTCGCGTCTAAAGACTCATTTTTCATATTGTCCTCCGTCCCCATTCAACTCAGGAGAGAGCTCAAAATCAGAATACCACACGCACTTTTCGTTTGCGGCCTTTATCACGGCAAACTTTTTAAGAGTCCAGCGTCAATAAGTTGCCGGACCAGAGCGTTCAGATCGTCCCGGACCGTCCCGGGTTCCACATCATACTCCGACACCATGCGCTCGGCAACGGCCGCAACATCCCGCTGGTCGATCAGCATCTTCCACATGGAGGCGCCTATGTTATCGAGGCCGAAGTATTCCTGGCTGGTCATATTCAGGATCACGACTTCATCCTTAAGACTCTGGAATATCACGGAATCGCCGATTTCAACAGAAGTAGGGATTACCTTACTCATTTCCCAAAATATTATACATTAACCCAGGCTGGGAGAGTCGCAAAATCAAGGTGCATGGAGCAACCGGGCAAGGGGAGTGGCGGCAAACACCAGATATACGGGAACGTGATACGTCAGGTAATCGATCCGCATCAGAATGAGGGCCGAAACATGCAGCAGAAGTCCGGTAACCGCATAGGGCGCCGCCGACCGGGGTATTACGAGTATCACCCAAAACGTCAGTTCGAACGCCAGCGCGCCAACGCCGAAGATGCCGCAAAACCAACGGCTTTGCGCCAGTCGGGCAGAAAGAGGCAAGTCGTAGGTCAGGTGCTCTTCAAGCAGAATCCCCTGAAGTTGCTTCCAACTGGCCCAGCGGATTCCCGAAGTTCGGATTTTACAGAATGCGGAACTGAGATACATCTGCGCCAGAATTGCCTGCACCATTAGCAGAGGCCAAGCTGGCGCTGCCCCGTGGGAGCTCCGTCCCGGATCCGGCGCCACTGCCAGCAGAAGCAGTATTTGGGGCATGAGGTAGATTTTCCGCTGGACGTAAGACAGCGAACTGATCTGGCCAAAGTACAGAAAGTAGAAAGCGACTGCAAGTAACAGTGCCGCTCTGGGGAACACCCCCCCCGCACTCATCAGCAAAGTCAGGGCCAGGCCAACGCCTGTCGCGTGGAACTGAGCGTCCCTCAGCCGCGGCACCGGCCACCGGTGCAAAATGCGGGCAGGTCTCAAAATGGGCCGGGTGAGCTTCAGATAGGCGAACTGGTCGGCATGGCGTATACAAACCATCGCCGCAAGCACCCCACAGTACATGCTGGTAAAGAGCTGGACGCTGTTCACGCCTGTCATCCTGACGCAGGCGCCTGTTGCGGGATTCCTTCGAGAACGGTTCGCTCGACCACTTCATCCACCGTCTTCCAGTTTCCGCCAGGCTGCGGCGTTGTAGTACGCAGCACCATGCTGTAGCCCGTTGCCCCCGCCGCGGCCGGATCATGTTTCAGGCAGTGTGCGATATGTACGCGCAGCCTGTACAACCGTTCAAGTCGTTGCGGTAATGGCAAGCTGGCAGCGCGCCCGAAATCCTGACCGAACTCCTGCTGCAGCTTGTAGTAGTGCGGCCGCCACCAGCGTGAGCTGCCGTCGGGGTACTCCAGCGCTATGCGGAAAACACGTAGGCGCTCCGCCCTGACTGGCCGCGAAAACATGGGGTATCCCGTGAAAGGCCAGGCATCCCGGCCCCGAATTGCCGTGAACCATGAGGCACCGATAAAAATCAACGCCAGTATAAATACCATGAATCTTCTGCTGGCCGCAGCGCGCAGCGGCGCGAAATCCTTTGCATTGTAACACCTGGGCGCGCGACACGCGCCGAATCGCGGCGCGTAACCTCGCTCCGCTAAAGGTTCCGGCAATTTCAGCCGATCCACTACCCGGAGTCGATCTCATGAGCCAACGGTGTCACGGTCTGTTTCTCCCGGTTCTCTTGCTGTCTTGTTTCTTCCCCTGCGTTCGGGCAGCTGCCGAGGAGGGTGCCCCAGGCGGACCCCCGCAGCTGCCTTTTACTTTTGTCGAGAACACCGGCCAAGTCGAATCAGGCGTTCGATACATCGGAAACGGCCCCAATTTCAGAGCCTCCTTCCGTGACACTGAGGTGACATTTCAGCAGGGCTCCGCGGTCCTGAACCTCGAATTTTTGGGAGCGCGGCGGAATCCCCGCATATCGGCATCAAACCCGCTCGGCGCCACCGCAAACTACCTCATCGGTAACGATTCGCGAGACTGGAGGTTCGGCCTTGAACTATTCGGTCTGCTTACATACAGCGGGGTATGGCCCGGGATCGACATCAGATTCCGCGCCGAGGGAGGGCACATGAAGGCCGAATATGTGGCAGGACCCGGGGGTTCGGTCGATTCGATTCGATTACGCTTCAATGGAAGAGCCTCGATTCAGAGCGACGGCAGCCTGATCGTCTACACTGCGACCGGGCAGTTCCAGGAAGCCCCGCCTTTTCTCTGTCAGCGGGACGGAACCGAAATCAAGGGAGCGTTTAAAAAGCTCAAAGATGGAACCATCGGAGTCACAAGGCACGATGCCCTGCCGTCGCCGGTCGACGACCCCCGCATCCTCTTGAGCGGATACTTCGGGGGGGCGGCCGAGAGCACGGTCACGGCGGTAGCGATCAACTCATACTATGACATTATTGTGGCGGGCTGGACCCTCGCCGGGGATCTTCCCGCCTCCGGCAACTTCCAACCCGCGAACCACGGCGGCGTCGATGCGTTCGTCGCTGCTTTCAGCCCTTCCGGCGGAACCCTGATCTATTGCACCTACCTCGGCGGCTCGGCTGATGATCGGGCGTTCGGACTGGCGGTCGATTCCTCCAATAACAACTACATTACAGGCTGGACTTCCTCGCCGAATTTCCCCGTTTTCAAAGCCGTGCAGTCAAAACTCAGCGGAACGCGAGACGCTTTTGTCACCAAGCTGAATGCCGCGGGTAACGCACTGGTTTACAGCACATACCTCGGCGGATCGGGGGTCGAATCGGGCAACGCAATCGCGCTCGATTCCAGTAACGCGGCGGTAGTTATCGGAGACACCACTTCCACCAATCTCGCCACCACGGCGGGCGCGTTTCAAACGCGGTCGGGCGGGAACCAGGATGTATTTGTAGCCAGGCTCTCCCCGGCGGGAACCACCGTTACGTTTATGACTTACTTCGGCGGCAGTGCCGTCGACCATGGCGCGGCCATCAAGCTTGACAGCTCCAACTCGGTGTATATAGCAGGATCCACCTATTCGCAAAACCTGCCCACCGCCGCCGCCTCGCAGCCCCACTCCGGCGGCGGTCAGGATGGTTTCGTCGCCAAGATCGCCGCCTCCGGCGCTTCCATAATCTTCAGCACTTATCTCGGCGGATCGGGGGGCACGCCGGGGGCCCCTGAAGAAGTAAATGCGCTGGCGCTCGATACCTTCGGAGACTTGTTCGCAGCGGGCACCACCAGTTCCTGGAATTTTCCCGTCACCGCCAACACCGTCCAGACAACTTTCGCCGGAGGCCAGACGGATGGCTTTATTGCGCGATATACCACCGCCGGAGCCCTGAGCCGCTGTATGTACTTCGGCGGTTCGGGAAACGATGGGATCAACGGCATTGTGGCCGATTACTTTGGATATGTCTACATTACCGGCTACACTACTTCGACCGATTTTCCGACACGCAATCCGATCCAGAGCGCAATACCGGGAGGAATGAGCTCCTTTGTCGCCAAATTAACGCTTGGTCAGGTCTTTTTTTCCACCTACCTCGGCGGATCCGGCGACGACTCGGGGAATGCAATAGCCATCGATTCGCTGACCTCGATCGTGGTCGGTGGCTCCTCCGGATCCTGGGACTTCCCCGTCGCGGGGCTGGTCGGTGGCTGGCAGGGAAGCGCAATCTCCTCTTTCATTACGAAACTGGCCCCGAATTTTACGCTGAACGTCGTCGCCTCTCCGGTTTTCTATCGGGATACGTGGCATGATACCGGCTATAACGGTCCCAATCTCAACGTTACGACGAGTTCCTTCGGCCTGGCGGGAGATCTTCCCGTAATCGCGGATTGGGACGGTTCGGGCGTCAAGCGAATCGGCGTCTTCCGCAATGGCGAATGGCTCCTGGACATCAACGGAGACGGAGTGTTCGATGCAGGGGATAAAACGGTTCAGTTCGGACAGGCTGGCGACGTACCTATCGTCGGCGACTGGAACGGTACTGGCAGCATAAAACTCGGCCTGTTCCGCCAGGGCAGCTTCATTCTGGATCTCAGCGGCCACCTGTCGGGCGTTGCAACCGGTTTGAGCGATGCCCAGTTTGCTTTCGGCTTAGCCACCGATATTCCCATCGTCTCGGACTGGAATCGTACCGGCACCTCCAAAGTCGGCGTCTTCCGCAATGGGCTCTGGCTGGTGGATTATAACGGAGATCGCGTGTTCAACAACCTGGACCAAATCTGGACATACGGCGAAGCTGGCGATCTGCCGGTAGTCGGCGATTGGTCCAGCGCTGGTTTCGCGGAGATCGGCGTCTACCGGAACGGAGTCTGGATACTGAATTACGCGGGCAACAATGCTTTTTTCGCAAATGGCATTTATGAACTCTATGTGGTTTTTGGCGGAGCCGGTTATGTGCCGCTCGTCAATTGAGATCAGCCCTTGTTGAGATCAGCCCTCTGTGCCTCCGCTTCCTGAAGGCCAAAGGTGCGAAGAGGCCGCGACAGCGGGCAGAGACTATACCAAGCGCCGTATCTGGATTGGGGCTTTCATTTTTCTGGCAGACCCCAGCTTCATTTCACACGGAAACAACTGCTGCGGGAGTTGACGGATGCTGGGTTCTCGATCGCCAATTTCTATGTATGGGGCGGCTATGGGGCGGTCGTTGCCAAATATGATGGCGCAGTGAATGGCGGTGTCTAGGAGAGCTTCAGTTCCAGACGCAGCGCATGCCAAGCTTATTGCCCCGATGCCCCGGCTCGACCGTATCGCGGTGCGATGCGCGCACGGACTTCGCCACCGTGCCCCACGAACCGCCTTTCGGCTCTTTGAGTTCGCCGCTCGCGGGTCCGGCAGGATCGGTCTGAGGGTCGGCGCTGTACTTTCCATACCAGTCGGCCACCCACTGCCACGTGTTCCCCACCATGTCGTACAGCCCGAATGCATTGGGCAGTTTCTGCCCCACTTCGTGAGATGCGCCTCCGCTGTTTCCGCTATGCCAGGCAATATCGTCCAGGCTTCCGTAGCGGGCAACCGTGGAACCCGCCCGCGCCGCATATTCATACTCCGCTTCGGTCGGCAGCCGCCCTCCGATAGCCGCGCAGTACGCCCGCGCCTCCTCCCAGTTCACCTCCTCAACGGGAAGATTCGCGCCCTTGTGGTTGGCTGGATTCTTGCCGATCACCCGTTCATAAGCCTGCTGGGTGACAGCCGTCTGCCCCAGCCAAAAACCTTTGGTGATGGTGACCTCGTGGACCGGTTTCTCATCGTCGCCGCACTCCGTGTCCCCGGCCGAACAGCCCATCTGAAATTTTCCCGGTGGAATCCAGACGTAGGTCAGCCCATCCTTTGGATTCACCTTTTTTGCGCCCGCCGCTGTGCCGGACGCCGGCTGCTGGCCGGAAAGCAGCCCGGCAGCCACGCACGCGATCAGGAACTTAGCCACGCTTCGCATCGTTTCCTCCCGCATGAAAGTTTACAGCACACCCCGGCCCCAATGCGTCCCCATCTCTGGTACTAAATGAAAATCCGCCTCCGCAATCTGCCTCCCGAAGTGACTCAGCCGATTGAGGCCGCGATTGGACTGCTTGAAGCTTTGTTGGGTTGACGCCACGGGGCGGCTTTTGGGGGTCTGGAACCACGTTCCAGACTGCGTATACCATGATCGGGCTGTAATCAAGGCCATTCAGGCAATGTGAGACAATGGGCGCGATGTCCCGGAAGAGTCTGGTAGTTCTTGAATTTAATGAACTGACGCCCCGCCTCATGGACCAGTTCATTAATGAAGGGCTGCTCCCGAATTTTGCCAGACTGCGCAGTGAATCGCACGTTTTTGTGACCGACGCCGCTGAGCATCAGGATCTCCTCGATCCGTGGATTCAATGGGTCACGATCCACAGCGGACTCAGCTACGCCGAGCACGGCGTAGCTCACCTGAATGAGGGCGACAAACTGACCGAGCCGCGCGTGTGGGATATTGTGTCACGCGCCGGACTTAAAGTCTGGATCTGCGGAAGCATGAATGTTGGATTCAAGCAGCCCATCGACGGCTGGATTTTGCCGGATCCCTGGTCGTCCGGCGATGCCTATCCGCGCCAGCTCAACGACTTTTACCACTTTGTCCGGAGGCAAGTTCAGGAACACAGCAATGAGAGCGCTCCGCTCCGCATGAGCGACGCTCTTCGCTTCCTCTTTTTCCTCGTCTCGCATGGTTTGTCGGCGGGTACGGTGGCGGCCATTGTGAAACAGATTCTGGCCGAGCGCAGTTCTGATTGCCGCTGGAAGCGTGCCGTCCTGCTCGATCGCATGCAGTGGGATCTGTTCCGTTACTATTTCCGTCGTGAAGGCCCCGCATTCAGCACATTTTTCTTGAACAGCACGGCGCATTTTCAGCATTGCTATTGGCGAAATCTGGAACCGGAACGCTTCACAATTCAGCCTCGCGATGACGATCAGGGGCGCCACAAGGACTCGATTCTTTTCGGCTACCAGGAGATGGACCGGATCGTCGGCGAGGCGCTTGATCTGGCCTCCGGCGATACCGTCTTGGTCATGGCTACAGGGCTGAGTCAGCAGCCCTACGTGAGAGCCGAGGAGACGGGGGGAAAACAAGCCTACCGCCCGCACGACATCGCCAAAGTGCCGGAAATCTTCGGACTCGGCGGCGTCCGCGACGTGACGCCCGTCATGGCTGAGCAGTTTTTCATTCACCACGAGTCCGAAGCCGACGCGAGGCGCTCCTTCGCTCTGCTGAAGGATGTTCGAACCAACGGGACGCGCGTGTTTGAGGATGGCTGCATCGAGCTGCGTGGCCCGGAAGTGTTTCTCGGATGCAGCATCCGCTCGGAGCTTCCGGAAGACTCCATGCTCGATTTGCCTGGCGGCCGGCGCGCCCGTTTCTTCGACGTCTTCTATTTGATCAAAGACAGCATGAAAAGCGGCATGCACCACCCCGACGGCATGTTGTGGATTCACATGCCCGACCGGCAGCATTCCGAGGCGAAAGAAAAAATTCTTCTGACTTCGGTCGCGCCAACCCTGCTCACCCTTTTGGATCTCCCGGTTCCCGCGTCCATGCAGCGCGATACCGCGGTGCGCGTCTGAGCGGGAACAGACTTATCAGGGGTATCGCCGCGAGATGGGCCTGCAGCCGGAATGGAAGCGGGCTGCCAACTGGGCCACAAAAGCCGCGAGCATTTGTTGGCGCCTCAACAAACAACATGCGTCAAAGACGGTGCCCGCACTGCCCATGGGTTGGGGCTCTTGAGGATGAAGGCCGAGTGGTGGGCGCCCAGAGCTGCCCCCATTAAGTCTGCAGAGCCAAAAGGGTTTGGTGGACCTGAGGGGATTCGAACCCTTGACCTTTTCCACGCCATCTAAGGTATTTCAACGAGTTATAGACATCGCCACTGAAAACACAAGGGTTAGCGGAGGGTGGTTTGGACGCCGGTGGGCGCCACGGACGCCGTGTTTCACACTCTGGACTCCGTTCGGACTCCGGGACTCCACACCTGGACTGGCACAGGGCTTGCTCTTACGCGCGCGGTTGCCCAGGAATTTTCATTGTTGTCTCCCTGAGACGACAACAGAGAGATTTCCATATAAGGAGGATTGCCCAAGTGGACTTGACCCGTTCAGGCAGCGGTGACGCGAATCGCGTTGGGACGAGGATTGCTTCGCTTCGGCTGAAACGCTCTGAGACAGACCATTCACAGGTCTGTCTCAGAGCGTTTCCCGCAGGGGGTTTAACCGAACAAATGGCATAAGTTGGCGAGCATAGCGGTAACAGCAGTGAAGAAATCGTTCGGCTGCGTAGAACAGATTGAGCATGTCCCTGAGCCCGCCCAGGCGCCTGTGGAGAGCAACAGAATCAGAATCGAAGTGCGAAGTACGTTGGTTTTCATAGGACCTCCTTTAGTCCGGACCGGGGAGCTTTCTTCTCCAACCAGTCGCTTTCATCCAGGTAAGCGGAGGCGGCGGGGGAAAACGATAACGCATCCCAAAAAATATTTGCCATTGCGTGTTCATTCGCCAAGCCATCAACAATTTCTATGGCCAGGAATATTGCGCGCCGGAATCCGAAAATGCGGTACCGGCCCCGACGCCGGAGGAGCCACGCACCAGGGCCGGGCGGCCGAGCATATTCTGTTCAGCGTCATGTGCAGGAAGGGCGACGTAGTCCCGAACAACAGGCACTTCGATACGACGCGACCAAACTGCGAATTCGCGGGAGCCGAGGCCGTGGACCTTCCCATCCCGGAGGCGCTCGAACCGGCACGACCGCATCCTTTCAAAGGCAACATGGATACGGCCGGGCTGCAGCAACTGATCGAACGCGTCGGTGCGCAGCGCATCCCGCTGGTAATGTCACCGTGACCAACAACGCCGGAGGCGGGCAGCCGGTATCGATGGCCAACATTAAGGCGGTGAGAGAAATCTGCTCCCTCCACAAGATTCCTCTTTATCTCGACGCATGCCGGTTCGCCGAGAACGCATATTTCATCAAGGTGCGAGAGCCTGGCTACGCGGCGAAGAGTCCGCGCGAAATCGCACGGGAGATGTTCGGTCACGCGGATGGCTGTACCATGTCGGCGAAGAAAGACGGGCCGACGAACATCGGCGGATTCCTGTGCACGAACGACGATTCGAAGGCGCTTCTGGAAAAGAACCTTCTTATCCTGAAGGAAGGCTATCCGACATACGGCGGCCTCGCCGGGCGAGACCTGGAAGCTGTCGCCGTGGGTTTGAACGAGGCGCTCGAAAACTCGAGGCCTCGTATCTGCTCGCGACGGTGCCACACGTTCACGATCGTGTCGATGACGTGGTCGATGTGCGATTGCGTATAGACCCGGCGGGGAATCGCCATCCGCAGCAGATCCATGGAACCGGGCTGCTCGTTGCCGTCCTGATCCGGTTTGCCGAATACCAGCGTCCCCATCTCGAAAGTCCGGACGCCGCCCTCGATGTATAATTCCACAGCGAGTGCCGACCCCGGAAATTGAGTCGGTGGGACATGAGGCAGGAATGCGCGCGCGTCGACATAGATGGCGTGTCCGCCAGGTGGCTGCACGATTGGTATTCCGGCCTCGGCGATCCGATTTCCCAGATACGCGGTCAACCCAATGCGGTGCTCCAGATAGTCCTCTTGGTCTACCGGGCGCCCTCGCTCCGACATTTCACCGCGCGGCTGCGGAGGGCCGGCGAAAGCGCGCGTGCGTAATTCAGGCATGCCTTTGCCAGGGAAGAGACAAGCATCGGGGAGCACACGAAATGAGCGACGAGCAGTTTGACGTAATCGCGGTTGGCGGCGGGCCAGCGGGTCGACGGCCGCGACATTGGTCGCAAAGCGCGGCCACAAAGTTCTTCTGCTCGAGCAGGAGATGCTGCCGCGCTACCAGATCGGAGAATCCATTCTTCGTACACTCTTGGGATCTGCAGGATTCTCGGAGTAAGCGATGAGCTTGCGAGGGCTGGTTTCACGCCAAAGCTTGGCGGCGAATGGCGGTGGGGCTCGCGAGGAAACGTAGTACGCGTCGATTTTCGCGATGTTGTCCCCGCACCGCTTATTGAGGGTGCCTACGCCTACCAGGTCGAGCGGATGAAATTCGAAATGGCGGGGGGAGGTCAAATTCGGTGCGCCGGACCGATTACTCCCGAGCGACCGGCTGTTCGGAAGTTATCCCATTTTTTGTTGCCAGGTTTCCCAACCCGGTCCGGTTTTACTGTACAACCGCACTCTGCTTCCCGCCCACTCCCGCCAGCCGCTCCTGAATCAGGCGGGTGAGTTCCTCCTGGCGCGTGAGCTGGATCTTCGTGTACTCCTCGGTCATCCGAACTGTGCTGTGGCCCGCGATCTTCAACGCCTCGATGCTCGACCCGCCGACCTCCTGCCGCCAGGTTGTATTGGCGCGCCGGAAGGAGTGAGGACCCAGACCAGGGAAATCGCAGCCCTCGGCGGCTGCCGCCCGCTTCAGCGCCTGGCGGACGCCGGAGTCCCAAAGGGGTAGCCCGCTGCCGTCCGTGCGGACGAAGACCCACTTCTC
>Ga0302320_10016301_pt1 | contig 15199 bp, 12 predicted proteins | sample Bog_T0_3_FD_202130 | JGI IMG/M metagenome (GOLD analysis project Ga0302320, IMG submission 202130) | Peat permafrost microbial communities from Stordalen Mire near Abisko, Sweden - Bog_T0_3 | ecosystem: Environmental > Terrestrial > Soil > Wetlands > Peat | place: Sweden: Abisko, Stordalen Mire... | reverse complement strand
CACGCGCTCATCACTCCCGACAACCACGTCTCTAGCTCAATTCCCGGAATCACCGGCGGAACGGCCGTGGTGCTCGTTAGCCCCGCCATGGGGGCGGGCGTTGCCCAGGTCCTCCTCACATTCGAGCCGGGGGGTGCGGCCCTCGTGGGGCCGAGCGACACGCAGACCTTTGGATTTGTGATGGGCGGGGCCGCCACGGTGTCCGTCGATCGGGAGAAGCACCCGCTTAGGGAGGGTGGCTTCTTCTTCTGTCCCGCAGGCTCCGAGTGGTCGCTCGCCTCCCCGAGGAAGGGGACAAAGCTCACCCTTTTCCAGAAGAAGTACGCCCCGATCGACGGGGCCAAGGCGCCGCGTGCCCTCTTCGGGGACGAGAGGCGGGTTAAGGGCACGCCGTTCCTGGGCGACCCCGCGGCCAACCTCCAGGTGCTCCTGCCCGACGAGCCCGGGTTCGACATGGCCGTCAACCTTTTCGCCTACCAGCCCGGCGGTCACCTCCCGTTTGTCGAGGTCCATATCATGGAGCACGGGCTCGTCATGCTTTCCGGCGAGGGGGTTTACAGGCTCGAGGACTCCTGGTACCCGGTGCGTGCCGGGGATGCGATCTGGATGGCCCCCTACTGCGCGCAGTGGTTCGTCGCCATGGGAAAGGTCCCGGCAAGATACCTCTACTACAAGGACGTGAACCGCGCCCCCCTATGAGCAGGACGTTGGCGGACCTAAGGATAACGATCGACAGCGCTGAGCTTAAGCGCCGCGTCGACGAGCTGTCCCTGATCTCCGAGGCGCCGCCGCCGGTCGTGACCCGAGTCCTCTTTTCCGAGGCCGACATGAGGGGCCGGCAGTATGTGCGCAAGGCAGCGAGCGACGCGGGGCTCGCGATTCGCGAGGATGCTGTCGGGAACATCTTTGCCAGATGGGAGGGTTCGGAGCCGGGCCTTCCGGCCGTGGGCTCAGGCTCGCACACCGACGCGATCCCGAATGCCGGCCGCTACGACGGGGTGGTCGGGGTCCTGGGCGCGTTCGAGGCACTCGCGGCGCTCAAGCGCGCGGGATTCAAGCCGAGGCGCTCGCTCGAGGTGGTGATGTTCACGGCCGAGGAGCCGACCCGTTTCGGCCTGGGCTGCCTCGGGAGCCGCCTGATGGCGGGAACAATCTCGGTCGAGAAGGCGCGCGGCCTTCGGGACAGGGAGGGCCGTGGGCTCGATGAGCTCCGGGCGTCGGCCGGCTACACGGGACCGCTCGAGTCGGTTCGCCTACCGGCCGGATACTATCATTCCTTCGTCGAGCTGCATATCGAGCAGGGCCCCATCCTCGAGCAGAAGGGGATCCCGATCGGGATCGTGGAGCACATCGCGGGTCCCAGCAGTTACCGCGTGACGCTGCGCGGCGAAGGCGGCCACGCCGGAGCCGTGCTGATGCCGGTCCGCCACGACGCCCTTTTGGCCGGCGCAGAGATCGCCCTTGCCGTCGAGAAGGCCGCCCTGGAGAGCGGCAGCCCCGACACGGTCGGCACCGTGGGCGTCTTCCGGGTTGAGCCCGGGGCCGTAAACAGTGTGCCCTTCCAGGCCTACCTTGAGATCGACCTCCGGGACGCCCGGATGGACACCCGCTCGAAGGCGCTTTCCGACTTGAAGGAGGCCGCGGAGCGCGCCTGCTCCGAGCGCGGAGTGACGATGGAGTTCGAGGAGATCAACGCCGATCCCCCGGCCGCGGGTGACCAGAAGGCGATCGCGATCGCCGAGGAGGTCTGCGCCAAGCTGGGGCTTAGGAGCCTCAGGATGATAAGCCGCGCCTACCACGACTCGCTGTTCATGGCCCGGGTCAGCCCGACCACGATGATCTTCATCCCCTGTCTGAACGGCTGGAGCCACCGCCCCGAGGAGTTCGCGACGACGGAGCACATCGCCGCTGGCGCAGAGGTTTTGGCCCACACAATGGCGCGGCTGGCCGTCTGAATCCATGGGATTTGATTTCACGCTCAACGGCAGGAAGGTCCAGGTTGAGGGTGCGGCGCCGACCACGACCCTGCTTGAATTCCTGAGGTCGAGCGGCCTGACGGGGAGCAAGCAGGGATGTGCCGAGGGTGATTGCGGGGCATGCACGGTGGCGCTTGTCGACAGGAACGCCTCCGGCAAGGCCACCTACCGGGGCGTGAACAGCTGCATCGCGCTCCTTCCCATGTTTGCCGGCCGCGAGGTCATCACGGTGGAAGGCCTCTCAGGCCAGGGGGAGGCCCTTCATCCCGTGCAGGAGGCTCTGGTCGACCATTACGGGTCGCAATGCGGGTATTGTACGCCCGGTTTCGTGATGTCGCTCTTCGAGGGTTACTACCGCGGCGACTGCAAGGGTCCCTGCGAGATCAGCGCGCAGCTAGCCGGCAACCTCTGCCGATGCACCGGCTACCGCCCAATACGGGATGCGGCCCTGGACGTGCTTGCTCGCCGCGACGGGGCGCCCTCCTCCGGGAATGCGGACATATTCAAGGGCAGGCTTGCCGGGGAAGCGCCCGGGCCCTGCGCGCTCGACTATGCCGCCGGCACGGACCGATTCGTGAGGCCCACCTCCCTGAAGGCCCTCTTTGCGCTCCTGAAGGAGAACCCTGGGGCGGTCCTTGTCGCGGGCGCCACCGAGATCGGGGTCGACGTGACGAAAAAGGCGCGGGCCTTCCCGTTCCTCGTCTCGACGGAGGCCGTGCCCGAGCTCGCGCGCATCGTGAGGACGGATTCGGCATGGAGGATTGGGGGGTCTGTGACGCTCACCGCGGTCGAGGAGGCCTTGGGAGGCGAACTCCCCTCGCTGTCAAAGATGCTCGGGGTCTTTGCGGCCCGGCAGATTCGCAACAGGGCGACCTTCGGCGGCAACCTCGCGACGGCCTCACCGATCGGGGACGGGGCCCCGGTGCTGCTCTCCCTGGATGCCGAGCTTGTCCTTGCATCGGCAGGCGGCGAACGGACCGTGGCGCTCGCGGACTTCTTCACGGCCTACCGCAAGACGCTGCTCTCCCCCGGGGAGATCATCCTGGAGATCGTGATCCCGCGCCTGGTCGCCGCCCCAGGCGTGGCGCGGCGTTCCGATTTCCTGAAGGTTTCAAAGCGGCGCGAGCTCGACATCACCATCGTGGCCGCGGCGTTCTCGGTGGACACCGACCCCTCGGGGATCGTCCTCAGGGCGAGGCTTGCCTACGGTGGCGTTGCGGCGACCCCGGTGCGCGCGCGCAGGGCGGAGGCCGCCCTTGAGGGGAAGACGGTCGCGGGAGCCGCCTCCGCCGTGGCGGGGTTGCTCGCGGAGGAGTTCAAGCCGATCGACGATGTCCGCGGAGGAGCCGAATACAGGAGGGGCCTTATCGTGAGCCTCTGGGAGAAGTTCGCATCGGGCTCGACAAGCATTGCGCAGGACGGGGAGCTCGCCTTTGGCAGGGGCGAGGAGCCGGAGCCGTCGGACGCTTCGCGCTCCCTTAGGCACGAGAGCGCGGTGGGCCACGTGACGGGCCGGGCGCTCTATGCCGACGATACCGCGCAAAGGCGCCCGATGCTTGATGTCTGGCCCGTGTGCGCCCCCCATGCGCGGGCGCTCATCCGGCGGCGCGACGCCTCGGCCGCCCTAGCAATGCCTGGCGTTGTCGCGGTGCTCATGGCCGAGGATATCCCGGGCCACAACAACGTCGGGACCATGCACGACGAGCCGCTCTTCGCGGACCGCGAGATCCTCTACCATGGACAGGTCGTGGCGCTGGTCGTTGGCCACTCGCTCCCTGCCTGCCGCGCCGCAGCGGCGGCGGTGGTGGTCGAGTACGAGGAGCTTCAACCGGTCATTGGCATCCGGGCGGCGATTGCCGGGAAGTGCTTCCACACGCCCCCCCACACGCTTTCCCGCGGAGACAGCTCGGCGGCCCTGGCCGGTGCCCCCATAAAGCTCGACGGTGAGTTTTCGTTCGGCGGCCAGGAGCATTTCTATTTGGAGACGCAGGCCGCCTGGGCCGAGGCAGGGGAGGGCGGTGCGATCTTCGTAAGCTCGTCGACGCAGCACCCGACGGAGATCCAGGCCATCGTCGCCAAGTTGCTGAATGAACCCCGGAACAACGTGGTCGTGCAGTCGCCGAGGATGGGCGGTGGCTTCGGCGGCAAGGAAACCCAGGGCAATGCCTATGCAGCCATGGTGGCGCTGGCATCGGCCAAGACTAGGATGCCTGTCCGGATCCAACTCGACCGGGACCTGGACATGATGCTTACCGGCAAGAGGCACCCCTTCTATGCCCGGTTCTCGGTGGGCCATGACTCGGAGGGCATGATCCTCGCGGCAGACGTCGATCTCTACTCGGACGGCGGATGGTCGCTCGACCTTTCCCAACCTGTGCTCGACCGGGCGCTTTTCCACCTCGACAACGGCTATTACATACCCGCGGTCCGTTTCACGGGGCTTATCGCCAAGACCAATGTCGCCTCGAACACCGCGTTCAGGGGCTTTGGTGGCCCGCAGGGCATGCTTGTCATGGAGGAGATCGTGGATCGGATCGCCAGGCGCTTGGGGATCGCGCCCGAGGTCGTCCGGGGCCGCAACCTCTATCGCGGGACGGGGGAGACCAACACGACCCATTTCCTGCAGGACATCGGCGACAACCGCCTTCAGGAGGTGTGGGCTATGGCCAAGGAACAGGCGGCGTTTGACGAGAGGCGGCGCAGCGTCGACGCGTGGAACCACTCCCATTCCCGCGTCAAGCGCGGCGTTGCCGTGACGCCCCTAAAGTTCGGGATTTCCTTCACGCTCACCCATTACAACCAGGCCGGAGCGCTTGTGCTCCTGTACGTGGACGGCACCGCGCAGGTGAGCCACGGCGGGACCGAGATGGGGCAGGGGCTCCACACCAAGGTCCAGGGCGTGGCGATGCGCGAGTTGGGCCTGCCCGCGACCAGCGTCCGGGTCATGGCGACCACGACCGACAAGGTGCCGAACACCTCGGCGACGGCTGCCTCGTCGGGCGCGGACCTCAACGGCGCCGCGGTCCGGAACGCCTGCATCACCTTGAGGGAGCGGCTTGCCCCCGTCGCGGCTGCCATGCTCTCGCGGATGGAAGGAAGGGAGGTCGCATCGACAGAGGTCTGCTTCGCCGGCGGCAACGCCTGCCTCAGCGGTTCGGCAACCTCGCTGCCGATGTCGGACGTTTGCCGGACGGCCCACGAGAAGCGGGTGAGCATGTCCGCGGCGGGCTACTACGCCACCCCGGGTATTCACTGGGACTGGTCGACGGCCTCGGGCAGGCCCTTCCAGTATTTTGTGTGCGGCGCCGCGGTGGCGGAGGTCGAGGTTGACGGGCACAACGGGATGCACCGCGTCCTCAGGGTGGACGTCGTGCACGACGTGGGCGATTCCCTCAATCCCGGCGTCGATCGGGGCCAGATTGAGGGAGGCCTCGTCCAGGGCATCGGCTGGCTGACCCGCGAGGAGCTTCTCTGGGACAAGAAGGGCCGGCTCACCACCCACAGCGCCAGCACGTACCAGATTCCGGCCATCAGCGACGCTCCCATCGAGATGCACGTCACACTCCTGCCGATGGCGACCCAGAGCGGGACGATCCACGGGAGCAAGGCGTCAGGCGAGCCGCCGCTCATGCTCGCATTTTCAGTCCGGGAAGCCCTGAGGGATGCCGTCGCGGCCTTCGGGTCCAAGACGGGCGAGGTGGCTCTTGCTTCACCGGCCACCTGCGAGGCCATCTATACTGCAATAAAGAGCCGCTTGGGTTGACCGCTGGCCGGTTCCGGAGTGTGCGATCCGGGCCCGCCCCCGACGAGTGTCTCATGCTTAGTCCGCAGTTATCTTTTTCCGGCAGCTACTTTTAGACTACTACGTAAAAAGACGTAAAGTTCTGCTGGGATCGTCCGTAACTGTACGCATGAAACTTATTTCATGCTTACGGTACGCTTGTCCCTCAATCCTGCCCCTATTAACGTTTTGCGTCCTTTCAGGCGTGTCCCGCGGGGCCGTTGCGATCGGTGACAGCAACGTGCAAATCGGTGGCTTCTTCAGTCAAGGTTACCTCTATAGTAACAACAACAATCTGCCCACCGAGGACGTGGGAGGCACCTGGAACTTCCGGGAGGCCGCCTTCAACGTGACCGACACGATCGGCGCGCATCTGCGCGTCGGGGCCCAGGTCTTCGAGCAGGACTTCGGAAATATCGGCAACGACAAGATGATCCTCGACTGGGCCATTGCCGACTACAACTTCACCCCGTGGTTTGGCATCCGGGCTGGCCGCGTCAAGTATCCGAAGGGTCTCTATGGCGAGGCGCTCGACCTGGATGTTGTGCGTCCGTTCGTCCTCCTTCCGGAGGCTGTCTACAGCCCCATCCTGCGCGACTTCACCGCCTCCTTTGACGGAGCGATGATCTACGGATCGGTCAACGTTCTCAAAAGCTCCTTTGACTACAAGGTCTTCGGCGGGAACATCCCGATCAACCCGGATAAGGGCGTCGCCGACTTTTACAATGATGGCGGGGGTCTCTATGCGGGCAACGGCGTCGCCGACCTCAGGATGGATTCCGTCGCGGGGACCCAGCTGGTGTGGAACACGCCCGTCAGCGGGCTCAAGTTCGTCGGCTCGTACTCGTATTTCAGCAACCTCCAGACAGACGGTCCGTTTGCGGCGTATCCCCCGGTGAACCTCCGCACCAACATCCCGAAGTTCTCGTGGATCACCTACTCGAGCGAGTACACGTTTGGCGACTGGGTCTTCGCGGCGGAGTGGCAGCGCACCGGCGGGGACCTCCTGCTCACCGCCCCGCTCCTGGGCTTCGCCTCCTCCGAGTTCGTGGGCTGGGACGGCTGGTACGTCTCCGCCTCGCGCCGCCTAGGCGAGAAGTTCCAAATCGGCGCTTACTACGGCAACAACCAGGTGCGCACGGGCTACAGCTCGAGCAATTCGTCGGATTACCAGCACGACACGGCCCTAAGCCTGCGCTACGACCTGAACGACCACGTCCTCTTCAAGATCGAGGCGCACTATTTTGACGGCACCTACGAGACCTTCAACACGGCCCGGATCATGAATCCCAATCCGAAGCCAAACAACACGGTCTTTGCCGCTAAGACAACCATCAGCTTTTAACCGCAAACCGGAACCACTCCCATGAACACGAGAACCTTGCGCCATCTGGGCGTACTAGCCGTCCTGTTTGCATCCCTCTCCTTGGCCGGCGCCGCGCCAGTCATCATCGTGAACAAGAGCATCGAGAAGGAGAAGGTCGACGCCGCGACCCTGAAGTCCGTCCTGCTCGGCAAGAAGGTTGCCTGGGACTCCGGCGGCCGCGCCATCCTGGCAGTTCTTAAGAGCGGCCCCGTCGCCGACGAGTTCCTCAAGGGAGCCGTCGACATGTCAGGCAGCAGCTTCAACAACTACTGGCGCCGCCTTGCGATGACCGGTGGCGGCACCGCCCCCCATTCCTTCGAGAAGGAGGAGGACCTCCGTAAGTATGTCGCGGACACGCCCGGTGCCATCGGCTTTGTCGACAGCGCCAACGTCGACGCTTCGGTCGCCGTCCTCACGCTGGCGCCCTGAGGCACCTTGCCCGCGCTGGGCCACCCGCCCTCAGTTCGAACGCTAGAACCCAAACCGTGTCACTGAACTCCACCTCTGTTACGAAGCTGAACCTCAAACGCGCCTTCCTTGCGATTACGCTGAGCTTTGTGTTCCTTGGCGTGCTGATCGTCGCGCTGGGTGTGACGAGCTTCAAATTGTCGAAGGACGGAACGGCGCACAGCGCCGAGCTGACCAAGCGGCTGCTTCCGGCGCTCGAATCGGTCTCGGGCCTCGAGGTGTCGACGCTCAAGTACAACCTCTCGAACCTCGAGTTCGTGACCGCCAAGGACGACGAGGCACAGGCCCGCGAACTCGCCCAGGCGTCGTCGTTCCTGGCGGAGATCAAGTCCCATTCGGCGCACCTGACGGATCTGATCGACACGCCCGAGGCCCGCACCCACGTCGACAAGTTCTCGGCCTCGCTCAGGGTCTACCAGGACGCGGTGGGAAAGCTTCAGAAAGCGCTTAAGGCAAACGATTTCGATGAGGCCATGAAGCTTCTGGACGGGGATGTTGCAAAGGCCTACGCGGCTATTGAATCGGATCTCACGTCGCTCAGCCGCTTCGTGTTTGATCTCGCCAACAACAACGGGGACACGACCCAGCTGCTGCTCGACAGGAACCTGCGCTCGACGCTCCTTCTGGGCGCTATCATCGCGGGCCTTGCGCTCCTGGCCGTCGCCTTTGTTCAGCTGCTGTCCCTGCGCATTGGCCGCGACCTTGCAAAGATATCCGGCACGCTCTCGAGCGCCGTGGAGGACATCTTCAACAAGGCAGGGGGCTTCACCGCGACGAGCAACCAGCTCGCCTCGGGCGCCAGCGAGCAGGCGGCATCGATCGAGCAGACCACGGCCTCCCTTGAGGAGATGGCCAGCATGACCAAGCAGAACGCCGACTCGGCCCAGACCGCTAAGCAGATCGCCAGCCAGACTCGGGTGTCCGTTGAGAACGGCTCCGACGGAATGAAGCGGATGACGGCCGCAATGGACGGCATCACCAGTTCGAGCGCCGAGATCGGAAAGATCATCAAGACGATCGATGACATCGCCTTCCAGACCAACATCCTCGCCTTGAACGCGGCCGTCGAGGCGGCCCGCGCGGGCGAGGTGGGAGCCGGCTTCGCCGTGGTCGCGGAGGAGGTGCGCGCCCTAGCGCTCCGCTCCGCCACGGCCGCTCGCGACTCCTCGGATAAGATCGAAACAGCCCTTCGCCGGAGCAAGGAGGGCAAGAGCACGAGCGTCGAGGTCGCCTCGATGCTTGGAAGCATCGTCCAGCAGGTCCAGCAGATGGATTCGCTCGTGGCCGAGATAGCAAAGGCGTCCTCGGAGCAATCCGAGGGCCTTAAGCAGCTTAACAACGCGATGTCGCAGATGGACAAGGTCACGCAGTCCAATGCGGCTGGCGCCGAGGAGACTGCGAGCGCCGCGCAGGAGCTCTCGGGACAGACCGACCTCCTCAAGACCGCAGTCAAGCAGCTGAACGCCTTCACGGGAATCCGTGCGGCTGCGGTTGCTGCCGGGACACTACGCCGGACCGAGCCTGTTCCTTTGATTCCAGCCGGGCGTAACGGATCGGAGCGTAACGGATCCGACCGGATACACTGGACGACCTCCTAGGCTAGCCTTGTGCTAGATGCCGCCCTTGCTAACCCCCCGGGGATTGGCAGTGTCGCCCTTCCATGGCTAGACTGGAAATAGGCGGGGCAAAGCGGGTCCATCCCTACGCGTGGCTTTGGGAACCCCTGGAGGCCGGGCCGTCCTTTGTCCTTCGCTCCATGTTTGGCACAAAAGCGGCCTACGTGGAGGGCAAGCTCGTCCTGTGCTTCTCCTCGGGAAAGGAGCCGTGGCACGGGATTCTTGTGGCGACCGACCGGGAGCGGCAGGCTTCGCTCGTTGCGGAATTTCCCGGGCTGAGTCCCCATCCCGTCCTTCCTAAGTGGCTCTACCTTTCGGATTCGTCCGACGCCTTTGAACCCACGGCGGAGCGCCTCGTGGAGCTTGCGCGCCGGCGCGATCCCCGAATCGGGGTGTTTCCCCAGGAGCGAAAGCGCAAGGGTCGCAAGGCGGGTCCCTCCTAGGCGACCCGCCCGCGGGCGCGGTCCCGCACCGAGAGGAGCTGGGCCGCGATGCTGAGCGCAATCTCGTGGGGATGGTTGGTGCCGAAATCCAAGCCCAGGGGGCAGTGGATTTTGGAGGTCCTTTCGGCGGGAACGCCCTCGGCTACGAGCTCGCGCCGCAGGACCTCGGCCTTGGCGTCGCTTCCAATCACCCCGATGAACGGGAAATTCCGCTCCATGAGCGCCCGCTTGAGGATCGGCCTGTCGGTTGCATGGCCCATCGTCATCACGATCAGGAATGTGTCCTCCGGTAGCGTCGGAATGAGGTCCTCGGGCTTCGGAGACTCGACAATCCTCAGGTTCTGCGCCCGTGGAAGCCTTCCGAGCCATTCCGGCCTGGAGTCGACGACGGTCACCCGGCACGGGAGCGGCACCAGCACGGGGACAAGCGCCTGCGACACGTGGCCCGCGCCGAAAACGGCGACGTTCCACGGGCCCGGGCCAAAGTGCGGCTCCATGTAGAATTTCACGGAGCCGCCGCAGGTCATCCCCACGTCCCCCTTGAGGGTCCATGACACGAAGCGGGGCTTCCCATCGCGGGCGGCAAGGAGTTCCGCTGCTAGCTTCAGGGCGGCCGCCTCGACCTTGCCCCCGCCCACAGTGCCGCGGTAAAGGCCGTCGGCCGTCACAAGCATCTTTGCGGCCGCGTCCTGGGGTGTGCTGCCCAGGGCCTCGACAAGCGTAACAAGGACGAAGGGAACGCCCCCAGCCTCGAGCGCCACGAGCTCCTCGTAGATCGTCACACCAGGCCCAGCTTCATCTTGCCCTCTTCGCTGATCATCGACTGGTTCCACGGTGGATCCCAGGTGATGCGCACGTCCGCGTCACCAACACCGGGGACGAGGAGAATCTTTCCCTTGGCGTCCTCGGCGATCGCCGGGCCCATCCCGCAACCGGGAGCGGTGAGCGTCATGGCAACGTTCACCCTGAAGGAGCTGTCCTCCTTCTTCTCAACATCCATCGAATAGACGAGCCCCAGGTCCACGATGTTCACGGGGATCTCGGGGTCGTACACCTTTCGGAGCTGGTCCCAGAGGGCGTCGGGACTCGGGGCACCGTCCGCAAGGGTCTCGGCCTGGATCGTGTGGTCGCTTGCCTCCTCGCCGAGCGCGTCCCCGTCCTTCCCGTCGATCCGGAAGAGCCCGTGGTCGGTCTGCACAGTGTAGCTCCCGCCGAGGGTCTGGTGGATCTGGATCCTGGAGCCCATTGGCAGGACCTGCCTGTCCCCCGAGGGGATCTGGGTCACGGTGACCTCCCTCGAGAGCACTCGGTCGCGGTTCTTCGGTATCATCGGGAGAGAGGGGACCTCACCTGCCGAAGCGCTTGCGGATCAGGTCGCGGATCGCGGAGTGGAGCTCCTCGTTCTCGAGGCGGTCGAGAACGTCCTCGAAGAATCCGAAGATCAGGAGCTCATGGGCCGCCTTTTCCGGTATGCCGCGCGACTTCAGGTAGAAGGCTTGGTCCGCGTCGATCGGGGCGCTCGTGGCCCCGTGCGTGCAGCGCACATCGTTGGCCTGGATCTCGAGGCCGGGGAGGGAGTTTGACTCGGCGTCCTCGCTCAGCATCAGGTTCCGGTTGCTTTGGTAGGCGTCCGTCTTCTGCGCGTCAGGGTCCACGATGATGAGCCCCGAGAAGATCGTGCGCGACTTGTCGAGGAGGGCGTTCTTGTAGAGGAGGTCTGACTTGGTGTTGGGGGCCTGGTGGATCTGGAGCGTTCTCTGGTCGAACTCGCGGGACCCCGAGGCGACCGTCAGCGCGAGCATCTCCGAGAAGCCGCCGGGGGCCTGGAGCTGGCTGAGCGACTCGTGCCGGGCCTGCTTGGCGCCGAGATGCAGGTTCAGGGACTGGACCCGCGCGTCCCTGCGGACCACGGTCGAGTTGAACTGCATCGAGAGCGACTCGAGCGACCAGCATTGGGCCGCCGTGTAGGTGATCTTGGCGCCGTGGCCGGCATACAGGTCGTTCGCGCCGCAGGCGAACTGCCCGAATTGGTCGTTCGAGAGGAAGTGGTCGACGACCGTGACCTTCGAGTTGTCCTCGGCGATCACGAGCGTGTGCGGGAAAACCGCCGTGCCCGCGCCCGAGGCCGAGTGGATGAGGACGATCGGCTCGGTGACTTCGACCCCTCGCGGCACGTGGACGAAGGCGCCGTCGGCGATGAAGGCCTCGTGGAGCGCCGCGAATTTCGCTGAGCCGAGCTTCTGGGACTGCGCCATGAAGTGCTCCCTCAGGAGCTCCGGGTTCGTGCGGGCCGCCTCGGAAAGCGTGGAGACCACGACGCCCCGGGACGAGAGCGACGCGGAAAGGGGGTTCCTGCTTGCGAGCCTTCCGTTCACGAAGATGAGCGTGGGCTCGGCGGCGATGGCGAAGGCCACCTGGGCCGCCTTGGCGCCCGACAGGTCCGGCGCATCCGGGACGAAGCCGTCGAGCTTGAACCCGGAGATGTTGCTGAACCTCCAGCTCTCGTCGGTGCGGGTGGGCATCGGCAGCGCCGCGAAGCGCTCATAAGCCGCGCGCTTGCGCGGGTGCCACCACGACGGGGTGCTACAGAGGTGTTTCTCGAAGGCAGCGGAGGTGAAGGAGCCTACCTGAGGGACGGCTACCGCCGTGTCACTGGAGACAACAGCCATGGCTCAACCCACGCTCCCTTCCATCTCGAGGTCGATCAGCCGCTTAAGCTCCACGGAGTACTCCATCGGGAACTGTCGTGCCAGGTCGTTTATAAAGCCGTTCACGGAGAGGCTCATGGCCTGCCCCTCGGTCAGGCCCCGCTGCTGCATGTAGAAGATCTGCTCGGCGCTCACCTTCGAGACGCTTGCCTCGTGCTGCACGGCATGGCGGTCGCCCCGGACCGTGATCGAGGGGTAGGTGTCGGTGCGGCTGTTCGAGTTGATCAGGAGCGCATCGCACTCGGTGTTGTTCTTGCATCCCTTCAGGTTCTTCGGGATGTGGACCACGCCGCGATAGGTGGCGCGTCCCTGGCCGACCGAGATCGACTTGGAGACCACCGTCGACGTCGTCTCGTCGGCCGCATGCACCATCTTGGCACCGGTGTCCTGGTGCTGGCCGTCATTTGCGAGCGCGATCGAGATGACCTCGCCGCGGGCCTTGCGGCCCTTCAGGACCACGCCCGGGTACTTCATCGTGAGCCGGCTGCCGATGTTGCAGTCGATCCACTTGATCTCGGACTCCTCGTGCGCGAGGCCGCGCTTGGTCACCAGATTGAACACGTTCGAGGACCAGTTCTGCACGGTGATGTACTGGATCTTTGCGCCCTTGAGCGCCACGAGCTCCACGACCGCGCTGTGAAGCGTGGCGGTCGAGAACTTGGGCGCAGTGCAGCCCTCCATGTACGTGAGCTCGCTGCCCTCGTCGCAGATGATGAGCGTCCGCTCGAACTGCCCGAAATTTTCCGCATTGATCCGGAAATAGGCCTGGAGAGGATGGGAGACCTTTACCCCGGGGGGGACGTAGATGAAGGAGCCCCCGGAGAAGACCGCGCTGTTTAGCGCCGAGAACTTGTTGTCGCTCGTGGGAATCACCTTGCCGAAGAACTTCCGGAAGATCTCCGGATGCTCCCGGAGGCCCTCGGTCGAGTTCATGAAGATGACGCCCTGCTTGGAGACGGCCTCCTTGATGTTGGAGTAGGCCGCCTCGGAATCGAATTGGGCCTCGACGCCCGCCAGGAACTTGCGCTCCTGCTCCGGTATTCCCAGGCGCTCGAACGTGCGCTTGATGTCGTCGGGCACCTCGTCCCAGGTGCGCTTGGGCTTTTGCCCGTGGGAAAGATAGTACCGGATCTTGTCGAAGTTGATGTTCTCCAGGTCCTTGGAGGCCCAATGCGTCGGCAGGGGCTTCGCGAAGAACGTCTTAAGGGCGCTCTGGCGGAAATCGTGGATCCACTGCGCCTCCTTCTTCACGGAGGAGATGTAGTCCACCGTGCGCTCGTTTAGTCCCGTGCCGGCGTCGAAGTCGTACGTCATGTCGTACTTGAAGTTCCCGTTGGACTGGTCGATCCCGGCAACCGGGTTCTCCATCGTTGTCACTAGGGTGTCGGTGATTTCGGACATGGTGGTATCTCCAGTCTCTAGGCGGTTGCCAACTCGTTCTTGACCCAGTCGTATCCCCGTGACTCGAGTTCGAGCGCAAGGGACTTGTCCCCGCTTTTTACGATGCGCCCCTCGATCATGACATGGACTTGGTCGGGGACGATGTAGCTCAAGAGTCGCTGGTAGTGGGTGATGAGGAGGACGCCCATGTTCGGGCCCCTCAAGCTGTTCACGCCGTCGGAAACGATCCGGAGCGCATCGATGTCCAGGCCGGAGTCCGTCTCGTCCATCAGCGCGAACTTTGGCTCGAGCATGGCCATCTGGAGGATCTCGCTGCGCTTCTTCTCGCCGCCGGAAAAGCCCTCGTTCACCGCCCTCGACGTGAACTTCCGGTCGATCTTAAGGAGGTCCATCTTCTGGTAGAGTCGCTTGTAGTAGGCCGATGCGTCGATCTCCTCGCCCTCGGCCATGCGGGCCTGGAGGGCGGCGCGCAGGAAGTTGGCGATGCTCACCCCGGGGATCTCGCTTGGGTACTGGAAGGCGAGGAAGATGCCCTCGCGCGCCCTTTCATCGGACTCCTTCTCAAGGATCGACTTGCCGTCGATCAGGACGTCGCCCTCCGTTATCACATAGTCCGGGTGCCCGGCGATGGCCTTGGCCATCGTCGACTTGCCGGTGCCGTTGGGCCCCATGATGGCATGGATCTCGCCGGTATTGATCGTCAGGGTGACACCCTTGACGATTTCCTTGTCCCCGGTGGAGACGTGCAGATTCTTGATTTCGAGGGAGGACATGCTCGGGATTAAGATGTGGAGGTTGTAGCCGGGGCGTTGACCTTGCCGCGGAAGATGATCTCAACCGAAGATGCCTCGAAGCCCGCGGGGAGTATGGCCCTCACCTGGTCGATCAAGCCGGGCGGCAGCTCGACATCGTGGGTTGCTCCGGTCGCGGTGTCGTGAAAATGGGCGTGGGGGTGAAGGTTCGGGCAGTAGCGCGTCGGGCCGCGCTCGAAATTGACCGTTCGGACCAGGTCGCACTGCACAAGGGCCTCGAGGCAGTTGTAGACCGTGGCCAGCGAGATCATAGGCATCTCGGGCTTGGCACGGGCAAAAACCTCCTCCGCTGTCGGGTGATCCCGCTTTTTAAGGAGGACCCGGTAGATCGCCTCGCGCTGGGGCGTCGAGCGGAGCCCGCTGTCGGAAAGTCGCTGGGCTAGGGCTTCGGAGCTGTCGGTGGTGGAAACCATGGGTGAATTCGAACTTAAGCAGCTAATTGGAATGGTACCGAGTTTCAACTAAGAATGAGAATCATTCTAATTAATATTTCTAAGCCACTCATTATTAACATATAAGCACGACCAATTTACCCCAAACACAGCCAATGTCGTCACCCGCCGTGCTCGGCAAGCCAACGCTCGGCATCAATGGCCGCCTGGCAACCCATGCCTGCTGCCGTGATCGC
>Ga0302320_10016298_pt1 | contig 15200 bp, 21 predicted proteins | sample Bog_T0_3_FD_202130 | JGI IMG/M metagenome (GOLD analysis project Ga0302320, IMG submission 202130) | Peat permafrost microbial communities from Stordalen Mire near Abisko, Sweden - Bog_T0_3 | ecosystem: Environmental > Terrestrial > Soil > Wetlands > Peat | place: Sweden: Abisko, Stordalen Mire... | reverse complement strand
GAAGGATCCTTCTATCGCCGCCAGGATGATTAACGCCAGATCAGAAACAGCAGCCACGAAGCCCGCGTTCCGCGATGCTTTGAAATCCCGCAGGTGCTTGATTCCTGCGGATGGTTTTTACGAGTGGTTGCGACATGAAGCTACAAATACGATTGTCTGGCAAGAGATTGACCAGACCCGCTGTTCCATCAGCGGTACTCTACGAGGCAGGGCGATTCTGCGAGGAGTTGTCCAAAAGCTCTCGAACAATGAATCCTACCATACATGGATATCGAAACCGCGAGGGGCCGGTATTTCTGCCAGCATCGAGGCGGATAGGGGCTAGGGTTGGCGGCACGGTCAGCAAAAGCAAACCTTCATAAGCATCGTCAAGAATAAGGGCAGAAGATGCTGTTACGCCCCAAGCGGATGGTACGGGTGCTCCATTCTCACCCGTCATGGACTTCAATCCGCCGGTGCACGAGAAGGGACCTAAACCGCTGTGTCGTACATGTGGAACATGGTAAGCCCGCATCATTCCCTCGTAGGAGGGTAGGACAGCCGCAAAGCTAGACGAAAGTGATCTGGGTAGAGGATGGAGGAGAAAGCGAATGCCTCGCTGTAATGGCGGGGATACGGATTGTGACATCATCCGACGCGAGAGCGGGCAGACTTCCTCTTGGTCTCCAATCACAAGATAACTTGGCAAATCGGCCTAATAGGATCAGCAGATGACGGCGCAAGCTGGTGCAATCCGAAACACGAGTTCGATGTGGGACGCCGTTGATTGGCGAACCCTCGAGCACAATGTTAGCCGACTCCAGGCACGTATTGTGAAGGCGGTGCAGCAACGAAGATGGAACAAGGTGAGAACCTTGCAACATCTTCTTACGCACTCGGCAAGTGGCAAGTTACTCGCCGTTCGCCGGGTAACAGAGAACGACGGCAGAAAAACGCCTGGGGTTGATGGTGAACTCTGGGACACACCACACAAGAAGCTTCAGGGTGTGGCGTCGCTGAAGGCACGGGGCTACCATCCGATGCCCCTGCGGCGAATCCACATTCCGAAGGCAAACGGGAAACTTCGACCGTTAGGAATTCCGACGATGCGGGATCGGGCGATGCAGGCGCTGTATCTGCTGGCACTTGATCCGGTTGCGGAAACCCTGGCGGATGGATTTTCCTTCGGATTCCGGAAAGGACGAAGCTGTGCAGATGCGATTGAACAGTGCTTCAAGGTGCTCTGCCATCAAAACCCTAGCTGGATACTCGAAGGCGACATTAAAGGTTGCTTTGACAATATTAGCCATCAGTGGTTGCTCAGCCATGTTCTGATGAACAAGCCGATTCTCCACAAGTGGTTAAAGTCTGGCTATCTTGAAAAGCAGGTGCTCTACGATACGGTCTCCGGCACACCGCAAGGTGGAATCATTTCCCCTGTGTTGGCAAATCTGGCGCTTGATGGCCTTGAGCGTCGTGTGAGGGAGTCTTTCCCGCTACGGGGTAAAGGGTCTGATCGCGGACGAGCCGCACAGGTACATCTGATTCGCTATGCGGATGATTTTGTCATTTCCGGCCACTCGGAAGAGTTGCTGAGAATGGCAGTTAAGCCGATGGTCGAGTCGTTCTTGTTAGAGCGTGGTTTGGTTCTTTCTCCGGAAAAAACCGTGATCACGCACGTACGAGACGGCTTTGACTTCCTTGGACAGAATGTCCGGCGCTATCCGAACGGGAAGTTGTTGATTAAACCTGCCCGGAAAAGCATCGTCTCGATTCTCTCCAAAGTGCAGCAGATCATACGAGAGCACGCAGGTAGGGCTGCTGACCTTCTTATCAGCCGACTCAACCCGGTCATAAGAGGATGGGCAAACTACCATCGCCATGTCGTCTCCAAACGGATCTTCGCACGACTCGATGCTGCGATATTCAGAATGTTGTGGCAATGGGCGAAAGCCCGCCATCCCCGCAAGGGGAAACACTGGATCAAGCAGAAATACTTCGAACGCGTGGAAAATCGCGATTGGTGGTTCTTCGGTGAAACAGAGGATAGATCAGTATCACGGTATCATGTCCGCTTGTTTCACGCTGCTTCGGTGAAAATCGTAAGGCACGTTCAGGTTCAGTCTGGCCTGAATCCTTATGACCCAAGTTGGAAACCATACCTCGCGCGTCGTACTGCGGTCCCTCCGCATCGTGCGCGTTCATGACTTGAGCGTTTCAGGAGGCTTGAGCCGTGTGAGTTGGAAACTCTCACGCACGGTTCTTAGAGGGGGGACCAATGGCAACATTGGTCCCCTACTCGGCAAGCGAGACGGGAAAACCAAGCAGCCATACTGCTTTGAAATCAATGAAGGGGAGTTGTTCGCGTTCGCGGGGATATGGGACCGCTGGAAGGACGCCAGCGCTCCACCATCCCCCATAACTCGTCAATTGCCGTGCTTTTGCTCGGCGACTCCCACAGAGGTTGGGTACGACCAACGGAGACCCTACGGGCAGCCTGCGCCTCCGTTCCGTGGACGGGACACATGTCCCTGTCCTCTGCCAGCAGGATGTCGCACTCGCAGAGGCAATCGCACCCCGATGAAGTATTAAACGTACACATAGTGTTGTCCCTTCGATTCGCCCCGGTCTTGCACACCGGGGCGCTCTCTCGTCTATGGAACGGGAAGTCGTCCCCTACATAAATGTCGCATTGGCGAAAAAGCGGGTATTAAGTATCGAAGCATCTAGTCAATGCTTTGGGTTTCTCGGCTACGAAACCCTAATTTGGGTGGGTGTCGCTAGACATCCGGGGGGCTGTTCTCACTGTCCAGTCCCCCACGTTCTTACCCCGACAGTGGCGGGTTGACCCAACCTGAAAAATTTGGGATGCAAAGCATCCACAAGGAAGCAAGACAGTGAGAAAAGACGATCACAACTCGACATGCCATGCGACCGGAGAGGTTTGTCATGGCAACATCTACGTTTCTAGAACTTAACCCCGTCCAACGGTATAGCATCCGCGACGTGTTACTGACCCGCCACAGCGCGACCGACACGATCTGCATCACCGCCCTCAAAGAAGTCGATGGCAAGACCATAGCCACTGAGCGCTTCTGCACGGGCGTGGACGAGGCAGCAGCCCTCATCGAACGCAGCTATGAGCGCGAGGACATCAAAGCCATTTGGTCGAACCTCCAGCGGCTCAAGCCCGGCTCGACCAAGCGCAAGAATGAAACCACCGACAGCTATGCCAACCTGCTCCTAGACATCGACCGCAAAACCAAAAAGGACGCGCAGGGGCGGAAAGTCAACGCTACCGAAGAAGAGCGCAAGGTGCTGCTCGAAGCGGCGAACCAAGTGGCGGCATTTTTGTCGCCGGAGTTCGGTCAGCCAGTGTTCGCCGATTCCGGCAACGGCTATCACCTCTCGTGGCGCATTGGCGACGCGATGGACTGGGGAAAGGGCATCCCGGTCGAGCAGGGGCAAAACCTCTACACGCGCCTGCTTGCGCTGCTCAAGAAGAAGTTCGAGCGGCCCGACCTGAATATGGAAATCGACGCCTCGCTCGCCGATGACACACAAGTCGTCACCGTCTGGGGCACCTATAACCGCAAATACCCCGACCTCCCCGACCGACCGCAGCGACAAAGTGAGATGTTGAGCATCCCCGGACACATGGAGGCGGTGTTGAACGGCGACTTGAAGCATCCACAAGTTGTCACGTGGTCTATGATCGACCAAATTTTGCTGACCACTCCAATCGACGACATGCTGGTCGAGGAAAGCAAGCGGGACGTGAGTGGCGAAAAGAAGCAGGATAAGCAGACAGCGAACCAAGACTGGCTGGAAAACTACGGCGTGCCCGACCTAATCGACTTCTGGTCACCGGAAATTTCCTACGAGGGCGACAGCTACGACAAGAACGGCGAAGAGCATCATCCCATCACGCCCTGTCCATGCCACAAGGACGAGGATTTCCACGAACACAGCCACAAACGCGATTGCGAGATCATCGTCTTCCCAGACGGGGGAATCGGCATAAGCTGCTTCTCGCGTGACTTCGGACTGAAGCAGGTCATCAAGAAGATGAACGAGATCAAGGGCGAGAAATACCCGCACCTGATCTTCGAGGAACCTGACCCCGTCGATGAGGCGTTGGATTTTGGTGCGGTGGTGGACGAGTGTACCCCATGTATACATTTTGGGGAAAGTTCGCACACACACACGCGCATAGAGAGTTTACCTAAAATGTATACACGCCCTACACCCGACTTCTACCCCGTCGAATGGTCGGAGCAGAAATCGGACAAGGGCGACGCCGAGCTATTGGCTCGCTACTTCGGCTACGACATCGTGTTCGTGCCGGAGGCAGGTAAGGCGGGTGGTTATTACGTCTGGACTGGCACACATTGGGAGCACGACAAGGGCAACGCTGCCATGTACCGCATGGCGAAAGAAATCACTGGCATCCTTCTTGTACACGCCTCCAAGCAGGCGACCGCATATCAGCGGGAAGAGTGGGCGACCTATGCCATCTCCTGCGGCAATGCAGGCAAGCTCAAGAACATGATCGAGCTTGTCCGCACTCATGTCCGCACCGTCCACAAGTCGGAGTTCAACAACCAGCGTATGCTGCTGAACCTGCGTGAAGGCACGGTGGACTTGAAGACGGGCACCATCCGTCCTAACGACCGCAACGACCTGCTCACCAAGTGCCAGAACATCCCGTGGAATCCCGCCGCCGAGTGCAAGCGTTGGCTACAATTCCTCAACGAAGTCTTCGAGGGGAACCAAGAGGTCATCGACTTCATCCAGCGTGCCGTGGGCTACACGCTCACTGGTCTTACCGTTGAAGAAGTATTGTTCATCGGCTGGGGCACCGGGCGGAATGGCAAGGGCAAGTTCACCGACACCCTCATAGCCTTGATGGGCGACTACGCACGGCCCGCCAAGTTCGATATGTTCGTCGCGAAGAAGGGAGACGAGGGCAAGGCTAACGACGTTGCCGAACTCTTCGGTGCGCGTTTCGTCCCGGCGTCGGAAGGCGAGCAGTCCAAGCGTCTAGCGGAAGCCAAGATCAAGAACATGGTCTCTGGCGACCCGGTCGAGGGCGAGAAAAAGTATCAAGACAGCTTCACCTATTACCCAGAGTACAAAATCTGGCTGTTCACTAACTACAAACCCCGCATCGTCGGCACCGACGAGGGCATTTGGGACAAGGTGATCTTCATTCCGTTCAAACGCTACTTTGAGCCGCATGAGCGCGACAAAAACCTGCTCGCGAAGCTCAAACAGGAGTTGCCGGGCATCCTCCAATGGGCGATCCGTGGCTGCCTTGCTTGGCAGGAGCAGGGACTCAACGTCCCCGAATGCCTCAAGCAGGCGACCGCACAGTACCGCCATGAGCAGAACGTTCTCGGTCACTTCGTAGAGGACGAACTGATCGAGAATGACGACCTCAAGACACCGTGCGGTCAGATGTACACCCACTACGAAGAGTGGGCTGGCAAGAACGGCGAATATCAGATGACGGCGACCGAGTTCAAGGAACGAATGGAGCAGCGTTACGGAGACGCTGGTCGCAGTGCCCAAGGCAAGTTTTGGAAAGGCGTGGGCATCAAGTCCCTGCTGTCCGAAAAGGACAAGTGGATGCTGGAGGGGAAGACCGTCGAAGAGATGGTGTCTGCTATCCAGTAGAACAAAATCTTCGTTGAGGGTCGGTTCCGCGCAGTATTTAACACCGTGAGGTTGATTCATTCGGGATAACCCGACAGCCTCGCAGTTTTTACCACTTCTTTCTCAGGGAACCGCGTGCTGACTGGCAACAGGAACTCGCGGTTCTTTTTTTCGAGAGTCCCTACACTGCCAGATTAAGACTGGGGACGCCCGGAAAGCCCCATATCACCCCTTTCAGCATGCGTTGGGGTTCTTTGCGCTGCTACTCAGGAAAATTCGCGGAACTTTCGGAACCTTCAATAGAGCAGATTTTTGGCACTTTCAACAGGCTGGATCAATTTGCGAGACCGACAGAATTGCCATCGTTGCCGAAAAAATCAGACCTGAGTCCCGCCGCGCCGAAGGTCGAATCGTCGCGAGAGCGGGCTTCGGAGCCAGTCCGCTGGAGGAAAATCGAAAAGATGCACGCACGACCAGAAATTCGAGAAATCTTGATCGCCAAGAAAATGAGGCGCTGGGCGATGATTGGGCAGCACCCGTTTGTTGATCCGACGTGTTCGCCAGCGAGGGCGCGGCGGAACTTTGCGAGGCTGCTTGCCCGGCACCCGGACCTCGGACGACGGTTGAACCTCACGGTCACGTCGGCGTACCCACCTGTTTAGGAGCGGCGAGCACTGACAGAGGAGGAAGAGTATGGCATCGCAAAACCTAGACGGAATGATCAGCATAGGCGGTCGGTGTTGGTCGTTTCCCCTCATTTCGCATCGAAACCTGCGTGCGGTTCGATCCCGTCGTAGTAGCGAAGTGGCTGCGAAATATTTGAATGAGACTTCGTTGGTAGAATCTACTTTTAATCGTCGAATATGACCGATCAAGAAAGACTCGATAAGAATGCATTGTGCGACCGGTTGATAAAAGTGGGTATCGCTGGTCGATCAGATGTGGACGCGGTTGAAATCGCTGGCACGTTGACTAGCACTGCAATGGCACTGGAACGCAAAGATGCCCTTGCGTGCGCGTGTGCATGGTACGAGACTCTTGCGAAAAGGGTAGTTTTGGGTGAACTAGCGATTTTGATTGATTACAACTGGGCGAACGCCATCTCGGGCGAGCGATTCGGAACGCAGTGGCAGTGGGAACAGCGAACGCTCGCGAGAGAGATTTTTTACCTCCGTCGTGCCGTAGGCCACGAGAAGTTCGCGCAGGCTCCCAACACATTTAGATGCATGTGTCTCAATAACGTAGGTAGCCGCCTCCGTGTTGCGGGGCGAGTCATAGAAGCTCTCGATTGTTGGCGTCGAGTGCTCGAAGTGGAACCTAGGTTTGGGATGTCGCTGTGTAATCGAGCGCTTATGTTGTATTCCTACGCGGGCGCTCTTGAAGATGACGGTCATAGGGCCCTCTTCTTGTGGATGGCACATAGGGAAGCGTCGGCTGCCCTTGCGCCCACGGCTATCTACACGGCTGCTCGTGATGAAGTCACCAAGCTATCCACAAGAAAGACCAAAGAGTGGATCGAATCCGTGCTGGACGTAGAAGGTATCAGCAAAGCTAACCCCCTCGTGTCTGAGGATGTCGCAGCTTCGGAGGAAGAGCGCGAGTACCGTCGCTGGTGTTTGTACAATTGTCTCTATATAAACCCTCTAAACGACCTAGGACGATACAGTGTAGCCGACGGTGAGCCGTGCTTCCACAGCGCAACTCTCTCGCAATCGCGCAGCAAGAAAATATCCGTGCCAAATTCGCTCAGAGTTTTGAGCCGAGTGTTGATCTCTGAAAGCGAGAACGGGAATTTGTCAGGCGCAACAACAAAGGTTCTGGGATAAGCGAACTGGGCACGCCAACCGCGTTCGTGCTCTACTACTTTGCCCCACAGGTAGACCTCGCCGTGGACTCCGAACTTTTTGTAGCTGCACTGATGCAGGTGCTCAATTGTCCTCGCGGCGTAGACGCCGCAGGTGCAACTGAAGTACGGCAATTCGGCAGGATTGTGTGTGGCTTTGGAAAGACCCGCGATGGAGCCGATTGCATCGACCCGGCAGGATGCCGCAAGCGGCTGACCGGGGAGCCATCGCTCGCCGTTGAGGGACCTCAGCCCATTGGCATTCCACTGCCAAGCGCGGTAGGCGGTTATCGGCGAGATGAAGTCGGGGACCGTCATTGAGAGACTGGCGCCTCCGCTGGCTCTGGCTCATTCGCAGGTTCCGGTTCGGCTTTCGGCTCTTGCACCGGAAGCTCAAGCGGCTCGACGACAACGGTTCGAATCGGCTCACCGATTTGCATAATCTTGCTCCCTCCTCCTCGCTTAGCTTCTCTCCTCGGCTCCTGCGTAGTTTCGAAGCATGAGAGACGTCGCAGTTTTGCCTCCGGTCAAAGCCACGGTCCGAGCCGCCCTGCTGAGCCTCGCCGCCTACAAAGAGATTCCCACTGCGCAACTCATCGCGGCGGCTCGTGCCCTGCCGGGCGGGACGAAGGTTCACATTTCTGATCGCCTCACTGCGATCGTGCTCCTTCTCGGCACTCAGTCCGTGGACTTGAGCTAATGACAGACCCTCGACAGGAATTGGAATCCGCACTGTCGCCGCTGGCATGGATCCTGAACTTCATTTGGGGCACCTTCCAATTGATGTTCTGGTTCTTCATGTCACCCATTTTGATCATCACTTGGTGCTTCCACCACCCAGTAGAGGCCCGTCTCTATGCCGTCAGCGCGATTCCTCTCCTCTGGAACGGCAATTGGGGTACTCGTGGAATCTTGGTTTTCTTCGTGATTCTCATCGCGTCCCTGTTTGGAAAGACCATGCACAAGATTTGTTGGGGGATCATCAAGCTTGCGCTCCTCGCTGGCTTGGTCTGGTACATCTACATGATCTTCAAGCTGGCGTGATTCTCACGCCTCCTTGATCATGTGCTCTTGAAAAGTTGATGAATCTCTCGGAACTGCACACCCCCCCGGTGAGAACGGAGTCGCAGGTCGTAGCCGAAAACATACGCCTTGGGCATGAAGGCCTCGATTTCTTGGGACAAGGCGGGAATTATCTCACGTGTGGAGTAGAATCGCATTGCGTCGGGCTTTTTCGTTTAGAACGCCCGTTCTACCTATTCATGTGAGGTCAGGAGAAACAGTGACACACGAAGAATTTTCAAGGTTAACTGACGCAGAGGCCAAAGCATATTTGATTGCTGAGCTAAAGAGCATCGCTTCTGCTGAGAAATTAGCCAATAAAGAATTGGAAGACGCGGTCGGGGTTCTCCTGCCGAACTTTGCCGAGCGGATGTTGAAAATATTCAAAGAGCCTAAAGGGAAAACCAAGAAGGACTGATGTCCTGCGCTTTGCAAAAGCGTATTGGGCGACCACATTGCTCCCCTCGGCTGGTTTGAGAGTGTTTGACATTCAGTCGAAACGTTTCGGACGAAGACTGGGTTTGAACCAAGCTGGCTGTCAAGGTGACCATAGAAAAGTGCGATTCGTTCCATTACTCCAATCATGATCGACACTGTGCCTCAGTCCTGTCTTTCGCTTTAGCCGCCGCTAATGTCTGCCACTGCATGTTGCTGGGAGCGTCGGTTCCGCCGCACTCCAGCGGCTTTACGTGGTCGATGACGTACCCCGGACATCGGCCCACGCTCTTGCCCGTGGCGGGACATGGATGCTGCTTTTTGAAGCTGCTGATTGCAACCCTCGAACGCTTGATATGCCCGTGTTTGTCCCGCAAGCAAGATGTGCAGCGGCGGGCGGTGTGCAAGGCGCTGCTCCCCTGTGGCATCAAGGGCAGGCTCCAGAGAATCAAGAACAGCAGGAAGGCGGCCTTTCTCATCTCGCTAGGTGGTGAGAAAATGTGTTTAGGAGCTACGATGGCTTCTTACTCCATGCCCATGTCGCACCGTAGCCTAAGAGCAGCATCAGAAGGAACATCCCAACCGCAGCGCTGTAATCTGGAGCCTTAGAGCCGAACGTGCTGATCGCTCTGACCATCTCCTTAAGGGCTCCGAGCGAGAACACTCCGAGGATAAGTGCCGCCGCCTTGTTTCCCATTTTTGACTCTCCTCTAAAGAAAGTTCCTACCACGGTTTAACGTTTGTCAATACCCTTGAATGTCTCCAGAGACGAGGGTTCGCAGTTCAGCCAGCTTCGACGTTCGTCTGATGGAGCGTCTAACCGAGAGCAGCTTCCACAGCCAAGATGGAGCACATAAAACAATCCCCATCGCTACAGTCGTAGCCGGAAATTGCCAGTCGGATTTGTCTCCGGCGAAAAACAAAATCGTCACGAAAGCAAAGATGCAGAATGTGGCTCCTGAAAATAGCACGAAATAACCCACACGCTGCCCCGTCGTCATGTCTCGCCACTCTTTGTCGGGTGTGCGATACCTAGCACCACACTTGCGGCATTTCTTATATTCGAGGCCAACTCTGGTTAGCCCGACCATTCGAGAGTCACGCAGGCATTGCATGACGGGCAATAGTAGTTAATCCAACGCATAAACGTGGGCTTCCGTCCATCGCATGTTGGGGTGTAACTAATGTTGAGCTTCGCTCACGAATGGATCAAGTTACCATCGTCATTGTCGGCTTCCGCCGCGCTGTGGGCGAGGCGGGGACGATACTGCTCCAATGTGACCGGACTGGAATCGAGATTGTCTTCTCGGACTTCCTCCCGATCACACCGATCTTGATCTGGCGGTAGCGGGCGAGACGTTCCGCTCCAAGAAAGCGATCAATGACCTTCGTAATTAGGTCGCTCCCATGTTACATGCTGGAATTTAAGGTGGGAGAAGCACTATGAAGCAGGTGATCATCGCCGTATCGCTTCTGTTGGCCTTTGGGGTGGGATGTGACGAAGGACAGGACCGTCAATTACCACAAGACCGTCAGTTACCAAACGGCACCAAGCTGTTCGGGGAACGCACGCTGAAGGACGGCACCAACAAAGTGGAGCGCATTGAATTCTCCAATGGAGAGAAGGCGTTTGAGGTGGCTAAGTTTCCGGACGGCAGCGATAAGGCAGGGCGCAGTGAATTCCCCGACGGAAAGAAGTGGTTTGACGTGACTAGGCTTCCGGACGGCACCGAGAAGGTGGGGCGCGTTGAATACCCCGACGGGGAGAAGGCGTTTGACTGGACTAGGCTTCCAGACGGCACCGAAACGGCCGCACGCGATGAATTCCCCAACGGGCAGAAGAAGTTTGACGCGACTACACCTCCGGACGGCACTCAAAAGGCAGGGCGCGTTGAGTTCCCCGACGGTGGTAAGTATTTTGACATGACTGTTCTTTTGGATGGCACCACAAAGGTAGGGCGCGTTGAACTTCCCAATGGGGAAAAGGAATTTGACGTGACTAGGTTTCCCGACGGCACCCAAAAGGCAGTACACAGTGAACTCCCAACTGGGGAGAAGTATTTTGACATGACTATCCTTCCAGACGGCACCATAAAGATAGGGCGCGATGAATTGCCCAACGGGCAGAAGAAGTTTGCCGTGACTGTGCTTCCGAACGGCACCGTAAAAGACAGGGTGCGCTGAATTGCCCAACGTGGATAGGAAGTTTGTTGCTGGTTCCGGTCACGAAGGAGAACTCCAATTATGCTTGTCCCTATCGGGCACGAGAACATGTCGGCCCGACGCTGGCCGGTCATCACGCTAGGGCTCATCCTCCTCAACTTCGGTATATTTCTGAGTACCCACTGGGTCATGGAGAGGCAGGGCTCGCAGCTCGGGCAGGTGCGGGCGCACATTTTGATTCTTGCGGCCATACATCCACAGCTCCTTCTCACGCCCGAGGTCCGAGAGTTAGTCACAGACTTTCAGAACCGTGACCCTGACGATTGGGCGGAAATACAACACCCGAAGTCCGCGGTAATTGACGATGATTGGGTCGCTCGGATGCGACGGCTCGACGATCCGGCGGCATTGCAAGCGGAGATGGATTCATTCGCAGGGCAGTATTCACAATTGATGGCCTCATCCATCGACCAACACTATGCCTTCGTTGCAGCCCACCCAAGGCCGATTACCTATCTCACTTCGACCTTCCTTCACGGCGGTTGGTGGCACTTGATAGGCAATATGTGGTTCTTGTGGCTGGCGGGATTTGTCTTAGAGGACGCTTGGGGCCGACCGCTCTATTTGCTCGTCTACCTGACAGCAGGCGCATTTGCATGCCAGTTTGATGCTTGGGCAAATCCCGGAAGCATCGTCTCGTCACTAGGCGCTTCAGGAGCGGTAGCAGGCTTAATGGGAGCCTTCCTAGTGCGCTTCCCCAAAATGAAAATCAGAATGATGTGGTTCTTTGATCTGGGCCTGTTTCCCTTTTCTCGGTTCTGGATGCGAGCATATTGGCTATTGCCGATTTGGGTGCTGACGGAGATCAATTACGGAATGGGTCGCGGGGACGGCATTGGACACTGGGCACACGTCGGGGGTTTCCTCTTTGGTGGCATTACGGCTGTGGCGCTCCGCTACTCGGGGTTGGAACATACATTGAATCAGGCAATCGAGGAAAAGGTTGCTTGGACGCCTGATCCAGAAATAACTCAGGCTGGCGATCTCATGGAACAGGGCAAGTTTGCTGAGGCCGCCACGATTCTCAACAACTACCTGACAGCCAAACCTGACTCGGTAGAAGCTTGGAGCCTGTTGCGGGCTGCCCATTGGCAAAGAAGCGACATTCAGGCTTATCGGGAAGCTACAGTCACGCTCTGCGGGTTGCGTCTGCAAGCGAGGGAGCATGAAGCGGCTTGGAAGGACTACGAAGAGTTCCTCCAATTGGGGGGCGACAAGATGCCGCCTACCATCTGGCTCGATCTCTGCCGCCTGCCGCAGGAACAGCAGGACTTTGAACGCGCTGTCAGCGAGTATGAGAAGCTCGCCGCCGCCTATCCTTCCGAGCGGCAGTCTCTGCTGGCGCAGCTTGGTGCCGCCCGAATCTGCCTCAAGCGATTGAACCGCCCGCTGGATGCGTTGAGGCTGTACGAGGGAGCGTCCGCCTCCGCTGTCCCGCACCTAGATTTGGAGCAAGACATTGAATCGGGAATTAGGGAAGCCAGAAACGTGCTCGCGCAGGTTAAGGCATTCTCCGCCGGGGCGTCTTCCTCGCATTGAATTTCACGTCCGTCGAATTGTCGGGTTCACGGTAGGAGGCCAACCCCGAGTAGCGGAGCGCCGAGGATAACTTCCGTAAGTTGATCAGTCCTCGATTCCCTGATGGAATTCAATGGGGAGATCGCAGGTCGGTCTGCGCCCCCGGTGGGAAGGGACCTCGTTCATGAAGCACATGGCAGCTGTTCTGTTGTTGGTGGCGGCGATGTCGGCACAAAACGCACCCAGCACGACCAAAAGAGGACGTCTAGATATCCCGGCCATATCCCGAGAAGCGAACGGGTCGATTGTCTCCATAGTTATGTCCGACAAGGACCGTCACCCTATCGCTCAAGGCAGCGGCTTTCTCATAAGCAAAGATGGACAAGTCGTGACCAATTACCACGTCATCAGGAACGGCAGATCCGCTGTCATTAAGTTCCCTGACGGCACCTTCTTTGCTGTCGATGGGGTGCTTGTATCCGATGAAGATCGCGACGTTGCTATCATCAAGGTGCATGGGAATGGCTTTAAGGCGTTAACTCTCGGAGATTCCGATCAGCTCAAAGTCGGAGAGGAAGTTGTGGCGATAGGCAATCCCCTTTCGCTCGAATCGACGGTATCAAACGGCATTGTCAGCGCGATCCGAACTGTCGAGGTCGAAGGGGGCAAATTCTTGCAGATCACAGCACCCATTTCTCCCGGCAGCAGCGGTGGACCGCTGTTCAACATGGCAGGCAAGGTAGTCGGTATCACGAGTTCTCACCTTGTAGGCGGACAGAATCTGAACTTCGCCATCCCAATTAACGATGTGAAGCCGATAATCGGCCTTTGCGTCTCCGCTGTAGTCGTCCCTTTTCCCGATAAACCGGAGGCTGCCACATCCCCGGCACACGCAGGGGCAAACACTTTGCATGTAACTAGCTCCAAATACGTGGACCTGAGCGGAGTTCCTAGCAATTGCCTCTCCGATACCCGGAGTAGCATCTGCACCACGGGCATTTATACGGCGGAAGGGCGGCTCGGTGCCAACCACTTTGTACTCCAGTGTAAGTCATTGCTACTGATAGCGAAAACGACCCACGAGGTCAAGTGCTGGCGCTTAACGCCGGGAAAAAATTACACTGCGATTCAAGATTCGGTTAACCATTCTCTACTTTTAATAGATGGCCCGGATGAACCGGTTATGAGCTCCCCTCAACAATTCTGGTCCTATGATGTTCTTGAGGAAACGGAATAGTGTTTTCGAGGAGACCAAATGAAGCCCAGAGCTTCTAATGCAGCGGAACCTATGAAGCCTATTAGGGTCCGGCTAGAAAAAGACGGCAAGCCCTATGGTTCCGTAACTACTTACCCAGCCGGTTGGACACCGCCCGACATAGGAGAAGCGTGGGAGGAGGACAAGAAGCACGTTATAGTCAGTGGCAGACCCGGCGTAGGAGACGCTACATGGGATGAGGTCATCCTCGCGATAAAGGAAAATCCAAGCGGGTAAGTGTCCGTACTCCCTTTCAGCGCAGGTTCTTCCCTGCCCAGCCTTCGATTCGCTGTAGGGCTGTATTTAGGTTCTCGATCGAGTTGGCGACGCTGAAGCGGAGATAGCCTTCGCCAAACGCTCCGAAGGCCGTGCCCGGCAGGAGGCGATTCCAGCTTCTTCGAGCAGCGCCTCGCACAGCCGCCTTGTCTGCTCTTGAACGGCTGGCGGAGGGTTCTCAATCAGTGTTTCCCCACTGGGCGGCTAGATGGGGATCAAAACTGTGAGCGGAAATCTGTAATTTATAGCTCGCTGAAATAACGATTCGCAACCCCTTCGAAATGGCGGCTTCGGAGGCCTGATCTAGGGGTGGGTTTTTAGCTCACCGCTTCGACGGTCAGCAGCGAATCATGCAGCGCGTCTTACCGCTTCTTGCCGGATACTCGTCGTGCTTCACGAATTGCCGCCGTAGCTGCGCGGGAATACATGGCGTTGGGTATTAAGGAAACAGATGTCTCATTCCGAAGACTCTGGCGCGAGAGTGAGAACAAGCCAATACGAAGGGAATTCGACTCAACAGACAACTGGGGGTTTTGTGCTCTGTACTGGCTAGCAAAGGATCTCTTCGAGCAGGAGAATGACGAGGTGGCCGAACCGCAGGCCCGTGGTCTATGCACAATAAGGAACTATCTTGAGCACAAATACCTGCGGGTTACGGCAGCGGAGGGGCCGCTTGCGCCACGCGAGGACTTAGCATTTATGGTGTCGCGCAAGGAATTTGAGAAGAAGACCGTCCACCTCTTGAGACTCGCCCGATCAGCACTCATCTACTTGATGATCGGTGTTCGGTTTGAAGAAGAACGCCGCAAACCTAGATACGCCAAGGACGCAACGCACTTCATCGGGGCGACCCGCGACCTGAATGACACGATCCGTGGCGATGCTCTTCCGTTCGCCGGAGAGCAGAATTTGTTTCGCGGTTCCGTCCGGAGAGGCCAACAACCGTCTCAA
>Ga0302320_10016296_pt1 | contig 15202 bp, 9 predicted proteins | sample Bog_T0_3_FD_202130 | JGI IMG/M metagenome (GOLD analysis project Ga0302320, IMG submission 202130) | Peat permafrost microbial communities from Stordalen Mire near Abisko, Sweden - Bog_T0_3 | ecosystem: Environmental > Terrestrial > Soil > Wetlands > Peat | place: Sweden: Abisko, Stordalen Mire... | reverse complement strand
GTAAGCTCGCGCATCCAAGGCCAGGTGCTCAAGGTCGATGTCGACGAGAACCAGCTCGTCAAAAAGGGCGACATCATCGCCGAGCTTGATCCCAGTGACTACCAGGTCGCGGTTGAAAATGCTCAGGCTGCTCTCGCCAGCGCACAGGCCAACGCCGTCGCGGCCAATGTTGCCGTGCCCATCACCACCATCAACACCGGCAGCACGCTTCGCAGCGCCGGCGCCGATGTAAGCGGAACCCAAGCCGGCGTCCTCCAGGCACAGGGGCAGCTTGAGGCCGCTCGCGCCATGGTCACTCAGGCCCAGGCCAACAACACCAAGGCACAGGCCGACCTTGAGCGGTACAGGCCCCTCGTCGAGAAAGATGTCATCAGCAAGCAGCAGTGGGACGCGGCCGTAGCCCAGGCCGATGCCACCAAGGCCGCCGTCGCCGATGCGCTCGCCAACCAGCAGGCCGCCGTCTCCGGCGTACAGGCCGCGCGCGAGAAAGTATCGGCTGCGCAAGCCGGCTTGAAGTACGCTGAAACCGGCCCGCAGCAGGTTGCCGCTCAGAGTGCGAAAGCCAAGCAGGCCGAAGCGCAGGTCATGCAGGCCCAGGCTCAGCTCGACCAGGCAAAGCTCAACCTCAGCTACACAAAAATCGTCGCGCCCGCCGCCGGCATCATCACCCGCAAGAGTGTTGAGGTCGACCAGAACGTCGCTTCCGGCCAGAACCTGCTCACTCTCGTCTCGCTCGACGATCTCTGGGTCACCGCCAACTTCAAGGAGACGCAGCTCAAGAAGATGTCCGCCGGCCAGAAAGTCGAAATCCACGTCGACTCCACCGGCAAGGACTACTCCGGCAAGATCACGCAAATCGGCGGCGCCACTGGCTCCGTCCTCAGCCTGTTCCCGCCCGAGAACGCCACCGGCAACTACGTCAAAGTCGTGCAGCGCATCCCCGTCCGCATCGACTTCACCGACCTGCCCCACGAGGACCCCGACAAGCTCCTCCGCCCCGGCCTATCGGTCGAACCCAAAGTCACCGTCAAGTAAAGAGCCCGTCCCGTTTCACCGGCTAGCGCAAAAAAACTTCCGTGCTCCGTCCTTTCGCCTTTTTTCTGGCGAAAGGGCGGGACACGACGAAGCCGCGTGCTCGGGTGTCTGTCGTCCAGAGCGCACGGGCCCTCACTCGCCCTTCAGTTGTGGCTTGGCAAACGAGGGTCTGCGGAATCAAGAAGTTCCCAACTAAGGCGCATAGCTCCAAAGGTCATCAAGAACACCGTCAGCTCCCGTCGAATCGTGACCGGACCCGCCAAAGAGCCAAAGATTGCCGCTTCCATCCGTCCAGGAGATCGCGCTCGAGCGCCCCCCAGGGGTGTTGCCCGCTGCGGCTGTTCCTTGTGTTCCGTAGATTCCGGATGCACCGCCGGTCCCGCCCCGTGCAGCGCCGACGGAGCTGCTTCCACTTTGCCATGTCCATGTTTTGCCGGTCGTACTAAATTCCCAAAGATCGTTCAGAGCACCCGCTGTTCCGCTGGCATCGCAACCCAGCCCACCGAAGAGCCAAAGATTACCGCCGGCGTCGATCCAGGAAGAGGCCGCGTTGCGGCCACCGGGAGCGTTTGCGTTTGCCGCGGTTCCTTGTGTTCCATAAATCCCCGCCGTGCAGGCGCCGGGTCCACCGGTCACTGCGCTGCTGCCGCTCATCCATGTCCATTGTTTGGTCGAAGGAGTGAACTCCCAAAGATCGTTCAAGTCATTTTCCGATCCTGCGGCGTCATATCCCAATCCGCCGAAGAGCCAAAGATGCCCGCCTGTGTCGGTCCAGGAAACCGCATTGTAGCGCGCCCCCGGAACATTGCCGCTGGCAGCCGCTCCCAAAGCGGCGTAGAAACCTTTGCCATCGAGCACGCTGCCCCCGCTCATCCATGTCCATTGCTTGCTCGACGGGCTGAACTCCCACAGGTCATTGAAACTGCCAAAGGCTCCATTCGCGTCGAGCCCCTGTCCTCCGAATAGCCACAAGTTGCCGCTGTTATCTCTCCACGTGACCCCTTGACTGCGCGCGCCGGGAACATTGCCGGAAGCTGCCACTCCGAGCGAGCCATAATTCGCTTTTCCCAGAACCAGGTTGCTTCCGCTCACCCAGGTCCATTGTTTCGTCGCGGGAGCGTATTCCCATAGATCGTTCAGGTAATAGGCTTGCCCCACCGAGTCGTAACCCTGGCCGCCGAAGAGCCAAAAATTGCCGCCGGCGTCAACCCACGCAGCGGATACATCTCGGCCGCCTGGATAGTTGCTCGAAGCTGCGGTGCCTTCTGTGCCGTAGATGCCCGCTTGGTTGCAGGGCAGCGCATTGCAGCCGCCCATCCATGTCCATTCTTTTGTGGCCGGACTGTATTCCCACAGGTCATTTTGCGGTCCATTGCTGCCGCCCCCAAACACCCAGAGATTGCCGCCGGTGTCGATCCACGATGCGCCACCAAGGCCCCCCGGCGTGTTGCTGGGAGATGCAACGCCCTGGGTGCCATACACGACAGGCAGGCCGTTCGCGACCGTATTGCTGCCTCCGACCCAGGTCCATTCTTTCGCGTTGGAAGGCGGAGGAGTTCCTCCGCCCGAGCCCCCGCTACTCGTACTGCTTCCCCCGCACCCCATAACGAATGAGAAAAGCGTCGTCAGAAAAAGAGTGGCTAATACAAAAACAGAACGTTGATGCCGCGTCGCCGAAATCATCGCGCCGCCTTTCAGGTGATTTGCCATAAAAGTCTCGAATGGTCTTCGCGACGAAGTCTATCGCGTCACCTCTGCAGTCGCAGTGAGGTCGGTCACCAAATTGGGAGGTGTGATCCGGCTCGCCGGGTGCCCCCGGTCCCTAGCCTTTGGGGACCGGGGATCGACGAGCACCTACGCCCACGCCACTGACAACTAATACTCAAAGTCCTCCCCAATCGGCATCCCCGGCGGAGCCGCCACCGCCGCCGCCGGCACAAACTTCGCCGGATCTTTCTCAAACTCCTCAACCCGCTCAATCAGCGCCGCGCGATGAATGGCCTCCGCCGTATCCGTGAGCGGAACCGCCGCCGTCCACTGCTTCCTCAAATCCGAAATATGCGACCGCGCAATCGCCCGTGCCTGGCTCGACGCTTCCGGATTCACTGCAAGTGCAAGCATCGCCTCGAGGCCGCGAAACTCCACGGTCCGCTCCACCTCGGACGACATCGTGTGCCCGCCCTCGGGCCGGCTCGCGGTCGCCGTCGAGATGGCTTCCAACAATCCCCGCAGTGACGGCGAGCCCGAAACGCGCATGTGGTACTGCACCAGCCGCGAAGCCCGCGCCGGATTCAGCAATCCATTCAGCGTCAAATCCGCAGCCGACTCCGCTGCCGCAATCGGATCGAACGTCAGCCCCGTCTCCGACGGAAAACTCTCGCGCGTCCGCGGCAACCCCGTCGGCCGCGGCGGCAAAATCTTCAAGAGCGACTCCGGCAGCGTCAGCGTCTCCGGAGCCAGCGTAGCCAGCACCGCCTTGATCGCCTTGTTCTGTTCCGCCGGCGCCACAATCTCCGGATTCATCTGCCCGTCGCCGCGCAACTGGTACCGGTAATCGAGCCCGCCAATCTCCTTCACCGCCGCTTCCGTCTGGTAGCGATGCATCAGGTAAAGCGGCACCAGCGTATCTTCCAGTTGCGCCATCGGAGTCCCATTCTTGATCGCATTCTCGCCAAACCGCGCCAGCGCCGCCGCGCGCACCCCCATCACGCGATTCAACTCATCCGCCGCATCCGTCCCGTTGTCCCACAAGTGCGCATGCGGATGCGCCCCGCCCATCGGCCGCGCGTCCTCATCCGTAATCAAAACCACACCGCTCTTTTCCGAATCAGCAAGAATCCGGCTCAGCCCAGCCTCATCCTCCACCGGCTTGCCGCCGCTGTCGAACTCGCGATAGCCGTACTCAATCGCCGTCTTGTCCCACGCGCCAATTCCTACGCCGTAGCTCTCTGACAAATCCGGCACGCCCTTCGCGTCCAGCGCCACGTAGGGAAACGGATAATCCATCACCGACACTGTCTCGCTCGGCGCATGCGCAAAGCTGCTCGCAGCGAAGTTGTGTTCCAGTCCCAGCGTGTGGCCCGTCTCGTGCGCCGCCAGTTGCCGCGTGCGCGCCACCACCATCTTCAGCATCGGATCGCTAGCCGCCGGCAGCGCCTTTCCATCCAGATAAGGCGCCAGCAATCCCTCGGCAATCAAATAATCCTGCCGCGACCGCAGCGACCCCAGCGTCACATTGCCCTTGATAATTTCGCCCGTGCGCGGATCGACGACAGCATCCCCATAGCTCCACCCGCGCGTGTAACGATGCACCCACTGGATGATGTTGTACCGAACATCCATCGGGTCCGCATCGGCGGGCAACAGGTCTACGCGGAATGTTCCCTTCGCCCACCCTGCCGCCTGGTACGCCTCATCCCACCACCGCGCGCCCTCCACCAGCGCCGTCCGCAGCGGCTCCGGAGCGCCGCGGTCCACGTAATACTGGATCGGCGCAACCGCCTCGCACGCATGCGTGCAGTTCGGGTCCTTCTTCACCAGCCTGTGGCGGATGATGAATTGCTTGTCCAGCGATTCGCCCAGCGGCGTCGTGTAATCGCGATAGCTCTCAGGAAAATACCCAGCCCGCGGATCGAACTTGCGCGGCGTAAACCCCGGCCCCGGGAGCTCAATCAGCGATTGCCGTTCCCGCACCGTCATCGCATGCGGATCGGGAGAAACGTTGCCCACAAACTCCGCCTTGCTCGGGTCGTCGGTGGTGAAGGTCAGTATCGCTTCCACTTCCGTATTCTTCGGGAAGGCCTTCGTCGCATCCAGCGCAATCGAACTGCGCGTCGCATCCAGCCGGTACGCTCCCTGCTTCGCCCCCGCCAGAACCTCCGCCACCCCGTGCGCATCGCGGACAAAGAAATCCGTCGCATCGACCAGCACCGCGCCGCCCGCATCCTCGGCCTCCACCTTGAATCCCCAAAGCACCGACTCCGGAAACGACTGCTTCACCGCCAGCCGCTCGTTCTCATCGTCGGAAGACGACCGGAACGCCTCATTCGGTTCCACCAGCAGCACCTTCGGCCCGATGCGCTCAAACCGCACAATCGCACCCTCAGAAACCTGCCCCCGATCCAGCCCCAAATCGTTCGACCCCGTTCCGTAGGGCAGTGAGTGCATATAGAGCAGGTCTTTACTCAACTCCGGGATCTCCAAATAGAGCCTCCCGCTCCGAGCATCCCAGTCCAGCGGCAACAGCCCAACCATACGCGTCATGCCGGCGGTTTTCACGGCAATGGTAGGCATCGCGTCCGCCGCGGCCTTGGCCTCGGCGGGAGCAGAAGTTTGAGCGGCCAAGGCCAGGGAACCTGCAAGGGCAAGCAAGGCAAGGGGAAAATGCTTCAGCATGCGTCAGTTTTACCACCGGGTGCCCCATTCCAACCCCCGTGCCCCATCCTTTCCGCTTTTTTCTGCGGAAAGGGTGGGACAGGTGAGTGCCCGGTCCCGGGCCTTGGTCCCTCGTTCCCTTGGTCCCTGTCTCTCTGGCACAATGAAGAGAGACCATGAAGACCCAAGCAGAGATCCCCTCCCGTGCCCAGGACCTGGTTGACCTCGAAAACCAGCATGGTGCGCACAATTACCACCCTCTCGACGTCGTCATCGAGCGCGCCGAGGGAGTGTGGGTGTACGACGTCGAAGGCCATCGCTATCTCGACTGCCTGGCCGCCTACTCCGCCGTGAACCAGGGCCACTGCCATCCGAAAATTCTGGCCACCCTCCACGAACAGGCCGCCAAGGTCACGCTCACCTCGCGCGCCTTCCGCAACGACCAACTCCCGCTGCTCTGCAAGGACCTGCACGAGCTCACGGGCTACGACATGGTGCTGCCCATGAACTCGGGCACCGAGGCCGTGGAAACCGCGCTCAAAACCGCGCGCAAGTGGGGATATAAGGTCAAAGGCATTCCCGAGGGGCAGGCCGAAATCATCGTCTGCTCCGGCAACTTCCATGGCCGCACCATCACCATCGTCGGCTTCTCGTCGGACGAGCAGTATCGCGACGGTTTCGGCCCCTACGCGCCCGGCTTCAAGATCATTCCTTACGGCGACATAGAATCCCTGCGCGCCGCCATCACGCCCAACACCGCCGCCTTCCTCGTCGAGCCCATCCAGGGCGAGGCCGGCATCCAGATTCCTCCCGCCGGATTCCTCCGCCAGGCCGCCGAGCTCTGCCAGCAGAATCGCGTGCTCCTCATGGCCGACGAAATCCAATCCGGCCTCGGCCGCACCGGCAAGCTCTTCGCCTACATGCACGAAGGCATCACGCCCGACGTGCTCATCGTCGGCAAAGCCCTCGCCGGCGGCTTCTATCCAGTCTCCGCCGTCCTCGCCTCGCGCGAAATTCTCGGCGTTTTCAAGTCCGGCGACCACGGCAGCACCTTCGGCGGCAATCCCCTCGGCTGCGCCGTGGCCCGCACCGCTCTGCGTGTTCTCATCGAAGAAAAAATGATCGAGAATTCCGCCGAACTCGGCGCATGGTTTCTCGCCCGCCTGCAGACCATCCAGAGCCCCGTCATTAAAGAAGTCCGCGGCCGCGGCCTGTGGATCGGCATTGAATTAACCGGCCGCGCGCGCCCCTACTGCGAAGCCCTCAAGGAAGAAGGCGTCCTCTGCAAGGAGACGCACGACCACGTCATCCGCATCGCCCCGCCCCTAGTCGTCACCCGCGAAGAGCTCGACTGGGCCTTCGACCGCATTGAAAAAGTAATGACCACCCTAGCCGCAAACTAGCCCACCACAAATCTACACGGCCCGGTGCCCCAGGTGCCTTGCCTTTGGGCACCTGGGAGTGAACAAACCGGGTGCCCCATCCTTCCGCGGCGTCATGCGGAAGGGTGGGCTCGCAGTCCATTCACCCACAAGTTTTTCTGTTCCCTGTTCCCTATTCCCTGTTCCTCATCTCCGAATCGTAATCGGCGTCCCGCCCGCTTTCCCCGTCGTCGGCGCCGCACTCACTGCAGGCGCCTTGGTCACATTGTTGCTCGCCCCGCCGATCCGTCTCCACGTCCCCGTTCCCAGCTTGCCGGTCGCCACCACCACTCCCGGCGATTGCACCTTGTAAGTGCCCGCGTCATCCCAGCTCATCGTGAGCGCGTGCAGCGTGTAGTGCCCATTGCTCGCGGAAAATGTCCCTGCATTCGACGGAGTAGCGTCCATCGCCTCGCTATGTAACTCGTAGGTGCCGTTCGGCGCAACGCGCCATACCCAGCGTCCCGGATTGATAAACAGCTCCCACGTCCCCACCATGTTCGGATCCACAGTCGCCGCTGATCCTCCCGGCGGCAAAGGCAGTGGGGCCGACCACCGTATGTCATCGCCGGCACACGGCGCAGTGATCGTCACACAATTCTTGCCGCCCGTAATTTTGCATTGCGCCAGGGCTCCAGCCGCCGCCAGATCCCTGCTGGCGCCCACGGCGAAGCCCCATAGCTTGTCCGCGAAACTCTCTGCCAGTGCGACGCAACGATTTTCACCCCAGGTCAGCACCTGGCAATCCTTCCCGCCGTTCTTCTGGCACACCTGCAATGCCGCCTGCTCCGCGCTGCTCTGAGAGTTTTGCCCATGCGAGGCTCCCGCAGCCAGCGTCGTTTTCGAAAGCGCAACGGCCGTGTAGTGCACCACGATCATCTGCTGCTGCCCGCCTGCAGGCAGAGGCATGCCGGTTGGGCCGCACGCGTTGTAGCCAAGATTCTCGATGCACGAATCCTCCATCCCTGGAACGACCTCGGTGCTCCCGTCATCCTGTGCGCACGCCGCAGCGCCAAAGCAGAGCAAGACCAGCGCTGCCATCGCGGGAGCACGACCCATCCACCAGGGGTTCTGTCGATTCATCTTCATCCAGTCCTCCGTGTCCCATGCGCTCTTCAGAAAACATCTCGCCCCTTCACCCTTATCCGATTTCTCCCGAAGCAGGCAACAACAAAAGCTCTTAATCCTCCGCGCCCGCTTCGGGCGGCGATCACCCTTTCCCACCGCTGGGAACCATCCATCCCTCGGCTGCGTAACACAAAGATTGAGAAAATCGATATATCTGCGGTGATTCTATCGTTTAACCTTTGAGAGAAAGGTACGTAAGCTCCCCATGGCGAAAACGAAGCGGCCCGTTCCACCGGGACACGTCAATCTGAGAATGCTCGCCGAGCATCTCAAACTCTCGCAGACCACAGTTTCCCTGGTCCTTAATGAGTCGCCATCGGCCAAGTCGATCCCGCCCGAGACTCGCAAGCGCGTCAAGGAAGCCGCGGACAAGCTGAACTACCGCCCCAACTACTTTGCCCGCTCGCTGCGCCAGAGCCGTTCCATGAGCGTCGGCGTGCTGGCGCCTGACCTGAGCGAAGGCTACTTCACCCGCGTCATGAGCGGCGTTGTCGAGAAGCTCACGGCTGCCCACTACTTCTACTTCACCGCCTGCCACGACTGGAAGCGCGACCTGATCGACAAGTATCCCCGCATGCTGGTCGAGCGCGCCGTCGACGGTTTCCTGCTGCTCAATACGCCCGTCGACCAGATAGAAGTGCCGGTTCCTGTCGTCGCCATCTCCGCCCACTCCTCGGCCGCTAACGTCACCAACATCGTCCTCGATCACCACAAGGCCGTTGCCCAGGCCCTCATTCATCTGCATGAGCTCGGCCACCGCCGCATCGCCTTCATGCGCGGACCGCGCGCCATCCCCGACTCCGAATTCCGCTGGGAAGCCATTCAGCTCGTGGCTCGCGACATCGGCCTCAAGCTCGATGCCAACCTCGTCATCCGAATCGACTCCGCCGGATGGTCCATGAAGACCGGCCATCACCCCATGGCTCCCGAGATCGGCCACAAGCCCATGCAGGAGCTGCTGAAGCGCACCCGCGATTTCACCGCCATCTTCTGCTTTAACGACATCGCCGCCATCGGCGCCATTCGCGCGCTCATGGATGTTGGCCTCAGCGTGCCCGGTGACGTTTCCGTTGTCGGCTTTGACGACATCCAGTCCGCCGCTTACTCCACGCCCTCGCTCACCACCGTTCGCCAGCCGCTTACAGAAATGGGCAAGCGCGGCGCGCAGGTACTGCTGGAGCGCATCGCCGACCGCGAAAAGGAATTTCCGACAGAGATCGTCATGGAACCGGAGTTGGTCGTTCGCGAGTCCACCGGCCCCGCGCGGACTTGATAAACAGTGCGGGTGCCCCATCCATCGCGTTTTGTGCGATGGGTGGGACAGAACTACACCCACCTACGAAATATCTCTTATGAGCAAGCCGCCTCAAGCCACCGGCTCACGTAGATCTGCGCATGCGCCTCGCCGCAGTAATGCCGAGCCCCCGGCGCATCCGCCGCTTCCTTCGTCCACTTGAAAATCGTCAGTTGCGCGCTGTTGCAGTTCACCACAAGCCAGTGGAACGGCTTGTCGCTCTCCTCGCCGCAAATTTCACATCGATAAATGGTATCGATCAAAGCTGAGCCTCCAGGGGAATCCTTCTAGACGAACGCGCTATTCCAGCATCTGCAAATCGAGCGGCTCTTCAATCAGGCAGTCCATCGTGCGGAACGCCGCCATCGCGCGCTGCATCGCCGAAGACTTGCACGGCTCCACCGTTACCACGAAGGGCAGCGCGTCATGAGGATAGCCAACCTTCTGCACAATCGCGCGAATGTTGATCTTTTCGTGGGCCAGCGCCGCCGTAATCTCGGCAACAATGCCCGGCCGGTCCTTCACCGTGAAGCGAATGTAGTGCGGCACTTCAAACTCCGCGCCAAGCTTAGCCGGAAGCGAAGGAATCTCCACACGCCGCGAGTCGTGCGCCAGCGCCAGCAGGTCGCTCACCACGGCAACCGCCGTCGGATGCCCGCCCGCTCCATGGCCTGAGAACACCACATCGCCGCCGTAGTGCCCGCTCACGATCACCATGTTTTCCGTGCCGCGCGACCACGCCATCGGCGACCGCTTATCCACCAGCATCGGACCCACCGTTGCCGCCACGCGCCCCTTCACCTGCTGCGCCCGCGCCACTTGCCGAATCGTGCAGCCCAGGTCCCGCGCATAGCTGAAGTCCACAGCCTTCACCGCCGTAATCGCCTGCGGCACAATTTCTTCGGGGTCCACCACCACGCGCATCGCCAGCCGCATCAGGATTGCCAGCTTTGCGCGCGCATCAAATCCGCCAACATCCTCCGTCGGATCGGCCTCGGCATACCCTTTGGCCTGCGCCTCCTTCAGCACCGCCGCGTACTCCGCGCCTTCCTCCATCTTGCTCAGGATGAAGTTGCAGGTGCCGTTCAAAATCCCTTCCATGCGCTCGATGCGGTCACCGGCCAGCCCCTGCTCCAGCCCCGGAATCACCGGAATTCCGCCCGCAACCGCCGCGCCGTACTTCAAATGGCCGCCCTTTTCCGCAGCCAGCTTTTCCAGTTCAATTCCGTGAAACGCAATCAGCTTCTTGTTCGCTGTCACCACGCTTTTGCCGGCATCGAGCGCCTTGCGCACCCATCCGCCCGCTGGATCGAGTCCACCCGCCAGCTCCACAATCACGTCCACATCCGCGGCCAGCACTTCTTCGGCGTTCTCGCTCCACACCACGCTTTGCGGCGCCCAACTCACGCGCTTGCGCGCCACGCCGCGGTTGAATACATGTGTCAGCTCCAGCCCCTGCGGCTTTGACTCGATAAGAATGCGCGCCACGGAACTGCCCACCGTGCCAAATCCAAACAGCGCAATGCGCAGCGGGCGGCGAGCGCTCACGCTCCCGGCGGAAGAGGGTGACGATTCGGCGGGCTTCGGGGAAACTTGCACTTCGGCCACGTGTTTTTCCTTTAAACGGCTCTGGAACCGATTACTCAAGATGATAACTGACCCCGCAACCACGCGGAATGACCCGAAAGGATCGCCCAAAAGATCGGACCCGATTCGTGTAGCATGGTCTGCAGATGCGCCGCGCGGCTTCCCTCATCCTGGTGCTGTTCTTCGGCTTTGGTCCGCTCACTGGCCTGCTTCAGTCCAGTGACGACGCGCGCCTGCCCGCCTGCTGCCGCCGTCACGGAGCGCACCATTGCGCCATGGCCATGCAGATGGCGGCCATGCTTGCCGAGCAAGTTTCCGGCAAAACGCCCATCCTCACCGCGCCAGTTACATGCCCCATGTTCCCGGGCTTCCTGTCCGGCCCCTCCGCTCCGTCCCACGCACTCGCCGCCTCCGCGGGCACCCTTCCCGCACTGCATTCGCAAACGCACTCTCAAGCATCCGCATCCGCCAACGAGCTTTCCGGCCTAATCCGCGCCCGCGCCGCCCGCGGCCCTCCCACCTCGCTCCAAATCTAGCTCCTGCGAAATAAAGCCGACTGTCATCCTGAGCGAAGATTGGCGCATTTTGCGCCAATCGTAGTCGAAGGGCCCGCGGTTGCCTTTTGCTGACCTCAGGAAGAAGCGCCGTGCCCCATTCATCCACAGTTCCATCGTGGATGAGTGGGACAGAAAGAATTGACTGTCATCCTGAGCGAGCGAAGCGGGTCGAAGGACCCGCACTTGCTTTTCGTACTTCCACTTCGCCCGTGCCTCAGCTCCACCCGATCGGGAGGTTATTCCATTCATGCGCCATTCATTTTCTTTCCTCACCGCAATCTGCTTATTCGCCCTTTCAATCCCAGCTTCCGCTACAGTCTTCGCCACCGTACATGGCGTCGTGCACGACCCCGAGCACCGTCCCATCGCCGGAGCGGAAGTCACGCTCCAGGCCTCCGACTCCGACTTCGCCCTTCACGCCACCTCGAACGCCCTCGGCGAGTTCGAACTGCCCCAAACACCCATTGGCGTCTATCGCCTCACCGTCACCGCATCCGGTTTCGCCGTCGCCACAGAGACCGTCACCATCGCCTCCGGCACCAATCCCGTCCTCCACATTCCCCTCACCATCGGCAAAGCCAGCGCGTCCGTAGTCGTCAACGGCGAAGCCAGCGCATCCGACACCGCAACCACCACCACGCTCATCACACGCGCCATGATCGACCAGACACCCGGCGCCAGCCGCACCCTCGGCATGCAGATGATCACCGACTACGTTCCCGGCTCCTACATGACACACAACATGCTCCACATGCGCGGTGGCCACCAGACCAGCTGGCTCATCGACGGCGTCGCCATCCCCAATACGAAAATCGCATCCAACGTCGGGCCGCAGATCGACCCCAAGGACATCGACTCGCTCGAAACGCAGCGCGGCAGTTACGCGGCCGACGTGGGCGACCGGACCTATGGCATCTTTGACGTGCTCCCCCGCAATGGCTTCGAACGCAATCGCGACGCGGAGTTGCTCGTCTCCGGCGGCAACCTCTACTCCGGCGAAGCCCAGCTCTCTCTCGGCGACCACTCCGAAAAAACCGCGTGGTACCTGAGCCTGAACGGCTCGCGCGCCAACTATGGCCTCGCCACGCCCGTCAGTTCCATCCACCACGACAGCACAAACTCGCAAAGCGTCTTCGCCTCCGTCATCCGCAACCAGGCCACCAAAGATCAACTGCGCCTCAACGCGCAATACCGCCAGGACTACTTCCAGATCCCGTACGATCCCGACCCCAACGACTGGGAGCAGGCCAGTCAGTATTACGAGTCCTACGGCCTGCGCGACGGCCAAACCGAACGCGACTCCTTCGCCATCCTCGACTGGACCCACACCCTCTCACCGAAGGCCGAGTTCTCCGTCGCGCCCTTCTACCACTTCAACCAGGCCAGCTACGACTCACTCGCAAGCGATTTTCCCGTCGCAACAACCTGGCATCAGCAGTCGAACTACGTTGGCGCACAGGCCGACGCGCGTTTCGATTCCGGTCCCAACAACTTCTCCGGCGGACTCTACTCCTTCTATCAGGGCGAGAGCGACCTCTTCGGCCTCAACATCAACGACCAGAGCTACGCGGCCAACAGCGTTCCCAACACCAACGCAACCACCAACGCCGGCCTCGTGGAATTTCACCTCTCCGACCATCTGCGCCTCGGCCAATATGTCACGCTGCTCGGTGGCATGCGCTTCTCCATCTATCGCGCCGGATTCAACGAGAGCGCAGCCTACCCCCGCATCGGCGCAACCGTGCGCATTCCGCGCCTCAACTGGGTTCTGCGCGGATCGTACGGCCACTTCTTCCAGCCCGCGCCCGTTGAAACCGTCTCAAGCGCATTCCTCAACTACGTCACCAGCCAGCTGGACCAGAACACGTTTGTTCCCCTGCCTTCCGAGCGCGACGAAGAACACCAGTTCGGCATCATGATCCCGTATCGCGGCTGGGTGCTCGACGTGGACACCTTTAAGAATCGCGTCAACAACTTTCTCGATCACGCTAACGTCGGCGAGTCCAACATCTACTTTCCCATCGCCGTCGATGGAGCCCTCGTCCGCGCGTGGGAGATGACCCTCCGCTCGCCCAACATCGCGCGCCTCGGCCAGTTTCATCTCACCTATTCCAATCAGATCGCCGAGCAGCGCGGCAATGTCATCGGCGGCTTCGCCTGCAGCGACCCAACCGATCCGGCCTGCAATCTCGGCTTCGACTACACACCCGTCGACCACGACCAGCGCAATACCCTCAACACCGGCTTCACAGCCACCCTGCCTCTGCACACCTGGTTCGCGAGCAACGTGTATTACGGCTCAGGATTCACCAATGGCCTCGCCAACTCCGGCGTCGGTCCGTGGCAGGGAAACTACCTGCCCGCCCACACCACCTTCGACGTCTCCGCCGGCCACGCCATCGGCGAGCGATGGAAGCTCTCCGCCTCCGTCCTCAACGTCACCAACCACCGCGTCCTGCTCGACAACTCCATCACCATCGGCGGCTTCCACTACAACGATCCCCGCATGTTCTCCGCCGAGCTGCGCTACCGCTTCCACTTCTAATCAAAGTGGTCCGGGTGCCCCACCTTCGCCGCAGTCTTACCGCGGTCAAGGTGGGATACTTTGTATCTATAGTTTTTTAAAGTTTTGAATTTTTTGTTTCTGGCTTCCAACATCAACACCCCCGTGCCCCAGTCATCCGCACTTCATGGGGATGAGTGGGACCGAGCGACACTCAACCACCAGAATCACAAGGATGTATGTCGGCAAGGAGAGGGACGGTTTATATTACTGGGAAGCTGGATCGATGGACTGTTGTTTTTTGCAGTTACTCCAATCTTTATGAAGCCAATTTCTCACCAGTCTTTTCCAAATTCGCAGGCGCTTGGCGAGTGGCTCGCTGACAATCACGCAAGCGCGAAGGAACTTTGGATAAGGATTTATAAATCTGCTTCAGGCAAGCCCTCCGTCACCTGGGCCGACTGTGTTGTCGAAGCAATCCGCTACGGGTGGATCGACGGCCAGAAGAAACCCCTGGACGACCGCTCCTTCTTGCAGAGGCTATCGCCACGCAAGCCCGGATCCAACTGGTCCAGCAAGAATCGCGAATATGCCAGGAAGCTGATGGAGGAGGGGCGCATGGCCCCAGCGGGACTGGCGCATGTGGAAGCGGCCAAAAAAGATGGGCGCTGGGAGAAGGCGTATGCCGGCTCCGCAGATATGGAAATTCCCAAAGATTTCCGAACGGCTTTGAACAAGCTTCCAAGGGCAAAGAAATTCTTTGCCACCCTCAACAGGCAGAATTTATTCTCGATTTATTATCGGCTTCACACTGCCAAAAAGCCGGAGACGCGGGCAAAACGCATGGCCCAAATTCTGTCAATGCTGGAGAAAGAGACAAACCTGCACTGACGACCGTGTATGCTGACAGTCCGCTGATTTTATCGTCCAGATAGCTCACGGTCAGATTGACAACCCCGTGCCCCATTCATCCGCGCTTCATGCGGATGAGTGGGACAGTACAAAACTTTTTTGCAGATTATTTCCATCAACTCACTATCATCAAAATCCATGGCAACCGTTTTCGAAAAACTCAACCTCAAAGACCAGCAGGAGATCGTCGTCCTCAACGCCCCGGCGAGCTTCGAGCCCGAGCTCGCCAAGCTGCCTGTCATCACCATCCACCACAATCTGGCTTCCGTTCCGGTCACCAGCTTTCTGCTTGCATTCGTCCTGCGCAAGGCGGAGGTCGACGCGCTGGCGCCCAAAATTGCGAAGCGCGCCCAGGGCGACGCCATCGTCTGGTTCGCCTATCCCAAGGGCT
>Ga0302320_10016295_pt1 | contig 15202 bp, 12 predicted proteins | sample Bog_T0_3_FD_202130 | JGI IMG/M metagenome (GOLD analysis project Ga0302320, IMG submission 202130) | Peat permafrost microbial communities from Stordalen Mire near Abisko, Sweden - Bog_T0_3 | ecosystem: Environmental > Terrestrial > Soil > Wetlands > Peat | place: Sweden: Abisko, Stordalen Mire... | reverse complement strand
AGCAAGGACCCGCGCTGGTTTGAACTCGAACGCCGCATCGTCCTTTCGCAATACCTCACCGCCATCCAGAGCGCGGGCGACAATCCGCCGCAGGAAACCGGCCTCACCTACAACACCTGGGAGGGCAAGTTCCATCTGGAAATGCACTGGTGGCATGAGGCGCACTTCGCGTTGTGGAACCGCCTGCCGCTGCTGGAACGCAGCCTCGGCTATTACCAAAAAATCCTGCCGCGCGCGGAAGGCACGGCCAAAAAGCAGGGCTACGACGGCGCGCGCTGGCCGAAGATGACCAGTCCCAGCGGCGCGGAATCGCCGTCGCCCGTCGGGCCGTTCCTCGTCTGGGAGGAGCCGCATCCCATCTTTTACGCGGAACTCTGCTGGCGCCAGCATCAGGACAAGGCCACGCTGGAGAAATACCGGGACATCGTCTTCCAGACGGCGGACTTCATGGCCAGCTACCCCACGTGGGACACGAACACCAGCCGTTACGTCCTCGGCCCGGTGCTGCAATGCGCGCAGGAAATCTTTCCCAAGAACCACACGCTCAACCCCACGTTCGAGCTGACCTACTGGCGCTGGGCGCTGGAAACCGCGCAGTCGTGGCGCGAACGGCTCGGCATGGCGCGCGAGAAAAAGTGGGACGACGTCCTGAACGGCCTCGCCAAATTGCCCGTGGGCGACGGCAAATATCTTTTCACCGAGACCACGCCGGATTGCTACACGGACCCGAAATGGAACAAGGACCACCCCGCCGTGCTGGGCGCGCTGGCCTTTGTGCCCGGGCCGGGCGTGGATCCCAACACGATGAGCAACACGCTCAACTGGGTCTGGACCAACTGGAACTGGCCGGACACCTGGGGCTGGGATTATCCGATGATGGCGATGACCGCCGCGCGGTTGGGCGAACCGGAGCGCGCCATTGACGCGCTGCTGCTGGACACGCCCAAGAACCATTACGGCCTCAACGGCCACGTTTACCAGCGGCCCGGCCTCACGATTTATTTGCCCGCGAACGGCGGATTGCTCTACGCCACCGCGCTGATGGCCGCCGGCTGGGACGGCGGGCCGGACCGGAACGCGCCGGGCTTTCCCAACAATGGCCAATGGAACGTGCACTGGGAAAACCTGTCAACCGCGCCGTAATCCTCCGACTGCACAGACAAATGTCGCCCGACCAAGCAGGAATTGACGCTGACGGATTTCCGGCGCAGATTCGCCGCATCGCAACAAACTGTGTCGATAATAAGGATTGACCCCTTTATGAGACACTGGAATGCGGGACATGCTTAATGGATGTATTGGACCTCTGGATACTGCTGTTGGCTTTTGAGTTCCGATGCGGGCGCGCCTTTCAGATATACGTCGAAGAAGGTGCTGATGTAGTGGTCTGTTACAGCAATTTGGCGGCGACCATCAATGCGCACAACGCCTAGCGTGCGCAGTGCGCGCGTCAGAAGTGGACTCTTCAACATCGCGCCGTCGTCGCTGAACATGTAATGATTCGCACCATGGATTCCGATTAGCCATCTGTGGTCACTGGGCAGTCGGTCGTAAATCGAATGGATATTCGCCATGACCTGCTGACTATCGGAGTCGGGCTCGCCGAACATGTCTTCCATGAGAAACATGATTGGTTGAGTGACGCCTTCAGCGACGACACTACCCATGGGAAATCCATCCACGTCAATTCCCGCCTTGCACCGGGAATCGTCATGGCAAAACTGTAGTGCAGTGGCACCACCGATTGACCAACCGAATGCTCCGATACACTGCATGTCGAGTCTTCCAAAAAACTTGCCCGAAGAATCAGATGTATTCAGCCGATCGAGTTGATCAAGTGCGAAGCCCATGTCGGCGCTTCCTGCTTGAACCAGCCTATTGGCGAGTTGGACCTGCGCGGGTCCGTTGTCGGCGAGCTTATTCTGAGGAGCCGCTGTGATCACCCTTCCGTCGGGGAACACCACCACACTGCTTCGATAGGGTGCATCGAGTCCCACAACCACATAACCATGACTAGCAAGGTCCTCGGCAAAACACGTATCAGCTTGCATTAGTATCACCGGATACGAATGCTGCTGAGGTGAAACCTCGGCGGCATCAATACTATGCGTGCGGACACGTGATAGATCCCTCGTCAGAAACTTATTAATCAACAATCCACGCTGGCTTTCGACGGCTGTTCGCCACGGAGTGGGTAAGTAGTCGGACGTCGCCTGAGTGGGTTGTTGAGGCGCTGCGGGATACCAAATCCAAGCGAAAAGTTCCCGCTTGGTCCCCGGCTGAGGTGCCATCGTATCCGTCTGCGTGCTGTCGCTCCAAACATAGGTCATGCGACCGACCGCGAACGAGCCCGTAGGCATGGGAAGCTTTGTCTCCCTCGTGTGGTCAAGCCACATCATTCCCAGCAAGAGGACGATTACAAGCACGCCCAACACTGCGACCACTGCCATAGCTTTGAGCAACCATTTAACAACTCGCTTCATACGTGACAGCTTGCCCGAGATTCGGGAATGTTCAGTTTTGACACATTGCACATGACTCACTTTGCATCACAAAGTAAACGAGTCAAGTGCCAATTGTCGCTGAAATGTGGACAATTGTAATCTCGATCCTCTTTTGTTTCCTTGCCAGTTCTTCAATTATAGACAGGCCAATGGCATTCGCGTGAAGCTAGGCCGGGAATCCACGCGTTGGGGCAGGGCGGGCAGTCCGCTGCCCGCCGGTCGAGGTTCGACCTCCCGTCTGCGCGCACAGAATTTGCGCCCTACCGGCCATATTTCCCGCTTTTCCTCGTGTTTTGGCTAAAAGCGAATGAAGATGAGTTGCTTATCGCGCGCGATAAGGAGGTTATCTCGCCCGATGACTAGCTAATTCCGCGCGATAAGGAGGTTATCGCGCCCGATAAGGAGCTAATTCCGCCCGATGAGGAGCTTATCGCGCGCGATGGGGAGCTAATTCCGCCCGATAAGCAACTCATCTTGCGCGATGAGGAGCTTATCTTTGCCGATGAGCAGCTCATCTTGCACGATGAGGAGCTTATCTTTGAGCCATTCCGGCTCAGTTCGCCGCCCGAGACGGCGGGGATGCGCGTGAAGGCGGCGTCCGGCGTCACTTGTTCTGGCGCCATTTGATCCTCACCGCTTAACCGCTGTCGGCGTGCCGATTATTATTTTCCCTGGCGCACGGTCTTCTTCGCAGCGCGGTTCTGGAAGAGCTGGTCGGCCAGCACGCCGATGAGCACGACCGCGCCCATGACGGCGAAGTTGAGCGAGCTGGGGATGCCGAGCAGGTTGACGAGGTTTTGCAGCACCAGCAGCAGGGCCGTGCCGATGAGGATGCCGATGATGGAGCCTTCGCCGCCGCGCAGGCTGCATCCGCCCAACACCGCCGCCGCGATGCCGTAAAGTTCGTAGAAATTGCCGTGGGTGGAGGGCGTGACGGAGTTCGTGTAAAAGGCGAAGAGGATGCCCGAAATGCCCGTGAGGAGGCCGGCCACGACGTAGCTGCCGGCGATGATGACCCGCGTATTGACGCCGGAGAAGCGTGTGGCCTCCTCGTTGCGGCCGACGGCGTATAGGTAGCGGCCATAGACCGAGCGGTGCAGCACCACCCACATGATGACGGAGATGACGATGAGGATGACAAACGGCATGGGCAGGCCGAGAAATTTCCCGTTCGCCAGGCTTTGCAGCGTCTTGAATCCTTCCGCCTCGCCGAAGCCCTTGGTGGTGTCGCCGGCGATGAACCGCGCGATGCCGCGATAGAGCAGGAGGCCGCAAAGCGTCACGATGAACGGTTGCATCTTGAATTTTGTGATCAGCACGCCATGGCCGAGACCGAGCAGCATTGGCACCGCCAGCGCGAACAGGACGGCGAGCGGCCACGGCAGATGCCAGTCGGTCAGCGCGATCACCAGCAGCATGCCGTTGAGCGCGATCATGGAGCCGATGGAGAGGTCAATGCCGCCGGTGATGATGACGAGGCCGACGCCGATGCTGAAGATGCCGAACAGGCCGATAAGATTGGCGGTGTTGGCGAGGTTCGCCTCCGAGAAGAAGCGCGGGTTTTCAAAGCCCGTCACGGCGCACAACAGGACCAGCAGGACAAATATGCCGAGTTCTTTTTTCATTTTAGTAAACCGCTAATCTTCGCTAATTGACGCTAATTTTTTATAAATTCCGATAGAATGAACCGTTTCCATTCAAGCGTTTCTTTGTGGCCGAAATTGACGAGATAGCCGACCGGCTGTCTGGTGATTCTCATGTAGTTGAGAAGTTGCGCCTCGTGTTCTGGGGCGAGTTGCGAGACGGATTTCAGTTCGACAACCAGACAATCAAAAACAAAAAGGTCAGGAATAAAACGTTTCTTTAGTTCGCGGTCCTTGTAATGGCAGGCCAGTTCCTGTTTTGCCCGAAACGCAATTCCACGCAATTCCAATTCCATCTCCAAACTTTCCTGATAAATCTCCTCGGCCAGGCCAAAACCTTGTTCATTATAAACCTCAAATGCCGCACTCATGAATTTGTAACCTTCGTCTTTATAGATTTCAGCTTTCATAGATTAGTGATAATCAGCGGGGATTAGCGGTTCAGTTTTCAACAGGACGGTTTCGCGGCGGGGATCTGTTTGCCGACGGCGAGATGCATCACGTTCTGCTCGTTGCAGTCGGCGCGGTCCAGCACGCCGGTGATCCGGCCCTCGTGCATAACCGCGATGCGGTCGCTTACGTTCAAAATCTCCTCCATGTCGCTGCTGATCATCAGGATGACCGCGCCGTTGTCGGCCATCTCGCGCATGAGCCGGTAAATCTCCGCCTTGGCACCGACGTCAATGCCGCGCGTCGGCTCGTCGAAAATCATCACGCGCGGCGTCATGGCGAGCCATTTGCCGAGGACGACCTTCTGCTGGTTGCCGCCGCTCAAATTCAACACGCGGGTCTCCACGCCGGGCGTCTTGACTCGCAGGGACTCCACCTGCTTCTGCGACACTTCATTTTCGCGCTTGCGCTGGATGAGGCCGAAACGGGTGAAGCTCCGCAGCGAGGGCAGGGTGACGTTTTCGCGGACGGACATTTCAACGACAAGACCTTCCGTGCGGCGGTTTTCAGGAACGAGATAGATGCCTGCATCAATCGCAGCGCGCGGTGTCTCGATGGGAATCTGGTTGCCGTCGAGAAAAACCTTCCTGTCAGGCGATCTGTCGAGGCCGGTAATGGATTTGGCGATTTCCGAGCGTCCCGCGCCGACCAGCCCGGCGAAGCCGAGGATTTCCCCGCGCGCCGCGTCGAAAGAAACGGTCTTGTCAGGAAACAGCGACGACGCGATGTCGCGCACCTTGAAATAGCCCGGCGTCTTCTGAGCATGGGACTGGACGTAATAATTTTTGATTTCGCGCCCGACCATGAGGTTGACGAGCTTGTCATGCGACGCCTCGTTGTGCGGCAGTTCGCCGGCATTTTTGCCGTCGCGCAGGACGACAACGCGGTCGGCGCACTCCTCGATCTCGCCGAGCCGGTGCGAGATGTAGATGACGCTGACGCCTTGCTCGCTCAATTCGCAGACGAGTTCGAGCAAGCGCTTGGTCTCGGTGAGGGTGAGGCTGGAGGTCGGCTCATCCATGATGATGAGCCGCGCCTTGAGCGAAAGCGCCTTGGCGATCTCGACCATCTGCTGGTGCGCGATGGAGAGCTTGTCGAGCCGCGTGCGCGTGGAAACATCCAGGCCAAGCTGCTTGATGAACGGGGCGGTGTCGGCGTGGATTTTCCGAGAGTCGATCAGGCCGAGCGCATTGCGCGGCTCGCGTCCGAGGAATACATTCGCCGCCACATCGAGGTTCCCCAGCACGTTCAATTCCTGGTGGATGAACGCGATGCCGAGGCGGATGGCATCGTTGACACCGTTGATCTTGACCGGCTGGCCGTCCACGAAGATTTCGCCGGCGTCCGGCTGGTGGACGCCGCCGAGGATTTTCATCAGGGTGGATTTGCCCGCGCCATTTTCGCCGCAGAGCGCGACGACCTCCCCGCAGCCCACAGTGAGGCTCACGTTGTCCAACGCGACCACACCGGGAAATCTTTTGGAAATCCCGCGCATTTCCAGCAATGATGAGGTGGCCATCGTTTAACCGCTAATCGGCGCTAATTGACGCTAATCTCTTGTGCCGGGATGAATTCCAACAGGATGAACCGCTTTCATAAATTAGCGGACATCAGCAAAGATTAGCGGTTCGTTTTAATTATCAAGGATCTTTTTAACTTCGGCCTGATAATCGGCCACGTTGTCCTTCTTGATATCACGCGTGGGGATGAACATCTTGCCGGACAATTGCGTCTTGTCGCCGCCGAGGTATTTCTCCATGCGCGTGATGGATTGGTGGCCAAACTCAAACGGATTCTGAACGACTGTCCCGTAAATGTCCCCAGCGGCGATGCCCGCGAGTGTGTCGGCTTCGTCGTCAAAGCAGACGATCTTCACCTGGCCGTTCTTGCCCGCGCCGCGGACGGCGTTGAGTATCGCCGGGCCGTTGTAATTCCACAAACCAACGAGGCAGGCGATGTCGGGATATTTCACGAGCGTGTCCTCGGCATTCTTTTGGGCGCGGACGACGTCAGTGTCGTCGGTGCGGATGTCCACGATTTGAATGTTGGAGCCTTCCAGCGCCTTTGTGATTCCACCGGCGCGCTCCTTGGCGTTTTGTGAATCGCTGTGTCCCACGAACAGCATGATTTTCCCCCCGTTGGGCAGGCATTCCTTGATCATTTTGCCGGCCTCTTCGCCCGCTGCCTCGTTGTCGGTGCCGATGTAAGCCACGCGCTTGCTGGCAGCCGCGTCGCTGTCGCAGCAAATCAACAGGGTCTGGCCGGCGATCTTGTTCAGGAAATCCGTCTGGTTGTCCGGGTCGTCAACGCTGACGGCGACGCCGTCAACGCCCTTGGCAACCAGATCGTCCAGAATCTGCCGCTGCTCGGCCGAGCCACCCGAGGGCGTCACGCGGAAGTCAACGTCCACGTCGCCGAGTTCCGTTGCAGCCGCATTGCAACCCGCACGGGCGAACGCCCAGAAATTCGCTGCGTTATTGCAGACGAACGCGATTTTTTTCCTGGCAGCGGGCGCCGGATTGTTGCCGCCGGATGTCGTGGTGGGTGTCTGGTTTTCACTTTTGCTGCAGCCGGCGATCAGCGCCGCTGCGCACAACGTCGCGAGGAGGGATTGGAATTTTTTCATGGTTGTATTTTGGGTTGAATGATTTCAGCAGCGTTATTCCGTCGAGAACTTGTAGATAATTGTGTTGTGGTAGGTTTCACCCGGCTTCAATTCGGCCGAGGGGAAATTCGGATGGTTCGGCGAATCGGGGAAATGCTGCGGCTCAAAGCAGACGGCATCATGCGGTTTGTAAGCCCAGCCGTATTTGCCGGTGATGCCGTCGAGGAAATTGGCGGTGTAGAATTGCACGCCCGGTTCGGTGGTGAGCACTTCCATCACGCGTCCGCTCGCCGGTTCGGTCACGCGCGCGGCCAAGGAAAGTCCTTCGCCCTTTTTGTTCAACACCCAATTGTGATCGTAACCGTTGCCGAATTTGATCTGTTCATCGGTGCTGTTGATCCGCGCGCCGATGGCCGTGGGTGTCCGGAAGTCCAGGGGCGTTCCGGCCACCGGACGAAGTTCGCCAGTCGGGATGAGCGTGTTGTCAACGGGCGTGAATTTGTCGGCGTTGATATAAACCAGATGGCCGAGAATGTCGCCGCCGCCGTGCAAATTGAAATAGGAATGATGCGTGAGATTGCAGACCGTGTCCTTGTCGGTTGTCGCGGTGAAATCGAGACGCAAGGCGTTGTCTTCCGTCAAGGTATAGGTCGCCGTGACGGAGAGATTGCCGGGATAACCCTCTTCGCCGTCCTTGCTCAAATAAGTCAACTCGAGGCGAGGTCCGTCCGGCCCGACCTCTGCCCTGGCGACTTTCCAAACTTTCTTATCGAAGCCCTTGATGCCGCCGTGCAGATGATTCGGGCCGTTGTTTTTTGCCAGCGTGTAAGTATTGCCGTCCAGCGTGAATTGTCCGCTGGCGATACGGTTGCCATAACGCCCGACAAGCGCGCCGAACATGGGATTATTGGCGACGTAAGCGTTCAGATTGTCATAACCGAGGACGACATCAGCGAACTTGCCGTCTTTGTCCGGGACTTTCAGCGAAACAACAATGCCGCCATAAGTCATGATGCCCGCTTCCATTCCGCGGGAATTGCGGAGGGTGTAAATCTCCACCGGCGTTCCGTCCGGCACGGCGCCAAATGGAGCGCTGGCGATTGTGGCTCTCGAATCAGGCATGTCCGCGCAACCTACCAAGCACGCCGCGCACAGTCCAGCAATTGCAAGCGCAGTCCGGCTTGTGAATGTCGTCATGTTGCCCTGAATTTTCGCGCCGTGCCACCGGGCGCAATTATTAATTGTTTATGCGGCTTCAGCTTCGACGCCCGCCATCAATCGCATCAAATTGGGTTGCGTAAAATCCGCGCGATGCAATTCCCCCGCGATTTCGCCCTGGCGCATCACCAGGATGCGCCGGCTCACATTCATCACTTCGGGCAGCTCGGATGAAATCACCAGCAATGCGAGCCCCTGGCAGGCGAGTTCATCGAGCAGGTGATGAATCTCCGCCTTCGCGCCCACGTCCACGCCGCGCGTCGGCTCGTCCACGATGAGAATGTCGCATTCGCGGGCGAGCCATTTGGCCAGCGCGACTTTTTGCTGGTTGCCGCCGCTCAAACTGGCGATCAAAACCTCCAGCGAAGCGGCTTTCACGCGCAATTTTTTGGCGTAGTTTTCAGCCAGGGAATGTTCCTTTCTCTGGCGGACGAAACCAAAACGGGTCAGGCGGTTCAGCGCGGCCAGCGTGGTGTTTTCGCGGCAATTCATCGAGAGGACCAGGCCCTGGCGCTTCCGGTCTTCCGGCAAAAGTCCTATGCCGGCGGTGAGCGCGGTGTTCACGTCGCGCAGCGGCAATTCCTTGTTCCGCACAAATATTTTCCCCGAGGCCATTTTGTCGAGTCCGAAAATCGCCTGCGCCATTTCGCTGCGGCCCGCGCCAACCAGACCGGCGAAACCAAGGACTTCGCCTTTGCGCAGCGTGAACGAAAGATTTTTGAACTTGCCGGGTGACGAAAGATTTTCCATGCGGAGCAGTTCCTCGCCCAGTTCGCGCGACAGGTGTTGCGGCGTCTGGAAGACGACATCACGCCCGACCATTTGATGGATGACGCGCTCGTTGCTGGTCTCGGAAACCGGTCCGGTGGCGACGTGGCGGCCATCGCGCAATACCGTGACGGTGTCGCACAGGCGGAAAATTTCCTCCATGCGATGCGAGACGTAGATGACAGTGATGCCGCGCTGCTTGAGTTTGCCGAGCAGATGAAACAGATGCTCGCTTTCGTGCGCGGAAAGCGAACTCGTCGGCTCGTCCATGACGATGATTTGCGCGTGCGTGCCGATGGCGGCGGCGATTTGCACGAGTTGTTCCTGCGCGGTCGAAAGCTGGGCAATCGGCACGGTCACGTCCATGTCCGACTCGATTTCGCGAAGCATCGCGCGGGCTTGCGCGCACATTTTCGCGCGATTCACCCAGCCGGCTCTTCGCGGCATGTCGCCGAGGCAGAGATTTTCGGCTACGGTCATGTTCGGGCAGAACGCCAGTTCCTGATGCACCATCGCGATGCCGAGTTTGCGCGCTGCGAGCGGGTCGCGGGCGCAAATTACTTTGCCATTGAGAATGATTTCTCCCGCGTCGGCGCAATAGACGCCCGCGAGAATTTTTCCGAGCGTGCTTTTGCCCGCGCCGTTCTCACCCATCAAAGCGTGGCACGAGCCGCGTTCAATCTCGAAGCTCACGTCGTCCAGCGCGAGCACGCCGGGGAAGCGTTTGCTGATTTTGTTGAAGGAGAGAAATGGCATCGCGCAAAGGCGCAAAGGGCGCAAAGTTAAAGTTTAAATTCGGTTAATGGCCGGTGACTTTGTGGATTTTCCTGTTCGAGCAGACCGTTTACAAGACGTGTGATACCATCTTTGATCCGTTCCATGCCAAAATTTATGACGAGTCCGAGTCGTTTATCCCCAAGTCGGGCATAGGTGAGGCATTGTTTTTTATGCACAGGCTTGTTGGTCTCTTCGGATTTAAGTTCGACAATCACTTTTTCTTCAACCAGCAAATCAGCCCGGAAACCGACTTCCAGAAAAACCTCGCCATAAGAAACGGGAATTGGAAGCTGCCGTTCCACTTTCAATCCCCATTTTTGAATTTCGTAGGCGAGCGCAGCCTCATAAACGGATTCCAAAAGTCCTGGCCCCAAAGTAACGTGAACCTTGAAAGCACAATCCACGACAATTTTTGCAATTTCGTTCTCGCTCATTACAATTCACACGAAAGCAAAGTTCAAAAATTGATTCCTTTGCGTTCTTTGCGCCTCTGCGCGATTCAAATTATTTCGGCAGCCACTTTTCCCAGTTCTTTGCGTATTCATCCACGTTGTCCTTCGTGACGCGGTCGAGCGGGCTGATTTGCTTCACAGTTTCAGGATCTTTTTTCAAATAAACTTTGTTGAACAAATTTTGCACCGAAACATAACCCCACATATAGCATTCCTGCCCCAGCAAAACCTGCACATGGCCGCTGCGGATATACGCCAGCTCGGCGGGCAGCGCGTCAACGGAAACGCATTTGACCGCGCCGGGTTCCCATTTCAGCGCGTTGTCCGTGAACAGCGGCCAGCCGCCGATAAACGCCCAGCCGGTGATTTCAGGATGCGCCTGCTGCACCTGCTCGACCCTGGCTGCGGCGTCCTGCGGTGTTTCCTTGTGATAAAAAACGTCAACGAGCTTGATGTCGGGATATTTTAAGAGGACTTGACGGAGGCCTTTGACGCGCGCCTGAAGGTTCGGCGCGTTTTGGTTTCCCGCGAGGACGGCAATCGTGCCTTTGCCGCCGAGTTCCTTGGCAAGTTCTTCCATCACCTGCGCGCCGCACTGCATGTCGTCCACGCCGAACATGACGAAGCGCTTGCTGTTCGGCGCGTCGGAATCGAACGTGGCCACCGGCACTCCGTTGTCCACCGCGTGATTGATGGCGTCGGTGGTTTTATTGGCGTCGGTGGAACTGATCGCAAGGCCATCCACGCCGGCGAGGACAAGCTGCTCCACGGCGTCGGCCTGCTTCTGCGCGTCCTCGTCATTGGGCGTGCGCCAGTCAATCTTGACGGTGACGCCATACTTTGCGCCAAGCTCCTTCGCGGCGTCCTCCGCGCCGACGCGCGCGGCCTGGAATACGGGATTGCTCTGGGACTTGGCGACGAGCCCGAAGGTGTAGGATGTTTTGGTCTGGCCGGATGCTGCGTTTGCAAAAACAAGCGCCAGCGAAACCGCCATCAAGGGGATCAGGTTTTTTGTTTGCATAAATGGTGTTGGCCGAATTTATGGATTTGCCGCGCGCGCCGCAAGCCTGCGTTTGGCGAGCCAGTTGTTGAATTGATCCAGCACGACGGCGATGATGACCACCGAGCCGATGATGATCTGGCTGTAATTCTGGTCAATGCCGAGAATGACAATGCCGCTGCTGATCATCTGGATCACCAGCGCGCCCAGCAACGCGCCGAGTGCGGAGCCTTTCCCGCCAGACAGACTCGCGCCTCCCACGACCGCCGCCGCGATGACGTTCAACTCGTAGCCCTGCCCGTCGCTCGAAGTGCCAGCGCCATAATATCCGAGCGACAACAGCGCCGCGATGCCGGCGGTCAGTCCGGCGATGACATACACGCTCAACTTGACGCGCTCGACGCGGATGCCGCTGAAACGGCTGGCGAGTTCATTGCCGCCAATCGCATAAATGCGGCGGCCCGCGGCAAGGCGCTTGAGATAAATTCCCCCGACGATTGCGACCACCACCATCACAACCAACGGAACAAGCGTCAGTCCGTTGCCGACTTCCCATTTGACCATGGAACGGAGAGTTTCTGGAAAGCCGCTGATGGACTGTCCCTTGGTCATCACAAAGGCGATGCCGCGAAAAACCGCCATTGTGCCGAGGGTGATGATGAACGGATGCACGCGGAGCGCGACAATCATCCCGCCGTTGGCAAGTCCGCAAAGCGTCGCCACGCCAACGCAGGTCAAAATGCCGAGCAGCACTCCGCCCATGCCGCTCGCGCCGCCACCAGGCCCGTCCGGGCCGAAGTAGCTGAAAACCATCGCCGCCAGCACCGACGCGAGCGCGTAAATCGCGCCGACGGACAAATCAATTCCGCCAGAAATGATCACAAATGTCGCGCCCACGGCCATGATTGCGATGAAGCTGGTGTCCTTTGCCAGTTGCGCGAGGTTCTGGACATTGAGGAATTTATTTTTCTCCACAAACGCCGGTTCACGGTCGCCGGCGGCGTTCACGGTGAAAATCCGCTGGCGTTCGCCTTGCGTGTTGGTCTCAAACGCGGGCAAGCGGACTGTCCCGCCAAAAATTGTCAGAAGCAGTCCGAGGACAAAAACGACGACAAGCAGACCGCCCTCCTGAAAACGAAATTTTGACCGGCGAACCGGCGCGGCGGAAGATGGAATTGAAGTCATGGGTCGGGATGATGCCGAAAATTGCGAAGCGCGCGAATTAAAATTTATTTCTGCCCGTAATATGCCTTCCGGCCGTGTTTGCGAAGAAAATGTTTGTCCAGCAGCGCTGACGGCATGGGTTTGGTTTTGGGATTGATGAGCAAAGTCTCGCTGTTCAGCCGCGCGATAAATTCCAGGACCGCCGCGTTATGCACCGCGTCGCAGACATCCTTGCCCCAGCAAAACGGCCCGTGGCTGGCGACGAGCACGGCGGGGTGCTGCTGCGGGTCGGATTTCAATTTCTTGAACGTCTCGACAATTACATGGCCGGTGTTCGCCTCATAATCATTTTTGATTTCGTCAGGCTTCATCTTGCGCGTGCAGGGCACCTCGCCATACCAGTAATCCGCCTGCGTCGTGCCGTAGGCCAGCAACGGCTTGCAGGCCTGCGCCCACGCCGTCGCGTGCAGGCTGTGCGTGTGGACTATGCCGCCGATTTTCGGGAAAGCGCGGTAAAGCACCAGATGCGTCGGCGTGTCGGAACTCGGCTTGAGACTGCCCTCGACAACTTTGCCGTCCGCCAGCGAGACGGCGACCATGTGTTGCGGTTTCATGATGGCGTAAGGCACGCCTGATGGTTTGATGACGACAATTCCGCGCGCCCGGTCAATGGCACTGGCATTGCCCCAAGTCTGGATGACCAGACCTTCGTTGACCAGATCAAGGTTCGCCTCGCAGACCTGTTGCTTTAGTTCTTCTAGCATGGGTATTTTTAAATTATTTCCGAACACGGTTGCGGATGTCAATGAGTTGCTTCATCACGCCGAATAAATTGCCGCTCCAATCCTTCGTGCCGAAGGCGTTGTGTAATGTCCGGTAGAGCGGATACAATTTCCGATAAACCGCGTGAGCTTTCGTGTCCGGTTTGTAAATCTTCGGTTTCAAGCCGGTCATTTTCTCTTGCGCCGTGGCGTAATTCTTGTGCGCGCCGGCAACGACCGCCGCCGCGATGGCCGAGCCGAGCGCGCAGGTCTGAGCCGAGCGGCTTACCTTCATCGGACGGCCTGTCACGTCCGCGTAAATCTGCATCGTGATGGCGCTTTTCTCCGCGATGCCACCGCAATTGACGATTTGTGAAATCTTCACGCCGTATTCCTCGAACCGGTTGATGATGGTCAGCGCGCCGAATGCCGTCGCCTCGATGAGCGCCCGGTAAATTTCCACTGGCGTCGTGTAAAGCGTCTGGCCGACGAGTAGCCCCGTGAGCCGCTGATCCACCAAAATGGTCCGGTTGCCGTTGTTCCAATCCAGTGCGAGCAGGCCGCTCTCGCCAGGCTTTAATTTCAGCGCCGCTGCGTCCAGTTTCTTGTGCGACAGCGGATTATTTCCGCCGGGCTGGATGTAATTAACCCACCAGTTGAAAATGTCGCCCACCGCCGACTGGCCGGCTTCGAGTCCGAAATAACCGGGCAGCACGCTGCCGTCCACGATGCCGCAAAGCCCCGGCACATCCGCGAGCTTTTTGGTGTTCGGCGAAATGGCGATGTCGCAGGTGCTCGTGCCGATGATTTTCACGAGACATCCCGGCGCCACGCCGGAACCCACCGCGCCGAGATGCGCGTCAAATGCGCCGACGGCCACGGGAATTCCTGCCGTCAAACCGGTTTTCTTCGCCCACGCTGCCGTGAGTCCGCCGACAGATTTATCAATCGAACATACGCGCGGCGTCAGACGCGAACGCAATTGCGCGAGCTTCGGATTTAACTTTGAAAGAAATTCAGTGTCGGGATAGCCGCCCCATTTTGCATTCCACATCGCCTTGTGACCTGCGGCGCAGACACCGGCGATGAATTTGTCTGGATGCTCCGTCCCGGTGAGTGCGGCGGGAACATAATCCGCCAGTTCCACCCACGAATGCGCGGCATTGAAAACTTCCGGCGCGACGCGCAGGCAGCGGAGAATCTTACTCCAGAACCATTCGCTGGAATAAATACCGCCACATTTGGCGAGAAATTGTGGGCGCATTTTTTTGGCGAGCGCGGTGATTTCGGCGGCCTCGGCCACGCCGGTGTGGTCTTTCCAGAGCCACGCCATCGCCGACGGATTGTTCGCAAATCTTTTGCTGAACGCGAGCGGCCGACCGTTCGCGTCAACCGGAAGCGGCGTGCTGCCCGTCGTATCCACGCCGATGCCGATGATTTGCGCCGGGCTGAACCCCTTGACATTTTTCTTTGCCGCCGCGAGCGCGGCTTTGATTGTTATTTCCGCGCCGTTGACATAATCCGCCGGATGCTGCCGCGCGAGATTCGGGTCGCGCGACAAAATCACGCCCGCCGTGCCGTGGGCATAATTCCAGACCGCCGATGCGACTTCCGCGCCGTTGGCGACATTGACTATGAGGGCGCGAACCGAGTTCGTGCCGTAATCAAGACCGATGGTGTATTTCGTGCTCATGTTAAATTCAATTGGCGTTCAGGGCTGTTTCCAAAACCGTTGCGGCTTCAGCGGCAGCCTTCACCGGATTCTTCTTCCAATCCGCTGGGCTGACCACGCTCCAGTAAATGGAATAGCGTTCGTTGTCCAATTTGTAATAGGGAACCAGCGTGACATCGCCCGGCTTG
>Ga0302320_10016294_pt1 | contig 15202 bp, 13 predicted proteins | sample Bog_T0_3_FD_202130 | JGI IMG/M metagenome (GOLD analysis project Ga0302320, IMG submission 202130) | Peat permafrost microbial communities from Stordalen Mire near Abisko, Sweden - Bog_T0_3 | ecosystem: Environmental > Terrestrial > Soil > Wetlands > Peat | place: Sweden: Abisko, Stordalen Mire... | reverse complement strand
TCGTCCCAGTTGCCGTGCGTGCCGAGAGAAAAAACGATGACCGGCACGCGCCCACCGAGATTGGCGATGATTTGTTTCATCCACAGCGCACTGGCTTCGCGAAATTCCGCCGACGCGAGCAGGCCGCCGTGGCTGTCGAAAATCTGGACGGCATCCACGCCCGCCTCGATTTGCATTTCGAGATAAGCGGTGACGGCAGCGGTGAGTTTTTCGGCCAGCGCATCGTAAGTTTTGCGCTCCTTGCGGAACAAGTTCAGGGCGCGGGTGTATTTCTCGGCGCTGCCGCCTTCCATCATGAAAGTCGCCAGCGTCCAAGGCGAACCGGCAAAACCGAGGAGCGCAGTGCGGTCGCCAAGTTCCTTCCGCAAAATCCGCAGCGCCTTGCCCACGTAGCTCAACTTCTCGCAAACCTGCGCAATGGAAAGTTTCTCGATGTCAGCCAGGCTGCGCACGGCAAAATCCATTCCGATGCCGCCGGTGTCGCGGAAGCGGTAGGGCTGGCCCATCGCTTCGGGAATCACGAGGATGTCGCTGAACAAAATCGCCGCGTCGAAACCAAACCGGCGCACTGGTTGGAGCGTTACTTCGGCGGCGAGTTCCGGCGTCTGGACCAGTTCGAGGAAGGAATGTTTTTCCTTCAGCTTCCGGTATTCCGGCAGTGCGCGTCCGGCCTGGCGCATGAGCCAGACCGGCGGGCGATCCACCGGTCGGCGGGCGCAGGCGTTGATAAATCGCCCGCGATTGGTCAGCGCGGTAGCGGTCGGTTTGACCGCATGAGTGGCAGCAACAGTCATGGGCATCATTTTAACAAGCCCGGCTGGCTTTGAACAGCAACTTGCACCCGATTTTTCGTGCAACTTTGTTTTGGCGGCGGTTTTTAACTGAAACGAATATGAAAGACGAACCGCAAGAATTGCGCGAGTTGCTCTCGCGATTGGCCGATGCGCCGGTTTCCTCGAACTTCACCGCGCGCGTGATGCAGGCGGTCGAGTTGGAAGAGGCACGGCGTCTGCGCCGATGGAATTTCCTCGCTTGGAATTGGCACGCGTTGCTGCCGCGCGCCGCCGTTGCCGCCGTGATGGTGGCCGCCGCCGGTTTCACATTTTATCAGCATGAAATTGACAACCGGCGCTTCGAGCTTGCCCAAAATGTCGCGCTCGTGACGCAGGCGCAGCCGCTGCCCAGCGTGGACGCATTGCAAAATTTTGACGCCATCCAGCGCATGAGCCAGCCGGCGCACGCCGACGAGGAACTGCTGGCGCTCGCTCCCGATTTGAAATGAACCGTCCGGGCCAGACGCGTCGGTGGCTCGCGCTTTTTGCGGCGGCGCAAATGGCGGTTTCGCCGGTGTCCGCCCAGAATTCCACCGGCATTCCGGCTCCAGCGAAACCGCTTCTCATTCCGGCCAATATCATGCCGCCATTGCCGCGGGCGCTGTCGCCGGTGAATTTTTTCCGGCAATTGCTGGTGATGACGCCGCAGGAGCGCGCGAATTACCTGACCAACCGCCCGCCGGAAATCCGCGACCGCATTCTCGTCAAGGTCCGTGAATATCTGGCTCTCGGCCCGGACGAACGCGAGTTGCGGCTGAACGCGACGGAATTGCGCTGGTATCTGCTGCCGATGCTGCGCGAATCGCCGGCGGATCGCGGCGCGCGCCTCGCGCAGGTGCCAGACAACCTCCGCGATCTGGTCAGCAGCCGGCTCGATCAATGGGATGCGCTGTCGCCGCCATCCCGCCAGGAATTTTTGGACAACGAGCGCACGCTGCAATACTTCTCCCATGTGGATTCGACGAATGCCCCGCCGGAACCCGGCCCGCAGCGCGGACCGAACGATGCCGAACAGGCGCGCTGGCAGGCGTTGTCTGCGGATGAACGCCAGAAAATCACCGCGCAATTCGACCAGTTTTTTGAACTCACGCCGGACGAAAAACAGAAAACGCTCAACACGCTGTCCAGCACCGAGCGCGCCCAGATGGAAAAGACATTGCAATCGTTCGACAAGCTGCCGCGCGCACAACGCGCCCAGTGCATCCGCGCGTTCACGGAATTCGCCGGCATGTCACCGCAGGAGCGCGCGGAATTTCTGAAAAACGCCGAGCGCTGGTCGCAATTGCCGCCGAAGGAGCGCCAGGCATGGCGCGATCTGGTCGCGCAAGTTCCCATCTGGCCACCGATGCCGAACGCGCTCATCATGCCGCCGATGCCGCCAAAAAATTTGCCGCACCCTCATCCGCTGGTGGCCACGAACCAGAATTGAACGGCGAATTCGGTTTTCATTCCCGTCGCGCCACTCTAATTTCCCGCCGTGCATCCGATTGCCTTTCAACTCGGCGACTTCAAGATTCATTGGTATGGCGTGATGATCGCGCTGGCGTTTCTTGCCGGGCTGTGGACGGCAACCTTGCGCGCCCGCCGCGAGAACATTTCCGCCGAAAAAATCGCCGACGTAACCTTGTGGCTGATGGTCGGCGGGATCATCGGCGCGCGGTTCGTTTATGTGACGACCTACTGGCGGGAGGAATTTGCTGATCAGCCATTCTCTGAAGTTTTCATGATTCAGCACGGCGGGCTTGTTTATTATGGTGGGTTCATCGGCGCGGCAACGACAGGAATCATTTACATCCGCTGGAAAAAAATGCCGTTGTGGAAAACCCTTGACGTGCTGACGCCCAGCGTCGCGCTCGGCAGCGTTTTTGGCCGCATCGGCTGCCTGCTGAACGGCTGCTGTTACGGCCGACCGACGGATGTGCCGTGGGCCATCACCTTCACCAATCCGCAGGCGCATGAACTTTCCGGCACTCCGGTCAACATCCCCCTCCATCCGACGGAAATTTACGACGCGCTGCTGAATCTGGTTCTCTACGGTTTTCTGGCGTGGCTGTTCCGCCGCAAAAAATTCGACGGCCAGATTTTTGCAACGTATCTGCTTTGCTACGCCGTCACGCGCTCGTTTGTCGAACAATTCCGCGGCGATTACACCAATCTGCATTACCATCTCGGCCTCACGCCGGCGCAATGGACCAGCGTCCCGATTTTTGTCACCGGCCTCGCGCTCGCGATTGTGCTCTCTCGGCGTGAGCAGAAACGTGGATAGAGAATGGAGGATTGATGATGGCCAACGAATCTAAACCCCATCTTCCATCTTCCATCTTCCATCTTCGTCCCGTCTTCATCGCCGGGCCGACTGCCGTTGGAAAATCCGGAATCGCGCTCGCGCTCGCGGAACAGCTTGGCGGCGAAATCATCTCCGTGGATTCCATGCAGGTTTATCGCGGACTCGACATCGGCACGGCCAAGCCGTTGCCCGCCGAGCGCGCCCGCGTGCCGCATCACCTCATTGACATCTGCGATTTGACCGAATCCTTTGACGCCGCGCAATTCATTCGCCGCGCACAATTGGCCGTCGCGGAAATTCAGTCGCGAGAGCGCGTGCCGGTTTTCTGCGGCGGCACGGGGCTTTATTTCAACGCGTTTTTGAGCGGACTCGGCGAAGCGCCATCCGCGAACCCCGAATTGCGGGCCGAACTGGAAAGGATGCCGTTCGATGCGCTCTTGAAGGAATTGCGCGAGCGCGACCTGGCGGCTTACGAAAAAATTGACAAACAAAATCCGCGCCGCGTCATCCGCGCCGTGGAAGTCATCCGGTTGACGGGGAAAAAGTTTTCCGAACAGCGGGCGGAGTGGAAGTCCACAGTCCACAGTCCACAGTCCACAGTCTTTTTCTGCCTCACGCGGCAGCCGGCGGATTTGCACGCGCGCATCAACATTCGCGTGGATGAAATGTTCCGGCACGGCCTGGTGGACGAGACGCGCGGATTGCTCCAGCGCGGCCTCGAACAAAACCAGACGGCAATGCAGGCCATCGGCTACCGGCAGGTGGTGGAACATTTGCGCGGCGAAGGCTCTTTGGCGGAAACCATTGAGCAGGTGAAAATCCGCACACGTCAATTTGCCAAGCGGCAACTGACGTGGTTTCGCCGCCAGCTTGACCCGGAATGGATTGAATTGAAGCCGGGCGAATCGCTGGAAATGGCGGTCGCAAATTTGCAACGCGAAATTGTCCACCAGCGTTCCGCGGTTTGAAGAATCGCTGATTTGATCCCGCGGCTACGACGTCGCAAAATCCACGTTCGGCACGTCGCGGACAGATGGCGGCACGCTGAAGAAATCGCCCTCTGATTTGAAGCCGAACAGGTTCGCCACGAGGTTGCTCGGAAACGTCTCGCACTTGTTCCGGTAGTCGCGGACGTTGCCGTTGTAAAACCGGCGCGCGGCTTGGATGCGGTCCTCGGTGTTCACCAGCTCCTTTTGAAGCTGGAGAAAATTCTGGTCGGCCTTGAGCTGCGGATAATTTTCCACGACGACGAGCAATTGCTTGAGCGCGTCCACGAGCTGAACTTCGTCCCGGGACTGATCGGCCACCGGGCCGTTGTTGGCGGCGCAGAGATTGCGCAATTTGGTCACGCGCTCCAGCACTTCGCGTTCGTGCGTGGCATAGCCCTTAACCGTGGCGACGAGGTTCGGGATGAGGTCGTAGCGGCGCTTCAATTCCACGTCCACGTCGCTCCACGATTCGCGGACATAATTTTTTAGCGCGACGAGCGCGTTGTATTGCGCCAGCAGGTAAATGACCGGCAGCCCGACGACGACGAGAATGGCGATGAGGACTGGAATCATGCTTTTATGAATAGATATTTAGGCAGAAGTTTCCGGATTTCAATCAAACGAGAAAGATTGGATTCAACTTTCTGTGGCCGCAGCCAATCTTCAAACAACACTGCAAGCATGTTGCCCCGGATTTCGATGGTCAAGTCTTGGTTTGCCAAAAGGAATTCCATCATTTGAGGATGACAAATATCGAAGGCAAACTTCTTATCCTGACAGCGCACGCGGAATGCGCGTGAGAATTCTGCCGATTCAAAGGTGATGTGTGTTTGGCCCAACGTTTCAGCCAACCGTGATTCCCTGTTTTCATGCGAAATAATCATGTCGGGGAAATGCGTCTTCATTTCCAAAACAAAGGCGGACCAGTAATAATCGTATTTTCCGTCAGAAAAAGTGTAATCGAATATCGTTACGAGGTATTCAGACCGGTAGTAGCCGTGAAAAATGTTGTAGGCATAGTTGATGAGGCCGGGCTTCAGCCAGGTTAAAAACGAGAACCTCTTCGGAAGATCGAAATCGCTTTTGAAATTGAATTGCAATTGAAGTTTCCTTGCCAGCGAGGCCAATTCCCTGCGCCGCTCGTCCTCGGTCATGGCTTGATCCGGCAGTAAGCGCTCGATAAAACGCACGAAAAAGCGCACGACAATAAACGCCAAGCTTACAATTAATATCGCGAACAGTAGTCTGGTTAGAGCAATGATCATGCGTTTTGCGTGAACAGATATTCCGGAAGGCGCGAGCGGATTTCAACCAGCCGTTGCAGGTTGGATTCGATTTGTTCCACCGCCAAACAGGAATTGAACGCCAGCGCCAGCGCCTGGTTTTCAATTTCAACGCCCAAGTCGCGGTTGGCCAGCAGGTATTCCATCATCTGCGCGTTACAGACGTCGTAGGCGAATTTCTTGTCAGGCGAGAGGACGCAGAATGTCTTTGAAAATTCCGCCGACTCGAACTTGATGTCCTGGTAGCCGAACACCTCGGCGACTTTGATGAAGAAGTTTTCGTGCCGGATGGTCAAATCGGGAAACGCCATTGGCATTTGCAGGATGAAAAACGAGAAGCGGTAATGCGTCGTGTGGCTGCCGTTTTTATCGTGGGTGGTGACCTGGTAGTGGTAATCAAACGCGAGCACGTCGTCGTTTTGATAAGTGCCGGAAAGCACGTTGTAGGCGTAGCGGTTGTCGCCTTGCGCAAGTTTTTTCAGGAAGCCAAAGCGCTCCGCCAGCCCGTAATCCGGCTCGGGGGCGAAATTCAGGTTCAACCGCTGCGCTAGTTCAAGGAGGCTTTCGCGCCGCTTGCGAGCGGCGATGGCGCCGTAAATGGCGCCAATCACGGCCATGACAACCACCGCCACAAAAAAGACGGGCATCAGGGATTGCACGCCGCCGTTCTAAACCAAAACCGTATTTCAGGCCATTACAATTTTGCACCCTTATTCCCGTCGCGCATTTTTCCTTTCCCCGTTTTCCTTTCGCCTACATCTTGACGGCGTGGAATTGTCTGCCAAAGAAATCCGCCAAGCCGTCCGCGCCGCACTTGCCGAGGACATCGGCAGTGGCGATGCCACGACGCTGGCAACTGTTCCAGCAAACGCAACGGCCAAAGCCGTCATGCGGGTGCGTGAACCGCTTGTCGTTGCCGGACTGGATTTTGCGGAAGACGCGTTTCGTGAACTTTCACTGAAAATCAAAATCCAAAGGCGAATCCGCGATGGTCAACGCGTCAAGGCTGGCTCGGCATTATTGAGAATCTCCGGCCCGGCGCGCTCCATTTTGAGCGCCGAACGAGTCGCACTGAATTTCGTCCAACGGCTTTCCGGCGTAGCGACTTTGACGGCACAATTTGTGGAAGCGGTTCGGGGAACTCGCGCGCACATTCTGGACACACGCAAAACGACGCCCGGTTGGCGGCGATTTGAGAAATATGCTGTCGTTTGCGGAGGCGCAAAGAATCACCGCGTCGGCCTGTTCGACATGATCCTTATCAAGGACAATCATCTGGCCGCATTGCAATACGAAAAGCCGGATGCGATCGCTGCCGCAATTCAACGCGCGCGTAAGAAGTTTCCAAAGCTTAAGGTCGAGGTCGAGGCCGACACTTTGAAACAGGTCGAACAAGCTGTGAACGCCGGCGCGGATTTCATATTGCTGGATAACATGAATTTGAAACAGTTGCAGCAAGCCGTGAAAATTGTCAATGGCCGCGCGAAAACCGAAGCCAGCGGCGGTGTGAATTTGAAAACCGTCCAGGCAATCGCGGGGACCGGCGTGGATTTTATTTCCGTCGGCGCGCTCACCCATTCTGCGCGCGCGGTGGACATTGGATTGGATTTTGAAAATGAGCTTTAACGCAAAGACGCAAAGACGCAAGGAATTTTTAATTTTGCGTCTTCGCATCTTTGCGCCTTTGCGTTAATTCTTTGGAAAATTGTGACCACCGATGCCAAAATTCTTTCCGCGTTGCGCGAAAATGCCGACGGCGTGTCGGGCGCGGAACTCGCGGAGCAGCTTGGCATCAGTCGCGCGGCGGTCTGGGCGCGCATCGAGGAATTGCGCTCGCTCGACTACGAAATCGAGGCCGGGCCGCACTTCGGCTACCGGCTGGTCAGCGCGCCTGACGCGCTGCACGCGGACGATTTGCTCGCCCGCCTCGGCAAAACGAAAGTCATCGGGCGCGACATCCGCGTGTTCGAGCAAACCACTTCCACGAATGACGTGATCGAAAAACTCGCGCGCGACGGCGTGAAGGAAGGCGCCGTTGTGTTCGCTGAATCGCAGACGAAAGGTCGCGGTCGGCTCGGTCGCAAATGGATTTCGCCGGAGCGCAAGGGACTTTGGTTTTCCATTTTGCTGCGGCCGGATTTGCGTCCACAGGAAACAACGCAGTTGACCGTCGCTTCAGCCACGGCCCTGCGCCGCGCGATTCAGTCGGAAACCGGCTTGAAGCCGGAAATCAAATGGCCGAATGACATTTTGATTGGCGGCAAAAAAGTCGCGGGCATTTTGACCGAGTTGAGCGCGGAACTGGACCGCGTCAAGCACGTCATCCTTGGCGTCGGCGTGGACGTGAACTTGAACGCGAATGAATTTCCGTCGGAACTCCGCAAATCGGCGACTTCGCTCAAGATTGAATCGGGCAACATGGTGAACCGCGCGGAACTGGCGGCGGCGATTTTGCGCGAATTGGATTTTGATTACGCGCGGATTTGCGCCGGCAAGTTCGCCGCCGTTGCGGATGAATGGGAGGCGCAGTGCGCAACCATCGGACGTGACGTGACGATTCAGATTGGCGGGCGCAAGATTCGCGGCCGCGCCGAATCGCTCGACGACGACGGCGCATTGCTCGTTCGCACCGAACACGGTCGCCTGGAACGCATCACCGGCGGCGACGTGACTTTGGAGAAATGAATCCGCAGATTTCACGGATGAACGCAGATTATTCCCAAAACCTTGTTTTCAACGGCGAAAATCCGCGTAATCTGCGGACGAAATGATTCTGCTTTTCGACATCGGCAACACGCACACGCACATCGGGCTGGCAAACGACCGGCGCGTCGTGAGGCAAATCAATGTTCCCACGCGCGAATGGTTTGGCGGGAAGGCAAAATCACGAGTTGTAAAATTTGTCGGCGCAAAGAAAATTACCGGCACGATCTTGTGCAGTGTCGTGCCGCGCGCCACGCCGCTCATCCGTAAAACCGTTCGCGCGCTTTGGAAATTGGAGGTGCTGGAACTCACGCCGAAGACCGTGCGCGTCATCGGCATTGATTACCCGAAACCAAATTCAATCGGTCCGGATCGGCTGGCGAACGCGGTGGCGGCGCGCAAACGCTTCGGCGCGCCGGTGGTCGTCGTGGATTTTGGAACGGCGGTCACGTTTGATGTCGTCAATCGCGCGGGCAATTACGCCGGCGGAATCATCGCGCCGGGGCTGGCGGCGATGACGGATTATCTGCACGAAAAGACGGCGCTGCTGCCGCGCATTCAAATCCGCGAAGTTAAAACAAGCGTCGGCAAAAGCACGGAGCAGGCGATGCACATCGGCGCGGTGCATGGTTATCGCGGACTCGTTCGCGAATTGATCGCGGAGTTGAAGCGTGAACTGCGCGCGAAAAAACTGCCGGTCGTCGCGACGGGCGGTTACGCGAAATTGATGGCGGCAAAACTGCCGGAGATTTCCGCTGTCGCGCCGGATTTGACGCTCGAAGGTTTGCGGCTGGTCTGGCTGGCAACTTGACAATGGCGTTGGAGTTCAAGCTTTGGCCTGCCTCGCAGAACAAGCTGAAGCTTGAGCTCCAGCAACTCCACCATTGAGTCCGGCGTTTTTTCGCTTAACATCTACCTCTCTATGGCAAGCAGTCGCAGGCAATACCCGTTTCATTTGATCGAACCCAAGTGGCAGAAGATTTGGGACGAGCAGCAGGCTTTCCGTGCGTTCAATCCGAACGAGGAGATTCCCGCGAATCATCCGTTCGCTGTGCGCCACAAAATTTCTGGCAAGGTGGTCGCGACGCGGTTGCCCGAAAAGTTTTACATCCTCGACATGTTTCCGTATCCGAGCGGCGCGGGCTTGCACGTCGGGCATCCCGAGGGCTACACCGCGACGGACATTTTGGCGCGATACAAACGCGCTCAGGGTTTCAATGTGCTGCATCCGATGGGCTGGGATGCGTTCGGCCTGCCCGCCGAGCAATACGCCGTCAAGACCGGCCAGCATCCGCGCAAGACGACCGAGACGAACATCGCCACGTTCAAGCGGCAGATCAAAAGCCTCGGCTTCAGCTACGACTGGTCGCGCGAACTCGCCACGACCGACCCCGATTATTTCCAGTGGACGCAGTGGATTTTTCTGAAGCTCTACAACTCGTGGTTCAATCCCGAGACAAACAAGGCGGAGCCGATTGAGACGCTGAAATATCCGGCTGGATTACGTTTGCCCTTTTCAACTTCCGACAAAGCTGAACTCGAAAATCTCGAATTAAGTCGGCGAATCTTTCGTGACTCCAGACGTCTTGCCTATGTCAAGGAAGCTCCGGTTTGGTGGTGCGAACAACTTGGAACAGTCTTGGCAAACGAAGAAGTAGTGGATGGCAAAAGCGAAGTCGGCGGGTTTCCTGTTGTCCGCAAACTGATGCGTCAATGGATGCTTCGTATCACTGCTTACGCGGAAAAATTATTGCAAGACCTTGATACGATTGACTGGACTGAATCGCTCAAGGAAATGCAGCGCAATTGGATCGGCAAAAGTGAAGGAGCCTATGTTCGTTTTTACTTGGAGGGTCACGCTAAATCTGTCGCGGAAGTGGCAAAAAATTCGGCTGAGTCTGACCCTGAAATAATCAACCATGAGGACATAGATGCTTTCATTCAGTCAGCGAGCGAGCGAAAGACCGATTCAATCTGGGTTTTCACGACCCGTCCCGACACTTTATTTGGCGCGACTTACATGGTTCTTGCACCAGAGCATCCCTGCGTTGATGAATTAACAACTGACGAACAACGTGTAGCAGTTCAAGCCTACAAAGGAGAGGTTGCAAAAAAGTCCGATCTTCAACGAACTGACCTCGCCAAAGATAAAACTGGTGTGTTCACTGGCGCGTTTGCGATCAATCCTGTCAACGGCGAAAAAATTCCTGTTTGGATCGCCGATTACGTTTTGGCGACCTACGGCACTGGCGCAATCATGGCCGTGCCCGCGCACGATATTCGTGATTTTGATTTTGCAAAAAAATTTAGCCTAAACATAAAGCCAGTCGTTGGCTCTTTATCAACTCACACTTTTGAATTTATCGAATCAAGAGGTTACGTCTTTGATGAAAAAGTTACTGTCACGATAAATGGGAAAGAAGTAGTTTTATATTTTAATTCTTATCAGCCCGATGTGAATGAAGGTCTTGCAGTAAATTCATCCAATTCCGAAATCTCATTAAATGGTTTGTCCACGGCTGAAGCCAAAGCAAAAATCACCGCCTGGCTCGAAGAAAAGGGTCTCGGCAAGAAGACCATCAATTACAAATTGCGCGACTGGCTGTTCAGCCGTCAGCGTTACTGGGGCGAGCCGTTCCCGATCATCTGGAAACGCGATGCCGCCGGGAATTTGTATCACGAAGCCTTGCCGGAAAGTTCGCTGCCGTTGTTGCCGCCGGTGCTCGAAGATTACAAGCCCACGTCCGACGGCCAGCCGCCACTCGCCCGCGCGAAGGATTGGTTGAATCTGCCCGACGGCTCGGTGCGTGAGACGAACACCATGCCGCAGTGGGCGGGTTCGTGCTGGTATTATTTGCGTTATCTCGACGCAAAACATTCAAACGCATTCGTCGGCAAAGACGTGGAGCAATACTGGATGCGTAGCCGCCGAGGTAACGAGGCGGACCATTCCGGTTCCACGAATCCGCCTCCTCACGTCGGCGGCTACGAACCGCAGGGCGTTGATTTGTATGTTGGCGGCACGGAACACGCCGTGCTGCATCTGCTTTACGCGCGGTTCTGGCACAAGGTTTTGTTCGACCTCGGCTACGTCTCCACGCCGGAGCCGTTCTTCAAGCTGGTCAATCAAGGCATCATCCTCGGCGAGGATGGACAGAAAATGTCCAAGTCGCGGGGCAATGTGGTGAATCCCGACGATGTTCTCGGTGAATATGGCTCGGACGCTTTTCGCCTTTACGAAATGTTCATGGGCCCGCTCGAAATGGTGAAGCCGTGGAGCACCAGAGGCGTCGAGGGCGTGTATCGTTTTCTCGGCCGAGTCTGGCGCTTGTTTGTGGACGAACAAAGCGAAACGGAATTTGAGCAGGCGGAAACGACGGCCACGGAGGCGCGGAGGCACGGAGAACTGCTCGGCCTAATCAAATTAAATGCGGCAATCAAAGACGTGGCCGCGACACTGGCGCAGTTGAAAACGCTGCACACCTGCATCAAAAAAGTGACCGAAGACCTTGATGCGATGCGCTTCAACACGGCGATTTCGGCCATGATGGTTTTTGTGAACGACGCGATCACCTGGGAAACCAAACCGGTTTCCGTGCTGCGCGAGTTTTTGATTTTGCTTCAGCCGTTCGCACCGCACATTGCGGATGAGCTTTGGGCAAAACTTTCAACTTTCAACTTTCAACCTTCAACCAACCTCGCTTACGCCATCTGGCCGAAGTTCGATCCGGCCGTGCTCGTGGAAAGCGAGATTGAAATTCCCGTGCAGGTCAACGGCAAGTTGCGCGATGTCATCAAGATTTCCGTGAATGCCACGGCGGCGGAACTGGAGGCGCTGGCGTTGGCGAATGAAAAAGCGAAATTGTATTACGTCGGCAAGACGATCAAGAAAGTCATCGTCCTGCCGAAGAAACTGGTGAACATCGTGGCAGTGTAGCGGCTTTCGGCAGAAAGCCGCCATCTTGCGAGGCCGGAAGTTTTCGGCGGTCTACCGACGCGCCGCTACGACTTTTCCCCGCTCGCCAGAATAGTCTGGAAGTGTGGCGATTGTTCCTCACGGGCGACGATGCTCACTTCAATTTTCTTGAAACCGGCCTTTTCCAGCCAGTGATGCAAGTCGCTCTCGGCAAATCCCAGCCAACGGTCGCCGTAGAGTTCACGCGCCTTGTCGAAGTTGTGCTTGAGCAGATCGAGGATCAAAATTTGCCCGTGCTGCTTCAGAATCTTGTGCGCAGCGGCGATGGCGTCTGCCGGAACTTCGGCATGATGCAATGCCTGGCTTAAAATCACGAGGCCAACGCTGGTGGCTTCAATCGGCGGATTTTGCAAATCGCCCTGGCGGAATTCCAGATTTTTGAGGCCATTCTTTTTCGCCTTGGCCGCACCGAACGCGACGATTTTTTCCGAGTTGTCCACGGCGATGACTTTTTTGCAGCGGCGTGCGAGCAGTTCGCTCAACAAACCTTCGCCCGCGCCCAGATCCGCGACGACGAGTGGCGGCAAAATCCGCAGCAGCAAATGGCCGAACGCCTGCCACGAGCGGCCCGGCCCATAAATGCGATCAAACCGTCCGGCGACTTGATTGAAGAAAACCTGCGCCTGCTCGCGGCGGCGTGCGAGCACTCGCTTGAGATTGATCTGGTCGCCGGCGTGTTCCGGCAATTCCTTCGCGCCGCGGATGGCGAGCTGGATGAATTCGCCGGTGTCGCCGGTGGCTTGTGGATTCAATTTATAAAACGTCCGCTTGCCTTCGCGCCGCGATTGCACGAGCGCGCAATCCGCGAGCAGGCCGAGGTGCGTCGAGATGCGCGACTGGCCGAGCCGCGTGATTTCCTGAAGCTCGTTCACGGAGAGTTCGTCACGCTCCAACAGCGCCACGATGCGCAGCCGGGTCGGGTCGGACAGCGCCCGCAATGATTTCAAGGTTGAGGACATGATTTTTCAGCCGCCAAAATTTTTCGAGAAAGCATTTGACGCGCTTTGAAAGTGTTATATCATCCTATCTTGATACGTCAATATGTTGTTTATAAAAAATTGAAAATAATTACATGAGCAAAAACTTCATCTTTTCATCGGAGTCCGTCGGCGAAGGCCATCCGGACAAAGTGTGCGACACGATTTCGGATTACGTGCTGGACGCCTGCCTCGCGCAGGACAAGTTCAGCCGCGTCGCCTGCGAAACTTACGCCAAGTCAAACCTCGTCGTCGTCGGCGGCGAAATCACGACGAAGGCGAAGCTGGATTTCAACGCCATCGCGCGAGCCGCAATCCGCGACATCGGTTATACGCACGACGACGATGTGTTTCACGCCGACAAGGTTCTTATCATGAACGCGATCACGTCGCAGTCGCCGGACATCGCGCAGGGTGTGGACGCGCGCAAGGCCGTCGGCAAGAAGAAGGCCGAGCAAGGCGCCGGCGATCAGGGCTTGATGTTCGGCTATGCGACGGCGGAAACTCCCGAACTCATGCCCGCGCCCATCATGTATGCCCACAAGCTCGGTCGTGCGCTTACGAAAATTCGCAAGAGCGGCAAGATCGCGTGGCTTCGTCCTGACGCAAAATCGCAAGTGTCCGTCAAATACATCAACGACCAGCCCGTCGCCATCACCAATGTCGTCATCTCCACGCAGCACGCGCATGACGTGAGGCACAAAACCATCGAGGAATTTTGCATCGAAGAAATCATCAAGAAAGTTTTGCCCAAGCGATTGCTCACCAAAAAGACGATGTTCCTCATCAACCCGACCGGACGTTTCGTCGTCGGCGGGCCGCAGGGCGACACCGGTTTGACAGGGCGCAAGATCATCGTGGACAGCTACGGCGGGATGGGCCGGCACGGCGGCGGCGCATTCAGCGGCAAAGACCCGAGCAAGGTGGACCGCAGCGCGGCTTACATGGGACGCTACGTCGCGAAGAACATTGTCGCGGCGGGCATCGCGAGCAGCGCGGAGATTCAATTCGCCTACGCCATCGGCTATCCGGAACCGGTCAGCGTGTGCATCAACACGTTCGGCACGGCGATTGACGGCATCACCGACGAGGAGATCGAGAAGGCCGTGCGCGAAGTGTTCAGCTTCAAGCCCGCGAACATCATCAAGCAGTTGAACCTGCTCCGCCCAATTTACCGCAAGACGACCAATTACGGTCACTTCGGAAAAACCGATCCCGACATCACCTGGGAAAAAGCTGACAAGGTCAAGGAACTGAAACGCGCTTTGAAATTGAATTAATCTTTCAACCAATAAAAATTATGGCAACAATTAAATTATCTCCATCACGCCGCACGGTTGTGAAAACCAACGGCAACGGTTCGTCCAAACAGGACTTCGCCGTCCGCGACCTCTCGCTCGCTGAGTGGGGACGCAAAACCATCCAGGTCTCCGAGCACGAAATGCCCGGCCTCATGTCCATCCGCAAAAAGTATGGCGTGCTGAAACCGCTCAAAGGCGTGCGCATCACCGGCTCGTTGCACATGACCATCGAGACGGCGATTCTTATCGAGACGCTCGTGGAACTCGGTGCGTCCGTGCGCTGGGCGAGTTGCAACATTTTCTCGACGCAGGATCATGCCGCCGCTGCGATTGCAAGGGCCGGCATTCCCGTGTTTGCGCACAAGGGTGAGACGCTCGAAGAATACTGGGATTTGACCCTGCGTGCGCTCACGCATCCCGGCAACAAAGGCCCGCAATTGATCGTGGACGACGGCGGCGACGCGACACTTTTGATCCACAAAGGCTACGAACTCGAAAACGGCGACACCTGGGTCAACACGCCGAGCGACAACCACGAAGTTGCCGTCATCAAGGCGCTGCTGAAAAAGGTCGCGAAGGAACGGCCCGGTTTCTGGCACGAAGTCGTGAAAGATTGGAAAGGCGTTTCCGAAGAGACGACCACCGGTGTGCATCGCCTTTACCAGATGTTGGAGCAGGGAAAACTCTTGGTTCCAGCGATCAACGTCAACGACTCCGTCACCAAGTCCAAGTTCGACAATCTTTACGGCTGCCGCGAATCGCTCGCCGACGGCATCAAGCGCGCGACCGACGTGATGGTCGCCGGCAAAGTCGCCTGCGTCTGCGGTTACGGCGATGTCGGTAAAGGCTGCTC
>Ga0302320_10016293_pt1 | contig 15202 bp, 10 predicted proteins | sample Bog_T0_3_FD_202130 | JGI IMG/M metagenome (GOLD analysis project Ga0302320, IMG submission 202130) | Peat permafrost microbial communities from Stordalen Mire near Abisko, Sweden - Bog_T0_3 | ecosystem: Environmental > Terrestrial > Soil > Wetlands > Peat | place: Sweden: Abisko, Stordalen Mire... | reverse complement strand
GGTTGCCGCGTGATATCAGCGCTTACATGAAACGCGTCGGCGATGCTTACGTGACCGATGCCTATCATTCACTGTCGATCGAAGGCTATCGCGTCAGCCGGGAACTGATCGAACGCGTCCGGAGCAACACTTGGAATCCGGAGGCGAATGAACAGGACCGGGGACAGCGGGATGCCATGGCCGCTCTCGGGTACTGGCAGGCCTATCAGGCCGTTCAAAAAAGCATGGCAAGGGTTCTGAACGGCCAAAATCCCGGCCTGGTCGCGGATGAAGATCACGGAACGTGGTATCGAGAGATGTTCGGCCCGAGCGTGACGGCCGGTTTGATAAAACCCTCCGACCTTGCGGGCTATCGCAACGGCCAAGTCTACATTCGCCGCTCCATGCACGTGCCGCTGAACCGCGATGCAGTCGTGGATGCGATGCCTGCTCTCTTCGATCTTCTTCGCGAGGAAAAGGAGCCGGCAGTGCGGGCCGTGCTCGGTCACTTCATGTTCGTGTACATCCATCCTTATATGGATGGGAACGGCCGCATGGGACGCTTCCTCATGAATCTCATGATGGCATCCGGCGGATATCCGTGGACGGTGCTACCTGTGGGTGACTGCAAGATTTACATGGAGGCTCTCGAAAAGGCCAGTGTGGACGAGGATATTGCTCCCTTTGCGGATTTCCTGTCCAGCCTCGTCAGCAAAGGACTGGCGGGCGAGCCGCTGCCAGCAGTACCGAAGACGTAATCATGATTTTGAGCATGATGATCTGACAGCGGCGCGCGCGGGATAGCGGAAAGGACGACCGAGCCGATGGCTGCGATACCAAAATTCGATGAACCGAATCTGCAGGCGCTTTCCGACGTTCTCGGAGATACCAGCACCGGACTGACCGGGTCCGAAATCGAATCGCGGATTTCCCTGAGCGAATTGCTGGAAACTGAGCCATTACAGCAAGGATTGGCGGAATTGATGGCAGCAGCCTTGACTTTCTCCATCTCCCATCCGATGGCGGTTTCGAGCGGTCAGGAGAAGGGCCTTTCGACGAGAGTGAGGGTTAGGGACAAAACAGTGATATCGTCCTGCTGTCCAAACGCTTGCGCGGCGGCGGCGATCTGCGCGACTGGATGGACGCTGATGGCCTGGGTGCGTTCGAAACCAAAGAGTTCACCGGAACGTGATTGTGCTTCCACCACGCCATCAGTGACGAAGACAGTCCTGTCGCCAGGAGCGAGTTCAACGGTGGTCTCCGGAAACTCAAGGTCGGAGAGAATGCCGAGTGGCAGTCCGGTTTCGAGTGGTATCTCTTCTCCGTTCCGATAGGGAGGAACATGCCCCGCGCTGGCCAAGGTCAAGCGACTCTTGTGCGAAATGTGACCACAGAGACATGTAACGAACCCGCCGTGACTCGCTCCGAAGAGGCTCTCATTGAGGCGAGTCAAGAGCATCCCCGGCGAAAGTCCTTCGAGAGCCAGACTGCGAAAGGCCCCGATGGCGAGCGCCCCAGTCATGGCAGCCTTCAGTCCTTTACCGCTGACATCGCCGACAACCAGGAGCGACGACCCATCGTTCCTGGAAACGACCTGGTAAAAGTCCCCTCCTACCTCGGAAGCAGGAATGTAAGCGGCATCAAGGCGCCAACCGGGCAGGGCGGGCAGGGTTGCAGGTACCAGTTCAAGCTGCATTTCGCGGGCTGCAGCTAGTTCTCCTGAGACGCGGGCTTGTTCACGGTTCAGCGTGGTGAAACGAACCAACATGACTGCACCGATGGCCAGCAGAAAGATGGCATCGGCCACATCGGCAGGGGAAAGCGGCGCGATTCCCCATAGCAGCACGGGGCTAGAAAGAAAATCCAGATTCATTCCCAGCAGATTCCCAATCTGGGGCAGGTTGTTGAGAATCATTCCAACCGCAGGAGCCAAACTCGGGACAATAAGCCAGCGCGCTTCTCGGTTGCCATGCCGGTGCCAATAATAGAGCAGAGCGGGTATGGCAAACGCAGCGGGGACAAGGGCGGCCGATTCGAACGAAAAGTAGAGCGCATTTGGCATCAGTCCCGCGCTGCAGAGGAACGAAAGAATGGGACACGCGAGCAGAAAACATTCATAGCTCCGCCATAGCCGATTGGGCCGACGGCGGATGAAGGCAAAGGTGAATTCTGTCTGCGCCAGCATTCCGAGAAATATCGCGGGATCAGCATAGATCTCGTTTGCATCCCCCGGAAGGATGGCATAAACGGCGGCCGTAAAGATGCCCCCCGAACTGCCCAGAATCGTCAGGTAAACACCCAGCCAAAGATACTCCCGGTCCCGTTGCTGCAAGGCACAAATGAGAAGCAACGCGAACCCGGCAAGGACAATTACGAAGTTGACTGCGCCTGAAGGAAGAAATCGAATCAATCGGCGCGTGTGGTGAGCGTCCGCTGCATCACTGATAGCCTGTTGACCACCGAGAGCAACTCGCAGTGAAGACGCTTCATTCGCGTCGAAGGCGATGCGCGGTGGACGAATACGGATGGCCAGAAGAACCGGGTCACGATGGGCATTCAACGGCACAATGAACTCCATGGTTTCTCGGGTCAGCCACCACGGCTCAAATTGCGCCGACCCGGCGCGGTGGCCGTCCACGTAGACTTCAAAGACGCCACTCTGTGCCAGCATGAGCAGATTGAGTGGGGTATTGCCATGAGGAGGAAGTTCGATGGGCAGCCGGTACCAGCACCCGTGCGCGCACGTATCGGTTTGCTGCGGAGAATGGCGCTCCCAGTTCCCGTCGTCGAACTGCGGATTAGCCCACGCGATGTTGTCGCCGGAATGATAGCGCCAACCGTCCGTTAGCCAAACCAGACCGCTGGTTAGTGGCGCCGCGGTATGCTGTGCCTCGCCCGCGATACCAAAATTCAGAAGCAGGAATATTCCGATGGAAAGCGTTCGCCATGTAGACGGGTAACTCATCACTTCAAAGGGATTCTCCTTCAGATGGATGAACGCTCGGCTCTGAAGCCATCATACAGAGGCATCGACATCGGTACGCCGGGCACTCCGCGAAAGAAAACGCCATCTCCTCCCCTGATTTCAGTCGTCAGATCTAGCTCCTTGCTGCTACCTTTCGTGAAGAGGCTTCCCCGCTGTGATCAGCACGCTACGCGTCGCCCTGTTAGTCGGGCTGTCCGCGCTCCGCTGCGCTTTTGCGGAGGCGACCTCCCTTTGACCTGCCACCAGCCGACGCCCCCAACTTTGGCCAGCGAATCACTCTCAGACCCGGCACCCAGTCCGAGGAAAGGGTCGTGCCGCTTTCGATTTCGTCCGCTCCGGCTGAGGGTCTGCATGCATAAATTCGCGACTGCATGCCTCGGAGCCCTGCTCGCATTTTCCACCGGCGGTTTCAAAGCGCACGCGCAAGGCTCGAGTTGGGCGTGGTCCAACCTCTCGTCCGATCTCAATGACGGCTGGCGGACGCATGCTGGCGACGATCCGGCGTGGGCTCAGCCCGGCTTTGACGATAGCTCCTGGCCGGCGATTTCTCTCACCACTCCCAACGAATTTGCAGGCTGGCGTTGGTATCGGCTGCGCGTTCAACTCGCTGAGCAACACGATCCGCTTGCCTTGCTCATCACCGGCGGGGGAGGAACTTTCGAGGTCTACGTCGACGGTATGCGCCTGCCCGGAGCCCAGCTGCTACCTCCGTTGCGCGTCACCCTCGCAAAGGCGCAAATCGTGCCCCTGCCGCACAGCGCGGGGAACATGGAAATCGCGCTCAGGACCTGTGTCCCGCCGAACTCCATGTTTGTCGCTGACCGCGGAGTATTGCGGATTCGAATCGCCACGCTGCCAGCTGCCGAAGAGGCGCAGCGCGCGATGCTCAGCGAAAGGTTGAACGCGACCGTGCCCAACATCGGCATTGATCTCGTAGTCCTTCTCGCAGGATTTCCTCTTCTTCTCCTTTTCTGGTGGCAACCGGATCACCGGGAATACCTCTGGCTGGGGCTCTATCTCATCAGTGTTGCCACGGGGGATATCTGCTACTACCTCGCAATCCGTGGCTTCGCTCCTTTTTCCGTCAATTGGTTTGGCGGCGATCCGAACAGCTATCTGGCCACCATCGCGCAGATCGAGTTCACCTTCAGCTTTGCCGGCAAGCGCGTGACCCGGGCGTGGCGCATCTACGAAGGCCTATTGCTAGCGGTACTGCTCACTCTGCAGATCCCGGCTTGGCTGGGCTTGATCGGCCGCGGTTTCATGAATTTGGCAGAAGTGGTTTTGATGGTTCCCGCCTCGGTATCCATGCTCGTCCTTCTGTTCATCTGGTACCGTCGCGGTAACCGTGAGACAGGCTGGTTGATCTTGCCCAGCATTCTGCCCGTGATCGGCATTCTAGTTACCGATCTCGCAATTGCCGGTTCGTACCTCGGCTGGGAGGGTATCGCGCAGGTTGACGCTCCGCTTCATGTCGGGGTCCTGACAGTGGAGTTGTTCCAGATCGCGAATCTGCTCTTCCTCCTGGCAATCGGCTTCGTCATGTTTTTCCGCTTTACGCGCGTGAGCCGCGATCAGGCTCGCGGAGCCGCCGAGTTAGAAGCCGCCCAGCGCGTTCAGGCACTGCTTCTGCGCTCATCCCAGGAATGCGTTCCCGGGCTGACCATTGAAACGGTCTATCGTCCCGCCCAGGAAGTCGGCGGTGACTTCTTTCACACCGCCCGGGAGGGCGAGTTGATGCGGGTGGTGATCGGTGACGTAAGCGGCAAAGGGCTCGGCGCGGCGATGCTCGTCTCCGCCGTTGTGGGTGCGCTTGACACCCTCCACGACAGCCGTCCCTCCGCGGTGCTTCGGGCCCTGAACGGGCTGCTACTCGCCCGGCAGCAAGGCGGGTTCGCCACCTGCGGCTGTGCCTGCATTGCACAGGATGGCGCTATCACCCTCGCCAACGCCGGTCACCTTGCCCCGTACAGCAACGGCGAAGAACTCCCCCTCGAATCCGGACTGCCCCTCGGCATCGCCGCAGTCGCGGAATATTCCGAAACCGCCTTCCAACTCAAGTCTGGCGACCGCCTCACCCTCTTATCCGACGGAGTCGTCGAAGCGCAATCCACTTCCGGCGAACTCTTCGGCTTCGACCGCACCGCCGCTATCTCTGTCCAATCCGCCGAAGCCATCGCCGCCGCCGCGCAGGCCTTTGGCCAGGAAGATGACATTACCGTCCTAACCCTCACCTTCGAGGTATTGCATGCCTGAGTCCAGATGGATCCTCACTCTGTTCATCTCCCTGGCGACAATACTGCCGGCCCAGGCCCAGTTCGCGGACGCGGCCGGCGCAGGCGGACCAGTGGCCGTCCGTGCTCCATGGCATTTCCATACGGGTGACGATCCCCAGTGGGCTGCGCCGGATTTTGACGACTCGCAATGGCCTCTGCTCCAGACCGGAGAGTCCTGGAGCGATCAGGGCTACCCCGACTACTCCGGCTACGCCTGGTACCGCCTCCGCGTGAAGCTGCCCCAGAGCTCGGCGCCCCTCGGGATCGAAATCGGCAAGATCTACTCTGCCGCCGAGGTTTATGTCGATGGCAGGCTCATCGGAACCATCGGCAGGATGCGCCCCAGACCGCGATGGGATTACCAGGCCGGCACCAACGTGGTGCCCCTGCCCGCTGGCTCAGGCGGCTCCGTCGAAATTGCCGTCCGATTCTGGGAGTTTCCCACGATCGCGCACTATCGCCCCGGCGGATTTCGAAATCAGCCGCGCATCGGCCCGCTCGAAATTCTTCAACAAGCGGATTTCTCGCGACGGGCTCGCTGGTTCGCAGAGAACCTCCCCGACCTCGCCGTAGCAGGCCTCGCTGCATGCCTGGGTATCTTCAGCCTGGGCCTGTTTGTGCTTCGCCGCCGCGCCAGCGAATACGCCTTCGGTGGGCTCTGGCTCTTTAGCTACGCCGGCACCAGGGCTGGAGAAGTTGTTCCGGCTCTTCTCGATGCTCCGGTGCGGCTCACCCAGGAGATTGCGAACTCACTGCTGTTATCGTCTATGTTCGCCTTTTGCCTCATGTTCGTCTGGCGGTTTCTCGCGGTTCGCAGAGACCCCCTGCTGCGAACCGGCATCGTCCTGGCTTTCCTCACCCTGCCCGAATATCCACTTACGCAATTGCGTTGGCTCAGCGTAACGCAGAACCACGTCATCATATTCCTTCTGGTTCTGGGGATCACCGCGGTGATGTTTCTGCGGCTGATCCGATCCGCTCTCGCCGGCAACTACGAAGCGCGCCTCCTGCTCGTTCCGTTCCTCCTCATGATGGGCGCCGCCGACGCAGATCAGGTAGGATGGATTCTCTTCTCCTTCCGGATACTCAAAGTTCCAGGCCTTGTTCTCTGCCATGCGGGACCGCTCACCGTTTACTACCACGACCTCTTCGATCTGCTCGCCATTATGGCGCTTGCCCTCGCGCTGGTGCTCCGCTTCACCCATTCGGCGGAACGCGACGAACGCCTGTCCGCCGAACTGGACGCTGCCCGCCGCGTTCAATCGCAACTGGTTCCCGCCACCCATCCCCCGGTTGAGAATCTTCGTTTCAACTCCGCTTATCTGCCCGCCGCTGAGGTAGGCGGGGACTTCTACCAGATCTTTCCGCAGCCCTCCGGCTCCACGCTTCTGGTCATCGGAGACGTCAGCGGCAAAGGCCTCCAAGCCGCCATGACCGGCGTGCTCGCCATCGGCGCTCTGCGTGCCCTGGCCGTTGAGGACCTTTCGCCGTCACACATGCTCGCGCGCCTCAATGCCCAACTCTCCTCCGCAAGCGACGGCGGGTTCATTACCTGCCTCTGCGCCCGCATCGGGACGGATGGCAGTACCATCCTCGCCAACGCCGGCCATCTTGCTCCCTATCGCAATCGCACAGAGATTCAACTCGAATCCGGTCTGCCCCTCGGAATCGTGCCGAATGTCGCCTATTGCGAATCCACCATCTGCCTCGCGCCCAACGATCAGCTTACCTTCGTCTCCGACGGCGTTCTCGAAGCGCGCAACTCTTCCGGCGAGCTCTTCGGCTTCGACCGCACCGCCGCCATCAGCACCCAGTCGGCCCAAGCCATCGCCGACGTCGCGCAGGCCTTTGGCCAGGAAGACGACATCACCGTCTTAACCATCACCTTCGCTCCTGTAACGAGCCCGGCGGAACAGGTGATTCATGGATAGAACGCTCGTTCGCCTAACCCCGGCATTTCTTGGCTGCATCTTAGCGCTGTCGGCGGTTGCGCAACCTCCAGCCCAACGCAACTCCTCGCTCTCGATCGATCCCACCGACTGCGTCTACCGCGAAGGAGACGATCTCTCTTGGGCCGCCGCCAATCTCGACCAATCCAACTGGCTCCCATTGGAAAGCTGGCCCAACGTAGCCACACCCAACCCTTACTACTGGCTGCGTTGCCGTCTGAACCCCTCACAACTCAATCCCCTCATCTCTCCCGTCCTCCAGGTCACTGGGGACCTCAACTACGAAATCTACATTGACGGCCAACTTGCCGGCTCCTTCGGCAGCCTCGTCACCGGCAACCACACCGTAGGCCAGTTCCGCGACTACACCAGCCCCGACCTCAGTTCGCGCAACAAGGAAATCCAAGTCGCCGTCCGCATTGGCTTCACCCCCCAAGTACTCGCCCTCCAGCCCATGCCTCAGCTAACCCTTGGCGATCCGGCTTTTCTTCGCGGCCAATATAGCCAGCAAATTGCAAGCAATCTCAAGAGTCGCTGGATCACATGGCTCTGCACAGGCCTCATCGGAACCGCCGGGCTCTTCTTCTTTTCCCTCTTCTGGTTTGACCGCTCCCAGTCGTACCTTCTCTGGGCCGGCCTCACCTGGATCTCTCTCGCCGATCTCCGCTTCAACGAGTTCCTCCACACCGCCGCCATACCGTATCCGGCTCGCCTCGAAGCCTTCCTCTATTGCGTCGGTCAGTCGGTCGAGTTTTTCGGGATCTTGCTCTTCTTTCGCATCGCCAATAAACCGATAAACAGGCTCTATCGCATCGTCCTCGCCATTCTCGCCCTTGCCTGGGTGCTCTACTTTCCTGTGGCCTTTTTGCCTCTCCGCGTCGCCGCCACCCTCCGGTGGTTCGTCGACGTTAGCCCCCACGCCGGCGTCTTTTTTCAGAGCGCCTGGATCGTCGCCGGGGTCGCACCGCTGGCGGCTTTCTGGCCCTATTCCAAACTGCGCGGCTCGCAAATCTCCATCGCTGCCGCAAGCTTCTTCTGGACCATCACAGAAGTCCCTTACCTCGTGACCATGTTCCCCGGCGTCCCGCGTACCGGCCCATTTCTCATTTTCTTTCAGCAGTACCGCACCGTCGCCATCCTCATCGCCGTCCTCACCCTCACCTTCCTGCTCATCCAACGCCTGCGCGAGACGAACCGCGAACGCGCTGTGCTGGCGGGCGAAATACACGTAGCGCAGCAGATCCAGCGAGCCCTCGTCCCCGCATCCCTCCGCACTCATCCCGGCCTCAAAATTGACGCTGCTTTTCGCCCCGCCCAGGAAGTAGGCGGCGACTTCTATGGCGTCCGCATCCTTCTCGGCGGAGTTCAGCGCATCCTCATCGGGGATGTCAGCGGGAAGGGAGCAGCAGCCGCGATGACCGGAGCCGTCCTCCTCGGCGCTTCCGAAGGACACGAGGCCGATTCACCCTCCGCACTCCTCAATCACCTGAACCGCACCCTATCCAACATCGGCCTGTCCGGCTTTGCCACCTGCCTCTGCCTCGACATCGACTCCAATGGACAGGTCCGTTACGCCAACGCAGGACACATCGCGCCCTACCAAGCCGGTGCAGAGTGTCCAAGCGAACCTGGCCTTCCATTAGGCCTCACGCTCGGATCCATCTACGCGGAAACCAGTCTCCAGTTAGCTCCCGGTGACTCCCTTACGCTCCTCACGGACGGGGTGGTCGAGGCCACCAACCCAATCACGAGGGAACTCTTCGGCTTCGACCGCACAGCCGCCATCAGCACCCACTCCGCGGAAGAGATCGCTGCCGCCGCCCAGGCGTTCGGCCAGGAGGACGACATCACCGTCCTCACCCTAACCTTCGCCCCAGTTGAGGTGCTCCTTGCGTAACGCGCCGGCTCTGCGCAATGCACCGACGATCTCCGGATCGTCTGTCGTGCGGGTCTCCGGACTCGCACTCAGGGGCGTTGCCATTCTGATCCTCGGGCTTCCGGCTGTATTGCCCGCCCAGTCCATCCTGCAAATCTCTCCGCAACAATGCGTCTGGCACGCCGGCGATGATGCGGATGGAATATTGGGCTGGGCACGTCCGTCGCTGGACGAGGCGGGATGGAGTCCATACGTGAGTTGGAAGCTGAACCCGCTTGAGCCCCGCATCTGGGTTCGCTGCCATGTGGATGTCGCCACGATCCGTCAAGCCGCCCATCCTGCGGTGCAGTCATCGCTGCGCGCGGCTTATCAGCTTTTCGTCGACGGCCGTTTCACCGGCGCCTTTGGGGATATGCGGAGTGGCGACTTCACCGGGAATTATGTAAGGACCTTCCCGCTGGGGATGACTGTGGCGGCCGACGGAAGATCGACGATCGCGCTGCGCATCTTGATGCGCTCCCCGCCGCGGCGGTACTTCAATCTGGTTGGGATACGGAATGATGCGAATGACGCCGAGTTGACGGTGGGAGAACAGGGCTGGCTTGAGAACCGCCGCGACAGCCTGGCGCTCGCGCAAGGATTGCGAACCATGCCTGTAACCATCGCCTTTGGCATCGTCGGTGTTACCGGATTCATGCTCTTCGGCCTGTATCTCAGCGATCGTTCCCGGCTCGCGTTCCTCTTCCTCGCTCTCCATTGCTGGGCGCTCGCGATGAGACGGATGCTGGAACAGCTGGAAGCTTCGCTGTATCCCATCTCCGTTGCCCAATACCAACTACTGGACGGTCTTCTTCTCACGCTCTTTCCCACTCTCGTGCTGTTCGGCTACGCGCTCGCACGCAAGCCTGTGCCATGGTTTTATCGCATCGCCATCGGCCTTCTTCTGACTTTAGCTCTTGAGGAAGCAGGCAGATCGTTCCTTCCCGCGTCGATGAATTTGCGTCTCAGCCCGGCGGGAAATTTCATCGTACTCATCATCAATCTCTTGTGGGTACTTCTCTACCTGTCGCCCTTCACTGCGTTCTGGCCGTGGCGGCGGATTTCCGGCTCCATGCGCTATGCGGCGTTAGCCTTGATGGCCTGGAGCGTTGTCAACGAGATCTACATCGCTCTTCTCTTGAGCCGGAATCTCTCGTTGCCGTTTGCCGATTCGTTTGACGCCGCGTGGTTTCCTTTCATCCTGGAGGTGCGGGCACTGCTGACTTTGGCCGCCGTCGTGGTGCTGCTGGTGATACTATTCGGCGACCAGCGCAAGACCGCGAAGGAGCGGGCACAATTCGCGGGTGAGTTGGAGTCTGCCCGCGAGGTGCAGCAACAGCTCATTCCCGTCGCCCTGCCGATGGTTGCCGGCCTGCAGTTCGAGGCTGCTTACCTGCCTGCGCGCGATGTCGGTGGCGACTTCTACCAGATCATTCCGCTGCTGGATGGCGCGACGCTGGTTTTGATTGGGGATGTCAGCGGGAAGGGACTGAAGGCCGCGATGAAAGGCGTCCTCGCCCTGGGGGCCATGCGCGCGCTGGCTGCGGAAGGGTGCTCTCCTGCGCAGTTGCTAAGCCGGCTGAACCAAGAGATGCTTCGCGCTCCGGATAGCGGCTTTATTACCTGCCTGTGCCTGCGCATCGCGCTCGACGGAAAAATCATCCTGGCCAATGCGGGACATCTTGCTCCGTATCGGAATGGCATTGAGTTGCCCTCCGAATGCAGTCTCCCGCTCGGGCTCGTTCCGAACCTTGAGTACGAGGAAACCACCATCCAATCCAAATCCGGCGACCAGCTCACCTTGATGACAGACGGAGTTGTCGAAGCAACTCACCTCACCACCGGCGAACTCTTCGGCTTCGACAGGACCGCCGCCATCAGCACCCAATCCGCCGAACAAATCGCCGCTGCCGCGCAGGCCTTCGGACAGGAAGACGACATCACCGTCCTAACCCTGACCTTCGCTCCTGCCCTCAAACCCGCCGAGGTGCAGCTTGCGTAAAGCTCTCCTTGCGCCCGTCGCCCTGTTAGCTGTCATGCCTCTCGCGCATGCCCAATCGTCCGCGCAAACTCAAACCGGAACTTCAGTCCGCTATCATTACGGCGACAATCCGCAATGGGCCGATCCAAACTTTGACGACAGTACGTGGACGATCGCGAAAGACGCTCAATGGCCTCCGCCGCCAGTCGCTTCCGATGGCATTGTCTGGGTACGCATGCATGTCTCACTCCCGGCCGAACAGCAGATCGATCCTCCGGGCCCTGTCTCTCTCCGCGAGAGCAAATTTCAATCAGCGCCGCCCGTTGCTGAGATCTACCTCGACGGCAAACTGATCGGTGGCAATGGCAAGCTCCCTCCCCATCCTGACATCTGGACAGCCCCTGCCCAGCTCGTATTTCCGGTTCCTTCCGCCCAGTGGCAGGCGTTGCGCCGGACCCGCCAGAACTCCGCAGTCATTGCGGTGCGCGCTTGGATTCCGCCTGGCAGCCGGGGGGGCGGGACTTTCGCCGCGCAGTTCACGATTGACCGGACGCCCGTTCAGATCGCGCTCGCCCGCGAATCCCGCGACGCGCCGCTTCTCGCTCAAGTTCCGGAACTCTGCGTCGGAATTCTGCTGGCTCTAGTCGGATTCGGCCTCATCCCGCTCGGCATTCGAACCCGACGCCGCGAACTCCTGCTCTTTGCCGTAGTGCTTATCGCCGGCCCGCTTCAAAGCGACTTTTACCTGGTTACCGACGCCGGGCTGGTCGCATTGCCGGCCTGGATCTATGCGCTGGCCATGGCAGCTTTCCTCATCGCCGTCCCCGTAGCTTACAGCCAGTTCCTGTGGGAGGCTTTCAATCTAAAAGGGCGGCCATGGAAATATCTAATATGGGGCGCCTCCACAGTGAGCGCGCTGATTCTGGTGATCAGCGAGATCTCAACGCATCCCAATTGGCTGATCCGTACCTTCGGGCCCAACGACACCGTCTCCGGCCTGGTCCGAGATGTGGTGGAGTTGGGAGCTGCGGTTTGGGCCCTCTTCACCCGGCGATCCGGCCGCTTCCTTGCGTTCGCTATCCTCCTTACCCCGTTTACGTCCATGTGCAGTTACGTGCCCGATATCCCTGGCCTTCATCTCTTCCATTGGATCGGAAGTCTCTTCGACGCCGCCAACCTGCTGGGCGGGGTCACAGTCGCCACAATCCTGATCGGGCGCGCGTGGGCAGCCTGGCGCGGAAGTGAAAGGATGCAGGCCGAACTGGACGCCGCACGCGAAATCCAGCAACGCCTTGTCCCGGCCGAACTCCCCACCATCGCGGGGTTCACGATCGAAGCCGCATACATCCCCGCGCAGGAAGTCGGCGGCGACTTCTATCAAATCCTGCCACGCCCCGACGGGTCTACAGTCATCGCCGTCGGCGACGTCAGCGGCAAAGGCCTCAAAGCTGCCATGACTGGCACCCTCACCATCGGAGCCCTCCGCACCCTGGCTTTCGACGGCCTCGGCCCGGCAGCCATTCTCCACCGCCTCAACAACGAACTGGTTCGCGCTCATCACGAAGGCTTTGTAACTTGTCTCTGTGCCGTCCTCGAGCCGGACTCCACCCTTCGGCTCGCCAACGCAGGCCATCTCCCGCCTATCCTCAACGCCGCCGAAATCGAAATTCCAGGAGCCCTCCCGCTTGGTCTCGCGCCGGGCGTCTCCTACGACGAGCAGCACCTTGTCCTCAACCCCGGCCAAATACTCACATTTCTCTCCGACGGCGTCCTCGAAGCCACAAATGCAACAGGCGAACTCTTCGGCTTCGACCGCACAGCCGCCATCAGCACCCAGTCGGCCGAAGCCATCGCCAAGGTCGCACAGGCGTTTGGGCAAGAAGACGACATCACCGTCCTAACCCTCACCTTTGCTCCCGTCGAGGTCGCTCATGCGTGATCTCGGGGTTCTTTTCCGATGGCTTGCTCTGTCCCTGCCACTCTTGGCCACAGGTGTGTCCGCGGCGCAACGCCCGGATGTCTCACGTCACACCCAGCGAGTGATCGCTATCGATGGCGTATGCCGCTTTCATCCGGGCGATGATCCAGATGGCAAGCTAGGCTGGGCTGCCGCCGCCTTCGACGATTCCGCTTGGCAGACGATGGTCCAATGACCCACCGTGCAATCGACCGAGCCCAATTTCTGGCTTCGCTGCCGGTTCGATCCCGCCCCGGTTTCGCCAGACATCCAGCCGATCCTCCAGGTCTCCGGCGACTTCTCCTACGAGCTTTACCTCAACGGTCATCTCCTCGGGAAATTCGGCAACATCCTCACCGGCCGTCACACCGCCGGCCTCGTTCATCAATACTCAGCCGCCGAGTTTTCGGACCGCTCCCGCCCGTTCCTCATTGCTCTCCGCATGGCCGTCTACCCCACCAACTACGACCTACAGCCTCTTCCCCAACTGACCCTCGGTCCCAGCAGCGTCCTTCGCGACCAACACACTGCATGGATCTCGCGCGCCGTAGCCGCCAAATCCGTGATCTGGTTTAGTTACATTGTCATCGCCGGCGCCGGACTCTTCTTCCTCGCCCTTTACCTTTTTGACCGATTCCAGGCTCTGCTTCTCTGGGTCAGCATCGCCTGGCTCTGTCTGGCGCTTATCCGCATCAGCGAATTCCTCGTTACCGCCTCCATCCCTATTCCCTCCGCCTTCGAGTACCTCTGCTACTCCGTCGGCAATACCAACGGAATTGCAACCATCCTCTTCTTCTTTGCGCTCGCCGGACGGCCCGTCACACCCTTTTTCCGCATCATCGCCATCTTCTCCCTTGCCTCCACCGCGCCGCTCATCCTGGTCCCGCTCTTTCCTCTCCATCAAGCCATGGCCATCCGCTGGTTCCTGGACGTTTCGCCTCAGTTCTTTTCACTGGCCAATTCCGCCAGTTGCCTGGCGTGCCTGGCGCCCCTCTTTGCCTTCTGGCCATTGAACAAAATCTCCCGCAACCAGATCCCCATCTTTCTCGCCGGCTCGTTTTGGATGCTCATCAATTTCCTCTACATGGGAATGCAGTTCCCCGGCCTTCCACTTGGAACCTCTGACTATTTAAAGCTCCAGCCCATTCGCTCGTTCGCCATGGCCCTTGAGGCAGTGGTCATGACCATCCTCCTTATCCAGCGCATCCGTGCCACCAATCGCCAGCGTGCCATGCTTGCCGGAGAGTTACAGGCCGCCCGCGACATCCAGCAGCTCCTTGTCCCTGCCCATATCGACTCTGCCCCCTGGCTCCTTCTCCAGACCGCATTCCTTCCCGCGCGCGAAGTCGGCGGCGACTTCTACCGCTGCCGCATTCTTCCCGACGGCTCTCAGTGGATCCTGCTCGGTGACGTCAGCGGCAAAGGCACCGCCGCCGCCATGACCGGAGCCATGCTTCTCGGAGCCGCATAAGGACGTGAGTCAGAACCCCCCGCTACCCTGCTCGGGCACCTTAACTCCGCCCTATGCTGCAGCCGCATCGCCGGCTTCGTCACGTGTTTGGTCCTGCGCATCTCGCCCAACGGCACCCTCACCATTGCCAACGCGGGCCATATCCCTCCCTTACTTGCCGGCAGGGAACTCCCCGTCCAACCGGACCTTCCTCTGGGACTCACCGCGCAATCCGACTACTCCGAATCGGCCTTCACACTTCCGGCTGGCGAACAACTCACTCTGCTCACCGACGGCGTTGTGGAAGCAACTAACCCAACAAGCAAAGAACTCTTCGGCTTCGACCGCACCGCCGCCATCAGCACCCAATCCGCGGAATCCATCGCCGCCGTCGCGCATCGGTTCGGCCAGGAGGACGACATCACGGTCCTCACCGTGAGATTTGGCCCAGCCGACATACTTTCGGACGATGGCGCGAAATCGCAAAATCAGTCAATAAGTCCGGATCGGGAATGATGGGTCGGCTTCTCGGAAGAAAACCGCCTAGGAGCGTGTCCGAGAAAACCACAGAGCAAGCTGGCTCAGGTCTGACTTGGGGACTGCGCATAAATAACTTGCACTTATTATGAATTCGGTGTACTCTCTTCCTATGGGAAAAGAGGTTGCCACCCTGCGCAAGAAGTACCGGATGCTTCGTGACGTGTTGGAC
>Ga0302320_10016292_pt1 | contig 15203 bp, 9 predicted proteins | sample Bog_T0_3_FD_202130 | JGI IMG/M metagenome (GOLD analysis project Ga0302320, IMG submission 202130) | Peat permafrost microbial communities from Stordalen Mire near Abisko, Sweden - Bog_T0_3 | ecosystem: Environmental > Terrestrial > Soil > Wetlands > Peat | place: Sweden: Abisko, Stordalen Mire... | reverse complement strand
AGTCCCAAAGAGTGAGGCTTGCAGAGCGTTGTAGTTGGAGTGGACATCGTTGACCAATACGTTCATGACTCCAAATCCCCCGGTAACATCGCCCGCGGCGTTGAACTCAGTGTAAGGAGCGAACCCGGGGGTTGCGCCTGGGTAAGCATTTGGAAAGCTGACTCGCGGCAACTTCTGCGCCGAGGTGCCAACGTAGCTCAGGTCCGCCGTTAAATTGGCGATCTTGCGTTCGAGGCCCATGGTCCAGGTGTAGAGTGTTCCGTTACCGAAGCTTTTGTCGATACCTGACAAATTCAGCGAACTGACAGCGCCAGATGCGGTGACACGCGCCAAATCCTTCTCGTAGCGATCGACATCCATTGGTGTGTTCGGCGCGATCTTGTTTGTTCCATTGGCGAGGATATTGTTGCCGCTGAGGTCGTAGGTCGTCGGCAACATCGAAGGCGTGATTTGGAAGCCATAGTCAAGAGGCGCGCTGGATGAGGATTGACGGCGCGGGTACTCTGCAAACGGCGTCGATCCGGTAAGAAGATTATCTTGCCAGATATTGGGCGGAATCAGGGTAACGGCTCCGCCCGCGTGCATGGAAAAGTTTTTCTTCGGCGCCCAGGCGAGCTGCACACGTGGTCCCCAGCCGTTCCAAGTCGTTGAGTATCCGGGCTGCGGATTCACGACGTAATCCAATGTCCCGTTCAGCATGCGGAAGGCGCCGGTGCGATGCGCGCGCTCGCTGATCGGTGTGTAGTACTCCCAACGCAGACCGTAATCCACAGTTAGATCCGGCTTCGCTTTCCACGTGTCTTCGACGTAAAAGTTGTAACCGCTGCGATTGATCGCAGCCGGGCCCATGTGTGAACCGCCCGAAATCTCAGGCGGAGCGACGGCCACGATATACGCAAACGGAGCACCCGAGAGGAAACCCGAAAGCGTATCGGGCAGCGGATCACCGACATTGATATTGTGTGCGCCACTGCTGGACGCGATCGCTTCCGTTGCATAGGCGGTGCTGCCGCCGAAATCATATTCTCCATTCGGTGATATGCCGAAGTAGGTCGTGTCGACATTCTTTCTAAATTCAAAACCCGCCTTCATCGTGTGGCGCGCCGATGTGTAGCTGATATTCTCGCGCTCTTGAAAGAGGTTGCCATAAGCTTGCATCACGGAACCGCCATCGCTGTTAAAGGCCTCGAAGAGACCGTCCACAAACTTGACCGCAGGGTCTGTGGAGTCCGGGGTCGGAAAGCCAGGCGTCGAGCGAGTAATTGAAAGCGAAGACTCCAGCGTCAGCCTGGGCGTGATAGTGGTCGTGAGGGTTCCGACAACGTTGCGCTGCCGATCAATGTATTCGACGGCAAAGGCGGGATCGATTGCCGTCTGATCCGGGTCGGTTGTTGGACCCGACAAGTTGTCCATCGTAAACCGGGCAAAGAACTGGTTCCGCGCGGACAGCTTGTGATCGAAGCGTAATGAAAACTGATCGGCGTTGGTTGTCACCTTCGACGCCGTCGCATAGGTATTCGCGCCGAAGGAGCCCGAGGGTAAATTAGGCAGCGGGTATCGTGCCAAGACTGCTCCAATTGAAGGGTTCACGGGCACAGCCAACGTATCAGTTGTTCCATCCGGAAAGTTGATTGTGTCGTAAACGATATTCGATCCGCCCGCGGGACGCTGTGCGCTCGTTGGAACAGGCATCACCTGCGTCGTACCGAGTACTTGGCGAAATCCCTGGTACTCGACTGAATAGAATGTCCGCTTGCGGCCGTCGAACAGACGCGGAATATACACAGGTCCGCCATTCGTGAAGCCGAACTCGTTTCTTCGAAAAGGCGGAATTCGCCCAGGGTAAGCCAGTGTCGGATGGTCGAAGTAGTTGCGCGCATCAAAAGAAGAGTTGCGCACGAATTCAAACAGTGAGCCATGGAATCCGCTCTCGCCTGAGCGAGTGATGATGTTTGTGAACCCCGATGCACCGCGTCCAATATCTGCTGGCATCCAGCCGGAACTCGATTGCAACTCCTGAATTTCATCCACATTGAAGTTTGGGAACGTACTTCCGCCCATCTCCGGATCGCTGATGTCGGCGCCATCCATGGCAAATGTGGCTTCCACGCCGCGTTGGCCATTGATGGCAAATTGCTGTGTGAAGTTCGTTGCTCCATTCACATCGGTCATCGTTCCGGCGGCCAGCAGCAGCAGGGTGCTGAAGTCGCGGCCGTTCAAGGGCAGAGAACTCACGGCCTGGCCAGAAAGAGCCTCGCCGCCTGTCGCGCTTGTACTTTGCTGCGCCGACACTATGATTTCGCCGCGGCTCGACAGCGTAATTATGGCGGCCGGCGCTCCTGGAGCGAGACGAATTTCTTGGGCGAATGCGGCGGTCTTGCCCTCTACGGCGATGGTGAGTTTGTACTGTCCGGCAGGCAGCGCGGCGAGCGCAAAACTTCCATCAGTACCAGTGTGGGCTACGCTAGTGGCCGCGCCTGCGAGCTTCACTTCGGCGTCGGCAATGGGGGCACCCGCGCTGTTGCGCAGAAGACCGTGCCAGACAACCGCAGTTTGTGTTTGCGCAAAGAGCGGTGCTGCTAACGTCAACCCAAGTACCAGCAACTTTGTTGCAGAGATTGCGAGCTTCTTCAATGTAAACTTCATCGTTCTTACCTTGAGCCGTCAGGCCCGATGATTGGGCCTGGCCAGCTTACTACTGTTGCAAAGGACGAGAGAAATCGGCACACTCGCCCTTCGCGGTTCTCAACGCAACTGAAGAGTTCCTGTCAGAGGAGTATTGTCCGAAGACGGCCCCACGTAGACTTGGTATTCGCCTTGCGCCAAGCGCCAGAAGTCATGCGCGCCATCCTGTCCCTCGACAAATGTCTGCAAGACCTGCGGATCGATGGCGACTGCGACAGTCTGCGATTGGCCGGCGGCGAGCGTGATTCGCTTCCAACCAACAAGACGCTTGAAAGAGTCGTCAGCGCCTTTCGGAAGCCGGGCATAGACCTCCGCGATCTCCGTGCCTCCGCGGTTTCCGGTGTTCTTGACTGTAAAGCGCGCAGTCTTTGTAGCTGAATCGAGGGTCAAGGCGGAATAGGCATAGGTTGTGTAAGACAGACCGAAGCCGAAGGCAAACAGCGGCTGTTTGTGCTGTGCCTCAAACCATTTGTATCCGACGGCTGCGCCTTCGTCGTAGTGGACTGTGTAGTTCGCAAAGGGACTGCTCAAGGGGTCGGCCTTCGCTTGCAGCGGGTTCATATAGGGCGCCTCTTGAATGAGAGACCGGGGAAGATCGTTGTCGTATTTGGGAAAGGTCAGCGGCAATTTGCCACTCGGATTAACCTCGCCGACGAGTACATTGGCGAGCGCCTTGTGGCCCGCACTGCCCGCGAACCAAGCCTCAACGACACCGGCAACCTTGTCGACCCATGGCATGTTGACGGCGGAGCCGGTCTCGAGCACAACGATGGTGTGGGGATTCGCTTTTGCGATTTGCTCGATCAACGCATCCTGATGATCGGGCAGCGACAGACTGGTCGCATCCACTTCTTCAGAGAGCCACTGGTAGGCAAAGACGATCGCAAGATCGGCTGTCTTGGCGAGCTTGGCGGCAGAGTTCAGATCGGCGCCGGAATCGAAGTCAATCTTCGTGTTGGGCAGTTTTGCCTGGAGGGCCTTGAGCGGAGAAGTCGGGAACCAGATTTTTTCACGCCATTGTGTAGCGCCCTGGCCCGGAGGCAGGATGGCGTTGCCGACGGGCGGGTCCACTTGCGCCGAGCCTCCGCCGGAGACCATGCCCACATCGGCATGACCGCCAATGATCGCAATGCTGTGAATCTTGGATGGATCGATGGGGAGCAACGCCGGGCTATTCTTGAGAAGAACAATGCTCTTTTCTTCTATTCGTTGCGCGGTTTCGAGGCCTTTTTCGACATCGGGAACGCTTGTCTGAATCGGGTTGTCGACGACTCCGGCTAGAAACTCGGCATACAGGACCCGGCGCGCATGGTCGTCGATTTCCGACACCGGAACTCTTCCGGCTTCGACGGCTTCCTTCAGCTTCAGTCCAAAGAACTCGGCCATCGGCTGTTCTTGATCGAGACCGGCGGCCGATGCTTTCTCGGTACTGTGTGTGCCGGCCCAGTCAGAGAGGACAAAGCCCTTGAAGCCCCAGTCTTTCTTGAGTACGTCGCGCAGAGCGTAGGCGTTCTCGCAGGCATAATCGCCGTTGATCCTGTTGTAAGAGCACATGACAGCGCCGGGATTGGCGATGGAGATCGCGATATGGAAGGCGAGGAGGTCAGACTCCTGCATGGCCTGTTTGGGCAGGATGGCATTGACGAAATTGCGCCCGCTCTCCTGATCGTTCATCGCATAATGCTTGATGTCGCCGACCACATGCTGCGCTTGTTCGCATTTCATGAGATTGCCGACGACTGTGCCGGCGAGCAGAGGGTCTTCTCCGGCGTATTCAAACGAACGGCCGTTGCGCGGGTCGCGCGCCAGATCGACGCCGCCTCCGAGCGTCATATTGAAGCCCTGCGCCCGAAGTTCGCTGCCGATCACTTCGCCGAATTGGCAAGCTGATTCCACATCCCAACTGGAGGCCGCGCCCAGACTCGAGGGCATGGCAGTCGAATATCGTCCATTCGCTCCGCTGTCGCGCACGCCGTAACCGGCGTCGGAGATCACAAGGGGCGGAATGCCGAGTCGCTCGACGCCCTCGACGTAGCCGGCTCCCCCGTTCGACAACGCGGTGAGAGGCATGGTCCATTCCGGATCGTGCGCCTTTCCGTTGCCGTGCAGCAGCGCCAGCTTTTCATCGAGCGTCATCTGCTTCAAGACGAGATCTGCACGCTTTTCCGGCGAGAGAGTGGGATTCATCCACGGCTTGTCAGTGCTTTGCGCTGCCGCAACGCCCGTTGCAAGGACGGCTGCAAGGACGGAAAGAGAGAGATAGGAACGAAACTTGCGATTTTGCATGTGCCTCCGAATACGATTTGAAGAACTTCCTAGAGCTTGAGAACTTTTGGTGTGTCTACAATCTAGAGGAATCGAAAGCCCTTTAGAAGCTCCATCGTGCATCAGCCGCCGCACAAAGATTATAAGTATCCTTTTTGCAATGAGATATGCGTATAGGTAAAAACGGTTTCAGGGCATGTATGATACAGGTTTTTCGGAGGGGGATGGGCTACCAGGTGTCAACGGCAACGATCGTCGGAGGGCCGGGATGCCCTTCAATCACATGTGTTTCTACGACCGCTTCGAGGTTCCGCTTGTCCCAATCTTTTGGGGCTTTTTCCAACACTTGATCGAGGTACACGGGATTGGAAGCGACCTCGCTGGCAGCTTCGGTTCCTTCGCCTAGAATTCCGGCCAGAACAATGACCGGCTGCCCGGTGACCAGATCGTGAACCCTGGCGACAATGGCATAATCTTCAGCGAGTTTGGTATTCGGAACCTCCCAGCGGAGGGCCCAGAATCGCCTGGGGGAACTTTTGCGGTCGACGACTTCGCGGATGTGGTTTTCGTCGTATTCAAACCCAAACGGCAAGTCGTGAGTGATTCGCAAAGTCCACGGGTTGTCGAAGGCCCCGATCAATACAAATGGCCCCTCTCGCAATTGCGCGAATTCGGTGGCCGAGGCGGCAACGACGCGAAATTCCCGCGTGCGGGGGACGAGAGGAATAATAGAGCGCGCGAGGGTAACGACATCGTAGACGTTCAGGCTGCCGTCCTCATCGATTCCGAAGGTTGTTCTTGCCTGTAGATCGACAGCCTCGGTCGGTTCACCCAGACAGTAGGTGACGCGGCTTGAGCTTGAGGCGATTGGCGCCCAGAAACGTTCAAGATTTGTGGGCTGGCTGGGGGGCGGCGACGGCTTGGGCGACCAGAGCTGGCCAACGCCAAAAGCAGCGAGGGAAGTGAGAGCCAAGGCAAGCGCCGTCGGCGCCCATCGGCGGGCGAACGACCCAGGAGCGGCGTGGCGATCCACTGTTGGCGACTCGGGAGGTTGGGACGACGCCTCGCTTTGAGTAACGGCAGTCGATGCGATTGGCGCGGGTTTATGGTCAGCGGCTTCGCGAAAACTGGGAACGTAGGAGCCGTGAGGCAGTTCGATGACCAATTCGCCGGCATGATCGGGGTTGTAATAGTACTGAATCAGCCGTCTTCGAACCTCAGCCGCAGTTGTACGAACGACCGGATCAAGATTGACATCGTAGCTGGGCTCGCGCCGGAAGGCTTCGACTCCGATTGTCCGTTCCTTCAGCTCACTGGCATTTCCAAGCAGAGTTTGCTCGACAATATATGTGAGCAAGACTGGGTACCGCTTGCTATTGGTAAATAATGCGTGAGCTACGAGACGCTTCAATTGTTCGCGAACCAGCACCGAGTCGGGTATGGACTCAACCAAGGCCGTGTCTTTGCCGGATTGTGGCGATGTCCCCATCCTGGAATTGATTGTGCCTCCGCGCGCTGGCCGCCGAATTACCGTACATTCACATCGTTATCGCAGTCTATTCCAGCCAGTTATAAACAGGGGAAGCTTTCTTCTGGAAACACCTTATAACTCCTGCCTTCCAACGGCGATCGACCGGTGACTACTGAAACGTTCACCCATGAGAAAAAGACAAACCAACGTCAGAAAACCGCCCATTTAACGGGAGATGAACGAGGTCTGCTTGTTGGTCTTGATCGTGAAGGCGTCTTTGGGCAGCGGCTCATTGACCTTGATGTGGAAGTAGACTGAGACGCGATATTGGCCGGGGCCTTCGTCGATGATTTGCTTGAGGCTGACGCCGCGTTCGGTATCCATCCAGACAGTCACTTTGGGAACGTTCTTTTTGACGCTGGGATCTTTTGGGACCATTTCGAGCTTTTCAGTCTTGATGCCGTCGATGGTTTCTGAACCCAGATATTTGATCTCCCATTTTTGTTCGAGATCGTTACCACTGGCTCCGAAACCGAGCTTGAACCAGCCCTCGTATTGGCCGAACTTGCTGAGGGTCGTCACCTGATTGGTGAGCTTCTCATACAGCTTGAATGTGCCATCGGAGTAGACATAGGTCTTCGGAACCGGCTTGCCATTTTCTTCGCGAATTTGCGCCGACATCTGAAAGGCCGAACCTTTGCGCTCGTAATAGACGGTACCCTTTTGAATGTCCTTGTCGAAGATGGGGTCCGTTGTGACGGAATCGAACTCAAAATCGGCAGACGTGGAATGGAAGTTGGCGGCTGCCACGTCGAGCTTGCGTAGAACCTTGTCCTTGTCATCGGGGCCGGAGGCAAAACTCGTGCGCGCGGTCACGAACAGCAGCGCGATTGCGGCGGCCAGGATCGCTTTTCTATTCAGGTGCATAAAAATCCTTCTACGGTTGGACGTCACGTCTGGCAGTTGGATGCCGCGAAAGCGAGTTAGCGGCGCGCCCAAACTCTCCAGGAAAGATTGCCTTGGGCGTCGGTCACGGTCTCCCAATGTTCGACGGAAACGGCATCGCCGGTAACCGGCTCGATGGCTTTGCGCAAGGCTTTTTTGACGACCTGCGTAGAGTCGCTCGTGTTGGGTTCAACGCTGACGTCGGCGGCCTGTACGGTGACGATCAGGCCGCGCCCGCCATCGCCGATGACCTGGATAGGATGCTGCGGACCGGCGGCCCGCGATGGCTTGTCGCCGTAATCCCACAGGTGGGGCGTGATGAAGATGATCGCCAGAATCAGCGTAACCATCACGTCATAGTGAAAACAACCGCGCGGATAGGTCCAGTAAAAATAACTCTTGAGCAGCTTTTTCATTTTCAACCTTGCCGGGTAATGCGAGTGAGGCCGCCCATATAAGATTGCAGCGCCTCGGGAACCAGGACCGAACCATCGGCCTGCTGATAGTTTTCGACAATGGCGAGCCAGGTGCGGCCAACGGCCAACCCGCTGCCGTTTAATGTGTGTACGAACTCGGGCTTGCCTTTGCCACCCGCCCGAAAGCGAATGTTGGCGCGGCGGGCCTGAAAGCCCTCGAAGTTGGAGCAGGAAGAGATTTCGCGGTAAAGTTGCTGACCGGGGAGCCAGACTTCAAGATCGAAAGTTTTGGCCGAGGAAAAGCCGGTGTCGCCGGTCGATAGCAACATGCGGCGATAGGGAAGCTTGAGGGTTTCCAGAATTTCTTCGGCGTCGCGGGTCAGCTTTTCATGCTCGGCATCGGAGTCTTCGGGCCGGGTGAACTTGACCATCTCGACTTTTTGAAACTGGTGCTGGCGAATGATGCCGCGCGTGTCTTTGCCGGCGGCTCCAGCTTCAGCTCGGAAGCAGGGCGTGTACGCCGTCAGACAGATGGGCAGGCGCGCTTCGTCGAGAATTTCGTCGCGATAAAGATTGGTGACCGGAACCTCGGCGGTGGGAATCAACCAGTGGTCGTTGTCTTTGAATTCGCCGCGCGCAACGGCTTCAGCGTCGGCGTCGGAACAGCGAAAAAGGTCTTCGGCAAACTTGGGCAACTGGCCGGTGCCGAACAAACTCTTGGAATTGACCATGAAGGGCGGCAGGATTTCCGTATAGCCGTGTTTTGTCGTGTGCAGGTCGAGCATGAAGCTGATCAGCGCTCGTTCAAGCCGCGCTCCGGCGCCCACGTAGACGGCAAAACGCGCACCGCTGAGCTTGGTCGCGCGCTCGAGATCGAGAATGCCAAGAGCTTCGCCGAGTTCCCAGTGCGGCTTGGGCTCGAAATCGAAGGCGGGCTTGTCGCCCCAGGCTTTTATGACGACGTTGTCGGCTTCGGATTTTCCCGTCGGAACTTCGTCCCGCGTGAGGTTGGGAATGCCGGCCAGCAACTGACGCAATTGGTCGTCGAATGAGGCCGCTGCTGCGTCGAGCGCGTCGAGCTCGTCCTTGAGAGCGCGAGTTTCGTCCATGACGGCCGTCGCATCTTGACCAGCCTTCTTGAGAGCGCCGACCTGCTGCGAGAGTTCATTGCGGCGCGCCTTGAGGCGTTCGGAGGTGGTGATGGCTTCGCGGCGGCTCTGATCGAGAGCGCGGAAATCGCCAAGCAGCACAGCGGGGTCGGCAGAGCGCGCACGCAGCTTCTCTTCTACAAGTTCCAAGTTGGCACGGACAAAATTCAGATCGAGCATCGCACTACCAGTTTACTCGACTGAATTGGGCGCTTGGGCTCCAAGGCGGAAATGCAGTTCGCTTGATCTTTTAGGGACCATTCAGGGGAAATGCATGAAGGCTAACCTGATGGCGAAACTGCCGTTTTGCGCTGCCACGTTTTTCGCGAACCGGATGGAAACATAGAAGAGACTTCCCTCGGGGGCTAAAGCCCCATTTATTTTGCGAGGCAAACGTACGGGCTGAAGCCCGTACCCTTCAAAGCCGATAAATGATCCTCTGCGTGAGGCTTACCACTATTGATTCGGCCCTCGAATGGTGTTATCGTCTCCCACCCATTCAGCAAAGGACGCTGAATGGATGGGGCACCCAAGAGTCAGCACTTATGGTGCGGATCAATAGAGAGGATTTAGAGAGGCTTGACCACATCTCTTGCGACGTCGACCGGTCCGGCATCGATCTGGTCTTGCCAGCCGGGCAGGCGCTGGTCGCCGGTGATCAGGCGAGCGCCACGCGTAAAGGTGAAATAAGTCCAAATCCAGGCGGCGAAGACGGAAAGCCGGTTGCGCAGACCGATCAGAAAGAAAATATGCACGGTCAGCCAGGTGACCCAGGCGGGAAAACCGCTGATGTGGGCCTTGAAAGGCCATTCGACCTTGGCGACGGCGTCCATACGGCCGATGGTGGCCATGTCGCCTTTGTCGAAGTAGCGAAAGGCGGGGCGAATGCGTCCGGCGAGATCGGCGGCGATCATTTTGGCAAGGTGGTCGCCCATTTGCATGGCGGGCTGAGCGACGCCGGGGACTTGATGGCCGTCCTGCTCGAAATGGGCGAGGTCGCCGAGGACGAAAACTTCCGGCATTTGCGGGGGATTCAAGCGGTCGTCGACGAGCACGCAGCCGCGATGGTCGAGCGGCACGCCGAGCAGCTTGCCGAGCGGCGAAGCTTGCACGCCGGCAGCCCATAGCGTGACGACCGAGTCGATTCGCTTGCCGGCGGCCTCGACCCAACCGGGACCGACGCCGGTGACCTGGGTGTGGGTGTGAACCTCGACGCCAAGCCGGCGCAGCGCAACCTCGGCTTTAGCGGAAAGGTCGGGCGGATAGGCAGCCAGCACGCGCGGGGAACCTTCGATCAGCAGCACGCGAGCCTTCGACGGATCGATGCGGCGGAAATCGTGACGCATGAAGAGGCGTGCGATGTCGCTGATGGCGCCAGCCAGTTCGACGCCGGTCGGGCCGCCGCCGATGACGATGAAATTGAGCGGAGGATGCCAGCCGTGCTCGACCTTTTGGCGTTCGGCCAATTCAAAAGCCAGCAGCACGCGACGACGAATTTCGATGGCGTCTTCGATGGATTTGAGTCCCGGCGCAAGCGGAGCCCAGTCGTTGTGGCCAAAGTAGGAGTGGGTTGCGCCGGTGGCGAGGACGAGATAGTCGTAGGCCGGCTCGGTACCGCTGGCCAGACGAATTCGGCGCGCCGCAGTGTCAATCGAGATGACGTCATCCATCAGGACTTCGGCGTTTTGCTGGCGGCTCAGAATGGTGCGGATAGGCTGCGCGATGTCGGCCGGCGAGAGAACCGCGAGCGCTACCTGATAGAGCAGCGGCTGAAAGGTGTGATGGTTGCGGCGGTCGACAATCGTCACCTTGACCGGCAGATGAGCCAGACCTCGAGCCGCATTCAGGCCGGCAAAGCCCGCACCGACAATGACCACGCGGGGAATCGCCGGAAGGTTATTCTCATGAATAAGCGCTTGGGTTGGATCGGCCACGTTACACACTCCCTATCTTGAGAAGATGCGAAAACGGCAGAATTGGTGATATTTTCGAAAATTTCATAAAGCAGCTTTTTGAAAAGTCATTCTGTTTCTCGCTCTTATTCCTGGACTTTGTTCCGATCTTTTCCCCATGTCTTATAGAGGCCGAGGTAGCCGTAGTTTTCGGTCTGGCCAGCGATGGAATGACCATAGGCAAACAGTAGTTGCCAGCCGGGAGACTTGAAGTGATAGTATCCGCCCGCGTCGATCATTGTTGACGATTGCGTTTGCGGCGCGGCAAATCCTTCGCGCGCATGAGAAAAAGATTCCACCGATAACTCCAGCGTTTTATTGATCTGCTTCTTCACAAGAAATCCGCCATAGATATAGTTGCGATACTGCGTCTGCGGAACAACCGCGTAACCTATACCGCCGCATAAGCTCCATGGGCCGAATTCCTTCTCGACCCAGATGGGCAGCTTGTACCATATCCTGCCTACACCCAGTCCTAGCGAAGGACTGCCCGTGGGAATTTCAAACATTGGGAACGAGCCGATCTGCGGGCGGTGATTAGTCTGTTTGATGAAACCGTACTTGACTCCGAGTTCCATATCGTTCAGACCATAGGCACTGGAGCCAGTGCCACCGGGAAGATAAATGGGATTGTTGGTGGGCCACGATCCACCCAGAGGAAGAATGGCATGGAGTTGAATGTTTGCGATGGCGCCCCAGTTGAATTCAAAGGCCGGCGCCAGCGCATTGATTGCCACAGGAGTTCCATCGGCTGTGCCGAAGAGATAGGCTTCGTAGTGCCCCAGATCGACCGGAGTCGGATCGTCTGTTTGAAAGGGTGGCCCGGCTTGCGCCCACGCTTGCTGCATTGCCGGAAGCAGTAACAGGATTATTCCGAAGCAATATCTAGGCAGCTTCATTCCCGATTCCTTCCTGACGATTGGATGCCAGGGATGATGCGTTGCCTCAAAAAATTGATAGGTGCAATGCGGCGAATCAAGTGCGTGGATAGGCAGCTAGATTCGATGTTCCACATTCCTTCTGAGCTTAACCTCGAAGCAGCCGGCAATATTTTCCGCGGCCATCCGACACATCTCGTTATGGGCATAATTGCTTGATTTGTTGAACAGCGACCGCTGCTCGATTGCGCCTTAGAAGGGCTTGCCGCGAAACAGGTAAACGAGTTCAATCAACAAGATCAATACGACTGTGACTTCAAGAAAGAAGGCGCGGCTTTGGTTGAACTGATCAACCATATAGTTATAAAGTTCCTCAGCCGTTCTCAGTTTTCGTGCGACCAAGTCTTTATAATCGGGAACTCCGACTTTTGCGGCCGCCAACTTATAAAGACGCGCGGCGAACATATCGCTGAGAAATTTAATTGCATTGTCGGCATGTTCAGTAAGTTCCGCAACGTCGAGTAGCACGGTATGCAAGTTAGTTGCGGACCGGGCCAGGCGCCAGCGCGCGAAAGTTCGAGATGTCTTGCGTTCGAGCGACGCATAAACGCCATCGAGAATTTCCGTCAACAGTTCGTCGTAATGACGGAATTCCAAAAGCTGCGAGTTTGCATATTCAAGAAGCTGAATCGCGGTCTCCGCGCCGACTGCGCTGTCATAGAGAAATGCAGCGTTCCAGCCGATTATGGTCACATCGTTCGCGTAGTAGGAGATTTGCGAATTGAGCACCTCGATACATTCGCCGGCAGACAGATTAAGCCGGTCGCCGCGCACTACCTGAGCTATCTGTAACCCATGATCGCGAGTCAGGTCTGCGGCTACGGGTGTGCCGGCTGCTTCTCGCACATGGAAGATAAAGTAGTCTTCACTGAGCCAGCGCGAATACGGTTTAATCATGGCGACAGCCGCGCGCTCAAGCTTTTGACGAACAATTGGCTCAACGCGCGAGGCGAAGTCGACATCCCATACCCAGCGACTGGCCAAGTGCACTAAACTCTCCCAATCTCCAGAGAATGGAAGCTGAAAGATAACACTGACTACGCCATAGTCGTAGTACTTGATCTCTCCTTCGAGGCGTTCACCGCTTTCGATAACAAGGGCATCGAGCATTTCGACGACAGGAGGTCGCTGATAGCGCACGTAGGCGGGCGCCGAGTGCTTCATGCTTGGTTGCTGCACGGTGCGTGCGTTGACCGTCTGCTGCAAAATGTCAAGACGAAGCTCTTCGCACACATCGAATTGGATCAGCACCAGAACGGAGCCGTTGAGAGACGGAACGGCGGTAGTTGCAACTGACTCGATCAAGTTAACCCCGCCTAAACACTCTATCCCAATCGGGGTAGAGATGGCGAGGGCGATATTCCGGCTTATTCGCACTTGCCACTGCCTGATACTTACTTCGAACCATCGGCATCAATTTCGCTTGCGAATTTAAAACAGCAACCCAATCGCGACCAGTCGAGATCTACACTTTTCCGTTGGCGACGACTGGCGAACTGAATTTGATTTGGTCCAAGCGCATCGGCAATGCGCCTTCAGGCGGCGAGGAATTACGGAATACTGCTCTTCGCAGGAACGACTTCCTTGTGACCGCCGAACTGAAAACGAAGTGCTGAAAGTACTTTGTCTGCAAAGTCGTCTTCACCGCGTGAACTGAAACGCGCATAGAGTGCCGCGCTCAACACGGGAACCGGAACCGACTCATCAATAGCTGCCGTGATTGTCCATCGTCCTTCGCCGGAATCCGACACGCGCCCTTCAAATTTTTCCAATTTCGGGCTATCGAGTAGGGAGATTGCTGTAAGATCAAGCAGCCAGGAAGAGATAACACTGCCTCGACGCCAGACTTCAGTTATGTCGGCCAGGTTCAGGTCATATAAGTAGTGTTCCGGATGGCGCAGAGGAGTAGTCTCCGCGTCTTCGGTCTGACTTGTTTTGCCTGCATTGGCATGGAACAAGATATTCAAACCTTCAGCATAAGCGGCCATGATACCGTACTCGATGCCGTTATGAACCATCTTGACAAAGTGCCCTGCCCCGTTCGGACCACAGTGCAGATAGCCGTGCTCTGCTGTGCCTGCAACGCCGTCGCGCCCTGCTGTGCGCGGAGCGCTGTCAACGCTGGGAGCGAGCGCGGAAAAGATAGGATCCAATCGCTCTACTATCTCTTTTTCTCCGCCGATCATCAGGCAATAGCCGCGCTCCGATCCCCAGACTCCGCCACTCGTTCCAACATCGACATAGTGAATCCCTTTCGATTTCAAATTGGCGGCTCGGTGCAGGTCATCATGGTAATGCGAGTTACCGCCGTCGATAACTACATCATCTTTCCCCAGCAATGGGACAAGATCGCCCAGAGTAGAATCGACTACCGCAGCCGGCACCATCATCCAGATTGCGCGTGGAGTAGTCAGTTGTTTTGTAAACTGATCGAGCGAGTAAGTTCCGACGGCGCCTGCTTCGACAACAGACTGAACGGCTTGTTGCTGCATGTCATAAACGACGCACTGATGGCCGGATTTCAATAGACGGCGTACCATGTTATTACCCATCCGGCCTAGTCCGATCATTCCTATTTGCACTTTTCTCTCCTGACTTACGGAATAAATCACTCAGTAATTATTGCCGAAGAAAAGCAAGCAGATCGGCATTGACTTTGTCTTTCTCTGTCGAGCAGAGCCCATGCGGTGAACCGGGATAAACCTTCAACACTGCCCCCTTGATCAGCTTCGCCGACATCAATGCCGACGCACCGATGGGCACAATCTGATCGTCGTCCCCATGAATGATAAGCGTGGGCACGCTGACCTTCTTCAGGTCTTCGGTGAAATCCGTTTCAGAGAATGCTTTGATGCACTCGAAACAGGCTTGCATCCCCGCCTGCATTCCTTGCAGCCAGAAAGAATCGCGCAACCCTTGAGAGACTTTTGAGCCGGGACGATTCGCTCCATAGAATGGCTCCGAAAGATCTTTGAAGAATTGCGAACGATCGGAAAGAACGCCTCTGCGAATCCCCTCGAAGACATCAATGGGCAAGCCCCCGGGATTGGCCGCGGTCTTTAACATCAGTGGCGGAACTGCGCCGATCAGTACTGCCTTTGCGACTCTGCTGATGCCGTGACGACCGATATAACGGACGACTTCGCCACCGCCCGTCGAATGGCCAACGTGAACGGCCTGCTTAAGGTCGAGGGCCGCGGTCAGCGCCGCAAGATCGTCGGCATAGGTATCCATTTCATTGCCGTTCCAGGGCTGACTTGACCGTCCATGACCGCGACGATCATGCGCAATTGCACGAAAGCCGTGTGCGGCAAGAAACAACATTTGATCTTCAAAAGCATCGGAATTGAGAGGCCATCCATGACTGAAAACTACTGGCTGTC